>Ga0222673_1000001_pt1 | contig 381429 bp, 376 predicted proteins | sample AntAcemetagen801_FD_179845 | JGI IMG/M metagenome (GOLD analysis project Ga0222673, IMG submission 179845) | Saline water microbial communities from Ace Lake, Antarctica - #801 | ecosystem: Environmental > Aquatic > Non-marine Saline and Alkaline > Saline | place: Antarctica: Ace Lake...
CCTGTGGTGATACCGCGTCCAGTGTTCCAGCCGATGAGGGTATTGTTGCTGGCGGTTGTTGCGTCTCGCCCTACATCTAGGCCAAGGGCGGTGTTCCGGATGCCGGTGGTGTTTGATTGGAGGGCGCCTAGACCGTTTGCGGTGTTGTTGGAGCCGGTGGTGTTTGATTGGAGGGCGCTTCTACCGTTTGCGGTGTTGCTTGCGCCGGTGGTGTTTGATTGGAGGGCGCTTAGACCGTTTGCGGTGTTCCGGATGCCGGTGGTGTTTGATTGGAGGGCGTTTACACCGTTTGCGGTGTTGCTTCCGCCGGTGGTGTTTGATTGGAGGGCGCTTCTACCGTTTGCGGTGTTGCTTGCGCCGGTGGTGTTTGCGTAGAGGGCGTTTACACCGTTTGCGGTGTTGTTTGCGCCGGTGGTGTTTGAGCGGAGGGCGCTTAGACCGTTTGCGGTGTTGCTTGCGCCGGTGGTGTTTGATTGGAGGGCGCTTCTACCGTTTGCGGTGTTGTTGGAGCCGGTGGTGTTTGCGAAGAGGGCGTTTTGACCGATTGCGGTGTTGGAATTACCGGTGGTGTTTGAGACGAGGGCGTTTTGACCGATTCCGGTGTTGTATGACCCCTGAGTCCCCGTACTTCCCGTCATCGTGAAGTTACCCGCGGTTATACCAACAAACGTATTCTGCCCATGAGTTCCTGCTAGATTAAAGTTATGGATGAACCGGTCAGCTCCTTTGAAGATTATCCCCGATGTGGCACTGGTAGTTGTGAGGAGTGCCATGCTTCCTGCTCCTATGTCGAGGGTTTGGGTTGGGTTGGTGGTGCCGATGCCGACGTTGCCCTCTATTATTAACCCATTTGACGGAGCCGCTGTAGCTGCGTATGAGCTTCCGAATGTACCTCCACCTGAGACACTAAGTTTTGAGCCAGGAGCCGTCGTCCCGATGCCGACGTTGCCTGAGCTATTCCAAATCCCTCCGGGCAGGTTGACATTCCCACTTAAGGTCGGGCTGGCGGCAAATACGCTGGCGCCAGTGCCAGTTTCATCGGTCAGCGCAGTGAGCAGGTTAGCACTCGTGAATGATCCGAGTGAAGCAGCGTTTCCAACCGAAGTCACCATGCCTGTAAGGTTGGCATTGGTGATGACATTGCCGGCGGTGAAGTTAGCGCTGGTACCAGTGATATTCGTCCCGACCAAAGTAGATGGCGTGCCTAGGTTGGGGGTAGTGAAGACCGGATTGGTGGTGTAGGCGACAACACCAGTACCACTCTCGTCAGTGAGGATGGTGGCCAGGTTGGCGGAGGTGTCGGTATTGAAGTAGGTACTGGAAAGGCCAGTGATTTTACCCGCTGAGGTGATGAGGTCAATGTTATTCGTACCAAACTGAGCAGCTCCTTGGACGTCCAGGAGTTGGGCTGGGGTGGTGGTGCCAATCCCCACATTCCCATTCGCATCAATGGTCAATCGTCTAGTGTTATTGGTCTCAAAGGTCAGGGCTTGATTGTCATTGGTGCCGAGGGTAGCGAGCGTGCCAAAAGCGTTGCCCCCTTGTTCGAAGAAGGTGGTGTTGAAGCCGAGCGATGAGGTGGCGACCGAGAGGGAGCCGCCGGTATTGACCAGCCCAGTGCCAGTGAGGTCGGTGAAGTATTCATTATTCAGACCGAAAGTGCTGGTGTATAAGCTAGTAGTGGTGGCGTTAGTGGCGGTGAGCTGCTGGAAGGCAGAGGTTTGACTGGTGCTAGTAGCCGTGAAATATGGAGCAGTGATAGCCCCACCAGAAGAGACGCCAGCAACAGCCAGGGAGCCGGCGGTCAAAGTGCCGCCGATGGTAGCGTCGCCCGCGACGGTCAGGGTGGCGAGCGTGGTGGTGCCAGCATTGAGGAAGCCGAGGGTAGAGGCACCCGAGACAGTCAAAAGCCTAGTGGAAACAGCTTCAGCCAAGCTGTCGGAAAGGTCACTAACTGAATCATTCGCTGAATCTTGCGTAGCACTGACTTGAGCGTCAAACAGGGAGCGAGAGACGAAGTTTAGGGAGTCGAAGGTGGTGGAGTTTCCGCCTCCACTCTGGCGGACGGTTTCTTGGATGATTTCCCGGATTACCGTGGTGGGGTTGGTGATGTATTCATTGGTGACGTAGGTGGGGTTGCTCGGGGTGGTGACTTCACGAATGACGGTGGTAGTGGCTGGGGATGCTGTTGGGGAGGTTGGGGGTGAAGAGACCGGAAGGGGTGTCGGAGGGGTGGCGCTTGGCGCTGGAGAGTGCTCTTCCTGGCAGCCACCAAAGGGTTTTAGCACGACATTAAAAAACCGGCAGGCAAAGGTGTCGTACTGGTAGGTGGCGGCTTCCGTAACAGCGGGAGTACCGGTCAAAAAAACCGCTAGCACACCTACTATAAGACTCCGCCGCATAAACAACTTCATCCCATTAGTATATAGTATAACTTCTATAACTATCGACTGTGGCGGGGGGGGGTAAGTGGGGACAAACATACACCGTTGCATACTAGCAAGCGTCTGGGGTAGGTAAAATCGGAACAAAAGCAAACAAAAAAACGTCTCAGTGAAACTTTTCTGCTTAAAACTAAAGAATAATCAACCCGTAGGGGTTGAAACGGTGAGCAGTGCTGGGAGCACTGCGCAAGACCTTGACTAGTATTTTGACGGAGGAAAAATACTGACAAGGTGTACCGCTCCTGTAAGGTGAGCAGTGCTGGGAGCACTGCGCAAGACCTTGACTAGTATTTTGACGGAGGAAAAATACTGACAAGGTGTACCGCTCCTGTAAGGTGAGCAGTGCTGGGAGCACTGCGCAAGACCTTGACTAGTATTTTGACGGAGGAAAAATACTGACAAGGTGTACCGCTCCTGTAAGGAGAGGTGGCACCACCACGAACCCCAATGCGTACGTGGAGGTATCGAATCACCACGCGCTCCGCGCGTTGCGAGTTAGCTTCGAGATTGGAAATGAGTGCGAGCTTGGTTGTATAATCGCACCAGAACGGAACCTAACGGTTCCACAGACGATGATGAGTGGGCGGCACTGCGTGCCGCCCACTGCGTTGGCGTAGCCAAGGCTTGGTATTCTGCTGGTACGCAGTCGTCGCACGTGAGCTGGCGACCGCCGAGGCGGAGGTGCGGCAGCCATCGCGATTTTGTAACGTAGTATTTGCTTAGATACAAACAGAATTTTTTGGTATACTAGACGTGCAATCAGTCTAGGTGTTTTTCGATGTTCGGGCTCAAAGAGCCGTCTTGGACAGTTTAGGTTCACCTAGATTGATTGCACCAAGGCGGCTTTTTGAGTTGCTGTTAGTAGATTAAGTTTTGAGATATGTCACCACAAAAATTTTTCTTGTATGTTCGCAAGTCCACCGATGTCGAGGATAAGCAGGTGCTTTCGATAGACGCGCAACTGACCGAATTGCGGGTATTTGCCCGTGAAAATAATTTGTGTGTGGTGGAAGAGTTTGTTGAAAAGCAGTCAGCTAAAGTACCAGGTCGCAAAGTGTTTGGGCAAATGGTAGCTCAGATTGAAGAAGGACAAGCAGACGGAATCATCGCGTGGCACCCAGACCGCCTCGCCCGCAATTCAGTCGATGGCGGTCAACTTATTTATCTCCTCGACACTGGCAAACTTGCTCACCTCAAGTTCCCGACTTTCTGGTGTGATAGCACGTCGCAAGGAAAGTTTATGTTAAGTATGGCGTTCGGGCAAAGCAAATACTACGTTGATTCTCTGTCCGAAAATACGAAGCGCGGACTGCGCCAAAAAGTTCGTATGGGTATCTTTCCCAGCCAAGCACCTGTGGGGTATATGAACGATGTGCGGACGAAGACCATCATCGTGGACAAGAAACGAGCGAAGGTGGTGCGCTTGGCTTTTGAGAAATATGTAGCCGGTGACATGCGACTGGAAGACATTTCAGACTTTTTGGCACAGTCCGGCGTTCTGACTCGAACCGGAAAGAGAATCTCCAAGACCAAAGCGTCTTTTATGCTGGCTAATCCATTTTATATCGGTTTATTTAAATATGGTGGTGAATTGCACGAAGGACGGCACGAGCCAATCATCACAACGTCACTGTTTGAGGAAGCACAAGCAATGCTCAAACTCCGTGGGCAACCCGAGCGCAAAGCCAAGAATGAACCGCAGCCGTATTGTGGACTCATTGCTTGTGTTACCTGCGGGATGATGATAACGGCCGAGAACAAAACGAAGAGACAGCTAAATGGCAATGTGCACCACTATGTGTATTATCGGTGTACCAAGAAATCCAAGAGCATAGTGTGCAAAGAGATGTCGCTACGTTCTCATGTTCTCGACGACCAGTTATCATCCCTGATCAAAACAGTGACGTTGCCCACTGACTGGGCGGAAGAATTGGAGCGCATGGCTTTGACAGACCATACCAACTCCGCTGTGTCGGTGGCTGCTGGCACGAGAGAGCATGAAGCGAGTATCGACGCAATTTCTTTGAAGTTAGAGCGATTACTCAATGGCTATTTGGACCAAGCGATTGACGAGCAAGAGTATCGCACCCAAAAAGCGAAATTGCTCCTGCAGAAGAAGAGTTTGCAGGCTGAAATCACGAACCTCACGCGCCAGCAGAATGATTGGCTCGCACCTTTCCAAGATTGGCTAAAAGACGCTGTGGACTTGGACAAAATCGCTCTTGCTGACGACCTTTTTGCGAAAAAGGTCGTAGCCAAAGAAATCTTCGGCTCGCACCTCCGCCTCGGCGGTCGCCAGCTCACGTGCGACGACTGCGTACCAGCAGAATACCAAGCCTTGGCTACGCCAACGCAGTGGGCGGCACTGCGTGCCGCCCATCCTGAAGTCGGTCAAAGACCGCTTCGTTCTATTCTGGTGCGCGAGAGAGGACTTGAACATTACATGTTCAGTACAGGTTACTGATATTTTTTTGAACACAAAGTGCAGGCGAGAGGACTTGAACCTCCACGGGTTGCCCCACTTGGTCCTAAGCCAAGCGCGTCTACCATTCCGCCACGCCTGCACTTTATATTCAATTCTCAAAATATCTAGTAACCTTTTGAAATGATCTCCTAGATTATTTCAACCTCCACGGGTTGCCCCACGTGGTCCTAAACCACGCGCGTCTACCATTCCGCCACTCGCGCATGCTGTCACCACGGGTTACAACAGTGTGTCGTCACACGTCACTAAGTATTATTACACGCTACATCACGTCAGGTCACTAATTCGCTTATGCTCATAAGAACTTTCTTACAGAAACTGTTCAGGTTGTCGCTATTTCCCTAGGTACCCAGAAAAATATCTGGCAACCTCTTGCAAAAGCGTCCCACGCTTTCTCACCTGTCCGACCTTACTTTGTGCTCGCATTAGGGAAGCTCGCACATCGCTCCGGTTCGGACAAACGGCCAAAAATCCTAAGAAGTTAGGATTTTTGCTCGTTTGTCCGCCCACTAGGATTTGAACCTAGGACCGTCTGCTTAAGAGGCAGCTGCTCTACCAACTGAGCTATGGGCGGAAGTTTTCAGAGTGTACTAGAACTAGTAGATCAAGACAAGTTAATTTCACTCGTGAGTCCTGGGCGGGAATCGAACCCGCGCATGGAGGTTTTGCAAACCCCAGCGTTACCACTTCGCCACCAGGACGGTAGCATACACTTTATCACTGAAAGGTGATTACAATCAAATCTTTTGTGATATCATGCCACTCAATGCCGAGGTGGTGGAGTTGGTAGACACGCGACACTTAAAATGTCGTGAGCATTTGCTCGCGCGGGTTCGAATCCCGCCCTCGGCACCAAAAGATCTGTACGTACAGGTTTTGACTGTCGAGGGTAACGCAACTGTTTTATAAAAACAGGAGTAGGGATTCGAAGAGGTTGTCGAGATTTTGAGAGTGGAGCAAATCAAAATATCATACAACCTGAAAAGATTCTGTAAGAATCGAATCCCGCCCTCGGCACCAGTCAAGAGTACCCGGTTACTTTTTTGCATCAATCTCACGCACAACCTCATCCATGTGCTGTCGGTGCTTTTCACCGAAGTCAACTTCAAAGGTGAAAAATGGAATGATTTTTAAATTGCTTTTTTTCTTAATATAACCACGAAGCGCGCCGCCGCTTCGTTTAAGGAAAATAAGTGCATCTTCTTCGCGTCCATCGGGAAGAGTGGTGAAGTAGACTGTCGCGTTTTTATAGTCAGGAGACGTCTGTACACGCGTCACCGTAATGAGCGGATTTGTATTCGCTTCATTTCTGATAAATTCAGCAACGATCGAGAGGAGAAGTGAATGCACACGATCGTGACGATCAAAAGCATGGTGGGGCATGGTGTGAGTAGTTACGAGATAATGATATCGAACGCCTCAATGTGATCGCCTGCGGCAACTTCTGTTTTTGTCTGTAGTTGCATACCAAATTCACCGTCATCGACTTTCTGCACATCTGACTTCTGTTGCTGGAGGTTTACAATTGTGCCGTCGCCAATATGGAGGTCGCGACGGAGGATGCGTACGCGCTGCTTTAATGCCAATGACCCTTCTTCCACACGACCACCGAGTACGTAGATATTTTTCTGTGTACTGAAATGCTTGAGCACTTTTGCACGGCCGGTAATTTTTTCCTCCTTTTTCTTCGGTGTCCGTGTCTTCAGCGCCTCCTCAAGCCATTCTGAAAGTTTGTAGATAATGTCGAATGTTTCAATTTCAACGCCGAGTCGTTCCGCTAAATCCTGCGCTGCACGTTCAACTTTTACATTGAAGCCAACGATGAGTGCGTTCTCTGTCGCACTTACGTTTTGCACGTCATTGCCAGTAATGTCACCAACACCTGCGTCAATAATGCGTACGGCAATACGTTCCGATTCAAATTTTTTGAGTTCGTGCTGTATGGCATCGATAGTGCCAAGTGCATCAACCTTAATAAGGAGTGGAATGGTTGGAAGTGCGCTTGAGTGTTCTTCTTTGGCTGTTGCACCATCTTTTGCAGCAGTTACCGCGACTTCAGCTTCCTTTTTATTTTTCACCGTTGTGAATGTGTCGCCGACATCGGGAACATCTGACCAGCCGACAATCCCAACTGGTTCTGAGAGACTTGCTTCTTTAATATTTTTTCCAAGGAAATTTTCCATGATACGCACAGGTGCATAGACGCTTCCAGAGACGACATACGAACCACTTGTCAACGTGCCGTCTTTAATAATGAGTGTTGCGGTCGTACCGCGCTTTTGATCAAGATGTCCTTCAATAACACTTCCGGTTGCGTCGGCACCCGTGTCGCCTTTCAGTTCTGCGAGGTCAGCGGTGAGGAGGAGGAGGTCGAGAAGTTCACCTACGCCTTCACCACTTTTTGCAGAGATAGGTGCGAAAGGAACATCGCCACCCATGCCCTCAATATAAATTTCATTTTCAATGAGACTGTTTTTTGTGCGCGCGACATCGGCGCCAGGGAGATCAATCTTGTTGATTGCAACAATGTAGGGGATGTTTGTCTTCTTGATACACTCAAGTGCTTCGAGTGTCTGTGGCTTCACACCATCTTCGGCAGACACGATAAGGATTGCAATATCGGCAACGTCGGCACCGCGGAAACGCATTTTCTGGAATGCTTCGTGTCCGGGAGTGTCGAGAAAGGTGAGTTGCTTATGATCACCATCGCTGGTGGTATGTTCGACGACGTACGCAGAAAGGTGTTGGGTGATGCCGCCAGCTTCGCCTGCAACAACGTTTGATTTGCGAATGTAATCAAGGAGTGTCGATTTCCCATGGTCAATATGACCCATAATAACCACGACGGGCGGACGTGTAACGATATTGCTTGTCTGTGTATATTTCTTCTTAGCCATAATGTGTGTGATGGACGCCTCTCTTCAACGAAAAACGCCCGGATGTAGGCGAAATGTGATGTGGTCGAGTATACCGCACCATAGAGCATTTGTCAGGTCAATAGGCTTGACTCCTATTTTATATCTGTGACATTATCACGTGTATGAAATTACCCGCGCCATTCATTAGTTTGATCAATAAGAGAAAAAAGCGGATTTACCTTGATCATGCGGCAGCGACCCCAGTCGCTGCCGCTGTAGAAAAAGCAATGCGGCCATGGATCGGGACGCACTACGGCAACCCGAGTGCAATTCACGCGGAGGGGCAGCGTGCACGAGACGCAATAGAACATGCTCGCGTATTACTCGCTCGCACCCTCAACGTCCGTCCGCACGGCATCACCTTTACGAGTGGCGGTACTGAGTCAAACAACCTCGCTATTCGTGGTCACATTGCTGCGTTGTGCGCACAGGGAATGCCCTTAGAAAAGATGAAAGTACTCACGACTGCAATTGAACATCCTTCGATCACAAATACACTCAAATCTCTCGAGACAGAAGGTGTGCATGTTGAATACATGCCAGTAGGTGAAGACGGACGTATTGGGACGAAAGCATTTGGAGAAATGCTTGATGAAGATGTGGTATTGGTGACATTCTCATACGCTAATAGCGAAGTGGGTGTGGTGCAGGATGTGAAGCGCGTCACGCGTGCAGTGCGCGCATGGAATCAATCTCATGATACGCAGGTCAATGTGCATCTCGATGCAAGTCAAACGCCACTCTGGCTTCCGTGTCAGCTCGACACGCTCGGTGTAGATATGATGACGCAGGACGGTGTGAAATGCGGCGGACCGATGGGAAGTGGTGTACTTGCGCATCGTCACGGTGTGGGACTTTCACCGATACTCCATGGCGGCGGTCAGGAAGCAGGACTGCGCGCGGGTACAGAAAATGTCGCAGGAATCGTCGGTGTTGCAACCGCAGTAATGCGTGCGCAGGAGGGTTGGGAAGAGCGGAGTGTGCGTGTTACAAAAATTCGAGATGAGTTTCTTAACTTGCTCCAAGCCAGCATTCCTGAAGCAATCGTGAATGGCTCACTCGAGCATCGTCTTCCGAACAATATAAATATTTCTCTTCCCGGCATTGATACCGAATTTGCAGTGGTGGTGCTCGACCGTCATGGTATTGCCGCTTCAACAAAAAGCGCATGTAGTGGGGCAGATGGAAGTGGTTCAGAAGTAGTTCGTACACTCTCGAGCGATGAGTCACGCGCACAATCAACAATTCGATTTACACTTGGTGAACAGACTACTCTCCGTGAGCTTCGCACGACGGTGTCGGTGCTACAGAAACACATTGCGCATATGAAAACTGCTCTCTAACCACCACGGTATGATATTTCATTATATCATACCGTGGTGCAGGTGAGATTTGGCTGGACGGATAGTTTGACTTTACCCATTTATAATTGTATTATGTGTGCATTAAACGCACGCAAATACTGATGTGCGAAACTTTTTTCTGGAGTGGAGAATAGTGCGTATAATTAGATTAAGAAACTATGCCTGATTTTCACAACTTTACGACCCGTGCAAAGGAAGCAATACGCAAAGCACATGAACTCGCTATTGAGCGTGGGCAAAACCATGTCAACCCGATCCACCTTCTTACGGCGTTAGTCATGCAGGAGGAGAATACGGTGATTGCAATTCTGGAGCGTTTGGATATTGATATAATCGTGATCACCGATCTGCTCTTAGAGTCACTGGAGGGTGAAGAGTCAGGACAAACGATTTCACAATCGTACCAACTCTATCTCACACCAGACCTTGCGCAAGCACTTGAGGAATCCGGACGTGTCGCGGCAGGACTCAGTGACTCGTATGTCGGCGCGGAACACCTCTTTCTTGGTGTGTTGAAATATCCTGGGCCGGCAGCAGAAGTGTTGCAGCGTGCGGGCGTTAATAAGCGTCACGTAGAAAATGCACTGAAAGAAATTCGTGAAGGTGGTATTGAAGACGCGGCACAGCCAAAGCGTTTTCGTGCGCTGTCTAAATACACACGCAACCTCACCAAACTTGCTCATGAAAACAAACTCGACCCAGTCATCGGCCGTGATGTTGAAATCCAGCGTGTCATACAGATTCTCTCGCGACGCACAAAGAATAATCCTGTGCTGATCGGTGAAGCGGGTGTCGGAAAGACGGCAATTGCAGAAGGATTGGCGATCGCAATCACGCAAGGCAATGTACCGGAACCGGTAAAGGAAAAGGAAATTCTCTCGCTTGATCTCGGGCTTCTTGTCGCGGGTACAAAGTTCCGTGGAGAATTTGAGGAACGCCTGAAGGCGGTTATGAAAGAAGTCGAACAGTCGGAAGGCGGTGTCATTCTCTTTATCGATGAACTCCACACGATTGTGGGTGCAGGGCAAGCTGAAAGCTCGATGGATGCATCAAACATGATGAAGCCAGCACTCGCGCGTGGCGAAATGCGCGTTATTGGTGCAACGACTTTGAAGGAATATCAAAAGCACATTGAACGTGATCCGGCGCTCACGCGACGCTTTCAGCCAGTGTATGTGAACGAGCCGTCGGTGGAAGACGCTATTGCAATTATGCGTGGTGTCGCCGAGAAGTATGAAATCTTCCACGGTGTGCGTATCACCGATGATGCTATTGTTGCGGCCGTAAAGTTTGGAGCGCGCTACATTACCGACCGATTTTTGCCCGACAAGGCGGTCGACCTCATCGACGAATCAGCGGCAGCACTTCGTATCTCTCTGGAAAATAAGCCTGAGGAGCTCGAAGTTGCCGGCCGGCAAATTCGCCGTCTGGAAATTGAAAAAGAAGCTTTAAAAAAAGAAGAGGAACTGAGTGAAAAGAAAACAAAAGTACGCAAACGACTCCGAGAGATCGATGCAGAAATTGGAGAATTAAAAGAGAAAACCTCGGCACTGGAAACCAAGTGGAACAATGAGCGTGACGCCCTCGGCGATTTGCGTGACATGAAAAAGGAGCTTGAAAGTCTCCGTCTTGAAGCTGAGAGTGCGGAAGCAGTTGCCGACTTAACGCGTGCAGCAGAGATTCGCTACAACTCAATCCCGCAGCTGGAAAAGAATATGGAAGAAAAAACGGCGCGGCTCAAGAAGCTGCAGCGCACACGTCAGTTACTCAAAGAAGAAGTAAAAGAAGAAGACATTGCGCTTGTGGTGTCGCGGTGGACTGGCATTCCTGTTGCGCGCATGCTTGAAGCAGAAGCAGAAAAACTTTCTCGTATGGAGGAGGATCTTAAAAAGCGTGTGGTTGGTCAAGATCATGCGGTGCAGTTGGTGACCGACGCAGTGAAGCGTTCACGTGCTGGTATTGCTGACCCGAATAAGCCGATTGGTTCATTCCTCTTCCTCGGACCAACCGGTGTCGGAAAGACAGAGCTCTCGCGCGCACTCGCTGAATTTATGTTTGACGACGAGAAGGCACTTGTGCGTGTCGATATGAGTGAGTATATGGAACGACACTCAGTATCAAAGATAATCGGTTCGCCTCCAGGGTATGTCGGACATGATGAGGGTGGTTCTATTACCGAGATTGTGCGCCATCGTCCGTATTCGGTGATTCTTCTTGATGAGATCGAGAAGGCACATCCAGAAGTATTTAACATTTTGCTCCAAGTGCTTGATTCAGGACACCTCACCGACGCAAAGGGGCGCAAGGTGAACTTCAAAAACTCAGTCATCATCATGACGTCAAACATCGGTGCTGAATACATCGACCGTATGAGTAACTTTGGCTTCACAAAAGAGAGTGAAGAGGGAACAGAATACGCGCAGGCAAAAGAAAAAGTATCGGAGAGTCTTAAGGATTACTTCCGACCAGAATTTCTCAACCGACTCGACGAGATTATCGTTTTCGATATTTTGGCAAGAGATACAATTCGAAACATTGTAAAGATGCAAGTCGAGCTCGTACAGAAACGTCTTGCTGAAAAAGATATCAACCTCAAAGTATCAAAAGACGTGTTGGAATATATTGCAGATGTTGGATATGAGCCAAAATTCGGTGCGCGACCACTAAAGCGGGTGATTCAGTCAAAGATTCTGACGCCGGTGTCCTCAATGATGATTAATGAGGGCATGTTGCAGGGTGGTTCGGTCGCGGTGACGATGAAGAAAGGTGAACTCTCGTTTGATGTGCGCAAGAAGCAGTCAGGACGACGCACGGCCGCAGCGCGAAAGCGCGAGACGGTGGGGGCGTAAGTTGGATCAGTAGGGATATAAACAAACACCGCGACCCTTTGGGTCGCGGTGTGTTGTGTAATAAAGTGTGAGTCGTGATGTATTAGAAGGTGAACAAACGATGAGGGTAGTGGCACACCTATACAGTGTCGTTGGCGTACGCCAGCATCAGCACTCTTCCCACTGACTCTCAGAATAGCGTTCAGAGTGGTACTTCATTACACCTACTAATAAAAAATAACTATGTTGAAACAGATTATGATCCCCGTAGCAGCATTTGCTGTTACTGTCACCGGCGCAAGCGCGTTCACCGGTGGTGGCCTTAACCTCGATGCACTTAGTCTCTCTGACACAGAGGTTGCGGCATTTGAGGAGGCACGATCAATCCGTGAGTCGGTTCAAGAAGATACACAGGCAGTGTTCGAGCGTGCAGGAATTGACGAAACGCGTATGAGTGAAATTCGTGAGGAGATGCGTGAAGCACGCGAAGCGGCGCAGGAAGTGGTGCGCACAGCACTTGAGTCGAGCGATTACGACGCCTTTATGACGGCAATTGCAGACACACCACTTGCCGACGTCATTGATTCAGAAGCTGACTTTCAGACGTTTGTGGAAGCCCATGCACTTCGTGAAGATGGCGACCATGAAGGAGCGCAGGCGCTTCTTTCTGAGCTTGGTCTAGAGCGACCAGAGGGAGGAAAGCGAGGTCATCGTGGCTTTGGTCCTGGAATGGAATCATAAGACAGCCTACGACACATAGAAGAGTAAAAACACAACACACGGAAACATATCCGTGTTTTGTGTTGGTGTAATAAAATTCTCTCTCCGGTGTAGTATAGACAGACTATGAACATATCTGACGCGTCTGACGAAGACATTGCACGAATAGTACAAGAAGGAGATACTGATGCCTTTGGGGCGTTGGTAACTCGGTATGAAGCAAAACTGAAGCGGTACGCGCGTAAGTTTCTCTCGCGCAAGGAGGATATAGAGGACCTCGTGCAAGATGTGTTTGTGAAGGCGTATGAGCATATACAATCATTTGATACGTCGCTCCGGTTCTCTCCGTGGATCTACCGCATTGCACATAATGTGTTTGTAAACGAACTTAAACGTGCAAATCGTCTCGGGTTTAGTATATTTGATCCGTATACTCTGTTGCCATTTTTATCAGCACGAGAGACTGCTGATGGTGAGGTGATTAATGAAGAGGTGCGGCGACAGATCGATGTATCGCTCGAGACATTGTCACCGAAATATCGTGAAATCCTCATTCTCCATTATTTTGAAGAGTTATCATACAAAGAGATCAGTGAGGTGCTTCATATACCAGTAACGACAGTGGGGGTGCGGATGACGCGTGCGCGAGAACGGTTGCGGCACGTGCTGAATGAAGATACGTACTTAGAGAAAACATGAACGCATTTAAAGACAACATCATACAAAAAATAAAAGACGGAAACATCGATATGATTCCGCGATGGCATTTTGTATTGAAGTCGTCACTCATGCTGGTGGGTGTGGTGACCATCGCACTCATCACGGTGTACTTGGCTAGTTTCTTAGTCTTTGTATTTCACACGACAGGAATCTGGGCAGTGCCAACTTTCGGCCTTCGAGGGTTGTTATTTTTTGTGACATCATCTCCATGGATACTGATTCTCTCAGTACTGATCTTTTTGACCCTGTTGTACGTCTTGGTGAGTCAGTACGCATTTAGCTATAAAAAACCGTTGGTGTATTCGATACTAGGTATTGTCCTGATTGTTGTTGGATTGTCTTCCTCTATACAGTATGCGGCCCTTCACGATCGTATTCATGAATTTGCAGAAAAAAGAAATATACCTGGTGTTGCACCACTCTATCGGTCAGTTGCGGACAGGCGACCACAAGAAATTTCATTCGGCACCATCTCTGAAGTACAGAGCGATGGCTTTCTCCTGGTAACAGATAGGGGAGAAGAGCTCACCGTTCGCGTGTCAGCTCGTACCAAACAACCGCCACGTCAGGTGTACAGTGAGAGCGATACGGTGATGGTATTTGGATTCCCTAAAGACGGGACGGTTGATGCACTCGGGATCCGTCCGGCTGATAAAGAATCTATGCCCTCACCAGAAGTACGTGGCGCACGATTTGTACCAAGAGAGGTGAGATAGGGCAGGTAGATTCATTAGGGTGTCTGTGTCAGGAAACACACAACCGCGGCATATGCCGCGGTTGTGTGTTTCACTCCTCTCAGGATATCAGAAACTTTATCCTCGTGAAGAACGACCAGACATGCGACGTGTATACTCGTACACTGCCTCAAGTTGGTTTTGAATATTTTTGTTAGAGAAGACCTTTGTGACCGCTGGCCTGCACGAATCATTGTCTGTGTTTGTACCGCTTGCGTGTGCCAATGTAGGTACGAAAGCTAAACAGACTGCAGCGACAACGCATGTCGCTATAAAAAGTTGCCAGTGAGAACGAGTGTATGTATTCATACAAAGATGATGTGTTAACTAACTAATGTCCAACTACGTTCCCCATACGAAGATGTACTCTAAGTGTACTATGCTTCTTTTGGATATTTTGAGGTTTGGTGCGTTGGGTAGGAGGGTTCGACATTTTTGTAATTGCTGACTAGTAATTTTTGTACGTTTTGTCACTCCTCCTAGCAATCTCTATAAGACTCACCGTTTCATTCTTAGACCTATAGATAATGCGTATGTCTCGGACTCTTACTCTGTAGATATCCTCAAAACCTTTGAGTTTTTTGATATCAAGTTTTTGTGTATAACCCGAAAGAAGCTGATTGATTGCCTTGTGTACCAGTAGTCGCTCGTCACTGGTGAGTTTCTTAAGGAATTTGGAAATGTTATCCATGCATTTTCTTTAATGCAGCCAAGACTTCTGTAGCGGGCACTCCATGTTTATTTATTTTAGTAAAATCAACTACTGTTTCCCAACCCATCTCGTCATCATCGACTGGGGAAAGTCGAAAAAGGGGAGTGGAACGACGGAAGACGGTTATTGATTCACCGTTATTCACGCGCTTAATGTAGGTCTCCATATTTTCACGGAGCTCTTTAAGACCAACGGTTGTTTTTTTAGTTTTTGTGTTCATACATAAAGTTTAACTTAAGTTAAACTTGTGTCAAGTGTTGGTGCGTTGGGGGGTTTGATGATTTTGTGTGGTTATATAAAAGAGAACACCCCGCCGCCGTATCACGTCGGCGGAGTATTTCTCCGCCTCGCGGGCGTGGGGTGGTGTCAGAAGGAACCAGGGTGTGCCACAGCACCGGTCGCCTTTGCGATGTCACGCCAGAAGACAACAAGTCGATGACCTGGCTGCCAGCCGGGAATCCGCTCGGCTTGCTTCTTCTCGATTGCGTCGACATTGACCGTGGTCAGTGGTCGTTCGTTGCTCGATTCATGAGCGCTAGTTTCGCGACCGTACTCAGCTAACAGTTCTTCTCGAGTGAGGAGCTGATGATCGTCAAACCAAGGATACAGGACCCAGTCGTTGCTGCCTTGGACGATTCCGTTCCGCTTTTCCCTGTAGTTGTCGAGATCTTCAGCGACGACGAACGCTTCCTCGGCGGTATCATGGTCACTGACGAAGTAGAGAACAGGATCATCCTCACGTCGGTCATTCAGGATGACGCGATATTTCCCCTCTGGTGCTCTACGATCTTCCTCAGTTGTGATGCGCTTGTGGTTGTGTCTCAATGAAACCTCCTGAGGTGTGAACTCGTACTTGCTAAAAGATATGCTGAAAATAATGGTTTGTAAAGTTTTGTAGTCGCAGGTTTGTCAGGATTTAACGCCCGTTCATGGGCTCTTTGTGGGGTCAAGTTTCTAAGTAAAACTGTTCGCTTTGCTCCAGTTTCTACTAAGAACTTCCTCCCCGGACTCACTCGCAAGCTCGCTCCGTCTTTCGAATCCGTGAGCACTGTCCAAACAAAAAACCAGACACGAGGCCTGGTATTTTGTTCGAAAGTGCGCCGGGCTGGATTCGAACCAGCGAAGGCATAAGCCGTCAGATTTACAGTCTGATGTGATAGACCACTCCACCACCGACGCAAGAGTCTATTAGATTGTGAGAACGTCTTCCTAAAACGGGCGTTCGACCCCGCTTCCTCCTATCGCCTCATAAATATCGGCGATTCCCTCGCGTAGGCGAGGGATCAGAGAAAAAGTAAAATCGCTTACTTTTTCTCCACTCCACCACCGACGCATTGTAATTACTTTATTCTATTGTATTGCACAGCGACCTTTAAGCTGCTTGGTTCGTTACCTCACATCAGCAGCTGTTTCTCGACATATAGCAAAGCAGTTTGCTATATGTCTACCACCGACGCATTCGTACTCAAATTATTCCATAATTTGAACGAATGCAGGTGTTGGCCCTCCTGACTCCTACTCGCATTCGCTCATAACGTCGTCTAGCAAGCAAGCTTGCTACCGGAGTAAAAGCAAAGCAGTTTGCTTTTACTCCACCGACGCGTAAGGAATACCGTATCATAACTCACAGGTGAGGGAAAGTAGAGGGATTTCAATGATATTATGTGGGTACTCTTATGAAGCGACCTACTCTTTTTTTACTTCTCGGAATACTCTTCTTGATCCCGCCGGCTATTGCAGCGGCACAAGGTTTGGTTCCGTGTAATGGTCCAGAATGCCAGGCGTGTGACCTGGTGAGTCTGGCGGACAATATTCTAGATTTTCTCGTAATGATCTCAGCATTTATTGCTGCGATCATGTTTGCAGTCGCGGGTTTGAAGTTAGCGACGTCTGCAGGAAATGAGAGTAAGGTCTCTCAAGCAAAAGAAGGAATGACGAGTATCATCATTGGTTTCATTATCCTACTGGCAGCATGGCTTATTGTGGACACTATCATGAAGACTTTTACTACTGGTCAAGGTCGTCTCGGTACATGGAATGATATTGAGTGTGTGAGGTTGCCTGAATATAAGGAAACTTCCATGGATGAGCTCCCCAATGATCCTGCAGTTTACAGTGGAGCAATGGGTGTTGGAGATTTAGTACTCAGTGACGATGCAGTCGCACGCTTGAATGCAGCAGGTATCGGAGTAAAGCCAGGCGCTGGTCTGGATGGTCTGCAGCCACATGTGTTAGATCAGGTGATTAGGTTAAATCAAACATGTAACTGTAATGTACTTATCACTGAAGGAACAAAAGGTACACATCAGACTGGTACTTTCAGTCATGGAAACGGTTTTAAACTGGATCTTCGTACGCGGGACAATCCAGAACTAGTGGGTTATGTAAAGTCACTACCTTCGGCAGGCGCTTGGAAGGATGGTACACAACTTTTCTACGATTCCGCTAGTTGTGGTACTTATGCCGTTGAGGGTGATCATGTGGATGTAGTATATAGACCCTCTTGCTAAGGTTTGACTATTAGTCCCAATTTACATACCATTTGGCAACGGGTCCATAAGCTAATGGTAAACTGTCGGTTTCCAAAACCGATCTTGCAGGTTCGAGTCCTGCTGGACCCGCAGCGTAGCGAAGGGTGCAGAGAAATGTACGGGGTACATTTCGTCTGGACTCGAAAAGGTTGCCAGATATTTTGTAAAAATATCGTCAACCTGTACTGAACATGTAATGTTCGAGTCCTGCTGGACCCGCCAGATTTCCATTTGGAAAAAAGACAGTTCTGTTGTTTTTAAAATGTGGTCAAAACTAGTCCAGTTAACTGGACTAGTTTTGTTTGGATATTGACGGACATCCGATGTCCGTCAATATCGTTATTTCTCGCGTGCGAGGAACGATTCGGTGGTTAGGGTGATTTGTTTCATCTCCGTATTTGGATCAAACCATTGAATCGTAGTGCCGCGCTTGAGCCAGGTTAGTTGGCGTTTTGCATACTGCCAGTTTTTTTCAATAAATTTCTGGATGAATGCCTCGTCCGGCATGTTGGTGTCAATTTTTTCCATCATCAGTTGATATTCAAAACCAAATGTGTGGAGACGCTCACGTGTTAGGCCGCTCTGCAGTAATTGTCGCACCTCTCTTTCAAAGCCACGTTCAACCCAGAGTCCGATACGTGCGCGAAAACGCTCGCGTAACCCTTCCTTGTCTATGTTAATACCAATCGTACACACATCGTATGCATCTTCAGTCGTAATCTGTGGTACAGAGCCGACAGTGTCGACGATTTCAAGTGCGCGAATGAGTCGTACGCGGTTGTGGGCATCTATATCTGCGGCACGGCGTGGATCAGTATCCTCTAATTTTTTAAAGAGAGTTTGCGTATTAAGTTCCTCAAGTGAAGCTCGAAGCTCTGGATTGGGCGGTACTTCAGGCACCGCAATGCGTCCAAGAAGTGCATCGACGTAGAAAAAAGTACCACCAACGATGATAGGGAGTTTGCCGCGGGAGACTATATCCGCGATGGCCTTCCGGCCATCGCGGATATAGTCGTGTACCGTATACACATGTTGCGGATCAACAACATCAAGCAGGTGGTGGGGCACAGCATCCATTTCCTCCTCAGTCACTTTTCCGGTACCGATATCAAGTCTTCGATACACTTGCCGTGAGTCAGCAGAAATAATCTCACCCTCAAATTTTTTTGCCAATGCGATAGACAGCGACGTCTTTCCTGACGCAGTTGGTCCAACAATGACTAATACTCTTGGTTTCTCCTTCATCTGAGCGACTATAGCATAGTAGACGCAAATAAGTCCGCGCCGTGGGCGCGGACTTTCCAGGTGGTGGTCAATCGTCATCATCATACTTTTCTATATCGAGCACAATGAGGATCAGTATGATGCAGCTGATGGTAATGCAGATATAAACGACAATTGCCGTCACCAGTCCCCACAACCACGCTGCCATGCCAAAGAGGTAAATTGCCGTTCCTAGTACAAAGATAAATCCATGGATGAGGGGTGAGCATACAAAAAGAAAACCGGGCGAAGTCCGCCCGGTTTTTTCATTAATCCTTGCTCACAACCAATGTGCCGTGGGAGTGAGTCAGTTTGGGGAGCTGACGAACCGAACTCTCAGTCAGAGTGCTGGAGGTGGGACTTGAACCCACAAGCCTTGCGGCATACGATTTTGAGTCGTACGTGTATACCAATTCCACCACTCCAGCACTCTGACAAAGATTTTGTGTCGTGGTTACACTGTGTCCCACACAGTGTAACCTACCAATTCCGCCACCGCGGCACAATGCTTACGATTGTAGTCGTGGTAGAAATATACCCCAAATATTTCTACCGACCAATTCTGCCATTCCAGCACAATAAAAAGACCAAAGTTATGCTGGTGGTAACTCTACCAGATTCTTGGTTACTTATAAACTGTGTGAGGAAATACTCCATGGTAATATGTACCTACTATGGCGTACGAAAGCAATTCCATTTTTTGGGTGGAAGTAGAGAAGATCGTTCCCAACCCATTCCAACCTCGGCGGGAGTTTAATGAGCGCAGCCTCAAGGAACTTTCTGAATCGATACGGATGCACGGCATCCTCCAGCCACTTACCGTGGTGCGGAATGAAGTGCATCTCGACGACGGTGCGTTTCGTACTGAGTACGAGCTCATTGCGGGTGAGCGACGTCTGCGTGCAGCAAAGCTTGCGGAGTTAACACAGGTACCGGTCATCATCCGTTCTGGTGAGGACACCGAGCAGATGAAGCTCGAACTCGCAATTATTGAAAACCTGCAGCGTGAAGACCTTAATGCAATCGACCGCGCGTTGGCGTTTAGGCAACTCGTGCAACAGTTTGAACTTTCACATACCGCGATTGCAAAAAAGATGGGACGAAGTCGTGTGTACGTCTCCAACACGATTCGCCTTCTCAATCTCCCTGACACCATCATCAGTGCCGTGAGTCAGGGAGAGATTACCGATGGACATGCGCGTGCGCTCCTCATGCTCTCTGATCGTCCCGAAGAGCAGGATGTGGTCTTCCGTGAGATTCTTTTGAAGAAATTGACAGTGCGAGAGGTGGAGCGTATTACACGAAAAATTGCGACCGAAAAAGTACGCAAGCGAAAATGGGTGGATACCGACCCAGAGTTGATTGAGATTGAAAAGCAATTTACGGAATCACTCGGCACGCGCGTACAGATTTCAAAGACAGAATATGGTGGCAAGGTAGTTATCGACTATTTCTCTCCCGAAGATTTACAGAAGCTTCTCATGCTCGTTCATGCAGAAGAATTGAGAAAAAGTGAGACAAAAGAAGTGCAGACTGAGGTGTTGCTGTCGGCGACGCCACTTGAAATGTCTGATGGTACGGCAGAACCCGGCGACGCCAATGAGATAGACGAGGACGATGAACCAGAAGTTCCGGAAGATGACGTACCTGCGGCAGAGGCGCGTGAACAGGAAGAATCTGAAGAGGATCTCTACTCAATCAAGAATTTTTCGCTCTAAAAAGTTTGCAGAAACTACGCCGACTCTTCATCTGCGAGTGTTGCGCGAATGTGCCGTTTGGCGAGTGAAGTTTTTACAAAGTCGAGCCATTTGCGCGTGGGCTTGCTTGTGCGCTTCGTGGTGATCTCTACTATATCTCCATTGCGGAGCGGCGTGTCGAGACCAACAAGCTTGTTGTTCACCTTGGCTCCCTCAGTGCGTTCGCCAATTTCTGAGTGAATGGCAAATGCGAAATCTATAGGTGAAGCATCGACAGGAAGATCGATGACATCTCCCTCCGGCGTAAACACGAAAATACGATTGGTGAAAAAATCGCTGCGGAGTTCGTCGACAAATTCGTTTGCACCGTTGAGCGCTTTATGTGATTCACCGATTTCACGTATCCAGTGAGGGATACGTTCTTTATTTGATTGTGTTTTTGCAACGTCGACATCCTTTTTGTCACCCTTCTCTTCTTCTGGTGATGTGGCATCTTTCCACGCGAATGGTCGGAAGAGAGGGGGAATAAGGCTGGTAAACCACACGTGCTGCTGAGGGGCTTTCGTGTCTCCGGACTGTTGGCCTTTATATACAATGTGTGAAGCGACACCAAACTCGGCTTCTTGATGCATGTCCTCAGTGCGAATTTGGATTTCAAGAATCGTGCGGTTCGGTGTGATGACGGTCGTGTGGATAGATTTGTACCCGTTTGGCTTTGGGAAGGCCATGTAGTCTTTCATACGCTTTGGAAGCGGCCGCCACATGTCATGCACAATACCAAGAACGCGATAACATTCTTCAATAGAACTCACCACAACACGGACCGCAAGATAGTCATAGACTTTGTCCATATCCCAATCTTTACGTCTCAATTTCTGGAAGAGACTGTAGTATCCTTTCACACGACAGTTTGTATGAAAGTCGGTGACGCCTGCTTCAGCTAATCTTTTCTGGAGTGACTTCCGCGCTCGCTCGAGCTCGGTGTTGCTCTTCTTTGCAATTGGCTTTGTGAGCTCAAGGACACGTTCATACTCTTCGGGGTAGACATAGGGAAATGCAAGATCTTCTAACTCTTTACGAATGCGCCCCATTCCGAGTCGGTGCGCGACCGCAACATAGATCTCAAGCGTCTCGCGCGCGATACGTTCCTGTTTTTCTTTTGGAACGTGTTGCAGTGTCTGCATGTTGTGCAGACGGTCGACAAGTTTGATGATGAGTACGCGGATGTCCTGACTGGTGGCAACAAAAAGTTTGCGCAGACTCTCGTTGTGTCGGTCACTACCGTAGTAACGCACTGATCCAAGTTTGGTGACACCTTCCACAAGGAATTGGATTTCTTCACCAAAAATCTCTCCAATTTCATCCGCAGTTACCTCCGTGTCTTCGACGGTGTCGTGGAGCAGCGCAGCCATAATGGTGCGTGGCCCGAATCCCATTTCAGCGAGCATCTCTGCGACACGCTCAACGTGGCGAATGTATGGCTCTCCCGAATAACGCTTACAGCCCTTATGTGCTTCATACGCCATGTCGTACGCGCGCGTGACGAGCTCTTTGTTTTCCGGAGAAACTTCAGAGAGTTTGTTGATGATGTTGTTGACAGCGCTCATATTAGGTAGTTTACTGCTAAATAGCTAATCTGAAAAGGAGGGACTGTCACATGGCAAATGTGGTTCCCTTGTTTCCTGGGAGCAAGAAAGTCAAAAGAGGAAGCAAAGAAGACTCGAAGCCTCAGTGGGGCGTGTGTGCATGCGGAAATACATTCCTCCACTCTGTGAGGTACGAAAAGGAAATTGTGACACCGTGTTGCGGAGTGCTTATTAAGTGTCTCCCCACATGATGTTCGAACGAGAACCCCCGCGGCGCATAGCGTGCCGCGGGGGTTGTTTATTTTTTTAACTATTTCTGCTTGTAGAGCTCTAGTGCATCTTCAACAGTGAACTTTTTGAGGTCGACATTATCAGGAAGTGAGATACGTTTGAATCCGCGCTTTAAATATTTGCCCGACTTTGATTCAAACACTTTGATCATATTTTTAGTTTTCGGATGGAGTCCCACTTCTTTCACAAGCTTTTCTCCTGCGCGCATTTTCTTTGGCTCTTTCAATATTTCAAGTGCGCGCTTGTGCGTAATGTCGTACGGATTATCATTGCCCTTAAGTGATCGGAAATCACCAGCATGCACAATGTATGGCCCAAAGCGTCCAACGTTCGCGGTAATGGGTTCGTCGGTGTCTGGATGTTCACCGAGTATGCGCGGGAGGGTGAGGTAGCGCGCTGCGTCTTCAACCGTAACGTCACTGACACTTTTCTCTTTTGGTACCGATGCGCGCCGTGGCTTCTCAGCTTTTTTACTTGTGCGAGTTCCTTTAGTACCCTTAACCTTCTCTGGAGTTTTTCCAAGTTGTACGTACGGCCCAAATCGTCCGGTGAGCAAGTAAATCTCCTCACCAGTTTCTGGATGTGTACCAATCGGTTCGTCCTCTTTAATCTCACTACCGTCGATCATTCGTGCGCCATCGCAATCAGGAAATGTGGCGCACGAAAGAAAGCGTCCACCGCGTCCGAGTTTAATGACCATATCCTTGCCACATTTTGGACACGGAAATTCTTTTGGTCCGGCGCCGAGGTTAGTGAGTTTTTCAATACCTTCTTTCGCAGCAACTGCTTTTGAAAATGGTTTGTAGAAGTCGCTCAGTGTTTTTTCATACTCACGTTTTCCCTCAGCAATCTCGTCGAGTTCATTTTCCATATCGCTCGTGAATGTGTCACTGATGTAATCAGTGAAGTGCTCTTCAAGGAACGACGAGACGACGTCACCAGTATCGGTGGGAGTTAAGGTCCGCCCTTCTTTTTCAACATACCCGCGATCGATAATCGTCTTCATGATAGACGCGTAGGTCGACGGGCGGCCGATACCGCGTTTCTCTAACTCTTTAATAAGTCCTGCTTCTGTATAGCGATTGGGTGGTTCTGTTTGTTTCGCCTCAACGTCAAGTTTTTGTAGAGTGAGCGGGTCGTGCTGTGCGAGCTGTGGAACTTCGACATCTTCACCACGCGCGGCACTATCAACCTTAAGCCAACCGTCAAACATAATCCGTGAGCCGTTTACCGCAAAGTCTGGAATGCTATCGGTAGCATCTTTAATGTTTGCGGTGATTCTCGTGCGCTTAATTTTTGCGTCGGCCATTTGTGAAGAAACCGCACGCTTCCAGATGAGTTCATACAATCGTTTCTGGTCGTCGGTTGCGCCAGCAGAGTGCTTCCCAAAATTACTCGGGCGCACTGCTTCGTGCGCTTCCTGCGCTGATTTACTCTTTGTTTTGTATGCGCGTGATTCCACATACTCTTTGCCGTATTCGTCGTGAATGAGCGCGAGGATTTGCTTGGTGGCAATTGCACTCATGTTGGTAGAGTCCGTACGCATGTAGGTTATATGTCCTGCCTCATAGAGTTTTTGTGCAGCACCCATTGTGCGTGACGGAGAAAAGCCGAGTCGTGTTGACGCAGTCTGTTGGAGTGTTGAGGTTGTGAATGGTGGGCGTGGGCTTCGCTTTGCCTCAGTCTCTTTTATATCGACAATGTGCCACGGATACTTCTCTGCAAGTGCAACGATTCGGTCGACCTCTTCTTTTACGGTTGGTTTTTCAGAGCAGAGAAAGGGAATTTCTGTAGAATCTTTTGTTTTGGTGTGTGCGGTGAGTACCCAGAAATCTTCTGGGATGAACGCGCGAATTTCGCGTTCGCGCTCCATGATGATGCGGAGTGCTGGCGACTGCACTCGCCCTGCTGAGAGTCCGTAGCGTACTTTTTTCCAGATAAGTCCTGAGAGGTCGTATCCCACCAGTCGGTCGAGTACGCGCCGCGCTTCTTGTGCTTCTTTTAAATCCGTATCAATTTTCCGTGGATGTTCCAACGCCTCCTTTACCGCGGGTTCAGTGATTTCATAAAATGCAATACGTTGTATTTTTTTATTTGCACTTTTGATGAGTTCAGCGAGGTGCCACGCAATCGCTTCGCCTTCGCGGTCGGGGTCAGTTGCAAGTAGTACTTCCGTCGCCTTTTTCGCTGCTTCTTGCAAATCAGCAATAACTTTTTCTTTTCCAGGAGAGGTGATGTAGTGCGGCACAAAACCACCGTCGATGTCGACCGCGTCTTTGTTTGATTTGGGCAAGTCACGCACGTGACCAACCGAGGCTTTTACGCTGTATCCCTTACCAAGATATTTTTCGATCGTCTTTGCCTTGGCGGGGGACTCAACGATGACAAGTGTGTTCTTTTTTGTCGGCATTGTTCCGTAACAAATACTAGTGATCTATAAAACTGTCAAATAAGAAGAATTTTCTCAGGTTCTCATATATATACCGTTTTGATCTGTAATGAGTCCATATATCTCCATTTTCATGAGTAATGTTGAAGCTTCATGTGTAGAGATGTTAAGAAGTCTAATAAGTTCATCACGGTCGCGGGGTGCGGAGAGAAGCTCGAGGATACGAGCTTCTTCTGGAGAGAGATTTTCAGGTAGAGAGGCGGATGTCTGTTCGTCTGCAACCTCGATGTGTAATGCTTCCAAAATATCTTCTGAGGAAGTTGCTGGTGTGGCGCCGAGTTTTATGAGCATGTGCGGCCCGGCAGTATTTTGAGAAAAAATACTGCCGGGCACCGTGAGCACATCGCGATTGTAATCTGTCGCAAGTCTTGATGTAATGAGTGTCCCGGATTTTTCTCCCGCTTCAATGACGAGTGTTGCGTGTGTCATTCCAGCCATAATGCGGTTACGCTGCGGGAATGACCACTTCGTCGCGTGAAATGTTGGTTCAAATTCTGAAAGCAGTCCGCCGCCCGATTCAAGAATTCTCTGTGCAAGTACACGATTGCGCCTTGGGTAGAGGACCGAATCGTCGAGTCCTGATCCTGGTACAGCGAGTGTGTAGAGATGTGCGTCGAGCGCTGCCGTGTGTGCCAAGCTATCCATGCCGATAGCGAGTCCAGAGATGATACCAATGCTGTATCCGCGAAGACCAGAAATGAGTTTCTCAACCACTGCTTTTCCATAGTCTGAATAACTGCGTGAGCCGACAACGGCGAGAAGTTGTAATGAAGGGTCGGGGAGTGCACCACGACAGTAGAGTTGCTTGGGAGGATCGGGAATTTCTTTGAGTAGTGGTGGAAACGCCTCAGACTCCAATGTAGTAATGGTGGATTCCATATATAAATCGTAGCATGAGTGTGATTGACAGAACCTTTTTTTGCATTAGATTTTTGGTCCGCTCCAGTATTTCTTTCATGTCAGAAGTCCGTCACAAGTGTCTGGCGTGTCGTGTGATGCGGTGGAGTGAAGAAGTTGGCCGATCAAGGTCAGAAGTGCCCGGTAGCCCTACCGAGTGCGATCCCGGCGGTTTGGAGAGATTTGTGCGCGCGCATCTCCGACCGTCGGGTTTATTTTATATAGAGGATCTTTGAGGTATAATCACCTCATACTTTCAATACTATGTTGGACATAAAGTTTATCCGGGAAAATGCCGAAATCGTAAAGCAGGGTGCAAAGAAAAAGCACCACGCGGTTGATATAGACCGACTCTTACAAGTGGATGAAGAGCGTCGCGAGCGCATCATGGCACTTGAAGAGAAAAAGGCAACACAAAATAGTGCCTCTGAAGAAATTGCAAAAGCAACGGATGACATTAAACGTACGGAGCTTATTGAATCAATGAAGGGTGTAAAGGAAGACATTCAAAAAGAGGAGGAATCTCTAAAGAAAATCATGGAAGAGTGGCAGGCACTCATGTTGCAGGTGCCGCAGATTCCTGAAATGTCGGTACCAGAAGGGAAGAGTGATGAAGATAATGTTGAGATAAAAACATGGGGGGAACAGCCAACGTTTGATTTTGACGCAAAAGATCATGTGGAAATCATGACTGCACTCAATATGGTTGATTTTGAACGTGGTACGAAGGTGCATGGATTTCGCGGGTATTATCTTGTTGGTGATGGTGCGCGACTCTCATGGGCAATTTGGAATTATGCAAACGCGTTCTTCCTTGAAAAAGGATTCAATCCAGTGATTCCGCCAACAATCGTACGCAAGGAGAATCTCTATGGTACCGGACACCTCCCAAACGAAGCCGAGGACATCTATAAAACGCAGGACGATGATTATCTTATTGGTACATCGGAAGTTTCTGTCATGGGAATGTATTCAGATGAAGTACTTGCAAAGGATCAGCTACCACTAAAGATGCTTGGATTTTCTCCATGCTACAGGCGTGAGGCGGGAAGTCATGGAAAAGATGTAAAGGGACTGATTCGTGTACATGAATTTTATAAACTTGAGCAAGTGATACTGAGTGAGGCGTCTCATGAAGAATCGGTCCGGTGGCATGAGTGGTTGAATCGTAACACTGAAGAATTTATCGAGTCGCTCGGTATTCCGTATCACACAGTACTCAATTGCGGTGGTGATCTCGGTCAGGGGCAGGTGAAGAAATACGATATCGAACTCTGGGTTCCGGGAGAAAAGAAATATCGTGAAATCAGTTCGGCATCGTATTTCCATGATTTCCAAACACGCCGGTTTAATATTCGGTATAAAGACGCGGAAGGGAAAATGCGCTACGCGCACTCATTAAACTGTACTGCGGTGCCAACACCGCGCATCCTCGTGTCGCTTGTCGAGAATTTTCAACAGGCTGATGGCTCTGTAAAGGTGCCCGAAGTCCTTCGTCCATACCTCGGAAAGGAGGTATTAGAACCCCTCTCAAAAATAAATGGTTTATAATCGAAAGAATGGCAGCAACGGGAAGACGATTTCGTGTAAAGAAGAAACAGAAAAGAATTAGCACTACATTACAACTAGTGTACGGCGCTATTGCATTACTTGTTGTTGGCGGGATGGTGTATGGAGTATGGTACGTGACACGTCTTCCTGCGTTTACCGTCACTTCTATTGAGGTGGAGGGAGGTGAGACGATTACACACGAATCAGTGCGAGCTGTAGTGGATGACACGCTGCAGGGTGCTCATGCATTTTTAATACCGCGTCGGTTTGTGTACTTCTATCCGCACGAAGATATTGTTGCAGCGTTGGAACAAGTGCCGCGTATACGTGATGTACACGTTGATATTAAAAATCGCACCACGCTCACGGTAACTTTTAGCGAATATATTCCCCATGCGCTTTGGTGTACGTCACTTGAGGGAGAAAGTTGTACCTTTATTACGGATGAAGGGTATGCGTTTGCAGAGGCGCCGCCGCTTCGCGGCGGCACCTTCATCCGCCACATAATCATCGATCGAGAACCTGAAAGAGGCGTGGAAGCATTTTCTGAAACAGACATTCGGCGCATTGATGCACTCATTGAAAGTTTTGAGAACGAACTAAACCTGCGCACGTACGCCGTCGTGCGCACCTCTGCGGGTGACGAAGAGTACCATCTTGTGAATGGCGGCCATATCCTCGTCGCCCCGACAATGTCTGTGCAAGACACATTCGATAACTTGCAATCTGTACTCCAGTCTGCAGAATTCGCACATATCACCTCAGGGGGTTTTAATTATATTGATCTCCGATTTGGTAATCGTGTGTTTGTGCGCGAAACTATGGAAGATACTCAAGTTGCTACATCGACTGCAACAACCACAGACGAAACATCCGCGGTGTCCGAATTGGACACCGCGGAGGATTAGTCGTCGTGGACTGTCTCCATGATGAGTGTCCCGATAATCGTCACTACCATCAAGATGATCAATATCACGATGACGTGATTAGTAGAGATCGTGCGGATGATCGCTATGTGGATTGTCTCAAGTATGGAAATCCCCGCCAGAGTCATTCCGAAGCGGTGTCGTGCCACCAAGTCTTTCCACCATTCGCCTAACATGCTCACGTCTCCCTTGCGTTTACAATGACAACCAGTACAATCCCACAACTATGAGTTTTTGGCAAAAGTTAGAAAAACCATTTTTTGTATTAGCACCGACGTGTCCCGTTAGAGATACGAACGTTTTGACAGACGATGTCTTTCATCTGTGTGTAGGAGTATCATTTCGTTACAATACGTGTAGTGTCCTACGGAAATCCTCCGGATTTCCTATCTCTAACGGGACGGCGCTTCCTATGTATTGTATTGAAGCATCATGAGTAATTTTTGGAAAAACCTACCGCGGCCTATTATGGTTATGGCTCCGCTTGCCGACGTCACCGACGCGGCATTTCGTCGCATGATCGCAAAGTATTCTGCGCACGAGCGGACGGATGGAAGTATAGGTGGGCCAGACGTCATGTGGACTGAGTTTGTATCTGCGGATGGACTCATGCGCGCAGACGAAGAAGGGAAGCAGAAGCTGATGGCGGATCTCCTCTACTCCGAAGAAGAGCGACCAATTGTGGCGCAGCTCTTTTCATCGGCACCAGAATATATGGAGGCGGCTGCGAAACTTTGTGCAGAACTTGGATTCGATGGCATCGATATCAATATGGGGTGTCCGGATCGAAGTATTGAAAAACAAGGGTGTGGTTCTGCGATGATTAAAAATCCAGAAAATGCGCGAGAGATCATTCGTGCTGCAAAGCGTGGCGCGGGGGATCTGCCAGTGTCGGTAAAGACACGCCTTGGGTACAACGCCGATCAGCTTGAAGAGTGGTTGCCAGAAATTCTCGCAGAAGAACCTGCGGCGGTGACCATCCATGCACGGACACGTAAAGAGATGTCGAAGGTGCCGGCGCGCTGGGAACGAGTTGCGCGCGCGGCGGAGATCCGCGATGAGTTACAGAGTGATGCACTCATTCTTGGTAATGGTGATGCGGAGAGTCTCGAGGATGCGCACGCGAAAGCGGAGCTTTCGCGTGCCGATGGTGTGATGCTAGGGAGAGCAATTTTCGGCAATCCATGGCTTTTCCATCCAGAGAAAGATCTTTCAAATGTCTCTCTGGAAGAGCGGTTGAAAGTCATGGTAGAGCATACACAGCTTTTTGCCGAGCTTTTGCCGCACAAGAATTTTGCGACCATGAAGAAACATTACAAAGCGTATGTGAATGGTTTTGACGATGCAAAAGAATTACGCATTAAATTGATGGAAACGTCAACTTCTCAGGAAGTGGCGCAAATAGTGGATGATTTTCTCTCTGAGACGGGAAAAAAAGAGTAAAACATTCAACACTATTGCAATTTTGTCAATTTACCCTAGAGTTCAGGGTAGAGAAATAATTTGCCAACACAGGAGGTGGCACTATGAAACGGTTTTTGACCGTGATGATCGTTGCAGCACTTCTTGTGTTGCTTTACGGCTCCAAATTGCAGCAGTGGATGACGGCGGAGGATGATTTGTCCGTCATTGCTGAGGTCGGCGGCGTCACCACACTTCGCAAGATCTCGCCGGAGATTCTCTGGGGAGGAGAAAGTGCCTCGACAGATTCTGCAGTTTCCGCTCTCTATGGGGTGGATGCTTTGGAGAATCTCGAGATGTGCGGGCTATACAATCCGCCCGAACTCGAAGAGTTCGAGATTGTGGGCCTGCTCACGTATCGGGACTTCGAGGAATACCTCTACTCCGGGCTCTCAGCAGAATTTCTCGAGCAGGTCAACGCATCCTACTTCACGTGGGAAATGCTCGACCGTCCACCGGAGTGTATCAGGCAGTTCGATGTCTACTTGGCTCCTTCTGACACATGGGCCGAGGACGTCGCGTTGTTTGAGTTCGTGGTCGATGGGATTCGGTTTGTGACGGTGTCGCCGTTTCCGTCCGACTACGAACATGACTTTCCAGATCTGGAGGTCGGGTTGATACCCGGACATCCATATGATCTGGTCGACCAGTTCGCCGTTGCGCAAATGCGACGAGGTACATGGGGCAGGTGAGGGTCGCGGAGAAATCTGCGGCCCTTTATGATTTTGTTAATAAGTAGTGACCTCCTACATGGGGAGGGTATGTATAATGAGTGGGATGAGCGAGGTACTGCAAGCAAATATATTTTTCATCATTGCCAGTGTTGGTGTGATTGTGTTTACCATACTGGTGTCGATCTGCCTTTTTTACGTCATTAAAATTCTGCGTTCAGTGCAGCAAATTATTGAGCGTATTGAGGTAGGTACCGATTCGGTGATGAAAGATGTCACCCATTTGCGTGAGTATCTTGCTGAAAAAAGTTTCATATCGCGCATCATCGGGATGTTTGTGAGTCAGCGTGTACGGAGGAATAGAGACACTGAAGACGAAGACGAGTAAATTACTATAAAATATATCTAAGAAAGAAATATACGTATGGCAAAGAAAACAGAGAAGCGGCACAGTGTATCAGATGCAGAAAAAGTAGGCATTGGTGTGGGACTCACTGCAGCAGCGGTTGCTGCAGCTGGTGCATATTTTCTCTACGGGAGTAAGAATGCTGCACAGAACAGAAAGAAAGTAAAAAGTTGGATGCTCAAAGCGCGCGCAGAAGTACTTGAAGCGCTTGAGAAAGCGGAACACATGACAGAGAAAGAATACAATGCACTCGTCGATTCTGTTGGCGGTGTGTATGGCAAATTGCAAAGCGCCACAAGAGGTGATATTGCAGACTTCAAACGTGAGATGAAGGAGCAGTGGAAGAATATAGAGAAAAGCGGTGTGATACAAGAGATTGGATACGGTGCAATGAAAGGTGCAGCACGCGGTGCTGGGAAAGGAGTAAAGAAGGCGGCAAAGAAATCTACAAAAAAGTCAGCTAAAAAGTCTTCAAAGAAGAGTACAAAGAAAACTTCATAGCAATACAGGTGTGAGAGAACGCCGCGGACGCCAAAGGCGTCCGCGGCGTTCTTTGGTATCATAGAGCGTAATGAATGCTGCACGTACACTAGTAATCGTTTTATTTTTAGTTGGACTTATTTCGTTGTTTTCGATCGGTTCTACTGTTGTGGTGTCTGAACAGCCACAAGGACCAACAGTGCGTGAGCAGCTCGAAGAAGTATCCCTTACCGCCTCATCTGTGTATGTGTTCGACCGCACACATGACCGTGTACTGCTCGAGCGCGAGGAAGACAGCGTCCGTCCCATTGCGTCTATTGTCAAACTCTTCACAGCGCATGTTGCAAACACCTCCGCTGTAATCGATCAGGATGCGCTTATTGAATGGCAAGATTTTAGTACTGAGGGGAATGCGGGGGCGCTGTGGCTTGGAGAAGAGTACACGGTGCGTGAGTTACTCTTTCCATTACTTCTCTCTTCGTCCAATGATGCGGGTACGGCAGTGTATCGAGCAATAGGACACAATACCTTTTATGGCGCATTAGAATTGTTGTATCAGCGTGCAGAGCTGACCGACACACAGATTACCGATCCAACTGGTCTCTATGCGACCAATAAATCAACAGCGCGCGAGCTCGCACAGTTTTTAGACTATCTGGAAACAGAAGATCCGTACATTCTCGACATTACTGCTGTTTCGTCACATGTTGGGAATTATCGCGGTTGGATTAATAACAGTCCAGCACGCACATACGATTCGTTTCGTGGTGGTAAACACGGCTATATTCCAGAAGCAGGACGGACGTTTGCGGGATTGTTTGAGACCGACGCCGCAAAATACATTGTCGTACTTCTCGGAAGTGACGACATCGCGCCCGATTTAGAAAAGATAATAGCAGTACTACCGTAAAGCGGGTATACTGTTTTCCTATGGCAAAAGAAGAGAAGCACGTGTCGAGCGCACTCTATAGAAAGTATCGTCCGTTGGCATTTAAAGACGTACGCAATCAAGAACATATCGTCTCAGTTCTTGAGGGAGCGATAGAGAAGAAAAATATTCCCCATGCATTGCTTTTCACTGGTTCACGCGGGACAGGGAAGACGACCGTTGCACGCATCTTTGCGCACGCGATTGGTGCGAATGATGTTGATATTTATGAAATGGATGCGGCATCCAACCGTGGTATTGATGACATCCGTGAACTTCGCGAGGGTGTACATACACTTCCATACAAATCGTCGTACAAGGTGTACATCATCGACGAAGTGCACATGCTCACTAAGGAGGCCTTTAATGCGCTCCTCAAAACACTCGAGGAACCGCCAGAGTACGTCGTGTTTATTCTTGCGACGACAGAAGTCGACAAGTTGCTCGACACCATCACCTCGCGCTGTCAGGTGTTTCAGTTCCGTGCACCAAATCGTGTAGAGCTACGCGACACCGTTTTGAGTGTTGCGAAGAAAGAAAAGTTTTCACTACCAAAAGATGCAGCAGGCAGCATTGCCATTGCTGCCGATGGATCGTTTCGTGATGCGCTCGGTGTGTTGCAGAAAGTCATTATGGCGTCGAGCGACGGAAAAGCAGATGCCGACGAGGTCGCACTCATTATAGGTGCACCAAAGACCGCAATGCTCAGTGATGTGATTGCAGGATTGCAAGAAGGCGACGTCGAGAAGTGTCTTACCGCAATTGCTGCAGCAGCAGATGCGCGTGTCGATATGAAATTATTTATGAAGCTCCTTCTCGAACGTATCCGTGCGGTCATTTTATTGCGACATACGAAAGACGATGCACACCTCAGTGCATTCAGTGAGGCAGATCGCGACGTGTTTAAAGCGTACGCGAAGGATACTGCGTCGCCGCTCAACTCCCGTCTCTTACTCCGACTGCTCGACGCTGCGGTGCAGACCGGCAGTACGTATTTGCCACATCTCCCGCTTGAGCTTGCTGTTATTGAATTAACAAAAAAATCAGAATGAATCCCGTTAGAAGTTATTGTGGACGTTGGTATATGAATTGTTACCTATTGCGACATTTGTCGTTCAGTTGTCATGCTAGATTATTCAATAACTTCTAACTGGATGAAGCGCATCTATTTTGTCCGACATGGTCAAGCTGTCAGCAACCAAGAAGGTCTGGTGCAAGGCACCGACGATCCGCTGACTGACACAGGAAGAAAGCAGGCGCTCAGAGTTTCTGAGCGTTCACAGAATATTGATTTTGATAAAATAATTTCGAGCGACTTTGTCCGTGCGAAAGAAACTGCTGCATATATCGCGGAAGCAAATAACATGGAGGTTGAATACTCACCACTGTTTCGTGAAAATACCCATCCGTCTAAATTTTTTAATACACCAAACACTGGAGAAGAATTTTTAGCCTACTTACAAGAAGGTCTAGAACATTTCACTAACCCCGATTGGCAGTATGAAGATGGAGAGAATCACACCGCATTTAGAGAGCGTGTCCAAAACGCGTTACAATTTCTAGAAGAACAAGAAGCAGAAAATATACTGGTTGTCACTCACGGACATTTTTTAAGACGTATAGTTTCACTCATTATGGCAGGGAGAGGCGATGATTCTGATATTTGGCCACATGTCGTACGATCATTAAAGACGATCAATACCGGCATCACGGTATGCACCTTTAACGACCAGGGGTTGTGGCAACTCTGGACATGGAACGATCATGCACATTTTGCAGAATAACTATGACCATTTATTTTATTCGACACGGGGAAACCTTATACAACCGGAGACATATTCATCAAGGTTTTGATGTACCACTCTCAGAAAAAGGACGCACACAAGTGGAGTTGACTGCCGAGTGTCTCACCAAGCTTCCTATTACCAAACTCTTTACGAGTGATTTGGTGCGTACAAAAGAAAGTGCAGATATTATTGCAGAGAGGGTGCAGCTTGATCCGGAAGAGAATATGCTGTTTCGTGAAGTACGTCGCCCAAGTGAACTTTTTGATACAAAGTATTTTGGCGTTACAACTTTTCAAGTTGGTATTCCAATGATCCTCCATCTCCACGATCCTTCTTGGCACTACTCAGATGAAGAGAATTTGTATGACCTAAAGGACAGAGTCAAAGAAGCCGTCGCGTATCTAACAGAAGTAGGGAAGGAGCATGAACATGTGGCGGTAGTATCTCACGCACTCATCATTCAGATTTTTATCAAATATATGTGTATGTATGAAGACGTCCGTATTCGTGATTACCTCGCGACACTCGTCAATGCAAAAAAGTTGGGGAATGCAAGTATTACAACCATCGAATTTAATGATGATAATAATCCACAAACATGTGACTGGATATGTACCGATTTCAACAATAAGGATCACTTGCGAGACTTTAGACAGTCTCTGACTTGATTTAACCGCACTTCTTAGGCACTATGGTGCGTATTGCCGGATCGTCTAACGGTAGGACGCTTGGTTTTGGTCCAAGTAATCTAGGTTCGAGCCCTAGTCCGGCAGCATCTTAGGGCACAGGTTCTAGAGACCTAACTGCCCAAGAACCTATTCCGAAAATGCATACCTGCTGAGAGCAGTAACCAAAATCAAAAAGCCCTCCGGGGCTTTTTGATTTGAAATAATTTACTTTTTAAGGTGTAATAATAGATATTCATTAGATTAAGAAAATGGAGAGAAGCGATGATCAACTAATAGCTGAATATCTAGAAGGAAGCGATGACTCGCTTAGTGTCCTTGTAGACCGTTATCTTCCCGATGCTTATCGGTTTGCTTGTGGTTTGGTTACTGATTCTCAAGTGGCAGAAGATATTACACAAGAATCGTTCATCAAGGCTTGGAAAAATGCCCGTCGTTTTATTCCTGGAAATAGTTTTAGGAACTGGTTGTTTGCCATCGTTCGCAACACTGCTATAGATTATCTTCGTAAGAAAAAAGAAGTACCATTCTCTACTTTCCAAACTGCAGAGGGACAGAACACGCTAGTCGCTACCCTGGCTGACGAGCGACCTCTTCCAGACGAACTCATAGCGCGTGCTGAGGACGCAGAATACCTGCAAGGGCTTTTAAGCCAACTCAACCCTGACTATCGTGAAGTGCTAACTCTTCGTCACACGAGCAATATGACCTTTGAAGAAGTTGGAAAGTCCCTCAAGCGACCACTTCATACGGTAAAAAGTCAGCACCGACGAGCCATTGTTGCTCTTCAACGTTTAATACAAGCAGAGACATCGTAAAGGAATTTGTAACAGTCTCGGGAAAGGAATGCACCAAAATGCATTCCTTTTACGTATATGAGGTATGGAAAAGGAGAATATACACAATCTCAGAAAAAATATCCTCTCGGGCATACATAAGTATGAATATCGCCAAGCTAGGAATTTCCTAGTGCTTTCAGCCGTTACTGGAACGATGTCATTGGCCGGTATTGTCGGTTCAGTGTGGTATTTAGCAGCAACTTTAACTCAAACAAGCTTCTACCATTATCTGTCTCTCGTTTTTACAGATGCCGACCTCGTACTTCCGTATTGGAAAGAATTTGTTTTGTCGCTTGCTGAAACCCTACCGTTGTTTGGAATCACTCTTATACTTGTTGGAGTTGTGGCATTCTTGTTATCACTACGCACGTTTGTTGGAAACATTTCACATCGCAGTGCCTTACCGTCATTTAGCATTTAATATCTAGATTATGAATTTCAAAGAATATACACAGTCGCAATCATTTAAGGGCGTATTGGTCGGTATATCTCTTACACTTGTTGCGCTCGTCATATTTCAGGCAGGTGTAAGCGTAGGTGTGCACAAGGCATCATTTGCCAATAGACTTGGCGACAACTTTGAAAGAAATTTTGGTCCAACAGGTCGAGATGCCTTCATGCCACCAGATTTCCCAGGAGAGCGTCGCGGATTACCTGGCGGACATGGAGCTGTGGGTGAGATTGTTAGTACCGCTCTACCGGAGATAATTGTGAGCGGGATGGACAATGTCGAAAAAACTATATTGGTTACAGACAAAACTATAGTTAGAGAATTTCGTGATGAATTGACCCCCGAGTCGCTTTCAGTGGGTACTCACATTGTTGTTTTAGGAAGTCCAAATGATGATGGACAAATTGAAGCTACGTTGATTCGTATTCTCCCAGCACCTGGAGAAGAATTTTCTTTCCCCTCAACTGGGACATCACCTAGTGCAGAAAATATATGACACAAATTTTTACTACAGTCTTAACTCTCGCAAAAGCATATAAGTGGTACTTAATTGCCACCCTAGTGTTTGCAGGTGGCGTTTACGGTTACTCAATTTACCAATCCGATCCTAATGCCGAAGCGCAGGCCTTTTCAGTAGTTCAGGCCGTAGGTCGTGGAGATGTATCTTCTGGCATTGAAACAACTGGCGAAATTGTTGCAGCACAAAAACTCGATTTGGATGTGTACAAACAATTGGCTCGCATTGATATCGTCAATGTTCAGAATGGAAGTCATGTCGAAGAAGGAGACGTACTCGTTTCCTTTGATAAGAGCGACGCTAATGTAGACGCACGGTCTTCCGCAGTGTCAGTAGCCGAAGCTGAACTTGATCTGCAAACGGCACAGGAAAATGCTAGTGACCCTAACACCCAGATACGGACTCTAGAAGACCAAATAGCAGCTTACAAAAAATCCATTAGTGACGCATACATTGATTTTTTGAATGAAAATATTGAAGCTGTGCCCCATCCTGATAAAGAAGAAGAAATGACAGATGAAGGCGCAAAAGCCCCCACTATATCCGGCACATACGTTGGTATAGAACAGGGGGAGTATTACGTAAAGTTATATATGAGCGATGATGAGTGGACTTATTACGCTGCTGGTTTAGGCAAGACTGGTCCACAAAAAGCCTACTTCAACCAAGCGTTACCGCTTGGTTCGGAAGGATTGAAAATTACTTTTTCTGAACAACCTGAAGAATCCCAAACATGGTTAGTAGCAGTACCAAATGTTTATGCACCTGGTTATGCCAAGGCCAAAGCCGATTATGAGGCTGAGGTAAGGGGCTTAGAAGTCAGTTTGGCTAATGCTGAACAAGATCTTGCGGACTTAAAACAAACTGACTCTAGTGCTTATCGTGATCTCGACGTGGAGAAAGCGGAGCTTACTTTGTCTGAAGCTCGACAAAAGTTGTCTGAAAATTACGATGCAATACAAGAACGCAATCTGGTCGCTCCGTTTGCTGGTTCTATCCAAGACATGCAAAACGTAGTGGTAGGAGCCACACCAACTGGGGGCACCGAGGATAGTATAAGTTTAGGGACTTTGGTTTCAGATGAATACTTAGCCACCTTCACACTTGATGCGGCAGATGTAGCTAAGATAAAGGTCGGTCAGAAAGTTAATGTAACTATTACCTCCTACGCCAATCAGCCACAGTTTGAAGCAACTATTACTGAAATAAGTTCATTACCAACATCCAGCGGTGTAGCTCAATATGATGTGAGTGCAATCCTTAGCTACGACGCAGAAACATCAGAGACTGTATTGCGTGAAGGGATGTTGGCAGACATTGTTGTAGTGCAGGAGGAAAAAGAAGACGCGCTTAGAGTTCCAACCTCAGCTATTTCATATGAAGGTGGTAAGCCTACAGTAAAAGTAGTTGACGCGCTGACTGAAGAACAACAACAAGAATTCGAACGATTGGGAATAGTACGCACTGATGGAACAGAATTAGCAACTTATCCAGCAACCGTTGAATTGGGTATTGAGGGACGTTTTTACATTGAAATATTGAGCGGTCTAAATGAAGGTGACCTTATCCTTACTACCGCCACCACTCTTCAGACAAGCGAAACTACCGTACAAACAGGATTTGGGCTTCCAGGCGGTTTAAATGGCGGTAATAGAAATTTCCAAGGTGGTGGTAACGACGGAGGCGCCCCGAGCGGTCGATAACACTATGCAAAATGACTCCACTACAACGAAGATTGTTGAACTCAAAGATGTCTCCAAAAGTTTCTTCTTGAAGGGTGGTCTTGAAGTTCCTGTGCTTCACCACGTAGATTTCACTGTTTACGAAGGAGACATGATGGCCATATTGGGTCCTTCTGGTTCAGGTAAATCGACTTTAATGAATATCATTGGTGGTCTCGATATTGCTACCACTGGCACGTATTTATTTAGTGGAAAAAGTGTTAATGAAATGACCTCAGATGAATTAGCCGAGCTACGTTCAAGTGACATAAGTTTTATCTTTCAGTCATTTCATTTGTTGCCAGGAAAGACATCCTATCAGAACGTGATGTTGCCACTTTTATATCAACATTCTTTTGGTGGTGACTACGATGAGTACGTCCAACATGCGTTAAAGCGAGCGGCTTTAGAAGAAGAGCATTGGCACAAGTACCCCAATCAGCTTTCTGGTGGACAGAGACAACGTGTGGCAATTGCTCGGGCATTGGTAGCACGACCAAAGCTGCTTTTGGCTGACGAACCGACGGGAAACTTAGATTCTAAAACTGGAGACAATATTATTGAGGCTCTCTTGCATCTTAACAAAAAATATGGGACCACCATTGTCATAGTGACTCACGATGAATCTCTTACAGAGGTCGTACGTAGAGTCATTACCATATCTGATGGACGAGTCAAAGAAACTAAAACTGGCATTAAGGACTATGCGGCCTAAATTTCTATTGTTATGGGAATTAGATTTCTAATTAAAGAATCACTGCAGGCACTTCGACACAATATACTTCGTTCGTTTTTGACTGTTATTGGTATTATTGTTGGCATCATTTCGGTGACCGCCATGCTAGGGCTTGGAGGAGGTCTGTCAGCTAGTATTCTTGACCGGTTCAGCTCGTTCGCCAGTGGAGATCTTTCTGTATCAGGTGAAATTACCTACAGAGATCTGTCTTGGATTACGGAACAGCCATACGTAGATAAAGCTTTGGCAAAAAAAACAATCTCCAATGCTTCCACTGTTATGTACAGCACTGGATTTTCACCTACTATTACAACGGTAGTTGGCGATTACTCGGATATTCAAAGTTACGACTTGGTCGAAGGGGATGTGTTCGACTTTCACAACCCAGATTTTAATGAAAGGGTAGCGGTTGTAACCACCGACTTTCGCGATTCGGTATCAGACGAAGTAGGTCAGAGCTCTATGGTGGGTCAGCCGCTCACTATTAGTGGTCAGCGTTACCAAATTATTGGCATGATTGAAGTTTCTTCAAGCGGGTTTGGTGGAGGTGGAGATGGAGAAATTCTCATTCCATACGCAACAGCAGTGGGAACACTTTCAGGTACTAAGGAATTTTCTACGGTCAACGTCCTGCTTAAGGATTCTTCTTATTATGAAGTTGCCGGTAAAGACTTGTTGGCCGGTCTAAATGCTTCCCGCTATCTATCTGCAGATAGCGAAGACATATTCAATGTTAGTACAGCACAGTCAATTATTGAATCCGCACAGGAAACAACGCAAATGATCACACTCTTTTTAGGTATTGTCGGCGGAATCGCGCTCTTTGTCGGCGGAATCGGCACCATGAACATGATGCTTACTACCGTTACTGAACGTACCAAGGAGATTGGTCTGCGTAAAGCAGTGGGTGCTCGTGACCGAGACATCTTATTACAGATACTCAGCGAATCGGTAGTCCTAACTTCATTTGGTGGGGCGGTGGGCATCATCATCGCTGTCAGCGGTTCTTCGCTTGCTAATCAAGTGCTAGCCAGCAGCAACTTTGTCACCATTATCATTTCGTGGCAGGTGGTGTTCTTTGCGGCGTTCACTGCTTTAGCGGTCGGAGTGGTATTCGGGGTATATCCAGCTAGACGGGCATCGAAGTTACAGCCAGTTGACGCACTTAGGACAGAATAATTAATGACGTTAATAAATTAGTTATGAACAAAAATATAATTATTGGAATTACAGTAGTGGCAGTGCTTATTGGTGGTTTTGCAGTGTTAGAAACCCTTATGGGGTTTGATGGAGAAAAGTTCGAGACCGTGTCAGCCAGCTGACCTGTGGTGAGTGGAGACTTAGCGACTGAAGTTGCTATATAATTAGCTCACTCTCTACAATCAATACGTACAGGAGTGAGAAAATTTTATTAACTTACACATACACATATGGCGAAAGGTCAAGATAGAAAGAAAGAAAAGAAGAAACCAAAGAAAGCTAAGGTGCAGCAATAGTCACGATCTTGGTAGTCGTCTGTGTCTATGCTATTGAGTAACTGTTTTAACAGTGCTCCAGACGGACAACGTCACTGCTGTGATATACTTGCATTCATATGAATCGAAATATACTTATCGTGGGAGGGGTTGTTGTAATCATTGCGATGATCGCTTTCTTTTTTGTCCGCAATGGAGGTAGTCTTGCTCCGCAAGAAGTGTCGATGGAGAATCCGGTCAATACGACACTTGATTTTTATGAAGCGTGGTTGTCGGCTGTGCACGCGACTACTACTGATCCGTATCAAGAAGGATTGGCAGACACACCTTTCTTGAGTAAGGATTTGCGTACACGATTGAAGGAAACAGAAGGAGGTACTGCAGATGGTATCGACCCGGTCTTGTGTCAGGCAGCAGCTCCTTCGAGCACCGCTGCGCTGCCGGTGTATGAAAATGAAAATGAAGCGCAGGTAGTTGTTCTACCAAGAGAGGAAGGAAAAACTGAGCAATCTATCTTTACACTCCGTCGTCATAATGACGGATGGTATATCGATACGATCGAATGTTCGCTCGGAGAATTTGCTCCCGACCGAGAGTTCTCATTTGAGAGAGAAGGATACATGCTCAAAAGTGTCCCGCCACCACTCGATTCGAACTATTGGTACATTACTTTTGAACAAGATGGCGTGATGGGGCATGTAACAAAACTTCTCTTTGATACCGCGAGTGTTTGTGTGACAGTAGAGGGAAGTGAGTCTGTCTGTGACAGCAGTCAGTTTGTTGAGCCGTCGAAAGTACAGATACAAGGACAGATGACCGAGTCGGGTGTGGAGGTGAAACGATTGACCTACAAAAAGGAATAACTATATTCTGATTGAGCTCGTGCACAACATTGACTCTGACATTACTGGGTACTAAATATTTGTTTTAAAATTTACCTAAAAATCGGTACGCTATTGTCGGTGCCCAGAGGAGGAAGTTGCTGAGACCAATAATAAACAAGGTACCTCCTGCTTTGAATAGCACTTCAGGCGCGGTCTCCCCGAGCCATATGCCGATGATAAAATAGCCGGCGCACGAAAGCAGACAGAACCAAAATATTTTTAGGGTGATTTTTTCCATTATTTTTAATAACGAGATGGGAGCCATAAAAGTTGCAGCGTTTTTGGGAGAAAACCAAGACATGTGAGGATAACTCCCAAATCTGCAGATATGGTAAAATGAGAGTATATGAAAATATTTGGAATAATTCTGGTGATTCTGTTTCTTGTAAGTATTGGAGGATATTATTTGGTATACGGTGTTCCTGGTGCAGATAATGCTGTACAGATGGAAGAAGAAGTGATGACAGATGAGGATACGGACATGGATGATGATGCGATGATGGAAGAGGAGAATAAAGAGGATGAAACAGAAACCGTTATTGGTCAGTCGGTAGATGGTCGTGACATCGTCGCGTACCACTACGGCACAGGAGACACCGAGCTGCTCTTTGTTGGAGGGATTCATGGTGGATACTCATGGAATACTGCGCTTGTAGGGTATGAGTTGATGGATTATCTCGAAAAGAATCCTAGTGCGGTTCCAGAAAATCTTCGTGTGACCGTGATTCCAGTCATGAATCCAGATGGACTCGAGAAGCTTGTTGGAACTACTGGCGTGTTTACAAAGGAAGATGCATTGGCATCAAATATAGATTCTAAGACTGCACGTTTCAATGCACACGTGGTCGATCTCAACCGAAACTTTGATTGCGATTGGCAATCAACAGGTACGTGGCAGAGTCAAAGCGTCGACGGCGGTGATGCAGCATTCTCAGAACCGGAGGCTGCAGCAATCCGTGACTACGTAGCAGCACATACGCCAGCCGCTGCTGTTGTGTGGTATAGCTCCGCGGGTGGTGTGTTTGCATCAAGTTGTCACAATGGGGTCTCAAGTGAGACACGGACACTGACCAATCTCTATGCAGACGCGTCGGGATACACGGCGTACGAAGAATTCGACTTCTACGAAATTACTGGCGACATGGTTAATTGGTTTGCAAAAGAAGAGATTCCTGCAATCAGTGTACTCCTTACTACGCACACAGACACCGAGTGGAGTAAAAACCAGAAAGGTATCGAAGCACTCTTTTCACATTACGCTGAATAATGTCTGGCCGTCTCCTTGTAAAAATTGGTGTTGCAACCGTTCTCCTTATTGGATTAGGAGTTGTACTTTGGAATTTCTTTTCTAAAGAACCTGAGCAAATAATAGAAGAACCAGAGATTGTCGTTGAAGAAGAACCAGAAGTAGTTCGCGCAACTATCGGCACATCCGTAGAAAGTCGCGCAATTGAGATGTACACGTTTGGTGGAGGAGGTACACATATCCTCTTTGTTGGCGGTATACATGGTGGTTACGAATGGAATAGTACATTTCTCGCCTATCGCGCGATTGATTACCTGACAGCAAATCCCGACACTATTCCCGATGGTATGCGCGTCACAGTGATTCCAACACTCAACCCTGACGGCCTCTATGCGGTAGTGGGAACGGAAGGACGCTTCACTGTGGACGATGCGCCAGATAGTGTAGATGCATCTGGTACCGGACGTTTCAACGCACATGACGTTGACCTCAATAGAAATTTTAACTGCAAATGGCAAGGAGAAAGTACATGGCGGTCGATGCCGGTAAGCGCAGGGACAGCACCATTCTCAGAACCGGAAGCAGTGACCTTGCGCGACTTTGTGATTGCGGAGAGTCCGGACGCGGTTGTCTTTTGGCATAGTCAAGCAAATGCCGTCTACGCTTCAGAATGTGAAGAGGGTGTCCTTCCGCAGACGCTCGACATCATGAATGCGTATGCAACTGCTGCCGACTATAACGCGGTCGCGGCTTTTGATGCATATCCGGTCACGGGAGATGCAGAGGGTTGGCTTGCGTCTGTGGGAATCCCCGCGATCACAGTAGAGCTTGCGTCGCATGAGACAATCGAGTGGGATAAAAATCTTGCCGGTATGAAGGCGATATTCCAATACTACAATCAATAGATCATTTCTCTGAAGTTCCAGTGATATACTGAGAGTAATGTTTTCACTTTTAATGAAAGTGTACGACTTCTTTGTCACATTACCCGAGCGACTCTATCCGTTTCGATGTGAAATTGAGGGACGCTTCGTGCGCGGGCAAGCGTCCTATAAACGAGCACTCGATCAGGCTGTTAAGAGATATGGGCCGCACCGTCTTGAGTATAAGCTCACTATATATCGCGGCACATTTCACGTTCTCGGATCAGTACTCTTTATCATATTCGCTGCTCTTCTCTCAAAGAAATTATTGGGCAGTGAAATAGCCCTATATGTAATGGTTGCGGCCGCTATAGTTGCACTTTTTATTCAAGAGTTTTATGCGCATCCAAGACGCTTTGGACAATTACGGAAAAAAGGAATCATCGATGTGGCAGGGTGGGTTGTGCCGATGATGGTGTATATCTATTTCAGCATTCTCTAATACGCTCCATCCTTGAATACATATGTTGATGTTGGTCGGTCAGTAGTGTACCCTTCATTGCTATGTCACGCAGTGCAGGATTAATCACCTTTAATGGTGTCTCATATGAACACGACGCAGTCACACCGATTCTTCTCGAGTCGAGTTTTTCTGTACGTCGTGGCGCGAAGCTCACGCTTATGGGTCAAAACGGTGCTGGAAAAAGCACCATTTTTGGGCTGATTGCAGGTATCCATACTCCCGACGAAGGCGATGTCAATATCATGCCGCGCACGAGTATTGCGGTCTCGCGCCAGGTTATTCCTCGCGACGAAATGGAGCTCACTGTGCGGGAGTTTTTTGAGCGATGTTTCAGCGAGAAAGTGTACGATATTGATCCAAAAATTGACGACGTGCTTGAGATTGTTCATTTCCTACCCGATGGAGATGAGGTGCGAAAAGCATTTAAAGAGCGAACGATCGGCAGTTTTTCAGGTGGCCAACAAGCACGACTGCTCCTTGCGTCGGCATTGATTCAGTCTCCCGACGTTCTCTTACTCGACGAGCCGACAAACAACCTCGACCGCACGGGCATTGAGCACCTCACCGATTTTCTCCAGGAGTATCGAAAGACCGTGATTGTGATTTCTCATGACGCTGACTTCCTTAACGCGTTCACCGAGGGCGTGCTCTATTTAAATATCCAGACGAGAACCGTGGAGCAGTATGACGGCAACTACCACGATGTGCTGGAGGAAATCGCGGCGCGGGTAGAAAAGGAAAAGCGAAAAAATGCCCAACTCGCTAAAGAAATCCAGGAAAATAAAGACAAAGCAAACTTTTTTGCAAACAAAGGTGGTGGCATGCGTATGGTGGCCAAGCGTATGCGTGAGAAGGTAGACGAGTACGAAGAAAATAAGGTAGACGTGCGTAAAGAGGATCGCACCATTCGCCCATTTACGTTTCCGGTACATGGTGATATACCGCTTGAGGTACTCAAACTTTCTTCATACAAGGTAATTCGTAATCATGAGGCGAAAGATATTGCGTGCGACATTACATTGAAGCGCGGACAGCACATGCAGATCATTGGTCCAAACGGTATTGGGAAGACGACGCTTCTTGAATCACTCGCTTCAGGTCATGCAGATGGTGAGCAAGTCGCGCCGGGAGTGAAGATTGGCTACTACCGACAGGATTTTTCAAACCTAGATTTTGAACAGACGGTATTTGATTGTCTTCTCTCAGTGATGGAGCGAAAGATTGAAGAAGACATGCGTTCCGTTGCGGCTGGTTTTCTTATTACTCGTGATGTGATCAATTCAAAGATTGGAACACTTTCAGAAGGGCAGAAGGGGTTGGTGGCATTTGCGCGGCTTGTCTTGATGAAGCCAGGACTTCTCGTGCTCGACGAGCCGACCAACCATATTAATTTCCGACACATTCCCGTTATTGCAAAGGCGCTTAATGATTACGAAGGTACGATGATCCTTGTATCGCACGTCCCTGATTTTGTCTCAGAGATTCGTATTGACGAAATTTTATATCTCGACAAGAAAAAGAAGTAATACGCCTGCTAGAATACGTACAATGTATTTTGTGTATCTGCTGGAGTGTGCCGACGGAAGTCTCTATACCGGTATCACAACGGACGTCGCACGTAGGCTCGCTGAACACAAAGCAGGTACTGCGAGTCACTACACATGCGCACGTGGCGCAGTGCGAATGGTGTACACAGAAAAACAGAAGGATAGAAGTAGCGCACAAAAGCGAGAGGCAAAAATTAAGAAGTTGTCACGCAGGGCAAAGTTAGTCTTGATAGAGGGTGACTCCTAAAAACATTGCTGAAGTTGAATTAAAGGATATAGTAGTCGAGCAATGGTAACTGAAGAAAAATATGATGTAGTAATAGTTGGAGGAGGGGCATCGGGGCTTATGGCTGCCGGGGTGGCTGCTTCGCGCGGGAAACGTGTCGTGATTCTCGAGAAAAATCAACGACTGGGGGAGAAGCTACGTATTTCCGGCGGCGGTCGGTGCAATATAACAAACGCCGAAGAAGACGTGCGAGCATTTCTGGCGCACTACGGTGACACGGAACAGTTTTTATATTCACCCTTTGCACAGTTTGGCGTAGAGGACACCTTTACTTTTTTTGAAAAACTCAAACTTCCACTGGTAGTCGAGGCGCGTAAGCGTGCATTTCCAGAAACACAGAAGGCCGGAGATGTGGTGCGTGCGCTCGAACGCTATATAAAAGAAGGAAAGGTGACAGTGCGAACGGGTGTAAAGGTCTCAGAGATACGTGCTGATGGCGGGCGTATCTCCGCTGTTGCAGCAGGAAAAATGACCTACGTCGGTGATGCGTATGTGCTTGCAACCGGTGGTGTGTCTCGCCCAGAGACTGGCTCAACAGGAGACGGCTTTAAGTGGCTGCAGACACTCGGACACACGGTGCATGCCCCGTCACCAACCATTGTGCCACTTCGTATTTCGGAACGATGGGTACATAAACTCTCGGGCACATCATTGTCATTTATGAAGATTACATTTTTTTTAAACGGAAAGAAATCATTTTCTAAAGTCGGCAAGCTACTTTTCACCCACTTCGGCATTTCAGGACCGCTGATTCTCAATTCGTCAAAACAGGTCGCCGATCTTCTTGAGGCAGGCGAGGTGACCGCAACGATTGACTGTTATCCTGACACTGACCTCGGCTCACTAGAGGATAAAATTCTCAAAGTATTTGATGTGAACAAAAACAAAATGTTTAAGAATGTCCTTGACGAGGTTGTGCCGCACGGCATGCGCGAGGTATTGGGGAAATTTGTTTTTGCTATCGATCTCGAGAAGCAGGTGAACGTTATTACAAAAGAAGAGCGAAAAGCAGTGGTGCACTTACTGAAAGCGTTACCAATTACTATCACGGGACTCATGGGTCTCGATCGCGCGGTTGTTGCTGATGGCGGTGTACAGCTTGAGGAAATGGACATGAAGACCATGCGCTCGAAGTTGTTTCAAAATCTCTACATCACCGGTGACCTTCTCCACATAAATCGTCCATCTGGAGGATTTTCATTGCAATTGTGTTGGACGACCGGTTTTGTCGCGGGGAGTAATGTTTAAGAATGGCTGTTGGCTTTAACCTATTTTCTTGACGAAAACTGATTTTCAGCGTACTCTTTGTTTGCGCCGAAGACTTTGGGCGCTTTTATTTTTCATACATGGAACAGAAAGAGATACGAAATATAGCCATTATTGCGCACGTCGACCACGGGAAAACAACCCTCACTGATGGGTTGATGGAATTTACCGGTGCGCGTGATGGTGAGAGTTCAATGGATAGTAACCAGCTTGAGCAGGAGCGTGGTATTACCATTTATGCAAAAAATACTTCAGTGGAGTATAAGGGTACGAAAATCAACATTGTTGACACTCCCGGGCACGCGGACTTTGGTTCTGAAGTGGAGCGCGTGCTGCGATCCATTGACTGTGTGTTGCTTGTCGTGGATGCACAAGAAGGACCAATGCCTCAGACACGATTTGTATTGAAAAAATCCCTCGAGTTGGGGCATCGCCCTATTTTGGTCATCAATAAAATCGATAAGCCTGCTGCTGATCCGGCACGTTGTGAGGAACAGGTACTCGAGCTCTTTTTTGAACTCGGTGCGAGTGACGAGCAGAGCAACTTTCCCGTTGTCTACGCAATTGGTCGCGACAAACTCGCAAAGAAAAATATGGACGACGAGATGACCGATCTTGCGCCGATTCTTGATACCGTACTTGAGCATGTGCCCGCAGCTCACGCATACACGGATGGTGAGGCATTGCGCGCGCAGGTATTTAATCTTGGCTACGACAACTTTCTCGGACGACTTGCTGTTGCACGTATTTACGAAGGAAAAGTGGCTAAAGGGCAGCAGGTATTTATAAAACACAAAGGAGAGGATTCCTACAAAGGGAAGATTGTAAAACTTTCAACATACAAGGGTATTCAGCAAGTAGAAACCGATGAGGCTATTGCGGGAGATATTGTACTCATTGCAGGACTCGAATCCATTAATATTGGTGACACGATCACTGACACTGAGACGGCTGAACCGTTGCCGGCAATTAATGTCGACGAACCAACAGTCGCGATGACCTTTTTAGTAAATTCATCACCGTTTGCGGGTAGAGAAGGGAAGTATGTGACCAGTCGACAGATTGGTGAACGTCTCGATAAAGAACTTGAAATCAACGTCGGTCTGCAGGTGGAGCCTGGTGGAGGAGACTCATACATTGTAAAAGGGCGTGGTGAAATGCATATTGCAATTTTGCTTGAGAATATGCGTCGTGAAGGATATGAACTCTCAGTTTCGCAGCCAAAGGTAATTGTGAAAGAGGTTGATGGTGTGAAGAGTGAGCCGTTTGAGGAGGTAACGATTGATGTGCCGAGTGAATATCAAGGATCAATTATTGAACGCCTTTCAAACCGTGGTTTTATCATGCAAAACATGGTGCCGCACGAAAATCAAGTGCGACTTCTTTTTGAAGGTCCAACACGTGGACTACTCGGATACAAGAACCAATTTATTATCGATACAAAAGGCGAGGGCATTCTTGCGTCACGCTTTATTGAATTTCGTCCGTATGCAGGAGAGATCAAGAAACGCCAAGTGGGCTCAATGACGAGTATGGCGACAGGGAAAGCGCTCGGCTTTGCCCTTGCAGGGCTCCAGGAGCGCGGCGACCTCTACATTGGTGCGGGAACCGATGTCTATGAGGGAATGGTGGTGGGGAGCACGAGTAAGGGCGAAGAAATGGTTGTGAATCCAACAAAAGGTAAACAACTCACCAACATGCGCGCATCGGGAAGCGACGACAACATCCAACTTACGCCACATCGACCGCTTACTATCGAGATTGGACTTGAGATTATTCATGATGACGAATACTTGGAAGTATGCCCGGAATCAGTACGACTCCGCAAGCAGTATTTAAAAGAGGGCGATCGTGTAAAGCACCGTCGGTAGGCTAATCACCAGTTCCAAATTCATCCTATACTATTTCTATAGAAAATAAGAAAACGTCGCGGGTGTGCCGCGACGCTCGGTTTCTTCGGGAGCGAGGAATTTCTCCGCTATCGCACCGAGATCGCGTAAGCGATATACATCGCTACCCGATACCGTGCCCACTCAGTGAGGCTGATCGCCCAGCCAAGCGAATCCTTTCACATGACGGTTCGGATTTTTGCGGACGTGTATGGCTTCAGATATTTTTTCAGCCGCTTGTCGAGTTGATTGATGAGCGGCGAAAGTTGTTTCTGAACCTCCATACGGAGCTCCACATCTCCGCTGTTGGTATGGAGGGAGTCTTGAATGATCAATTGGTATATTGCGTGCACCAACCAGTCGTCCTCTGTCTTTGGTGTGAAGCCAGGGACGAGGATTGCCCTCCCGTGGTTCATTTGTTCCTCCTCAATGTACATTTGAATTCAGTCAAAGTTATACTTATTTTTTATACTGAAGTCAATCGATTTGTTGAATGCAGGCATTTTGCTACAATGGCGGCCATATGAATAAAAAAGAAGTTGCAGTGGTGGCGCTCCGTATATCGTTGGGCTGGTTCATGTTTTTTGCAGGAATTGAGAAGGTCCTTAACCCTGAATGGTCGGCAGCAGGATTTCTCCTCCATGCACAGACATTTCCGCAGTTCTATGCGTGGTTTGCAGAACCAATGAACCTTTTGTGGGTGAATCCCTTGAATGTCTGGGGAATCACGCTCATCGGTGTTGCGCTTTTACTTGGCGTTGCAATCCGTCCCGCAGCCTGGGCAGGCGCAGTGATGATGATTGTGTACTACTTCCCGCACGTAACACTGCCGTATCTTGAGCATGGATTTATTGTAGAGGAGCATATTGTGTACGCAGCTGCATTTATTGCACTCTCACTGCTTCCAGAGGCGCAGCGGTTTGGCCTTGGATCAAAACTCCGCCGCATGTTCCGCGATGTACCGTTGGCGAAGCATCTGTAGAATGTGTGTATGCGGCTCACTAACTCTTTTTTCAACCGTCCTGCCGACGTAGTGGCGCGAGAGTTGGTGGGGGCGATGCTCTCTACGAAGCGTCGCGATGGAAGCATTGAGCGCTTGGAAATCAAGGAGACCGAAAGCTATATGGGTCCGCACGATCTGGCGTCTCATGCCGCAAAAGGGCGCACAAAGCGCACTGAGGTAATGTACGCGCCTGCGGGCACAATCTACGTCTATCTCATCTACGGCATGTACCACATGCTCAATATTGTGACCGGAGAGAAAGACTATCCTGCTGCAGTACTGATTCGTGGCGCAGGAGCGTATGATGGGCCAGGAAAGCTTACTAAAGCGCTCGGTATAAATATGGCTTATAATGGACTTATTTTGGGCACCTCGGCGGGTATATGGATAGAGGATGCAAAGGATCCTCATCCTATTCAGACCACAGCCACGCCACGAATTGGCGTCGATTATGCAGGAGTGTGGGCAAAAAAGAAGCTTCGATTTGTCAAAAAAGTGCAAAATTGACAGATAGGGAGTTATTCAGGGTACATGTTTGACTCTATAAAATAGCTTTTTTTTCATGGTAGGATTACTCGACAATTAATTAGCACATAATAATTTTTACATCATGGCACGAAAAGCAAATCCGGCACTTCTAGCACCTAAAGACCTCTCCCCAGAACTTGAGGCAGTTGTAGGGGCAGGGCCAATGCCGCGATCTGAAGTGGTAAAGCAGTTGTGGGTATACATTAAGAAGCACGATCTCCAGAACCCAGAGAACAAGCGAAATATTCTCGCTGACGATAAGCTCAAGGTTCTCTTTGGTGGTAAGGGCGAGGTGACGATGTTTGAGATGACTAAGCTTGTCTCTCCACACATAAAATAAAATTCTTTTAAAAATAGCGAGCTACTTCGTTATGAACTCCAGTGCTCCCTTCACAATAGGTCTATCTATTGCTCGGTACGCGCTTCGTCCATGCCTTGTATCTCATCAATTTTAAAAAGAATTATACATCTTCGAAAAATCACGATCTGCAGCGTCATGCAGCGAAAAATAATATTTCATCGTATGTCTATATACGCCTCACATTATTTTTCTTGCGTTCCTTGCACCCCATCGATTTTAGATACATATTCTCTGCATTATCCAATGTAGTTAGATATATCAAAATATGGAAGTCAATCTCGTCACTATAGGAGCGTCTGCATTGCTTGCAATGGCACTCGGCGCAGTGTGGTACGGGCCGCTGTTCGGGAGTCACTGGATGAAGATCACTGGTATTTCAGCAACAGATAAAAAAGAACGGGAAAAAATGCAAAAAGAGGCAGGGCCGCTCTATGCGATTCAGTTTCTTCTCGTACTCTTCCAGGTATATGTACTCGCACACTATGTAAAAGGGTGGTCGGAGGTATCTGGTATTGAAAATGCGCTATGGATTTGGGCAGCATTTGTCATGCCAACTATCGCTGCAGCCTCTATGTGGACAAATGATTCACGAAAAGTCGCGTGGCACCGCTTCCTCATCCAGGCAGGGTATCACCTCGTACTCTTTATCGCGTTTGGGTACATTCTCGACGTCTGGGGATAATACACATTCGTATATTCTCGACACGTACTTTGTCTCGAACGGGTAAATAGAACACAACCCCATGTCAACTAGAATTGACATGGGGTTGTGTCGATATATGCTGGTATAGAATCCACCCCGGGGCGATCCCTAAATATGGCAGAATACATTCAAAATCATGTTCGTGAATTCCGCACGGAAGCATCACTGACGCAAGATGAGCTTGCGCGTGCTGTCGGTGTGAGTCGGCAGACGGTCATTGCTATAGAAAAAGGGAATTACACACCCTCAGTCTTGCTTGCGCTCAAAATCGCGGCACAATTTAATAAACCAGTAGAGGATATCTTTTATGAAAAATAATACATTACACACATTTGTTGCTTTAGCTGCTCTCGGCTGCCTACTTCTTCTTACTGATCCGTTTATGTACTGGATGCCTGAGGCCGCACAGATGTTGGTACTACTTGGTGTGACTGTCCTACTTGCTGTGTGGGTAGGGTTTGTGGCGAATGAGCGTGCGGCCGATGAACGTGAGGCTGAACACCGCATGTTTGCTGGAAGAGTGGCGTACCTCAGTTGTATTGCTGTCTTGGCAGTCGCTCTTTTGGTACAAGGTCTTACGCATGCCATCGACCCGTGGATCGCTGCAGCACTCGCGGTCATGATCGTCTCCAAACTCGCCGCACACTACTATTCAAGTTGGTATCGGTAATTTCATTGTTCGAATCCCCTTCGGGCATAATTTGATATAGTTAACGTATATGGAAAAAGTACCAAGAATTGGTGTCGGAGTAGTAATAAGAAAAGACAACAAGATATTACTAGGTAAACGTAAAAATGCTCACGGAACTGGAAGTTGGTGTCCTCCTGGCGGCCACTTAGAGTTTATGGAGTCTATTGAAGATTGTGCTCGGCGAGAGACAATGGAGGAAGTGGGTCTTAAAATTAAAAACACCCAAAAGGCTGTCTATACGGAAGATTTTTTCAAAGAGGAAGACAAACACTACTTAACGATGCTAGTGACTACTGACTGGGAATCAGGTGAACCAGAATTGCTCGAGCCTGAAAAATGTGAAGAGTGGCGGTGGTTTGCTTGGAACGAATTGCCAGAACCACTGTTTCTACCTATGCAGAATCATATTAAGCAGGGTTACAAACCTTTCTAAGAAAAGTTCCAACTTCGTCCCAGACGGCCATACGCGAAAATAAAAAGAAGCCGCCTGGTGGGGCGGCTAAAAAAAGAACAGTTTTAGAGATGTTTGAGTAACAACCATCGTACATCGTCAGATGATTCGATGGTGAGATGATTTGGCGTCAGTAACGTCAGTACGTGTGTGTCATGAATTATTCTGCACGCACCCCGAAAGTTCTTCTTTATGAAGTTGTGTATCGAGGTCTCCCTAACGCCAGTTCTTACCGAGACAGCATGTACGACTGTCGTGGGGCTGGTCACTATTCCTACGTGACCGACGGTATCGGTCGGATCAGTTTCGTAAAAATTGTGCACACCGGTGGTAAATACAAGGTCGTGAACACGGACGTCTTGGCAATTTACACGTACTCCATACATTCGTTGTTGTATTGAGAGGCGAGGAATCCATATTCCTCGCTGTGCGTAGAGCCACTTGGTTAAGCTGGAACAATCTACTCTTTTTGGTGCGTCCTGTGCTTGTACACCGAGTTGGTACTCTGATTGTCCTACGCATGAGCGTGCGAGCATACTCATATCTACCTGAGTTATTACAAAACCAAGACTTTTCAGTAGTCCGAGAGCTTCGATGCGTGTTATGGGTAGATTTAGGGAAGGTATATGAACGGCACAGCGCCCATTAACAGCGTGATACTGCATCTGATTCTCCTCACGTATGAGACATATTGGAGAAGGCTCCTTGAGCAGTACGCTCAGAGAGAGTTTATATAAAGCTAGACCAGATAGAACGAGTATTTGATAGAAACATAAAAGTAAGTACTTAGATGATGGCATGGTCAGATACGATTCGTCAAATTCAAGAGAAACTCTCACTTTTCCACACCAGGCTATGTAAAGTAGACTTTACATAGCCTGGTGTGGCGGTACAATAAGGGAAGTGTGTAGGGTTTGAGTATACGGGTGCGTTGTTGAGGGGTGGGTGTGCACTCTTGATATTGGGTAGTACAGATTACGTGCGCACGAGTTGGTCAGATTTTAATCTCTTTAAATATTATGTTTATGAATGGAGGAGTTATTGTAGGAATTATACTTGTCGTGCTACTTGGTGCAGGTGCGTTTGTTATTACTCAAAATCAAACAGAAGAGCGTGCAGACGACGCAATGATGGAGAGTGATGACACCATAATGCAAGAGGAGGATTCTATGATGGATGATGGAGAAATGGAATCACACGACAATGCGATGATGAAAGATGACGAAGGTGCAATGATGGAGGAGTACGAAGCAATGATGATGAAGGGGGTTGGAACATATGAAGCGTACACACCTGAGAAGCTTGCGTATGCAGAAGAAGGGGATGTTGTACTCTTCTTCCGAGCGTCGTGGTGCCCGACCTGCCGTGCATTGGATGTAGACATCAATGCAAACGCAGACGCTATTCCGGCAGGGGTAACGATTCTTGATGTGGACTACGACACTGCAACTGCACTCAAACAAAAATATGGCGTAACGTATCAACACACACTGGTGCAAGTGGATGCGGACGGTAATATGATTACAAAGTGGACTGGTTCGCCGACACTCACGGCATTAGTCTCAGAAATTCAGTAGCGTACGTGTCCCGTTAGAAGCAAGGACAGACGAAATCTTCAAACAACAATATGATCGATATTATAAGACAAACTAATCAAAAAGCAGTGCGCGCACCACTATCGCGCTTTGCTTTCTAATGGGATGGCATTTTTAGTCGTCTCATTCATCGCAGGAGTGCTCACGGTATTGGCGCCGTGTATTCTGCCGCTTCTCCCTGTGGTTGTCGGTTCTGCCGCAACAGGAAGGAGTAAGGCGACGCCGTACATTGTTGTCGGATCGCTCGCAGTATCCATAATCATCTTTACCTATCTGTTGAAGGCGTCGACGGTATTCATTACAGTTCCACCTGAGGCGTGGACGTACCTTTCAGGTGGTATTCTTATTTTCTTTGGATTAACACTTGTGTTTCCAGCGTTGTGGGAAAAGATGCCGGGTATCTCATTAATCTCTCGCAAATCAAACGCGGTCGTCGGGACTGGGTATCAGAAGAAAAGCGTCTGGGGAGATGTGTTGGTTGGTGCCGGTCTCGGCCCGGTATTCTCGACGTGTTCACCGACATACTTCGTCATTCTTGCATCAGTGCTTCCGGCAAGTTTCTTGTTGGGAACGTTGTACCTTCTTGCATATGTGCTCGGACTCTCACTCGTACTCCTTCTCATTGCACTTCTTGGAGAACGATTGTCGGGTAAGCTTGGTGGATTTTCAAATTCTCGTGGATGGTTTAAGCGAAGTGTCGGTCTACTCTTCATTATTCTAGGACTTGCGATTGCTTTTGGATATGAAAAGCAGCTCGAAGTCGCCATTCTTGATAGCGGGTACTTTGACATTACCAAGGTAGAACAATTCTTCTTACAAAAAGTAGAATAGACAGTAATTTTTCACTCACTATGCGTCCCGAATATATCATTGGCATCGTTCTCCTACTCCTTCTCATGGTTGGCGGTGGAGTCCTATTGCTCGGCTCTGGTAATACATCTCCAGGAGATATAGGAGGCGAGAGTGCTGGTCGTGCGTATGTCGAGATTGAAGATCCTGCGGGGTTTGTGAATACCAATGGAATCACTATCAGTGAGTTGGTAGGAGAGAAGGTGATACTCGTAGATTTCCTCACGTATAGTTGTATTAACTGTCAGCGTACCTTTCCGTATCTAAATGCATGGTACGAGAAGTACAAGGATCAAGGTCTCGAAATTGTCGGAATTCACACACCGGAATTTGCATTTGAAAAAGATATCAATAATGTACGCGAGGCAATGGAGAAATTCGGTATCACCTATCCGATTGTCCTCGATAACGACTACGCGACATGGAGGGCATTTGAAAATCAATACTGGCCACGCAAGTATCTTATCGATATTCACGGCAATATCGTGTATGACCACATTGGTGAGGGTGCATACGAAGAGACTGAGAAAAAGATTCAAGAGTTGCTCGCCGAGCGCGCAGAGGTGTTGGGTGCCACGGTAGATATGGACTCAGATCTTGCAGCAGGTACGATAGAGCGTACGCAGTCGCGTGCACGAAGTCCTGAAACATATTTTGGGGCAGCGCGTAATGAATATCTCGCCAATGGAATGAAAGGGAAGGTGGGCGAGCAGACATTTATGGCACCAACTTTAGCACTGCCGAGCCGACTGTATTTAACCGGCACGTGGAATATCGATCGTGAGTCCGCTGCTTCCATTTCAGATGCAGGGATTGTCTATCGTTTTGACGCTCAGGAGGTGTATTTGGTTATGGAGTCTGATGAGGCGATTGTGGTTGAAGTGTACCAAGATGGAGAGTTATTGACAGGAGACGGACGTGGTGCTGATGTTGATGAGCATGGGACGGTTACCGTACAAAAGAGTGGACTCTACAAACTGATCCAAAACAGCACTCCAGACGAGCATGTACTTGAATTACGCGTGCAAGACGCTGGTCTGCGCGTGTTCGCGTTCACGTTTGGGTAATATGATATTATTTCCGGTATGAGTGAAAAGCCACCAATACCGACGCCAGAAGTGACTGATGAAAGATCACAGGAAGAACTCAAAGCTGAATTGTCTCAAGCATTAAAGCGTCTGGACGCATTGAGAACAAAGGCCTACGAAGATGGGCTGACGGAGACTGCTAATAGACGAGCCTATGAAGAGGCACTCGCTCTTTTTCTTGATGAATATCACTCTGAGGACATTCAGGTTTTTTTAGATGAATTACAGTCTACAGAGGGAAGAGAAGTACTAAAACGCAATCCAGAACGATTAGGTAAAGGGAGTGTCATGATGCTTGATATTGATAAGTTTAAGCAGGTTAATGATACATATGGACACGATGCTGGTGACGCCGTACTTAAGAATTTTGCCCAGGTTATACAGCGCGTTATTCGTAGGGAGAATGATCTTCTGTTTCGTATGGGTGGTGAGGAATTTTTAGTGTTACTTCCCAATACAGATGAGCATGGAGCAGGCATCATTGCCGATCGGATACGTGCGCAGGTTGGCTTAGAGAAAATTGATATAGAAGGATTGAATGAGCCACTGACTATTACGGTTAGTATTGGAGTTGCCGCAGTATTGCCACAGACGACAATCGATGGCGACACTTTTGAAGGGCCTTCAAATGAAGCAGCTGCTTCTGTGACTAAGGAAGATGTGATTAACGCAGTGAAGCAGTCAGATGATGCGTTGTATGGTGCAAAAGAAGCAGGTAGAAACCAGGTTGAAGCAGCATCGACTCGCGATATCTAATGAACGTCATCGTACATGCACACACAGACATTCAGTGAGCGCGTCGTAAAGCTTGCGCGGTCGGTACCTGCCGGGAGAGTAACGACGTATGGGGATTTGGCCCGCGCCGCAGGCGCGGGCCCTATGGCAGCCCAAAGTATCACCAGTATTTTAAGTCGTGCAGTACAGGAAGGTGTCACCGATATTCCGTTTCATCGCATTGTGTATGCAGGTGGCAGAATCTGGGTGACCGACAGTTGCAGAAAGGAACGTCTAAAATTGTATGCAAAGGAAGGAATTACCGTTGACGACAAAGACAGGATCATTGACTTTGCAGATGTCCGCATCTAATTATGTTCAGTGTATGAGTATTGTAATTTTGCACTTGGGTTGAGTACACGTACTGAGGCATCGGGTACATCAAAAAATGTTTTAAAGAGACTCACCGGGTCCTGTACGTCATCTGGGTAGTTGTCATTGTTGTAGATGACCAACAAGGTAAACTCTTCTTCTGAACGAGCTGGCACGTCATACGTAAAATTGTCGTTCATAGGTGCATCACTAAGGACAATACCTGACGCGGTGCCTATACTTGAGGCTTGTGCATCTTGGAGTAGTTCAAAGCCCACACTATTTTTATGCGCCCTATTACGGGTTGCAGCAACCGGTATTGAAAGTCCTGTGTCGGTGGTCGTCACCCGGTATGTCAGTGTGAAGAGAAAAGTCGCATTGAGCGTACGGTCTTTTTCTGCAGCAAAGACTGTGGTAGGAATCATGCTTATCATTATGGCGATACAAAGCGTAGTACATATAGAGGATTCAAATATTTTCATTGGCAGTATTTTATCATGGAGGGAGTGGTATTATGGGAATATTGTGTACATGCATGTATGAGACAAAAAGTTCAGAGTTATCTAGTGCCACGTGCGGAAAATGATTATAGACCCCATGCGCTGCAGCGTGTATCGGTTGCCATAATGTTGGTGCTGGTACTCGCTACCTTTGCAGTCGCCAACGTGCAGTCACTCATTTGGATGAGCTCTGAATGGTTGGTGTCGACGGTATTGCCGGCGATTATTGTTGAGTTGACCAATGAAGAAAGGGAAGAGGAGTCACTCAGGACACTGACACGCAATCCACTTCTTGATGAAGCCGCACAACTGAAAGCTGAGGATATGGCAGCAAAAGAATATTTTGCACACACCAGTCCTGACGGTGTGACACCATGGTATTGGTTTGACGAAGCGGGATACAACTTCATACGCGCTGGAGAAAATTTAGCGGTGCACTTTACTGAATCAGACGACGTCGTTGCCGCCTGGATGGATTCTCCCGGACATCGCGACAACATACTCGGTGATGGATATACGGAGATCGGCGTTGGGACTGCAAAAGGAGAATATAAAGGGTTCCCAACGGTGTTTGTGGTGCAATTGTTTGGTACTCCAGCAGGTGCGGTGCGTACAGTGAGTGCTGCACCTGTTTCAGTTTCTGTAGATACCTCTCCGACAACAGAATCAATATCTACTCCGCTTGAACAGAGTGTCACCGTTGCATCCGCACAGCAGAATGCTGCAGCGGAAGTCGAAGAGGATCTAACGGTCACCACGACTGACACATCGGTCGTGGTGCAGTCAGACCTCGCAACAACATCACGTCAAGGAGTAGTTCCTGCTGCTGATTCCAATATTCCGGCTCAAACAGAGACAGTTACATCGCAGCAAACTTCACCCACGACATTTGAACGTATCGCACTCAATCCAAGTACACTCTTACAGATAGTCTATACGATACTCGGACTGTTTGTGCTGAGTTTGTTAGTGCTTTCTATTGGTATTGAATGGCGCCGACAACATCCCGTACAAATTGCCTACGGGTTTGGCTTGATGGCTTCCATGTTCATACTCTTTTATGTGCACGCACTCGTGACGAGTAACATACTTATTATCTGATGGCGCGTTTGTGTATAAAACTACATGCACACGCAACAATTAGGCTACAATAGTACTTGCGCCTCTCGCTTTGGTGAGTTGCGTGTACAACGAAGAGTGTCGCTGTCGTGCTGGTGTTGAAAGAGCACAACATCATGTATCGCGCAGTCGATACTTTGGTCTGTACGTAGCGCCGTACGTTTACATGGTGTGAACGTACTCCGTAGAACAAACGAAAAACCCTATCTCCCACCACAAGAGAGGGGTTTTTCGCTTTTGGGTGGTCATACGGTGTTTATGATATACTGGCCCTAATCTAAGAGTAGTAACTCTATATAGACCTATGAATCAGCGCACCATCATTATGTTTCTTGTCGGACTGTTTGCAGCGGTCGTCATCGGTATGTTTGCGTTTGCATACATTAACCGCACGGCAGAGGTTGCAAACCAGCCAAATGAAGATGTTGCTGGTGATACGATGACGCCGTACGACAATATCTCTCGTATTGATGCAAAACATTTTTTTATTGATGGTACACATACTCTCGCCGGTGAAATTGCTTTGCCTACACCATGTGACTTACTTGAGACAGATGCATCTATCGCAGAGTCATTTCCCGAACAAGTAACTGTTGACTTTACGGTCATTAATAATTCAGACACCTGTGCACAGGCGATAACCGCGCAACGTTTCCTTGTATCGTTTGATGCAAGTGTGGACGCTCGTATTGCTGCAAAATTTATGGGACGTACCATAGACCTCAATCGCATCCCTGCAGCAGAAGGTGAGACACCGGACGACTTTGAACTCTATATTAAAGGATAGTTATCATATATTGGTTATATACATACGGCGCGGAATGAATACTCCGCGCCGTATTATTTTTCTGTTAGAATGTAGGCAATGATTTCTAGTCGACTCGTGTCGTATACGTTTTTCTTCGGTCTTCTTGGTATTGTGGGATATCTGGTATGGCAATTTTTTGCACCGTTTGTTGGTGCGCTCGCATTCGCTGCAATTATCGTTACCATCTGTTCACCACTGTACAATCACGTACGACGCATGACGCCAAAGCGCAATGCAAATATTGCCTCATTCATCTCCACCATTCTCGTGATACTCATTGTTATTGTGCCGGTCGTCATGTTGGGTATTTTCATCTTTCGTGAGGCGGCGTCAGTATATACGCTTTTTAACTCCAACTCAGCTTTCTCACTCACTGAGTCGCTCGGTGATCTCGAGAGGTTTGTACAATTATATGTACCCGAATTCTCTCTCAATGCCACGGAGTACGTGCAGCGTGCGGCAACGTTTGTGACCTCAAATATTGCGGGTATTTTTACTGGAGCTGCGTCCACAATTTTCCTGTTATTTATTTCGCTCATTGCGATGTTTTACTTCTTCCGTGATGGGGAGAAGTTCACTCGGTATCTTATCGCCATTAGCCCGCTTCCGGACGATGAAGATACCATTATCCTCAACAGACTCGCGCAATCGGTGAGGTCGGTTGTTTTGGGAATTGTACTTATTGCAATGATCCAAGGTATCTTGACCGGTATCGGACTCTACTTCTTTGGGTTTGAGCGTTCGGTATTATGGGGAAGTATTGCTGCATTTGGCGCGCTTGTACCGGGAGTCGGTACAGCAATCGTCTTTATTCCCGCGGTCCTCTATCTCGTAGCAACTGGCTCGTATTTGGCGGCCATCGGGGTCGCTGTTTGGGCAGCGTTTGCGGTAGGGCTCATTGATAATATTTTAGGTCCATACCTCATGAGTCGTGGTGTGACACTACATCCTTTTTTCATTCTTTTGTCGGTACTCGGCGGCATTATATTTTTTGGCCCTATTGGGTTTGTACTCGGGCCGGTCGTACTCAGTCTCTTTAAGGTACTTCTCGAATTATACTCAATGCATATCGCTGAAAACTAATCAGCGTTCTATTTTACAATCATGGTAAAGAAAGCCCATATCGAAAATTTCCTACGACTGAACGGTCTCTCAGTCGAGAGTTCTGATGCGGAAATCAAGTCACTGCTCATCACTGCGCGTTGGCAAGAAGAGGATGCTCTCGGTGCGATTGCAGTACTTCGAGGGACGCACACCGATTCTAAAGTGAATGAAGGAGAAGTAGAAGATATGGCGCGCAAAGAACTTTTTCATGGTAATGCAAAACTGTCACCAGAGTCACTCTCCTCACTTCTCGGGATCGATGTGGAGGTAAAACATACAGCACTTGCTCCGGATGGAACATCTACTGAATTGCAACCAGCTCCACGCTTGTCTTGGTATGTATTACTCTTGTTCACGATTGTATTCCTCGCCTCATTTGGAGGGGGGCTGTACTTTCATAGTTCAATATTGGTACAGCTTGATTCATTTGTTGCACACCTACCTTTCTAAGAAAGGTGTCATCAGTAATGTATTTCTGACAATTGGTTTTCCATGGTCTCTGGGGTATTGTGTCCGCTATGGATACGTGCCGTACAGGAATTATATTTTTCACAATCTACATGGTAGGCATGCTTGCAATTCCATCGCTCGTGCACATGCATATTGTATATCCATCACTTGCGGCCGGTGCGTTGTATAGTGAATTTGAAGACGGGACCATGATTTTTGTGGGCGATATTATGTTAGGGAGGGCAGTGGAACGTATATCAAAGAAAGAGGGGCGCATGTATCCCTTTGAAGGAATGGGACGATTCCTACAGAGCGCTGATGTAACGATCGGGAATTTTGAGGGTAGTATTCCCGATATACATACCCCGACGCCAAATGGGTCGCTTCGTTTTTCTATTGAGGAGGAGTTTATGGGGCCACTTCAAGAGGTTGGTTTTGATGTATTTTCTCTTGCTAATAATCATGCGTATGATTTTGGAGACGATGGACTGACACACACACGTGAAGTGTGTGCTGCCTACGAGTTTGCATGTGTCGGAGATCCACGTGACGTTGAAGGAGGGGGTGCGGCGACAGTGGCTATCGGGAGTACGCGTATTGCGGTTGTCGGTGTACATGCAGTTTTTCTTTTGCCGTCACTTTCTGAGATTGAAGATAGATTGCGTGAAGTGGAAGGGAACAGTGATATGCAGATCGTCTATATACATTGGGGTGAGGAATATGCAAACACACACAGTGATCAACAGCAAGCGCTCGCACACGCTTTGATTGATATGGGTTTCGACGCAGTTATCGGACATCACCCACATGTGGTGCAGGATATAGAAGTGTATGAGGGTCGGCCAATTTTCTACTCACTTGGCAATTTTATATTCGACCAGTACTTTAGCGAAGAGGTGCAGCAAGGACTTGTGGTTATGTTTACAAGCACTCGTGATACTTTTGTGTATACACTCGTGCCCATCTCAAGCATAGGGACCAAAAGTCAGCCACATATTATGAATGTCGAGCACCAGCAAGTCTTTTTATCAGAGCTTTTTGAGCGAAGCACGACCACGAAGCCGTATGTCGTAGGGAATAGTCTTATTATTGCTAAATAGTGATTTTGACAGTATAGTTCCAATATTATGTTAAGCAGATACGAAGCAATTGGGATCTTTGGCAGTATCGCCGTCATGGCACTGATATTGGCTGTAATCCGTTTTGATCTCACCAGTCAACTACTTTTCTCTGGAATCGGAGGAGAATCGCAAGGAGCTGTGGTAACCGTCGCGTCTGACTCTGAACATCAAGGGGTCGCTTTCGCGGATGCCGTTGCCAAATCAGTCTCTGCTAATGGGAAGCTAGAAAAACTCATTGTAGATGATATTCGTATTGGTGCTGAAGGACGAGTCGTTTCTGAGGGTGATCGGGTCACAGTGCATTATGAAGGTACGACGCAAGATGGCATCCGTTTCGACAGTTCGTATGACCGTGGTGAAGCATTCAGCTTCACTGTTGGTGCAGGACGTGTCATTGAAGGATGGGAGAAGGGATTGGTCGGAATGAAGGTTGGTGGACAGCGTGTGCTCGTCATTCCTCCACATATGGCGTATGGAAATGCACAAGTGGGACCGATTCCTCCGAACTCTATTCTTGTCTTCAATATAGAGCTCTTGTCCATTGAATAAAAAACTATGATATATCATAGTTCTTTATATCGAATCGAAGATATCTTCGGTGTATCAAAATATAAATTGTGGCTGATAAACCGGTAACATTTGAAATCGTAAAGAAGCAGCGTGGTACCTTGGGTCGTGCCGGCATAATCCATACTCCGCACGGCGATATTGAAACACCGGCATTTGTTGTTGTGGGTACGAAAGGGACGGTAAAATCACTCAAGCCTGAAGACTTGGAGCAGCACATTGGCGTACAAGTTGCACTCGCAAATACCTACCACCTCTTTCTGCAGCCGGGTCATGAGGTGGTAAAAGAAGCCGGAGGGCTGCACACATTTACAAACTGGAACATGCCGACGATGACTGACTCCGGGGGCTTTCAAGTATTTTCTCTCGGTGCTGCGTTTGGTAAGGGAGTGACAAAGTTTGCCAAAGGTGACGTTGCGGATGTCGATGGGCGGGCAGAACTCAACGTCTATTCTAAAGAGCTGGCAAAGAGTCACGGCAAGCTCTGTGTGATTGATGAAGAGGGTGTAACCTTTACGTCGCATCACGATGGCTCGCTACACCGCTTTACCGCAGAGCGCTCGATTGAAATCCAGCACGCGATTGGTGCCGACATTATCATCGCATTTGATGAGTGTACGTCGCCATCCGCCGACTATGAATATCAAAAAGAGGCAATGGACCGCACGCACCGATGGGCGAAGCGTTCTATTCTCGCGCATAAGCAAAACTACGACGCGCTGAAGACACAAGGGCTCTACGGCGTGGTACAAGGCGGGCGCTTTCCTGACCTCCGTCAGGAAAGCGCCCGCACCCTAGCCGCAATGGACTTCGACGGTTTCGGCATTGGCGGCTCATTTTCAAAAGAAGATCTTGGCGAATCACTCAAAGTGGTGAATAAAAATCTTCCAGAAGACAAACCGCGACACCTTCTTGGCATTGGTGAACCAGACGACATCGTGCAGGGTGTTGCGATGGGCTGCGACACGTTTGACTGCGTTGCGCCAACACGCCTCGCGCGCACGGGAACGATCTATGAACATAAAGGAGAGGGGATTGGGAGATCGAATCTTCTCAATGCTAAGTATGTACGTGATTTTTCAAAAGTTGATGAAGGATGTGATTGCTACGTGTGCCAAAATTATACGAAAGCCTACCTCGCACACCTTTTCCGTAGTCAGGAAATGCTCGGCGCCCACCTCGCCTCAATCCATAATTTGTATGTGATTGTCAACTTCACTAGGAAACTGCGCGAGGATATACTAAAACAATGATGTCTAGAATTTCTACAACTAGAAAGCAAATAAAAAAAAGAAGAAAGAAATCAGAGTTCTTTCAAAATTAATTGCAACTGCCCCTGGTCAATCTCTTGCTCAGGCTCAAAGAGAGATTGATCAAAAAACTTTTGAACCCAACCAGGAATTGGCAGATTTAGAATGGGAGCTTGAACAAGCAATCATTGATAGGGATTCGATAAAAAACAGAGTCCTTCTACTCGTCTTAGGGGCTTTAATACCTCTGTTTATAGTCAATGTGGAGGTGATAATTTTGCTAGTGACAAAATTTATTGGTAATTTGAAGTTATTGTGAAATTTGAAATCTCTACAGAAAAAACTCCGGCAGGGGATCAGCCAAAGGCGATCGAGAAGCTGGTGGAGGGAATTAACACTGGCATGCAACACCAGACGCTTTTGGGTGTAACAGGCTCAGGCAAGACATTCACCGCCGCAAACGTCATTCAGCAAGTACAGCGTCCAACGCTCGTCATTGCACACAATAAGACACTTGCCGCACAGCTCGCACAAGAGTATCGCGACTTCTTCCCAAACAACGCCGTCCACTACTTCGTCTCCTACTACGACTACTACCAGCCAGAGGCGTACATGCCGGTTTCAGACACCTACATCGAGAAGGAAGCGCAGATTAATGAAGAAATTGATCGACTGCGTCACGCGTCCACACAGGCACTTTTGACACGCAAAGATGTCATCATTGTTGCATCAGTTTCATGTATTTATGGTTTGGGTTCTCCGGAAGAATACGAGAAGGTGCACCAGAAAATTGAGCGAGGATTCAAGACGACACGTGCAGAAATGCTCCGCACGCTGGTGAGCATGTACTTTGAGCGCACGAACGCCGACCTTACGCCAGGACACTTCCGCGCAGTAGGAAACACGATTGAGATTATGCCGACAAACGAAAGAGTCATCTATCGACTCGGATTTACCGGCGATGCTATCTCGGCAATTACCAAGATTGATGCGGTCACACGAGAAATTATTGAGGAAGCAGACGTCTTTTATCTCTTTCCTGCAAAGCACTTCGTGACACCGGAGGATGAGCATAAGCGGGCAATGGCAGACATTCAGGCCGAGCTCGACGAACAGCTGAAGAAATTTAAAAAAGAAGGAAAGATTCTTGAAACAGAGCGCCTCCGACGGCGTACACAGCACGATCTTGCACTCATCCGCGAGATTGGCTACTGCAATGGTATTGAGAATTATTCACGACACTTTGATGGGCGAAAGAAGGGTGAGGCGCCATACACACTCCTCTCATACTTTCCAAAAGATTTTCTCACCATTATTGACGAGTCACACGTGACTGTCTCGCAGTTGGGTGGTATGTACGCAGGTGATCAATCCAGAAAGAAGATGTTGATAGAACACGGCTTTCGATTGCCGAGCGCAGCAGACAACCGACCACTTAACTTTGAAGAGTTTGAAGAGCGCGTTGGGCAGCGTATCTATACCTCAGCAACACCGGGGAAGTATGAGTTTGAGTATTCAGTACCTCCGCACGGACAGATTGCAGAGCAGATCATTCGCCCGACAGGTTTAGTGGATCCGGAGATTGATATTCGCCCTATTACAGAGAAGGGTGAGTATAAAGGACAAATCAAAGATTTTATCGCGGAGGCAGAGAAAGTCATTACAGGTGGTGCGCGCGTACTCGTCACCACACTCACTAAAAAGATGGCGGAAGATCTCGCGGACTTTCTTTCTGACAAACAGATCAAGACAAAATACATCCACTCAGACATTAAGACGCTTGAACGTATTGAAATTCTCACTGATTTCCGAAAAGGGGAGTTTGACTGTCTGGTGGGTGTGAACCTCTTGCGTGAAGGACTCGACTTGCCGGAAGTGGAATTGGTTGCAATCTTGGACGCAGACAAAGAAGGGTTCCTGCGAAGTGAGACATCACTCATTCAAACCATCGGTCGCGCGGCGCGTAATGTGAATGGGCGTGTAGTGCTCTATGCCGACCAGATGACCAACTCACTCGAAAAGGCGATTGGTGAGACAAATCGTCGTCGTGAGAAGCAGCTCGCATACAACAAAGCCAATGGCATCACGCCGACAACAATTGCGAAGGAAATTCGTTCTATCGCTGACCAGCTCCGCACGGAACACCAAGAAACAGTCGATACGCTCTTGACTGTCGATATGGAGCTCTACAAGAAGAACCCAAAGAAAGTTATTAAGGAAAAACGTCGCCAAATGGACGACGCGGTCAAGATACTTGATTTTGAGACCGCGGCAATACTGCGAGATGAGATAAGGGCTTTGGAAGAGCATTCTTCAAAAAAGCCCGAAAAATAAGGATATTTTGAGCACTTAAAATACTTGACAAATTCTTTTTCAGGTATATAATAATAACAAGCATTCCCAAAAAGAGCCCTTTATAAGGGGGCGACACGCAAAGAAGGTGGGGATGTGAATGAACCTTGTCCATGAGAGGGATGGACATACAGGTTCGAAAGCAGACAGGTTCTTGCACAGAGGATTCCTAGTGAATCCTTAGAGGACCTGGTCGCAGATGACTCTCACCCTGCAGTCTCCGACCGGAGACATGCCTGTACGTGAAAAAATAATGGGTCGGAAATCCGTCCGACCCCGACCCACGTTGTGGGTTCAAGCTCCGGAGGGGAGGCAGGTGGCTGGCATAGGCAGCGCACCCCGAAGGAGAATGAAGCGATCGGCCCATGATAGCCGACGCTTTTTTTTTATTTATTTTTTCTATATAATCTTTATATACAAACCCGTGCCGACATGCATGGGTCGCGTTCTGTGAGTAGAGGTAGATTATGGCAACCAAGAAAACCAAAACAAACCCAGCACCAAATTTCGATCTCGTCGGTTGCGTGCTTGAGATTGTCTGTTTTGCACATAGTATTGCGTATCTGTTGCAATATAGCGCTGGCGCGTCCCGACAAAAAATAAGATCAAAATTGGTTCATGGGCAGGCGTAGAAATATATGAAAAAAAACACGAAAGAAGACAAAATAATCGTGCGGGGTGCGCGGACACATAACCTCAAGAATATTGATGTGGAGATGCCGCGTGGGAAAATGGTCGCGTTTACCGGTCTGTCAGGCTCGGGTAAATCTTCGCTCGCATTTGACACGATTTTTGCAGAAGGACAACGACGCTACGTTGAGTCGCTTTCTGCGTATGCGCGACAGTTTTTGAAGCAAATGCAGAAGCCTGATGTCGACGAAATTTCTGGTCTCTCTCCAGCAATCTCGATTGACCAGAAGTCTGCGTCACGCAATCCGCGCTCAACGGTCGCAACAATTACCGAGATCTACGACTATCTCCGTATTCTCTACGCGCGTATTGGACAGCCGTATTGTTTGGATACTGATGTACGCATTGAGAAACTTTCACAAGATGAAATTCTAAATATCATTCTCAAATCTATTGAAGGGCATGAAATTAAAGATGCAAAGAAGGTCATGGGTGTATCGATTACCTCTGCGCGCGTATCTATATTTGCGCCAGTCGTTGTCGGGCGAAAGGGTGAGTATTATCAATTACTCTACGACTTGCTCGGGAAGGGGTACGAGACGGTGAAAATTGATGGGGAAGTGAAGCAGTTGCGAGAAAAAATTACTCTCACCAAAACCAAACGTCATGATATTGATGTGCTTGTCGATGAAATCTATGTGAGTGAGTTTCGTGATGACCCGAAAGGTTCTAAAGAGCGTCTCTCAGAAGCGGTGGAGTTGGCACTCAAACAAGCGGAAGGACTGGTAAAGATTGAGCGTCCAGACGGTACGTCGCGTACGCTCTCCGCAAAGTTTATCTGTCCTATAGACGGCTCATCGTTTCCAGAAGTAGAACCCCGGCTCTTCTCGTTTAACTCACCGTATGGTGCGTGTGAGGAGTGTAATGGATTGGGGACTGTCGGTATCTTCCAAAGCGATGAATGTCCGGAGTGTAAAGGTGCACGATTGCGTAAGGAAGCGCTGCGTGTGTATCTCGGTGGGTCCGGAAGTGCCGGGGGCACTTCCGGACAAAAGGATTTAGGTAAAAACATCGTCGATTTCACTTCGATGACGGTGAAGGAAGCCTCAGAGTTTGTTTCGTCATTAAAACTTTCAAAGAAGGATCAAGACATTGCGTGGCCGGCATTGCGAGAGATTATTGAGCGTCTGCAGTTTATGAATGATGTTGGTATTGAATATTTAACACTCAATCGTCGTGCAAACACGCTTTCGGGCGGTGAGGCGCAGCGTATTCGTCTTGCGTCGCAACTCGGAAGTGGTTTGGTGGGAGCGCTCTATGTACTCGATGAGCCGACGATTGGTCTGCATCAGCGTGACAACGATAAACTCATTAAGACCCTTACGGGACTGCGCGATTTAGGCAATACCATTCTTGTTGTAGAACATGATGAAGATACTATTTTCGCTGCAGACTATCTCATAGACATTGGACCAGGTGCTGGAGTGCACGGCGGAGAGGTCGTCGTTGCTGGTGAGCTTGAAAAGCTGCTCTCTGCCAAAACAAACCCATCCAAATCACTTACCCTCGACTACCTCCGCGGTGATAAAAAAATTGCCATTCCCGAGAAGCGTCGAGAAGGTGAGAAGGGATCAATAAAAATCCGTGGTGGCAAAGCATTCAATATTAAAAATCTTAGTGTGGACATTCCACTTGGGCGATTGACCTGTGTGACTGGTGTCTCAGGATCAGGAAAGTCGACATTCATGTACGAGATTCTTCATAAAAATCTCCAGTCTCGACTTGATCGAAAGTATCGCACACCACACACCTATAATGCAGCAAAGTTTGAGGGAACTGAATATCTCGGTAGATCGATCCTCATTAATCAATCACCGATTGGGCGTACGCCGCGTTCCAATCCTGCGACGTACACAGGGATGTTTACGCATATACGTGACCTCTTCGCAGCGTCAAGCGAGGCGCGGGCACGTGGATGGAAACCGGGGCGCTTTTCGTTCAACGTGAAAGGAGGGCGCTGTGAGGCGTGTCAGGGAAACGGCATGATTGCTGTCGAAATGCACTTCTTGCCGACAGTGTATGTCACGTGTGATGTGTGTGATGGAACGCGGTTCACCAAAGAGACGCTCGAGGTGATGTATAAGAGAAAAAATATTCATGAGGTTTTGCATATGACTATTGAGGAGGCGCACGCATTTTTCATTGACGTGCCTGCAATTCAGGAGCGTCTCAAATCACTTCTTGATGTTGGACTCGGATATCTTGAACTAGGCCAAAGTGCAACGACGCTTTCAGGTGGAGAAGCGCAGCGGGTGAAGATTGCGTCAGAACTCTATCGACCACATACGCAGAAGAGTATCTACCTGCTCGACGAGCCAACCATCGGTTTGCACTACGAAGATGTAAAAAAACTTATTGAAATTCTGCAGCAGCTCGTGAATCGAGGAAATACAGTCATGGTGATTGAGCACAACCTTGATCTTATTAAGTGCGCAGATTACGTTATTGATATCGGGCCAGAAGGCGGCGAGGGCGGCGGAAAAATTGTTGCAAAAGGTACACCGGAAGAAGTTGCTGAGACCAAAGGTTCGCACACAGCGACGTATCTTAAGAAGGTATTAAAGAAATGATTTAGTACAGGGTGTACTGTATAATATATTTTTAGATGATGCATATAGCTTTGAGGGAGTTCCTTCGATGGGAAAAATTACGTCGGAAGATCGCGATACGTTCTGTGCTGCATGGCGAGTGAGAAGAGGACTTGGTCGACTTATGCTTGTATGTGTAATCGTCAAGAACTTTCATATCTCACCATTTAGGGTACTTAGTATTGTTAGGAAGGAAAAGAGGGTCTGGTAAGGACATGTCGCGCTACGGCGCGGCATTCTCAATTTTGTGTATAGTAGATTTATTATGGAAAGGGAAGATATCACCAAAAAGAAAATTCCTGACGCACCTGGTGTGTATTTTTTTCTTGGGAAGCGAAAGGAAATTCTCTACATAGGCAAAGCGACATCATTGCGCAATCGCGTGAGGAGCTACTTTGATGGAGCTATTGCTGAAAAACGGAGTCCGCTCATAGAGAAAATGGTTGTAGAGGCAAAGACTATTGATTGGACTGTCACCGACTCAGTGCTTGAAGCGTACATTCTTGAAACCAATCTCATTCGTACACACAGACCAACGTTTAATACTGACTCAAAAGATAATAAAAGCTTTAATCATCTGGTCATCACCAATGAAGAATTTCCACGCGTGCTGGTTGTACGAGGAAAGGATGTCACCGAACAATATACAGAGGGAGAACTTAAGTATCACTTTGGGCCATTTCCAAGCGGAGGACTTTTTAAAGAAGCATTAAAGATCATTCGCAAACTCTTTCAATTTTATGATACAGCCATTCCTGTCGGAGAGGAGAAGTCAAAGATGGCGCGAGGAAAGATAGATTTTAACCGACAAATTGGTCTGTATCCAGAAACGCATTCAAAAGAGGAATACCAAAAAACCATCCGACACATACGACTTTTCTTTGAGGGAAAGAAGAAGCAGGTGATCAAAGAACTTGAGCGCGATATGAAACGCTTCGCAAAAGAAGAGAATTTTGAGGAGGCGGAAAAAATAAAGCGAAAGATTTTTGCCCTTCAGCATATTCAAGATGTGTCACTTATTAAAGATGATTCGCGTGTGTATCGTGATGATCGGCGTGCGCGTATTGAGGCGTACGATATCGCACATCTTGCTGGCGATGACATGGTGGGCGTCATGACGGTTCTTGAGGGAGGTGTACCAGAAAAGGACGAGTACCGAAAGTTTAAAATAAAAACTGTGGAGAAATCTAACGACACCGCGGCACTGAAAGAAGTGTTGGATAGACGACTCGCGCACGACGAGTGGACATTGCCGCATGTGATTGCCGTAGATGGCAGTACTGCGCAAAAGAACGCAGCCGAATCAATCCTTAAAAAATATGGATTGGTGATTCCTGTTGTGGGGGTTGTGAAGAATGAAAAGCATCAGCCAGAGCGCATCATTGGCCCGCGAAGTACCATTACGGCGTATCATGATCAAATTCTTCTCGCAAACGCGGAGGCACACCGTTTTGCTATCTCGTATCATCGTCACACACAACGTAAGCGCAACTTACGGTAGGGGTACGTGGTATTATTTCTGTATGATGCAAAACATCCGCGTCGGCGTGGTTCGTGGTGGTCCCAGTGAAGAGCATGACATTTCAATGCTCACAGGGGCTGCTGTACTCGAAGGACTGCGAGACAGTAGCGACCAATTTGAACCAATTGATATAGTCGTGACCAAAGCCGGTGGCTGGCTGTATAACGGACGTGAATGGTACCCAGAACGACTCCTTGCGCTTGTGGACGTAATTTTTGTTGCACTTCATGGTGCGTACGGAGAGGACGGAAAGATCCAACGACTTCTTGACCGCTACAGTATTCCATATACAGGAAGTCGCGCATACGCTTCTAGTATCGCGATGAACAAAGTGCTCACCAAAGACATCCTTCGTGATCACGACATAAGGATGGCGCCACATATGACGGTGACGGACGCATCGCGTGGGCAGACACATCGAGTTGCGGAAGCGATCGGCAGTATGTTTGGCCCGCAGTATGTTATTAAACCGGTGTCGTCAGGTTCGTCTGTCGGGACGATGATGGTGCAAAATATCGCACTTCTGCCCAAGGCACTTGATGACGCACTCAAAACGTATGATCAGGTGTTGGTGGAAAAAAGGATTATAGGGAAGGAGGCAACATGCGGTGTGCTCAACCGATTTCGAGATCAGGAGATATATTCATTACCGCCCGTTGAGATTGTGCCACCAGGGCACGTAGGTTTTTTTGACCGTACAGTAAAATATGACGGTTCAACAGAGGAATTATGTCCCGGACGGTTTACTCGAGCCGAAAAACGGACAATGGAGGATGCTGCTAAAGTTGTGCACGATATTCTAGGACTTTCGCAGTATTCTCGTTCCGACTTCATGATTAGTCCGGAAGGTATCTATTTTCTTGAAGTGAATACTCTGCCAGGACTCACGACGGAGTCACTGTTTCCAAAGGCAATGGCTGCAATTGGCTCATCACACAAAGAACTTATTCAACATCTTATTACTGATGCACTTGAGAAACGTTAAGTATGATGACGCAAGAGGAAATTAGAGGGCGGCTACAAGTATTGCCCAAGTGGGTATACGAAAATAATTTGTTGCAACGGAGTGTGGCAACGTCTGATTTTGCGTCCGCGCTTGCACTGGTAAACAAAATTGGAGAAGAGGCCGAGCGACAGAATCATCACCCCGATATCACTCTCTCATACGGTAAGGTGGGTATCACGCTTACGACACATGATGCTGGGGGAGTGACAGAGAAGGATTTTGTACTGGCGAAGACTATAGAGGGATTAGTTGACCATTTGTCATAAAATTCGTATGATATGCGGGCTTGAGAGAGGAGGTGGGGCCTGTAAACAAGTTTTCATGCCCTGCGCTCGGAAGTGGGGCCTGTAAGATAAATCTTTCATGCCCTGCGTTCAAAGGAAGAGAGTAAAAATGTAGACGAAGTCTACTCAAGTGAGATTTTCTTTTAAAAGAAAATCTCACTTGCATTCCTACCGGAATTTTTACTCTCCCTTCTCACTTGGGCCTGTAGCTCAATTGGTAGAGCGCCTCATTTGCACTGAGGAGGCAGCGGGTTCGAATCCTGTCAGGTCCACAAAAGACACACATACCTGCCCTGCGGCAGGTTTTGTGCTTTTGTGGAAGGCGGAGCAATGTTTTTTGCTATGCATAATGCAAAAACGAGCGAGCCCGGGCAGGAGGTCGTTATGAACGTAGTGAATTACGAACCTGACGCCACAAAAGATTTTTAGCAACTCGTGACCGAATCCTGTCAGCACTTATGAGCGTGAGCGAATTTGTGACCGTCAGGACACATTGTGAAAAGTGGAGCGCTGTGAATCGCACTCTTCTGCACGATGAACCGCGAGCCTGGACAGAACGTTCTCGACGGATGCGGTGAGTGTTGGTGTTGAGATAATCTAATATCTGTCAGGGGTCAAGGTATACTGTACTTTACAGCGGTATGACTCTTTTAAGGAACACTACACGCAGAGGCTTTACGTTGTTGGAACTACTTGTGGTGATTGCTATCATCGGTATTTTGTCGGCTGTTATTCTTGTAAATATAAACACTGCGCGTGAGAATGCGCGTGATGCAAAAAGGATCGCTGACATAAAGAATATACAGACAGCGTTAGAATATTATATTCATATACACGGGGAGTTGCCCATGCCGGCGTCTTATGGAGAGGGGAGCAATTCGCCCGGGTGGTGGGACACATGGTGGGATGTCTCTGGTTATGACGGAGATGGTGACGGAAATCAGTTTCTTGATTTTCTCGTCGACGAGGGAATATTTGCAGAAGTGCCAGTTGACCCTATCAATACACCCGCTACTAATCATCCAGATGATGGGTATCAATATATTTACTTTATTGCGCCGCAAGGATATCCTTATGAAGGAGGTAGTTGTGTTGCCGATACGGGAGGTGCATATATGCTAGCAATAAGGGACCTTGAGACCAAAGGGTTGGGTGAGGTGGGAGAAGGTTGTGATTGTATATGGAATAACTCTCCAAATTTTTTCGATGGTAGATTTGATTATCTGGTATGTGGCACATTTTAGATATGCAACATAGAACGTCTGAATCTCTAAAGATTAATGTGATAGTATGAGACGTACTTATTTCTTTTAATATATATTTGTATGCGTGGACCAGTAACACTTTTAAAAGACGCGTGGGGGACATTTATGATGAATCCAAAGCTTTTCTTTGGGATCTACCTCGTCCCTGCACTTTTGACAGCGCTCTTTACCATTCTCTATGGCAGCGAGCCAGAGATGACATCCATTGCTTCTGCCGGCAATACCATAGTGTTTATTGTGTTTATGATCGTCCTTGTAGTCGTCAGTATCCTTATGGGTATTGCAATAATAAAAGCGGTGTCAGACCCGACTCAGGTTACAGTCAAGGGAGCGTACGAGGTGGCTAAAAAGTTCGCTCTATCATACACTTGGATCGCAATCCTCATCGGATTCGCCGTGTTGTTTGGTTTAGTGCTACTCATTATCCCGGGTATTATTTTTGCTGTTTGGTTTGGGTTCAGCTACTATTGTCTACTCTTTGAGGATAAGCGCGGCGTGGAAGCACTGAAGGCGAGTAAGGCATATGTCAAAGGAAAGTTTTGGGCAGTGTTGGGCAGGTATGCATTTCTCGGAATTGTCGCAATAGTTGTCTCGGTTGTCATTGGAATCATTACGGTCATCGGTGCTGCGATAGCTGGTCAGATAGGCGCTGCGGTCATAAGTTTTGTCTTCAATGCAGTCCTCACTCCAGTCGCTATCGCCTACTCATACCTGATGTACAAAGATCTCTCTTCAGGAGCAGTGGCAACAGACGACCTATCTATCTCTCCACAGCCACAGCCAGAAGCGGTCACAGCGCAAAGTACGGTATAAAATCCTTTATTTCCTTAGCTTTTTCTGCTAAAATACGCCCCTATTATGGGGTTTATTGAAACAGCATACGCTGCGGAATCTGGGTCGGAAGGGGGAATTTCGGTTCACCTTGCACCAGAGATCATGGGCACATTTTTAGGTGTCCCTATTACGAACACGCTCATAACTGTGTGGTTTGTAATGCTCCTTCTCACTGGAGTGGCATTTATTGTGCGACGAAGGCTGACGTTGGTTCCGGGAGGACTTCAGGTAATCATGGAGACGTTAATTGGCGGTGCGTACGACTATGTAAAGGATGTGTTGGAAAGTGAAACCTATGCTCGTCGTTTTTTTCCACTTATTATCACCATCTTTATATTCATCCTGTCACTCAACTGGGTTGGGTTGCTCCCGGGAGTCGATGCAATTGGGATCTACCACGAAGGTGGGAAGCTGGTTCCATTTTTGCACCCGGCCAATACTGATCTCAATATAACGATTGCGTTCGCGCTCGTCGCCTTCTTCACCATTGAAATTGCGGGCGTACTTGTACTCGGTGTGTTGAAGTATGGTGGTAAGTTTGTTAACTTTAGTTCGCCGCTCGCGTTTGCGGTGGGTATTATTGAGCTTTTTAGTGAGCTTGCACGACTGGTGGCGTTTTCTTTCCGTCTCTTCGGTAATATATTCGCCGGGAAGATGTTGCTCCTCGTAGTGATGTTTTTTGTACCGTTCGTGATGCCGATCCCTTTTCTCGCGTTTGAGATCTTTGTAGGGTTCATTCAGGCATTTATTTTTGCGGTGTTGACGCTTTTTTTCATCAAACTCGCGATCGAAGAACCACATTAAATCTTAGCGGTGAAATGACAGTATTTTCTGAATCTTGTCATTTACTCGTTAAAAAGTGAAATAAACACAATATGGAATTAGAAGCAGCAAAAGCAATCGCAATGGCTATCGCCGTAGGTGTCGGAGTATTTGGTCCGGGGCTTGGTATTGGAATGATTGCAGGACGTGCACTTGAAGCTATTGGACGTAATCCGGAAGCTTCAGGAAAGATTCAAACAACCATGTTTATCGGCATCGCCTTTACCGAGGCACTTGCCATCTTTGCATTGGTGGTTGGATTTATTATTAAATTCGCCTAACGCTCTGTAATGCAGGAAATACTTCACGCGTTTGGTATCGATTGGAGACTGATTGTCATCCAGGTATTTAATTTTGTTATCCTCATGGGATTGCTCTGGTATCTGTTGTATGGACCAGTTCTCAAATTGATCAATGAGCGAAAGGAAAAAATTGCAAAAGGAATACAGGATGCAGAGGATGCAAAAGCATTGAAAGATAACGCTGAAACTGAGCGCGCAGGAATTCTTACTGAAGCTCAGAAAGAAGCGGGTGTCGTTGCGCAAAAAGCAAAGGAATATGCTGATCAAAAAACAGGCGAGGCAGTTGCAGCAGCTGAGGTGAAGGCGGAGCAAATTGTGACTAATGCCACGACAAAAGGCGTAGAGCTGCAGAAAAAGATGGAGAAAGAAAGTGAGGCAGAAATTGCAAAGCTTGCCGTGCTGGCGGCAGAGAAGGTGCTTAAAGAACGCGCGTAGTATTCATCACAAATTATGTTGGCAGAAATTTATGCAAAAGCAGTATATGAAGTAACACGGTCCGGAAAGCCACTCCCGGAAGCACTTTCGGGACTTCAGGCTGTGCTAAAGCAGCGGGGACATCAAAAACTCTTGCGCACAATATACAACAAGCTTTTGCTCCTTGCGGAATCTGATTCAGAATCCCAGGCTCCTGTGGTCACTGTTGCACAAAAAGGGGATATTGAAATGTTGCAGGAGGATATAGAAAAGGCGCTTTCAAAACTTGATGCGACTGCAGAACATCGCGTTGTTGAGGATGAAAGTATTATCGGCGGATTCACACTTCGGTCAGGACATCGGTATGTCGATCAAAGTCATAAAGGTGCACTTGTAGCACTCTACCGGAACATCACATCATAATTATCAATACGTAATAGGAAGTATATGAGTACAGCAATCATTGAGCGAATAAAGAAAGAAATCGAGTCACTGGAGGTTTCGTCGTCTGTCGAAGAGATCGGTGTTGTGGCCAGTGTCGCTGACGGTGTGGCAGAAATTGAGGGGCTCCAATCGGCACAAATGATGGAGATGGTGGTCTTCGACACCGAAAAAGACCGTCCTCTAAAAGAGACGCTCGATGATACAAATGTACTCTACGGACTCATCCTCAACCTTGAAGAAGAAACAGTGAAGGTGGTGATTCTTGGTGAGCCGACCAGTGTGCGTGAAGGAATGTTCGTGAAGCGTACCAAACAACTTCTCTCGATTCCGGTGAGTGAGGAGATTGTGGGACGTGTAGTGAGTCCGCTTGGCGAAGCACTCGACGATAAGGGTGCTATTGCTGTCGATGAGCACATGCCAATTGAGCGTGTTGCGTTTGGGGTGATGGATCGCGCCAGTGTCGATGAGCCAATTCATACTGGTATCAAGGCGATTGACTCGATGATCCCGATTGGTCGCGGGCAACGTGAATTGATTATTGGTGATCGTGGGACAGGAAAGACGACCATTGCACTCGACACCATTATCAACCAGAAGAACGAGCCGAAAGAGAAGCGCCCGATCTGCATCTATGTTGCTATTGGTCAAAAGCAATCAAAGACAGCAAACATTGTACAGAAGCTTGAGGAAGCAGGTGCGATGGAATACACAACCGTGATCTCGACCTCTGCGTCGGAAGCATCTCCAATGCTCTTCCTCGCGCCGTTTGCTGGGGCAGCAATTGGTGAGTACTTTATGCTTAAAGGGAAGGACGTACTTATTGTATTTGACGATCTTTCAAAGCATGCGGTAGCGTATCGGCAAATGTCACTCCTCCTTCGCCGTCCTCCAGGACGTGAGGCATACCCGGGAGATATCTTCTATCTGCACTCACGACTCCTTGAGCGTTCTGCGAAGCTCTCTGAGCGACTCGGCGGTGGTTCTATTACCGCACTGCCAATCATTGAGACGCAAGAGGGCGATGTATCTGCATACATCCCGACAAACGTCATTTCAATTACTGATGGACAGATCTTCCTAGAAGGAGACCTCTTCAACAAAGGAATTCGCCCAGCACTGAACGTCGGTATTTCGGTATCGCGTGTAGGAAGTGCTGCGCAAACAAAAGCGATGAAGAAAGTATCAGGGAAGATTCGCCTTGAGCTTGCGCAATTTCGCGAGCTTGAAGCATTTATGCAGTTTGCCTCAGATCTTGATGCGGAGACAAAAGCGCGTATCGAGAGCGGACGAAAGTTCACTGAGCTTTTGAAGCAGGCACAAGGTCATCCAATGCCATTCTACAAGCAGGTGGTCTCACTCTACGCAGCAAACGGCGGCATCATGGAAGGCGCGCCAGTGGAGAAGGTGCAGGAACTCGAAAAAACGTACCTTGAATACATCGAGCGTGAACACAAAGATATTCTCGATACCATTGAGAGTGAAAAAGCACTTACAGATGAATTGACTGCAAAGATGGATTCTGCGATGCAGTCGTTTAGAGAAGCACATGCACATCTCTACACACAGGAGAAAGACTAAATCTCTATGGCACTCAAGCAGATTAAAAACAAAATGGCAGCGAAGCATGTCATCCTCGCGCAGGCGGGGATCCAGAGAAGCACCGCATACGTATGGCATTAAAACAAATTAAAAACAAAATAGTCACCACGCAAAAGACTGGTAAGGTAACCAAGGCGATGGAGGCTGTGTCTGCAGTGAAAATGCGCAAGAGTCAGGAACGTGCACTTGCAGGGAAATCGTACGCTGAAGCTGCTGTGCGAGTGCTTGAGCGATTGAGTCAGAGTCAGGGTGGCGAACACCTCTTTGAGGCAGGAGAAGGTGAGGGACTGCAATGCATCGTTGTAGTCACAAGCGATAAAGGCCTTGCGGGAAGTCTCAATAGCTCGGTCTTGAAAGAGGTAAGTATGCGTCTGGCAGACGTTGTAAAAGACCAGGTACGCATTATTGCATTTGGTCGTAAAGCATACGAGCACTTCACCCGTCTGGGCTACACCATTGATCAACACTATACCAACGTGAGTGACGAGGTGTCGCTCGCCGACATGGAAGAAGTAACCACCTTCGTCGCAGAGCAATTTAAGAATGGGACATATAAAGATGTGTCAGTTGCCTACCAGAGTTTTATCTCCACTTTTGAGCAAGAAGCAGTGTTGCGGCAGATGCTCCCACTTCAGTCGGACGAACTTGAAAAAATGGTGAAAGATATTGTGCCGAAAAAAGGATTGCATAGTGAAGAAGTTGCTACAAATCAGAAAGATCATGTCTACACCGTCGAACCAAGTGTTGAGGAGGTGGTGAAGGTGTTGGTCATGCAGCTTGTGCAGATCATGCTCTACCACTCGCTTTTGGAGAGTAAGGCGTCAGAGCACTCAGCGCGTATGGTTGCAATGAAGAATGCGACCGATAAGGCAAAAGAGATCACCAAGGCGTTGACGATCAAGTTTAACAAGGCGCGCCAGGCTGAGATTACTGCCGAGGTTTCTGAAATAACTGGCGGCATCGAGGCCATGAAGTAAAATTTTATGTCATCTACTTTGTTACACTGCGCAAAATATCAGTCATCCTACAGTCTTGTAGGTCTCCTTCAATTTTGCTTGTGTGCCGCGTATCTGACACAAACTTTTACCTCATGATATGAAATAGTATGAGAAATCAGCAAAAACAAAAATATGGTAAGTTAACCCGGTTGTTTGTTGATACCGAGCAATTACAAAAACCTCAAACAGGGGGAGATCGGGAAGTGGCAAGAGCTGTCCGAAGTAACATAGCTGCAAGGTTTAAGTATCTTCCCGTATATATATTAGCATTAGGTTCACTGTGGATACTTTTGACTTCAACTCAAAGTTTAGGTGATGATTGGCTCGGAGTAGCTCAAATTGTATCTGTGCCAACAGTAATACTGTTGGCGTTACTCAAGAATAGATTTAATAACAAATTGTTATTTCACTCGCTCTTGGCTTTCTTTGGGGCACCACTCTGGATTATGCTTCTTACTCCGTTGATCATGCTTTTTGTTGCATTTTTAATTTGATAGTAGTACTAGGTCATCAGTTTCCCAGTGAGGAATTGATGACTCAGTGGTACTGAGCACAGAATTACAAATTATTTATCAATAGAATTATGAGCACAAAGACAGCGACAAAAACAGGAATAATTACACAAATCATTGGGCCAGTGGTAGACGTACACTTCAAAGACGGTGTGCCGGCACTTGAACATGCGCTGCATGTGAAGAAAGAAGACGGCACGCTCACGCTTGAAGTTGCGCAGCATGTTGGCCTCGACCGCGTGCGTGCGATCGCGATGGAAGACACACAGGGATTGAGTCGGGGCATGGAAGTTGAGGACACTGGTGCGCCGATTTCTGTTCCTGTTGGCGAGCAATCACTCGGACGTCTCTTCAATGTGCTCGGTGAGACGCTCGACGAGGGCGAAAAACTGTCTGGTGGGAAGACGCGTGCAATACATCAGCCTGCTCCTGCTTTTAGCGATCAATCAACCAAAACTGAAGTATTTGAGACGGGTATTAAATCGGTTGACCTCCTTGCGCCGTTTATTAAAGGCGGAAAGGTGGGACTCTTTGGAGGTGCTGGTGTAGGGAAGACGGTATTGATCCAAGAGCTCATTCACAACGTTGCCTCAGAGCACGGCGGGTACTCAGTATTTGCCGGTGTTGGTGAGCGTGTGCGTGAAGGTAACGATCTCTACTACGAAATGAAGGAATCGGGCGTGCTCGACAAAACTGCGCTCGTCTTTGGACAAATGAATGAGGTGCCTGGTGCTCGTGCACGTGTTGGACTCACTGGCCTTTCAATGGCGGAAGCACTTCGTGACGAGGGCGGTAAGGACGTACTCTTTTTCATGGACAACGTGTTCCGCTTCACCCAAGCGGGGCAGGAGGTGTCGTCACTTCTTGGACGTGTGTCTTCAGCGGTAGGTTACCAGCCGACACTTGCTGAGGAAATGGGTAAAATGCAGGAGCGTATTACTTCTACCAAAGAAGGTTCCATCACCTCTATTCAGGCGGTGTACGTACCAGCAGACGACATGACCGACCCCGCACCGGCAACAACCTTCTCCCACCTCGACTCTACCGTGGTGCTCTCACGCGCACTCGCGTCACTCGGTATTTATCCCGCGATTGATCCACTTGAGAGTAACTCCTCAGCGCTTGATCCAGAGATTGTTGGAGAAGAACACTACCGTGTTGCCCAAGGCGTGAAGCTTGTGCTGCAGCGATATAAAGACCTACAAGACATTATTGCGATTCTCGGTATTGAAGAACTTTCTGAAGACGACAAGCAGGCAGTGTACCGTGCACGAAAGATTCAACGATTCCTCAGTCAGCCGTTTAGTGTTGCGGAGGTCTTTACCGGTTCACCAGGTAAGTATGTAACACTTGAAGAAACCGTACGTGGCTTTGGTGAAATTCTCGATGGTAAGCATGATGAAAAATCGGAGTCTGACTTCTACATGAAAGGATCTATAGACGAAGTCGGAAAAGAATAATTACCTGCAGTCTTGCATTGCTATGGCAAATCAAAAAATATTTCAAGTGACAGTGACAAAAGTAGACGGACCGCTTTTAAATGGCGAAGCACTTTCAGTGACCGTGCCGGGCGTAGAGGGGGAGATGACAATCCTTCCAGAGCACACTGCTCTCATCTCGCCACTAAAGCAAGGTGTCATTACCGTTCATACATCTAATGGCGAAGAATTTTTCGACATAGAGCGTGGGACACTTGAAGTAAGTGGTAATCAGGCGACGGTGTTACTCTGATATACTTAATAATATGGAACATCCAAAATCTCCTTGGCATAAATCAGAAAGTAGTCCAGTTCTTGAGCTTGAGTTTCAACAAAAGATACTGCATGACATTCGTGAACAATTACGTGCTTTTGCACAAGAATCTGATAGTACATACACTATTGAAGAAGAGGGGGATCGGCGACTGGTCTTCGGTGCTTCAGACGATGAACTGGAAAAAATAGGCACGAGGTTGCACTCCTTGTTGGATGACGTAAATGGATTGCTTCATTCACAGAAAAAAGAATTTAGTGTTACGCAAGAGCCTTATAATGATACTCTTGTCGTGAAGATAAAAACCTAGGTAAGAGTAAAAATAGAATTGATTGATCAAAAAGGCCCGCGCAAAGCGCGGGCCTTTTTGATTTCTGATTTTGATAATCAATGCACTAAATACAATAGAGACAGTATTGAGAATAGAAGGAAGGTTGTGAGATAATATAAGTATATATGGCAGAAAATACTTCTCGTGATACACGGTCAGTGCACGCTATTATCGTGATTCTGGCACTGCTTATCCTTGGTGGCGTGAGCTATTTTATATTTGTGTCACAATCTGTTCCGGACACAGTGGATGACGAATCGGTAGTTCAGCCATATATCGTGCCACCACTTGGCGGTGAGCAGTATGTGAACGATACGCTACGGTTTCGGCTAGAATTGCCAGAAGGTTTTAGTCCGCGCGAAATGCAGGGGACTGATGGTGTCGGTGCAACGATTGTCTTAGAAGATGCCGAAGCAAATGGTATTCAGATTGCTACACGGCCGTTTGATGAAGATCTTCGCGTACTCAGTGTAGAGCGCGTACAGAGTGACATTCCTGATATGCAGATTATAGAGCCGCAACCGGTTGAGATTGGGGAGAGTCACACCGGGCTAGCATTTAAAAGTGACAACGAAGCGTTCAGTGGTGCATCGCGCGAAGTGTGGTTTGTGTTTAACGGCACGCTGTATCAAATCTCAACATACGAACGACTCGACAATTTACTTAAGACAATGTTTCAAACATGGGAGTTCTTTTAAACCACAACATCATACGCTACGCTGCACTCACACTCTGCGCGAGTGCAGTATTCCTCATACCATGGACGGCATCTGCAACAACCCTCTCTAAACCACCCAACAACCTCGGACTTGTCGGCTACTGGAGTTTTAATGAAGGTTCCGGGACACAGGTAGGGGATTATAGTGGGAATGGGAACACAGGTACGCTCACAGATAGCCCTACTTGGGTAACTGGAAAGTTTGGATCAGCACTTGAACTTGATGGAAGTGGTGACTATGTGGATGCTGGTGCAAATTCTGTTACGGGAAACAGTGCTTTCACTCTAACGGCATGGATCAAAACCGACACAGTCTCAAAATATTCAGGGGCAATCTCAATAGGTGCGTCCGGTGGAAATCTTTCAGCATATATCGGTACAGTTAAAACTGCACAAAATGGTACTAGTAATTCCGTAGGAGGAGGAATTTATGGAAGCAACTATGGATCAGGAGTTACTACTCTAAATGAATGGGTGCATGTGGCGCTTACTTTTTCAGGTGGCTCTGGTGGTACAGCAAAAATTTATGTCGATGGTGAAGAGACCAATAGTACCACTGTCTCACCAAATTTAGCTTCAACGTATGTACGTCTAGGCAGAATAGGGTCTGATACAGTATACGATTTTGATGGAGAAGTAGACGAGCCTCGCATATACAACCGTGCCCTCTCTGCAACAGAAATTGCAGCTCTCTATGGCAGCGGTCAAGCACGCTTTGCGGGCTCCGCAAGTCTGGATGATGGTACTTCACTTGAGCAAGATCTCATCGGTCACTGGACCTTTGATGGCAAAGACATGGTGTCGAATGTCGCCGATGTTTCAGGGCAAGGTAATCACGGTACGCTCGTTGGTCAGGCTGCGACGACTACCGTGCTTGGCAAACTTGGCCAAGCACTCGAACTCGATGGAGATGATGATTTTATAAATGTAGGAACGACCGATGATTTAAATGTGACAGAGACTGTGACGTTGTCTGCGTGGATTAAAAGTGATCATAGTTTTGGGTCTGACTTAGAGTGGGGATCTCTCATTTCACGTATGAAAAATGTAAGCCCATATTCTGGTTATGAACTTGGTGTTGGGGGATATTATGCTGGTGGTAGTAACAAAGCTTTTTTTCATGTGGGCGGTTCATACTCGTCCAATAGTATATTGAGTGCGACGGCAGTGAACGACGGTGAGTGGCACCATTTGGTGGGGATTTATGATGGTACCAATTCTTATATCTATGTCGATGGTGAGCTAGAAAACAGTGGTGCAAAAAATAATCTCCTTAATAATACTGGTGAGCAGTTAGATATAGGCACTAACTATAGGCGTAGTAACAGATTTACCGGCACAGTCGACGACGTCCGCATATACAGCCGCGATCTCTCCGCAGACGAAGTCAAACAACTCTACAACCTCGGCGCTGCAACATTCAATGCATCGTCAGATGCATTTACCCAAGGCACCACACTCGACAGCGGTCTTGTTGGTCACTGGACGTTTGATGGTCCGGATATGATTTCAAACGTTGCCGATGTCTCAGGACAAGAAAATCACGGAACTGTGGAAGGACAGACTTCTACCACAACCGCCATCGGCAAACTTGGTCAGGCACTAGAGTTTGATGGGAGTGATGATTATGTAGACGTAGGTGCTCCTTCAGACGTCAACTGGGGATCAGGAGATGGTTCGGTGTCTGCTTGGGTAAAAACCTCTGCAGATTTTTCCAGTGTGTATGGTGTGGTGGTCATAAATGGTGCTGGTCAAGGAGGACAGAAGAGCTACGTATTGCATTTGTCAGGTGCGGAAGTAAATTATCCTCGTTTTGATATTGATGATAACTCATCACTCAAAAAAGTCGTTGGTGATGCTGCAATCAATGATGGAGAATGGCATCATTTAGTCGGAGTTCGAGATGCAAACTTTCTTCGACTGTACGTGGATGGTGTTGCTATGACACCTACGGACATCACAGGATTTGGAGACGTTGACGACACGGAAGGCCTTACCTTTGGTGCTACGAACAATGGGGAAGGAGGAAGAGGAAACGGCCAGTGGTTTGATGGGTTGATCGACGAAGTCCGCATATACAACCGGGCGCTCTCTGCAGAGGAGGTGACGCAATTATATCGCCTTGGTAATTAGTAAGGTTGGTATGGGATCGGGTTTGGGATAAGGGGGGAGAGTTTTTGCAACATTCAGCCCCGCTTTTTCTTAAGAAAAAGCGGGGCTTGCTCGACAGTCTTTATAAGAGATACAGATTTTTTAATCCTCTACCACTCCAGGATTCCGTAGGTAAATAATAGGAATAAACACCAGTGTAATCAATACTGAGAAAGAAAGTCCGAAGATAATTGAGAGTGCAAGCGGTGACCAGAACGATGCTGTAAAGAGAAGTGGAATAATACCAATCACTGTCGTGAGTGTTGTAAGGAGGATTGGGCGGAGGCGCGATGCTGCGCCATTGAGCACAACAGATTCCATGCTCCATTCTGGATATTCTCTACGCAGGCCATTCATTACATCAATCAGAATGATGGAGTTGTTTACCACAATACCAATGAGGGCAATGAGCCCCATGAGTGATGGGAAAGAAAGCGCATTGCCGGTCAAGGTCAGGCCAACCGCGATACCAATAAACGAGAAGAATGCAGGCGCAATAACATACACCGCATGACGGAAGGAGTTAAACATAAGTACGATAATTGAGAACATCAATACCAATCCCGCAATAATTGCGTAGCCCATCTCAGCAAAGGACTGGTCGGTTTCTTCATTTTCACCACCAATGATCATCTCTGCGCTGTCAGGAATTACCAGCTCTTCAGCTGCACGTGTGCGAAATTCTGCGATAATCTCAGCAACATTACCGCCGTCAGCAAGCTGACTTGATGCGCTCGCTACACGTCGTTCGTCCTCATGACGAATTGCTGTACTTCCTTTTTGTATATTTGTTGCGAGTACTGAGCCGAGGAGTACAGAACCATTTGCAGTCTGCACTTCAATATTACGGATTGCGTCTATTGATACTTCGTTTGTATCGTGCGGATCGCGATAGTTGGTGTTGAGCGCAAGTTTCACCATGACATCAATATCCTGCTCTGAGGTGTTGATGGTGGTCGCTTCCGTACCTTCAATTGCGGTACGCAGTGTAAGCGCAATTGTCTGTGGGTTAAGACCAAGTGCCGCAGCTTTTGCCTTGTCTACCGTGAGTACAAATTCAGTGTTGTCATCTTTAGTGCTCGTTGTGACCGCGTTGGTGCCGTCGATTGATCGAAGGATGCGCGCAGAATCAAGCGCAAGCTGTTCAAGCTCATCGAGGTTTTCACCCTTAAAGGTTATTACAACCGGTGTACCTGTTGGTGGACCACCGGCAAGTTGCGTGACACGTACGTCGGATGTCTGTATAGCTGAAAGTTTCTCAGCAAGAATATCGCCCATTTCGAGACTTGTGTACTTGCGATCTTCTTTGAGTTCAATAAACGCATTAGCAAATTTTGTACCACCTCCGCCACCAGTGCCACTATATGCGCTCGACGCACCGACGGTCATAATGAATGATTGAATGTCGGACTCCGTGTAGAGAATCTCTTCAATTTTTCGTGCTTCGATCTCTGTCGCATCAAGAACGGTACCTTGTGGGAGTTCTGTCTCTACAATGAGGTAGTTCTCGTCACCAGCAGGGAAGAACTCTACTTTCATAGTGAGAAACGCTGGAATGAAGGTCACAATCAGTCCACCGACAACGAGCGAGAGCACAATACCTGGCATGAGGAAGAACCAACGTACTTTCTTAGTAATTAAGAAGTAGAGTGTTCCGCCAACAATTGCACAGAATACACACGCTGCTGGAATTCCCTTGATTGGAATAACAAACGCCGCGAAGAAAAGTCCGATAATGAGTGCGATGAACGCATTTTCGCGTTTTGTATGTCCGAGGATAATTTGGATTTTCTGCTTATACCATTCAAGAAAACGCTTTGTGTATTCCTCTTGATGTTCTTCAAGTGTACTCATGTTGCGACGACGTAGTACGAGCGAAGCAATCATTGGAATAAATCCAAGTGCTACAACCAGAGATGCGAGGAGTACAGAGATAACCGTAAACGGAATAGATTTAATGAATTCACCGACAATGCCCGAGATGAAGAAGAGTGGGAAGAAGACAGCTACGGTAGTCATTGTTCCTGCGGTTACCGGTGCGTGAAAGTCGCGAATCGTTTTAAGGGCAGCTTCTTTCTTCTCGCCATCTGGACTCGCTTTCATGTTGGAGTGAATTCCTTCCACAACAACAATTGCAGAGTCCACCAAGATACCTACCGAGAGGATGAGTGAGAAAAGCGATACAAAGTTGAGTGTGTTGCCCGAGACAAGAAGTCCAACAAACGCAATCATGAACGAAAGTGGAATCGCAAGTCCAGCCACTAATGCTTCTCTCCATCCGATGGTAATGAGCAAAATACCCATCACCAGGAGGACGGCGAGTAATCCACTGGTAGAGAGTGTCGTAAGGTCTTCAAGGAGTAACTCTCCAGTATCAAAAATAATAAGTACGTCGAGACCATCAAGAATTTCTCCTGGCTCTTGGAGCTCAGCGAGTCGTATATTGATTGCTTCCGTAATGTCGGTCACATTTCCACCGGCCTGCTTCTGTACATTGAAAGAAAGTGCAGGACGTGATGGTTCGCCATTCAGTGAAACACGTGCAAGCGATGTGGTGTCGGTGAGTCCGTCAGATACAAATGCAACGTCACGTACATAGATGGGCTGGCCGTCAATTACGGTCACCGGGACTACGCCAATTTCAGAAGGCTCAGCAATGTCTGCTTCAAACTGAAGGTTGTATGATACACCGTCAAATTCAATAGCGCCGACAGGGAGCGTTGCATTGCTTCCGCGGATTGCGTTTGTGACATCGGTGAGCGACATTCTGTACGCACGGAGCGATTCTGCATTGACTACTACTTGTACCTCTCGTTCACGGAAGCCTGAGGCATTGACCGATGATACTCCTGGCACGGATTCAAGCTCATCTTCAAGTACACGTCCGAGACGTGTAAGTTCTGAAGGGGGAAGGTCGCCTGCAACAGCAAAGGTAATGACGGGTTCCGCCGAAAAATCCACTTTTCCAACGAATGGATCAGTCGCTTCTTCAGGGAGCTCTGGCGTGACAGTATCGCCTTCGTCTTTTAGTTCTTGAATGGACGTCTCGATATCTGCATCAGCATTAAATTCGACAGTAATAGATGACACACCATTTGATGAAACGGAGGTAATTGACTTCACGTCACTGAGTGACCCGGCGATCCTCTTCTCCATTTTGTTGGTGATGAGTGTTTCAATGTCTGTTGCACTTGCGCCAGGTAGTGCGGTTGAGACGATGCCGATAGGAATTTGTACCTCAGGATTTGATTCTTTCTGGATTGAGAGTACCGCAAAGAGTCCTGCGATAGTCAATGCAGTGAGAACGATATAGGCAAAGTTTTTTCTATTTGTGAAGAAGCTCCAGATGGGAAACATAGATGTAGATGTTATTGGAGAATAGTTACACTATCACCTTCGTTGAGACCGCGTGCATCGAGTACAATCTCCATGTCAGATGTGATTCCTGACTCAATGATAATGTCGGTACCGAGAAGTGGACCTTCAACTACTGGATGTGCCTCAAGTGTGCCGTCTTCTGCGACTGTAAATACGATGATTCGGTTTGTTTCTACCTTGAGTGCAGTGATTGGGATGATGATATCTTGTATGACCTCTGTGGTGGCTGACTTTTCCGCTGACTGGATTGAGATACGCACCGTCTCTCCATTGGAGAGGGTAGTCGAGTCGGTCTGAATACGCACCTCAATCTTCTTGGTGTTGAAGTTAACTGCAGGCGCGATCGCAGTAATGACACCTCGAGCGTCATTTTCCATAATCACTTCGTCACCAATTGCGACACGAGATCGTTCTGATTCATTGATGTAGGTAGTAATCTCAAGTGCAGTATTGTTTGCAATGACCGCGATTGGCGCTTGTATACCAATGTAGTCACCAGTCTTCACTGACACGGAGTTTACCGTGCCCGCAATAGGTGTCTGTATAATTGTTTTATTGAAGTTTGCCTGTGCCGCGCGAAGTGAACCAAGCGCTTGTTTTATGCTTGCATCTGCTGCAGAAACAGACCCCCCTGTTCCACTGATACGCGCACGGTCAAGAGCAGATTGTGCATTTTCAAATGCGGTTGTTGCAGAGGTAAGCGATGCGCGAGCGTTATTGAGTGTATTACGTGCTGCGCTTAGTTCTGATTTATATGTAGCTATAACTGATAGAGTACTTGTGTTGTCTGTACGACGTTCGATGGACGTGATGTGTTCATAGACAGTGTCGATGAATGATTCGAGGCGTTCCGTAAGCTGTACGCCCGTCTCTAAATATGACAACAGGTCGTCATCAGACGTTATTGCAAGAGATTGTTTACTCCAGTCTTCGAGTTCATATCGAATGAGACGACGTTCCCAAGTGAATTCTTGAAGGTCGAGTGTTTGACGATTTGAGTCGTTAAACAATTCGTCGAGCGTGTTACCCATGACATTGTCCGCAGAGACAAATGCACTTCGATAGGTATTCCATGCAGCGGTACGAGTGTTTTTAAGTGCGTCGGTGCTCGCGGCAACGCCTACGTCGCTTGATGCAGCGCCGGCAAGGGCAGACTCGTACGCACCTTCTGCTTGGAGCAGGGAAGCATACTGACTCGCATTCTCAATCGTTGCGATTGTTTCTCCTGCAGAAACTTCTTGACCAAGACCAACGCGTACACTGGTGATACGTCCACCGGTTTCGCTCTGAAGACGGACCTCATCAATTGCTTCTACAGTACCGACAAGTTCGAGTGTTGCGTTGTTTCCAAGTTCTGACACGCGCGCAACAGAAACAGTCCGACCTTCGTCGGTATTAGGGGTAGGGACGGGTGTATGTGTAGCAGCGAGGATTATGCCGACAATGGCGAGGAGAACAATTACTCCTCCAATGATCCAGACAACACGTTTCCCATACCAGCTATATAAGCGGCTCAAGACATTCATATCAAATACTATAAAGTGTGCTAACGAAACAATAATACCACATATATTGTCAAGTGTCTATACTCTCGAAAGAGGAGCTTCTGATCCCGCAGTCAAATTGTTCTGGCACTATCCAAATGTGACAGAGAGTCCTCGTTCTCTGGCGCCATGTGCAATAGCTTGTTTTGCTACTTCCATGTCACTTGCATATACATGTATCTCTTGGTTTGAAGTGTTATCGCGCACAGAAAGTAAGAGTCGTGACCCACCGTCAGTTATTTTCATACGTTTATTTCCGTTTACAGACTTTAAGCCAGCTTTTAAGAAACCTGGGGAGATCTTGGTCACCGCGCTGCATTGATGTGCAATGTCAGCAATAAGTGATGCTGCTGGAGTAAGGGTTGTATGGTTGCCGCTAAATTTGCCACCTGATCGTGAATGTTTATTTGACATTGTATGGTAGAGGGTTGCATACATATTTAAATATATCAATATGTCTGCTCCGTAATGTGTTTGTACAACAACAGTGATTCGTCATTTGCAGATACATTTGTTAGAATGTCAGTACTATGTTTGGACTCGGAAAAGTAAAAGATTGGGGAACACGTAAGCTCCTCGAAAAACAGTTGAAAGATGCGCCGCCAGAGCAGCGCGATATGATTATGACGTTGTTTGAAAAGGACCCTGAACTCCTCAAGAAGATCGGCGAGGAGATACAGGCAGAGACCAAGAAGGGTTCAAGTCAGATGCAGGCAGCGATGAAGGTGATGCCAAAGTATCAATCGCAACTCCAGGCGCTTATGGGTGGCGCACAGCGCGGAATGAATGGTGGAGCAAAAGGATTTAATCCTAATGGAAGTATACGGAGATAACGCATGTTTTTACTTGAAATTTTTTATGCAGTAGGTGCAGTATTTTTAGCCTTGTTGGTCTTGAAAATAACTCAATATTTGGCACTTAGATATTTAAAATTTAAAGCTCATGATAGGCTTAGTCGGATCTTGATGGCACTTCCCAGTTTTATGATTGTCTGGATATTGCTCTCAATTCTCCTTACATAAAAACATACAAAATACTCCAATCGATTAGAGTATTTTTGTATTTCTTAACTCGTATCTCCATGTTCCGTGCGCAGTACAAATTTTGTATGCTATAGTAAATTTGTTCGAAATAACAAAAAGGAGGAAAGCCATGCTTCTTTGGCCTCTGCCCGATTTGATTAGGTGAGTGCTACTCACCTAATCAAGTTCTTTCAACCAAAACAGGAGATGTCATGTACGACTGAAGTTCATGTCATAAAGTCCTCTTCCTCAGGCCGGCGCGCATCCCAATGCGCGTCGGCCATCTTTTTTATCAACAAGGTATCGCGCGGTCTTCCTAGCATCGTTCGTTATACTAAAGAGCATGTCAAAGAAAATTTTAATATTGCTCGGCAATCCCGACAAAGAAACATATTCAGGTAGTATTGCAGACGCATACCAAAAAGGTGCAGAAGAAGCAGGGCACGAAGTACGGCGTGTCAATATTGGCGAGATGCAGTTTGATCCAATCCTACACAAAGGATATAAGGTGATCCAAGAACTTGAACCAGATCTTCTCTCACTCCAGGAGTCATGGAAGTGGGCAGACCACACCGTGATCATTTATCCAAACTGGTGGAATACCATGCCAGCGATTCTTAAAGGACTCTTTGATCGTATGTGGATTCCTGGATTCGCATTCAACTTTGACAAAGAAACCCACAAGCTCATTCAGCGATTGAAAGGGAAGACTTCCCGCGTGATTATTGTTGCAGGTACCAACAGTCCATTTAAAACATGGTGGCAGTATGGTGATTACACCAACGAGATTCAGCACGGTATTTTAGAGTTTGCTGGTATTAAGACAAAATTTTCTGCCTTCGGTCCATGCGAACGTGTTTCAAACACCTGTCGCGAAAAGTGGATTAAGAAGGTCCAGGGTTTTGGTAAGAAGGGGTGCTAGCTCATTATAAAAAGAATCCGCCCCACCCGGTATTCCCGGGTGGGGCGATTGCGGTCTATTCGCACATAGGCCAGAACTTCACAGCTTGGGTTGCGTACATTCGTAGGAACCTCCTGTCTGGATAACCGCCCTGGCTTTTGACCCAGAGGTCAATATCGGAAGATTGGGGTGGATTAGAGTATTTAGTTATTATTCTTCCTCTCACCCTTCCTGTGATCGATGCTTTATGGAATCTAAATACAGCCCGCCGGGTGATACATACATTTGGCCGCGCCTTATCGGCCAGTATGGCGCAGGCTGAACTGCACTCGCCGTCAATAACCAGAAGCTTGTCTTCATTCAACGCTTCTTTTGCGGCATTGGCAAAAGTTATCAGTAGCCCTCCCACATTGCGGCGGATGGTACATCTCGTGTCTTCGCAAACGAAGCCGAGTGCTTTGTCTAGAAATTCTCCTGCCTGAACCTCTGTGACGGGGGTTGCTAAGAGCATTCCCCCAATGAAACCAATCAAAAACAGATACTTACCAACAAAGTGAAATGTGACCGACACGTTTTTCTCCTTCATGGTTTTTTGCTGGAGGCGACAGTAACACAGAAATACGTTATATTCTAATTCATGAATTTATCTGTAGGAATAGTGGGTCTACCAAACGTTGGGAAATCGACGTTGTTTAATGCGTTGACGCGTAATAGCGTGCCGGCGGAGAATTATCCGTTTTGTACGATTGATCCATCGGTCGGGATTGTCCCTGTGCCGGACAATCGTCTCAAGACACTGACCGATATTTCCCACTCTGAAGAGACTATTCCGGCAGTTGTTGAGTTTGTCGATATCGCAGGACTGGTAAAGGGTGCATCAGCAGGGGAAGGGCTTGGGAACAAATTTCTTGCAAATATTCGCGAGGTCAACATGATTGCAGAAGTTGTGCGTATCTTTGAAGATTCTGATGTACACCACGTCTCGGGCGCCGTTGACCCAATGAGTGACATTGAGGTCATTAATCTTGAACTCGTGATGGCCGATGCTGAAACGGTTTCAGGAAGGCTGGGAAGCATCGAGCGCGATGTAAAACGTGGCGACAAGGAAGCGGTTGTAGAGAAAGAAGTACTTCAGGCACTACTAGAAACACTGGAGGCAGGAAAACTTGCAAATAGTTATTCGCTAGAGAAAGAAGAATTGAAGTACGTGAAGTCACTTCATTTGCTTACCATGAAGCCGTTTCTCTACGTGTGTAATAAAAAGAACGGCGCCTTTAATCTTGATGAACAAAACGATGAGCGGTGGCAAGAATTGCAAGCATTTTTTGAAACTACAGGCGCGGAGTATGTCATTGTTGACGCTGGTGTTGAGCATGAACTCAAGGATCTTGAGGACACGGAAAAAGATGAATTTCGACGTGAGTACGGCACACTCGATTCCGGTGTAAACACACTGATTCAGGCAAGCTATCGGCTTCTCGGTCTTATCTCATTCTTTACAACGGGAGAAAAAGAGACGCGAGCATGGACTATTTCCGACGGCTCTACAGCTCCTGTTGCCGGCGCAGCAATTCACACTGACTTCCAAGACAAGTTTATTCGTGCACAAGTTATCTCATTTGAAGATTTGGTGCATACGGGGAGCATGAGTGTCGCGCGAGATAAGGGAAAGGTTCGTACCGAGGGTAAGGAGTACATAGTGCAGAATGGTGACGTCATGGAATTCATGCATAGTTAATAGATTGTGTTAAACTTTCTAACAACACAGTCCACTTTATTTTTTAATCTCTATTCAGAATGAAGTTAACAAGCACACACTATTTTATAATCATAGCGGTCGTGGCACTGGTGGGTATTGTCGGTTTTCGCTACTATGAATCAGCGAAGCCTGGGCAATACGACACGTTTGCACAATGTCTTGCAGACAACGGCGTTACATTTTTTGGTGCATTTTGGTGTCCGCACTGTAAGGAGCAAAAAGAGTTATTCGGCAATTCCGAAGCATCACTTCCATATGTAGAGTGTTCACTTCCAGGTGGACAAGCACAGAATGCAGAATGTAACGAAGCGGGTATCCAGACCTACCCAACGTGGGAATTTGCTGATGGTGAAAGAGAAACCGGCGTGCTCTCACTGGAGATGTTGGCAGAGCGTTCTGGTTGTGCATTAACGACGGACGGATAGATATACTACCAATGACAGAAACAATCGAGACCCTCAACTTCGTTCTCGCACTTGGTGGTATTGCAACATTTTTTGCCGGAGCTGTCCTGCTCTTTGACTATTTTTCTCAACAGTCACTCCGCGTACTAGTCACTCGCTATACTGCACTTATCGCAACGATAGTGACAGGCGCTGCGGTCGCACTCACACTTGTGTACTCTGAAGTATTTGGCTTTGTGCCATGTGGACTGTGTTGGTTTGGACGTATCTTCATGTACCCACAGTTTTTAATTGCTGGTACAGCACTCATAGCCAAGAAGACAGGATTTGCGCTCTATGGATTGGTACTGGCGGTGCCGGGATTACTTATCTCGCTCTATCATCACTACATTCAGATGGGTGGATCTGAAGTAGTTGGTTGCCCTGCTTCCGGAGGAGATTGTGCAAAACGAATTCTGTTTGAGTTTGACTTCATTACCTTTCCGCTCATTGGAGCATCGCTCTTTTTCTTTCTCACAGTGCTCTACTTCTACAATCTGAAGGTTGCGGGTATTCCATTTTTCAAACATAAGGAGTAATCTTAAATAGAATCCTTATACACTAAATCTACATCATATTATGGAGCACACTGCAAAAAACTTCGTGCTGCAGCTTGGATCGCTGATCGCACTCTATATTTCACTCTCAGCAATTGCAACGGTTGCATTTGGCATTATTAATATTGGTTTTCCGGACGAAGTGTGGTCGACGTGGCGTTATACAGGAGCGCAAGATCAGATTCGCTTCGGTATTGCTCTACTTATCGTCGCATTCCCGACTTACCTTGTGCTCACACGTCTGGTAAACCAGGCACGCCGTAAAGCAAAAGGAGCATATCTCACACTTACCAAATGGCTTATTTATCTCTCACTCTTGGTAGGAGGAGGAATTTTACTCGGTGATTTTGTTGCGGTGATTTGGACATTCCTCAATGGAGAAATTACCGTTCGATTTATTTTGAAGGCACTCACTCTCTTGGTGGTCATTGGCGCCGCATTTACGTACTACATTCTTGATGCACGGGAACACTGGAAAGCTAACGAAAGTGCTTCAAAAGCGTACGGCGCACTTGCCACCGTACTTGTAGTAGGACTCATTGTTGTTGGGTTCTTTAACATCGAGACGCCACAAGCAGTGCGTGACATGCAGCTTGATCAACAACAGACACAGGATCTGGACACAATCCAGTGGCGCGTCGCAGAGTATTACCGACTGAACAATGTATTGCCAGAGACGCTCACCGAGATGTATGGTGGCGTCAATCAGCCGACCGCTCCGGGAGATCGTGACGGGTACACATATCAAGTCCTCACCGCAACACAATTTGAGCTCTGTGCGACCTTCGTAAAGGAGTCCGTGAGTGTGGAACGCCCCTACACCTCAAGTGTGATGGATACCATTAAAAATCCATACAACTGGGATCATGGTGTAGGGAGGACATGCTTCATGCGAACGGTTGGAGAAGGGTAGACTATTGACCCAACTCTTTTTTTGTGGTAGTGTCCAAGCATTAATTTAAGTCATATTATTTATGCGAACAGTACGTAAAAGTGGTGCAGCAGTGTTTGGGGCAATGCTGTTGCTGGTAGTTGCAGTGAGCCCGATGACTGCGAGCGCGCAGACCGGATACTATTACACACCTTATACGCCGGCGCAGACGGGATATCAGTTCCAGTATCAGGCTCAACAGCCAGCACAGGTGCAGTTTCAGAGTGAATATCAGTACATACTGTATTTGATGCAGGTTGTTGCACAGCTACAGCAACAATTGTACTACCTCCAGGGTGGAGAGTATGATGGAAACGACGATTATGATAATGATGATTCTGAAGTTGAGGTAACTACAAAGTCAGCGACTGACGTCAAAGACGATGAAGCGCGACTTCGCGGTGAAGTAGACTTTAACTCTTCAGACTATGCGTACGTATGGTTTGAATGGGGAGAGGACGAGGATGATCTCGATGAAGAGACATCACGTTTCCGTCTTGATGACAATGACGATGAAGACTTCTATGCGCGTATTAAAAATCTTGACGAAGATGAGAAGTACTATTTCCGCGCAGTCGCTGAAGATGAGGACGATGAAAAGGACTATGGCTCAATTAAAAATTTCCGTACAGACGATGATGGTGGAAGTAGCAATACTGATGACGAACCTGACGTAACCACTGAGGATGCAGATGATATCACTGATGATTCTGTAGAGCTGAATGGTGAAGTCGATATGAATGACTTCCGGAACGGAATCGTATTCTTTGTCTACGGTGAAGATGAAGACCAGGTTGATGACGTTGAGCGTGACTACGATACCTACAGTGACGTTGATGAAGATGGTGACGATCTTCAGAAGGTTAAGGTGGATTCAGACCTCGACGGTCAGTCAAGCTATCGACTTGATATCGACGGGCTGGATGACAACACTGACTACTTCTTCGCAATTTGTGTTGAGTACGAAGACGAGGACGACGACGACACACTCATGTGTGGTTCAACAGAGGAGTTCGAGACTGATGACTAATTAGTCTACAGTCAAAAGAAAACCCCAGACGCACAGCGCCTGGGGTTTTCTTTTGACAAAGACGACAAATGAAGCATAATGACCAACACAATATGCATAAGAAATTTGACCACAAAGAGATTGAAGCGAAGTGGCAGGAGCAATGGAAAGCAAGCGGAATCTATAATGTCGGTGATCGAGATACAGAGAAGGAAAAAGAATACGTACTTGTCGAGTGGCCGTATCCTTCGGGGAATCTCCATATAGGACACTGGTATGCATTTGCAGTGCCGGACATTTATGTCCGATTTCAGCGTATGGAGGGGAAGCAGGTACTTTTCCCGATAGGATTTGACGCGTTCGGGCTTCCAGCTGAAAACGCAGCGATTAAACGCAATCTCGACCCAAAAGCGTGGACAAATGAAAACATTGCCTATATGAAAACGCAGCTTGCCAGTATGGGCAATGCATTTTCGTGGGACACTACAACGAGTTCAACTGATCCGGAATACTACAAATGGACACAGTGGATGTTTACACAGTTTTTTGAGAATGATATTGCGTACAGAGGAAAAGGAATAGTGAACTGGTGTCCATCGTGTAACACCGTCCTTGCAAACGAGCAGGTCTTGAATGATGACACATGCGAACGGTGTGGAAGCAGTGTTGAAAAAAAAGAAATGGACGAATGGAAACTCCGTATTACTAACTACGCGGATCGATTGATTGATGATCTTGAGCCGCTCGATTGGCCAGCACATATCAAGGAAGCGCAACGACAATGGATTGGTCGTTCAGAAGGTGCTCTGATTGATTTTCAAATCTCCACTAAGAGTAAACCGAATTTCTTAATACTCCATGGCTATACAGGACATATAGATCGAAACTTTCTCCCATGGATAAAAAAAGAGTTAGAGTCACAAGGATGTTCAGTTCAGACACCGCAGCTACCAAACACTGATAATCCGTCGGAAGACGAACAGGTTTCCTATGTCATTGAGAATTGTGACATTGATGAAAATACTGTCATTGTTGGACATAGCCTCGGTGCTATTGTTGCAATGAGAGTTGTTGAACGACTAGAGCAAGATGTTCGTTCATTAGTCCTTGTCGCTGCAGCTTTAAGTCCAGATTTTTCTGATACAGAAAAATCGTATCACCAATCTTTTTCTTGGGAGTTTGACTATGGTGAAATTAAGAAAAAAGCAGGTCAGATAACGATTCTTTCAGACTTACAAGAAACAAAACGCATCTCTTACTTGGAGAGTTTAGCGACTACCTTGAATGCAAAGTTGGTGACCGGAAATGCAGCAATAGAACATTTTACTGGTATACAGGAACCGTTAATCCTTGAGAATATACAACCTTCAGTTCAGGTCTTCACCACACGCCCTGACACACTCTACGGCGCGACGTACATGGTGTTGGCGCCTGAGCATGAGCTTGTAGAAATAAACAAAGGCAATATTGCAAATTGGGATGAAGTGTCTGAGTATATTTCTTCTTCAAAAAAGAAAGCTGAGCAAGATAGACTCGATGCGACAAAAGAGAAGACCGGTGTGGAGCTTAAAGGTATTACTGCAACCAATCCAGCCAATGGTGTAGAAGTTCCGGTATTTATTGCTGACTATGTGCTCTCAAACTACGGCACCGGCGCAATCATGGCGGTACCTGCACATGATGAGCGAGATAATGCCTTTGCACAAAAATTTGAACTTCCGATCAAAAAAGTAGTCGATACAAAGAAATACCTCGTCTTTGATTTTGATGGAGTGCTTGGCGATACGTTTGAGTCAAGCGTGAAGGCACAGGTGGCTATGGGACGTTTCCCTGATATAGAAACAGCCCATGCAGATGTGCTTCGATACTCCAGAAATAAACCGCATCATACGCGAGATCATTCGATGACCGAGAAGGATCTCGCTGAAGAGTATGATTGGATAAAACGATATGGTGAAGAAATGCAGCATGCAGATTTCAAACTTTTTGATGAATTTATTGATGAAGTAGAAAAAGTTCAGAACACACGTATCGGTGTTGTCTCAAGCGGTTCTGAGTTATACGTAAAACCTGCGATTGAAAAAACAAAATTATTCCCAACGCATATCTTCGCGTTTGAGCAACATCACTCAAAGGAGGAAAAGATTGAATTGATTTGTAAAGATTGGGGCATTCCCGTAGAAGACGTTTACTACTTTACTGATACAAAAGCTGACGTGCTGGAACTTCAAGGACTTATTCCTAAAGACCACATTATCGGCTGCGCGTGGGGCTATTTAGGGGAAGAGGAGTTAGCTGAGTTGTTGCCCCATGAGCAGATTCTGACCGATGCGTCAGATATCCATAGAATATTTGAAGACATACACACCGATCCAGGATTTTTGATTGGATCGGGCGAATTTGACGGGATGGATTCTGAGGAAGCAAAAAAGGCAATTACCAAGAAGGTTGGCGGACGTATGACCAATACCTATAAACTCCGTGACTGGTCTATAGGACGACAACGGTACTGGGGTGTGCCTATTCCTATTGTGTACGATCCGGAAGGGAGGCCACATGTAATCCCGGCTGAGTATTTGCCGTGGATACTTCCAGAAGATGTCGACTTTCGTCCAACCGGTGAACCTCCACTTGCAAAAAGTAAGGAGCTCAAAGAACGTACGGAGAAACTTTTTGGTAAGGGATGGATTCCGGAAGTTGAGACGATGGATACGTTTGTTGATTCATCGTGGTATTTCTTACGTTACCTTGATAATAAAAATGATGATGAGCTCTCTTCAAAAGCTGTACAAAAAGAATGGATGCCTATCGATGTCTATTTTGGGGGAGCAGAACATACCACCATGCACCTTCTCTACTCACGTTTTTGGCAGAAGGCCCTTTTTGATCTAAAGCTTGTAGAACACACAGAGCCATATACAAAGCGTGTCAACCGCGGACTCATTCTTGGGCCTGACGGCAACAAGATGAGTAAGTCAAAAGGAAACGTAATCGACCCTGACGAACAAGTGAGTCGTGTGGGTGCAGATACGGTCAAGATGTACCTCTCATTTATGGGCCCGTACGGCGAAGTCACAAGTTACCCATGGGACATGGGCGGTATTGCAGGTCTTAGAAGGTTTCTTGAGCGTGTCTATGGACTGAGGGATCATGTTGCAGAAAAAGAGTCTGAGGAAGTAACGCGTCTACTTCATAAAACTATTAAAAAAGTACGAGATGATGTTGCGGCATTTAAATTCAATACCGCCATCAGCGCACTCATGATCTTTACGAATACTGCTGAAAAGCAGGGGTTGTGTGAAGAATCCTATAGAATATTTTTGACATTGCTTGCACCATTTGCACCGCATCTCACTGAGGAGTTGTGGCATATGACCGGCGAGAAAAATTCAATACACACACAAACATACCCTTTCTACGATGCAGAACTTACTGCTGATGAATTGGTCACGATTGGTGTACAGATCAATGGAAAAGTGCGCGGAAGTATTACCGTTGTGCCGAACGCAACTGAAGACGCAGCACGTGCTGCAGCCGAAGCTGATGTGGTGCTTGCTGCACGGATGGCGGAAGGGAAGATACAGAAAGTCATCTATGTGCCCGGACGTATTTTGAACATTATTATTGGATAATCCGGTGAGACTTGACCAATGTCAAAAGACGTGATACAAATTATATACATAAATTATAGCTGGATATATGATTACGTTTAAACCAAAACAGGTAACTAAGAAAATGCTCGCGGCACTGCCAGAACGGGCGTGTGATGTGTTGGTAAAGCGTTATGGGCTTGGAGACAGCGCTGAGACACGTACACTCGAGTCTATTGGACAGATGTATGGTATCACTCGTGAGCGTGTGCGACAGATTGAGAACTATGGAATTCAGTCAATACAAAAATCTCCTATATATAAAGAATTTGAACCTGTCTTTGAAGAGCTGCGTGCACTTATTGACTCATTAGGTGCAGTGGTAAGTGAAGAGTATCTCTTAGGTCAACTTGCAAATGATGTGGCGACGCGTAATCATATTTATTTTCTCCTGGTACTCGGATCACCGTTTTCACGTAATAAAGAAAATAGCGCATTGCGACATCGTTGGTATATAGAGAAGAAAGTCGCTGATACTGTAGAAAAAGCACTGCATAATGTATTTAATTCACTTGCAGATGATGAGCTTGTCTCGGAAGTGGAAATTCTTAACCGACTCCGTACCGAGCTTTCTGATATTGAAGAGCGGTTTGACGATACAACTATCTTTCAGAACTGGTTGCAGCTTTCAAAGAATATTGGTCGCAACCCACTTGGTGAATGGGGTCCATCGCAAAGTCCAAATGTACGGGCAAAAGGTATTCGTGACTATGCGTACCTTGCAGTGAAACGTCACGGTTCACCAATGCACTTCAAAGAAGTGGCGCAGGTGATTGAGGAATTATTTAACCGAAAGGCTCATGTTGCAACGACACATAATGAATTGATTAAAGATGGGCGCTTTGTCCTTGTGGGACGTGGATTATATGCTCTTACAGAATGGGGATATACCGCAGGCGTGGTCAAAGATGTATTGCGTGACATCTTAGTAAAGCATGGCCCACTTACTCGTGAAGAAATTATTGATCGAGTTCGGAAAGAACGCTATGTGAAGGACAACACCATCATCGTGAACCTTCAAGATAACTCGCTCTTCAAGATGACTCCTGACGGTCAGTATATTGTGTTGGAGAACTAGGTATTCCGTGAACAAAATCCCCTGGAGGACATGCGTCCTCCAGGGGATTTTGAGTGTGATCCGAAATCTATCGCCAGACCAAAGTAGCATAAAATCTGAGGCAGAAATGGTGCGGACGAGTGAAATGAATACGTATTCACCGAGTAAGTCTAAAAAATTGGGCCAGATTTTATGCTACGATGTTGGCGAAATAACAACACTGCATATCCTTGTAGTGGTAGATTTTGAATCCTGCTCTAAGGTACAATAATGGCAATGTTTAAAATACTCGCTGCACCGGTAGCATGGTTTGAAAAATTTGGCGTGAACGGTGGTATCCTATTGGTACTTCTGGGAATAGGCTCCTTGTATTTTATTCTGTTTACCATCGACATCCCATATAACCGAACGTTTGGGTTTCTTTTTGCCACAGCACCAATCTGGTTACCGATCATCACATTTTTTCTCTTTTTTGAGAATTGGATGTACTACGTACAGAAGAAATTCAATCTTATGCAAGGACGTGTGACACTTGAACTCAAAATCCCACAGGATGTATTTAAATCGCCAGAAGCAATGGAGTTAGTACTGTTGCAACTACACCAAACGGCGGCCCCCGATAATCATTTTCAAACGTACCTTGATGGAAAGAACCCTCCTGTCACTAGTCTTGAAATAGTTTCTCGTGGAGGTGATGTACGGTTTTACATGAATCTAAATCGTAGAAAAATGAAAAATCTTGCAGAGGCAGCGTTATATTCACAGTATCCAGGAATTGAAGTCAAAGAACTACCGATTGATTACACGGCAGAGATTCCATGGGATCCAGAACGGTACCAATATTTTTCACTTCACTTTGGTCTAAAAAAGCCTGACGCATACCCAATCAAGACCTACTACGAATATGGTCTGCATACAATGCCCAAGGAAGAAGAAAAGGTAGACCCTATCACTCTCTTTCTCGATACACTGGCAAACCTCGGCCCTGGTGAATATTTCTGGACACAAGTGTTGATTGATGCAAATCGCGAGACAACCTTTAAAGAGGGTGCGCTCAAAACAAAACCTGACTGGAAGAAGGATGCTCGAAAGGAAATACAAAAAATTATTGATACTGCGAAGGAGCGTTCTGAGGGAGAGCCAGGGGGGAATGTGCTCCAACTCCTCACCGAAGGGGAACGAGAAACAATAAAATCAATCGAGCGAAGCTTGGGTAAGAACGCCTTCAATGCCGCGATTCGTGGTATGTATATTGCGACTTCTGAAGCCTATAACCCCGGTGAACGTATCGGCGCAATGATTACTGCATGGCGTGGGTATGATGATGTAAATCGCAACGCAATAGGTGTACGATGGCGAACTGACTTCGACTGGAACCAGTGGCAAGACCCGAGTGGAAAGAAAAAGTGGGCGATGAAGAAAACTGAATTTCATCAATATAAGACACGTTCATACCTTCCTCAGAATATAGAAACAGATCTACCAAAGGTCATGACAACCGAAGAGCTTGCGACAATCTTCCACCTACCGGGCAAGGTTGCGGTCACCCCAACAATGGAACGTATTCCTTCAGTCCGTGGAGAAGCACCATCTAATCTTCCTTTGGGGGAGTAAAATACTGGTATGTGGAATGCACGAAAACTCAAAACTTTTTTGATTTCTACGCTCACTCGCACTGAGCGATATCTTCGCTCAGTGCCCAAATCACAATGGCAGCAACTTATCCATGGAGGAATTTTTGGTGGCGTGTGCGCGCTCGCACTCTCACTTTCAGTAGTAATCTTCCTTGCGCCGCGCGACTTTGAGCCACACAATGAGATTGTTGTTGCAGACGGAAGTACGCTGCGTGACGTGGCGTACGCGCTGAAGGATCAGAATGCAATACGCTCAACACTTTTATTTCAACTGACCGTGCGTGTCATGAATGGACAAGAGCGTCTGCAAGCTGGCGAGTACACATTTCCAAGAAAACTCAGCGTCATTGCACTCGCGCGCGCGATACTTTCTGGAGAGTACCAAGTGCCGCCACGACGCATTGTTATCTTTGAAGGAATGCGCGTCGAACAGATTGGAGAAATTCTTGAACACGAACTCGGTCTCGATGCAGAACATTTTGTTGAAATTGCAAAATCTCATGAAGGATATCTCTTTCCTGAAACCTATTTTGTCCCCGAAGCCTACACTGAAGAAGATGTATTGCTCCTGCTACGATCAACCTTTGATGAACAGGTTGCTGAGCTAGAAGAAGATCTTGATGCGTCAGTACTCACGCTCGAGGAAGTGGTTATTCTCGCCTCTATTATTGAGCGCGAGGCGCGGAGTGAGAAATCTATGCGCACTGTAGCGGGTATCTTGTTGAATCGACTTGAGATTGGTATGCCACTTCAAGTAGATGCAGCATTTGAATATTATTTAGATAAAAGCAGTCTCCACCTAACATATAGTGACCTAAAGACTGACTCTCCATACAATACATATCTTTATTCTGGACTCCCACCGACACCAATTGCAAATCCAGGCCTACAGTCTATGCGCGCGGTACTCAATCCAATTGAGAGTAATTATTACTATTATCTCACTGCTCCCGGAGGTATATTTCATTATTCACGGACGTTTGAAGAGCATAGGCGAAATAAAGCACTCTACCTATAAATTCTCCCAGAAATTACGAGCTACTTTGTTGCGCTATCAAAAATAATTCTCACCGTATACGCTGAGATACGCCTCGTATTATTTTCTCTGCGCGCCGCGTATCTCATCAATTTCTGGGAGAATTTGATCTCATACTATTGTTTTGAAGTATATGAAATGCTATCGTGCAAATCTCTATGAAGTCACCTAAAAAAGTTTTTGTCGGCCTCTCCGGTGGCGTAGATTCCTCCGTCACCGCACTGCGTCTTAAGAAACAAGGCTACGTCGTCGTCGGTGTGTTTATTAAGGTATGGCATCCAGATTTTCTCGAATGTGACGAAGAGCGCGACCGACTCGACGCAATGCGTGTCGCCGCACATCTTGGAATACCATTTCTAACACTTGACGCTGAAGAGGTATATAAGCGCGATGTGGCAGACTACATGATTCAAGAATACAGAGAGGGTCGCACTCCAAATCCTGATGTTATGTGTAACAAGCATGTTAAATTCGGTGCTTTTTTAGATTTTGCGAAAGCCCAAGGTGCTGACTATGTCGCAACAGGCCACTATGCGCAGATAGACAAGGATAGTGATGGCTTCTACCACCTCCACCGTGGTAGGGATCCAGAAAAAGACCAAAGCTACTTTTTATGGACACTGACCCAAGAGCAGCTTGCGCACGTGCTGTTTCCAATTGGAGATAGTGTTAAAGACAACATACGGAAAGAAGCTGCAGCAGCAGGGTTACCGACAGCACAAAAGCATGACAGCCAGGGAATTTGCTTCTTGGGGAAAGTCGACATTGAAGAGTTTCTTTCGCACTACATTGACCTCAAAGCGGGAAGTGTATTAGACGAAGAAGGATCGGTGATTGGAACACATACTGGTGCATTACTCTACACGCTCGGTCAGCGACACGGATTTACCGTAACTAAGAAGGGTACTGATGAGGAACCTTCGTTTGTCATCGCAAAAGATCTCTTGGCAAATACCATTACGGTAGCGCACGAGCGGCAGCAGGTTGAAAAAAAAGATGTCCGTCTACATCAACTCAATTTGATACGAAGCGGGTCGTCTACAGAAGGTTCCATATCTGCCCAATTCAGATACCGACAGAAGCCTTTTCCTATTGAGCTTACTCTACTGAAAGATGGGGCTGCGACATTGAAAGTACAAGCAGAGGTGGAGACACCCTCAGTCGGACAGTCATGTGTACTCTACCGTGACAGTGAATGTCTCGGAGGGGGTATAATTGCATCATGTTAATTACGAAGGCAAATGGAGATGTAGAGGAATTTCAGTCTAAAAAATTGATGCATTCATTGCGCCGGGCAGGTGCACGAGAAGAGGAAGTAGACGCGATTGTAGCGCATATTGAGTCAGTTATGGAGGATAAAATGCCTACTGGTAAAATTTACCAGGAGGCGTTTGAGATGTTGCAAAGGTCAGCGCAGCCGGTAGCATCTCGATACTCGCTTCGCCGCGCACTCTTTGGACTCGGCCCCACCGGGTTTCCGTTCGAAGATTTTCTTACCCGACTTTTTACGGAAGAAGGGTATGAGGTACGTACGCGGCAAGTGATTGAAGGGAAGTGTGCAACGCACGAAGTGGATCTTGCTGCATTCAAGAAGACGGACAGCTTCATTGCAGAAGCGAAGTTTCATATGCGCCCAGGAATAAAATCTGATCTCCAGACAGTACTCTATTCATATGCACGATATCTCGACCTACAAGAGCGCCGGAGTTGTGCAGATGATACATGTGGTATCACCTCGTTGTTTGTGATCACGAACACAAAATTCACACACACCGCGACAAAGTATGCAGAGTGTGTCGGCCTGAAATTGTTGAGCTGGAATTATCCAAAAAATGCAACGCTGCAAGACAGGATTGAGGAACTTAACCTTTTTCCAATAACTGCGCTCACTACTCTCTCAAACGCACACAAACAAAATCTCTTGACAGCAAATATTATACTGTGTCGTGATCTACTTCAGAATCCTGAAGTACTCAAGCAACACAACATTTCTGAGAAAAAGGCCCAAATCATTCTCACCGAGGCTCGTGAACTTTGTGGGAAGTAACCTCATTTGAGTAGACACCTCTTCTGAATTGAGATCGTGCATAGAGAACACATATTTTACTTTTGTGTAAGGTTTTTGAGATATCCTGATGTGGTAGAATGCGCGATATTACAAGTGATTGAAAGATATTTACGTACGATATGGCAAATTCAATGTCAGATGCAGAGAAGCAAGAGCGACAGAAAACCGTTGTTGCATTTATAGCAGGACTTCTTGTTGGTGGATTACTTGTGTGGATTTTTTCCTCAGCAACGACGTCACCAGCGGACGAGCAGGTTAACGATGGTCTAGATGACGACGACACATCAGTAGTTGTTGAAGGAGACGTGATGGGTGATACCACTACTAACAATGACAATGTGATGGACACAACACCATCAGGTTCAGAAGTGAGTGGTAGTACACACACTGATTCAGATGGCACACTTGTCGTGCGCAATCAGCCAGTAAGCCTTGAAGTAGCGATTAGCAATATCGCATACCCAACAACTGACGGATGGATTGTGGTGAAGGATTATGAAGGTGGTCAGGGTACAGGAATTCTTGGTGCGGCACGATACAGCACTGGAGTAGGACTCCTTCCAGAATCAGTTGAACTTCTTCGCCCGACAATTTCTGGTAGTGAATACCAAGTTGTCTTTTACACAGAAAATGGTGATCGTATATTCGATACAGCCACTGACGTTGTAATGGACGATGCAGTTTCGACAACATTTAGAGCACAATAAACATACACACGTATGTTGTAAAAAGCCCCATTCCCGGGGTTTTTTATCTGCGTGGTATACCCCCACACCCATTTTTAATATGCAAAAAAATAGGTGTGGGGGTATACTTGCTCTACTATGTCGACCTACATAAAGAGATATAACCCAAACAGGAGCGCGGAGTGGAATTATGGTGGTGCCAAGTGGCGACTTTCTCGCTCGAAGATCGATTTCTTTTTCGAATGTCCGCGATGTTTTTATCTCGATAACAAACTCGGTACCAAACGTCCGGGATTTCCTTCATTTAATCTCAACATCGCAGTGGATGAACTCTTTAAAAAAGAGTTTGATGTACACAGAAAGGCTGGAACACAACATCCGATAATGGAGAAATATGGTGTGGACGCAGTACCATTCATTCATAAAAATTTAGATGTCTGGCGCGAAAACTTTGAAGGTATAGAAACGCACCATGCATCGACAGATCTAGTGGTGAGTGGCGCAATTGACGATGTCTGGGTAACGCCTGACAACAAACTCATCGTCATAGATTACAAATCGACTTCAAAAGAAGAACGAATAGAAAGTCTTGGCGATAGTCCGTGGGAGCAGCAATACACACGCCAACTCGGTGTATACCGCTGGCTTCTTGAACAAAACGGTTTTGAGGTCTTACCCGAAGGTTATCTGGTCTATGCGAATGCCGACAAATCTGTAGATGTTTTTGATGAACGCCTCATATTTGAGACCACACTCGTGACCGTCCCTGCCAAAACCGATTGGATTGAATCAACCTTGGAAGATATAAAATCATGCCTTGAGAGCGTAGAATTGCCAAAGATAGGCAACATGTGTGAATACTGCCCGTACCGCGAAGCGGCAGGGAAGAAGTTACAAGCGATTCATAAACAGAATAAAAAATGAGTCCCTTCACTGAACACGTTCGGGATGTGGTAAGACAGATTCCAAGAGGGAGTATTATGACCTATAAAGAGGTTGCGGAAGCAGCTGGCAACCCAAGGGCAGCACGTGCGGTTGCAAATCTCATGGCAAAAAATTTTGACCCGGAGATTCCCTGCCACCGCGTCATTCGCACTGATGGCACACTCGGTGGGTATAATAGAGGAGGAATCACGCGCAAGCGAGAGTTGTTGATCTCAGAGAAAGCGATTAACCAATAATTATATTGCTATGGATTTTTTGAATGAGTTAAGTCGTGTCATTAATGAATTAAAAGGAAAAACTGATGCGTTATCGGGTCAGGTTGAAAGAGTTAAACAAGAGTGGCGAACATTAGAGCAGAAGAAAGATGCTGAGATTTCTGAGCTTAAAAAAGAAATTCAAGCGCACACAACGGAGATAACGAATCTTAAACGGGAGTTGGAGAATGCAAAAAAGTAATGATAATGGATGTACAGATTGACCAGTCATGGAAGGAGCAGTTGATTGACGAATTTGAGTCGCCGTACTTCGAGACACTCACAGAGTTTGTTCGTTCTGAATATCTGAGCGAGACAGTCTACCCTCCACCAAAAACAATCTTCCGTGCGTTTGAACTTTGTCCCTTTGATGAAGTAAAAGTGGTCATTATCGGTCAAGACCCCTACCATGGGGCAGGGCAGGCGAACGGGCTTTCATTTGCGGTTGGGAAAGATGTTCGTATACCGCCGTCGCTGAAGAATATTTTTAAAGAAATTGAGAGCGACCTTGGAAAGCCGCTCGTGCACACTGATGGCGACTTAACGCGCTGGGCAAGGCAAGGGGTCCTTCTACTCAACGCAACGCTCACTGTTCGAGCGAGTACGCCAGGTTCACACCAACGTAAAGGATGGGAAGAATTTACCGATGCAGCTATTACCGCACTCGGAGCACAGCGAGAGCATCTCGTCTTTTTACTTTGGGGTAACTACGCGAAGCGAAAGGGTACACATATCGATAGAAAAAAGCATCTCGTGCTTGAGGCAGCACACCCCTCGCCATTTGCCGCACATAATGGATTCTTTGGCACCAAACACTTTAGTCAAACCAATGCGTATCTAAAAGCGCACAATAAAAAACCAATTGATTGGCTTTAGTGGACGCCGAGTGGTATTCTGTCATTCGTTACCTGTTTAATACTTTTTCCTCCCATGGCTAAGAAATCTGCAAAAAACTTTTCTTATACTCCTGAAATAAAACTTCCAAAACTAAAGAAGATTAAAGCTGAATGGGATTTAAAAAATCTTTTCTACACCTCTGAAAAAGATCCACAGATTGAGAAGGATCTCCAGAAGACAGAGCGAGCCTATGCAGCATTTGAAAAAAAACATAGAGGGAAGGATTTTGTCAGCTCAAACTCAAGACTCCTCAAAGCTCTTACAGAATACGTAGCCTTAGACTCGCTGCCTACAAGTCGACCATTGTACTATCTGTATTATCGAAAAGAACTCGATGCGGCTGACACAAACGCGGAGCGTCTCTTAAACAAAATCGAGGAACGATTGACGAAGAGTGCCAACGGATTACTCTTTTTTGAACTTACAGTTGGCACACTCTCAAAGCAGCGACAAAAACAAGTGCTCAACGATGTAACTTTTAAGAAATATCACTTCTACCTTGAAAATATATTTGAGAGTGCACAGTACCACCTCTCTGAGTCTGAGGAAAAAATACTAAATCTTAAATCAAATACTTCCCGTGGACTTTGGGTGTCTGGCACTGAAAAGATTATTAGCAAGCGAACAATTACATACAAAAAGAAAGAGGTGCCAATTCATGGCGCACTCATGCAATTTGAAAATCTTCCATACAAAGAGCGTCATGTGATGTGGGGCAAGATTACTGAAGTCTTGGAATCAGTAGGTGAAATTGCAGAGAATGAATTGAATGCACTTGTGCTGGATAAGAAGACTAATGACGAGCTCCGTGGATATGCAAAGCCATATTCAGCCACAACACAAGGATACGACAGCACCGACAAAACGCTCGAGATGCTTGTCCAAACAGTTGAGACGAAAGGGTACGCACTTTCACGCCGATTCTTTGCACTAAAAAAGAAAATTCTTAAAAAAGATCTTACATATATTGATCGCAATGAGACCATTGGTGAGGACATTCAGATTTCTCTAGACACTGATATTGATATCGTGCGAGACGTATTCTACGGATGCGACGAACGGTATGGTCAGATTTTTGATTCAATGCTCACGTCCGGCCAGATAGATGTCTGGCCTAAAAAAGGTAAAGGGGGTGGTGCATTTTGTAGTGGAAGTGTTGGTCTACCGACTATGGTATTTCTCAACCACAATAACGCTGTGGAGTCACTCCGAACACTCGCACACGAAATGGGTCATGCAATTCACGCAGAACGGAGTAAAACACAACCAACATGGTATGAGGGTCACTCAACACTCACCGCTGAAACCGCAAGTACATTTTTTGAATCGTTAGTTATGGAACAAATGATGCAACGAGTGTCCGACAAACAGCGACTTGCATTACTCAATTCACATATTGGGAATAAGATCGGTACAATCATCATGTGTATTGCACGATTCAAATTTGAATTGGAAATGCACGAGACAATACGAAGAGAGGGAGGTATGAGTTGGGAGGACATGGCTGCTGCGCTCCGTCGACACTTTGCGGCGTATTGTGGCCCCGCAATTACTGTCAGTGAGACTGACGGATTGGTGTTTATTGCAAAGCCACACTACCGTATGAATTTCTATCAGTACTCGTACTCCTTTGGAGATCTTGGGAGTAGTATTATGCGTAAGCGTTATCGGGAAGATGTATCTTATAAAAGAGAAATCGATACATTCTTATGCGCAGGAGATTCACAGTCGGTTGAACATATCTTTAAAAGCATCGGAATCGATATGTCAAAGGAATCAACTTTCTTAGAAGGCTTATCGCTTTTGGAGGAAGAAATTAAAGAATTTGAAAAGCTGCACAAGAAGCTTTCAAAATAGCGGATGAGTGTGTCACAATACAGTCACTTCGCGCTAGACTAAATCACACATAAAAAGTTCTATATGAATATATTAATACTTGGGCTTGCTATAGGGACATTTGGAAAAATTTTACTTGGTGTCGCAGTGCTTCGGGTGCACTTAGGCATACTCCATGAGCACAAGATCGATAATGTAGTATTGCGTTCTATAAAGCGCGAACAAATGATCACATTATTTGGACTCGCACTTATCTTGATCGGCTTTTTCTTAGAGCTCTTTTTCTATCTTGAGGCGACAGGTTCCGCGTGGTGTTCCGGCGCAGAATGTGCTGCCCAAGCTCTAGAATCAATCCTGAGATAATTTTTGCGCTCTTATTTGGGATGCGGTATAGTCACTCTACATTTTTGAGTTATGACTGGTAACGAAATACGAGAGCGATTTTTAGCCTTTTTTGAAAAGCGTGGACATACAATTGTCCCATCGGCTCCTTTGGTACCTGAAAATGATCCTTCAGTACTTTTTAATACCGCCGGCATGCAGCCACTGGTCCCATATCTTATGGGGCAAACACACCCATCTGGCTCAAGGCGTATCGCAAACTCACAAAAATGTGTACGCACTAATGACATTGAAGAAGTAGGTGACAACACACACTTAACTTTTTTTGAGATGCTCGGCAATTGGTCGCTTGGCGATTATTTCAAGAAGGATGCACTTGAGTGGAGCTTTGAGTTCCTTACTTCAAAAGAAGAGGGTCTTGGGCTCGACGTTCACCGTCTTTACGTCACAGTATTTGAAGGTGATGAGAATGCGCCACGTGACGATGAGGCATATATAATTTGGAAGAAGATATTTGAAAGAGCAGGACTCGATCCCGAGACACGTATCTTTTTTATGGATGCCGAAGCTAATTGGTGGAGTCCCGGAGAGAATGGTCCATGTGGGCCAGACAGCGAAATGTTTTATGACGTCACCGGCACATTGACCAATGGTCTGAATCGTGAAGAATTCTTAGCAGCAGACGAACGGCAAGATATTGTTGAAATCTGGAACGATGTCTTCATGGAGTATCAAAAGAAAGATGGGAAGGTGGTTGGAAAACTAGAAATGCAAAACGTCGATACCGGATCAGGTCTTGAGCGCATCACGGGCATTGTACAAGGGAAGGATAATGTATTTGAGACAGATCTCTTTCAACCTATTCTTGGACAAATCAAAGAATTACAACAAAAAGAAGATGGTCGTGCCGCTCGCGTGATTGCAGACCATATGCGTGCAGCCACGTTTCTTATTGCTGACGGTGTCATGCCATCGAATACCGATCAGGGATATATCCTTCGCCGGTTACTTCGTCGCAGCGTGCGCTATATGAATGTACTCGAAATGCCAGAAGGAACACTCAGAGAACTTGTGCCGGTCATTGTATCGATGTTTGGCGGCACGTATAAAAATCTACAAGAAAAACAACCTACGATAGAACAAGTGGTAAAAGAGGAGGAAGAAAAGTTTCGCAGTACACTTGAAAAAGGTCTTAAGCAATTTAATAAAATTGAGTTGCAGATTCACCTGCAATCAAAAGATGTTGACGGAAAAAAAGTAGTCGATCGAAGTAAGGCGCCAGAGACAAGGAAGGTGATTAGTGGGAAAAATGCTTTTGAACTCTTCACCACGTATGGTTTTCCTATCGAACTCACCGAAGAAATTGCTGGAGAAAACGGTGTCGCTGTTGACCGTAAAACATTCGACACGCTCATGGAGGAGCATCGGGAGAAGTCACGTGCTGGCGCCGGACAAAAATTCAAAGGCGGACTTGCCGATCATTCTGACAAGGTGGTTGAGTACCATACTGCAACACATCTTATGCTAGCAGGGCTACGCAAAGAGTTGGGCGACCATATACATCAAGCCGGCTCAAATATTACCGGCGATCGACTTCGGTTTGATTTCACCTACCCAGAAAAAGTAGATCGCGAGACCCTTGATCGTATAGAAGTCTTTGTGAATTCAGTGATAGCTGCGCATGCGACTGTGCGCATGGAGACGATTGCAAAAGAAATTGCACGAAAAGATAAGACAATTGAAGGAAGTTTTTGGGAAAAATACCCTGACATGGTCAATGTGTACACGATTGAAGGCGAGGATGGCACCATCTATTCTCGAGAACTTTGTGGGGGTCCTCATGTAGAAAACACCAGTGACATTCATGGTGTATTTAAAATTACTAAAGAAGAATCTTCATCTGCCGGAGTGCGTCGTATCAAAGCAGTTTTAGAATAAGTGTGTAGATAGCGCATGCAAGTGGAAATACAAAAGCACGTATAATACGAGTAATGATCTTTCAGCAGAGGGGAAGTGGGCGAACAAGATATGGTGCAGTCGTCGATGTACGGCCGAGTAGTATTGGTGTGGCAATTGTTGCATCGAATACCTCAGAAAATAGTCCACACATCATTGCGCACTCACGAATTGCCACACCATTTTTCAATACAAAGAATACATCTGCCTTTCAACCGCTCGTGCAAGACACCTTTCGTCAACTTGAAAAGTTACTTCAAGAGTATGTACACACTGCAACAGAAGCACTTGGGAAGCCGCAGTATCTCGAGGAAGTTGTAGTGAGTGTCACTGCACCATGGTCACGCGTTACATCGCGGACGGTAGTCTATACGAGAGAGGATCCATTCAGAATTACTGAAAGTCTTCTCTATGATCTCGTGCAACAAGCCGAAAAAGATATCGATGCATCCGTACAGGAGACAGACATTGCCAAGGCATGTGGCTTTAACATTGGCTCACGTTCAGTCTTACAAGAGTATGTGAATGACTATCCGGTGCAAAACGCCCTCGGTAAACGAGGGAGTAGTCTGAAGCTCACACATGTAACCAATTTGATTGCAGCGCCACTTGCGCAGCATATCGATCGATTTGTTGATAATATCTTTCCAGATACAGATTATCGTACCTATGCACACTTGTTTGTGCTCTTTGCAATCATCCACACGACATTACCTGAATTACAGTCATTTGCGGTGATACATATTACAGATGAAGAGACTGAGATCGGTGTGGTTAAAAATGGCACCGTCCGCTACACGACACATCTGCCGTACGGCTCTGAAACACTTGTGCGCAACTGTACATCTATATACAACACTCCTCGGGAAGACATCCTCTCTCGATTGCAAGGAATAGCTGAGGGTACAATACAAGACAATACGCAACAGGCGATTATGAATGAAATTGATTCGTATAAAGATGTTGTCCGCCCACTGGTCGCTACCGTTTTTGAACAGTACTATCTACCACGCACAATTGTTACCGTTGCACCCTCTGCAGTGGCACGTGTACTCAATCAAAATGTGGTCGACCTCTTTTCAGAGACAGGAAGTGATACACCACATATTTTAGACGCATTAGACAAATCACAATTTCCTATTGCGGCCATCCACGACGACAATACGCTCGCAGCACTTGCGTGGTTTTTTCATATCAAAGCTACAAAACAAGAACTGTGACTATCGTATGACGTTCTGGCGTGAGTAATGTATAATGAAAAAACATGACAAAAAAGTGGAATCTTCAGGATATACATCCAAACGATAGAAAGAAACCTGCGCGAGCACCAGCATCGCGACCAAGCACTGAAAAAAGTACCGCACCGAAAACTTCAAGACGTGATCAAGAGGCGTCCTCAGTATCGTATAGCCGACAAAAAAAGAGAGGGAAAGGAGGAATCCTCCTTAAGGTGAGTATTGTATTGGTTGTGCTTGCAGTTCTCGCAGTCATTACTACTGTCTTTCTCCGTGGAGCAGATGTGGTTGTCTATCCCAAAAATAAAGATGTGACTGTGCAGGCTGACTTTTCTGCATATACAACTCCCACAGCTGGAGAGTTGGGATATGAACTACTCACGCTTGAAGCAGAGGCTGAGCGACAAGTAAACGCCACTGGAAAAGAGGAGGTATCTGAACGGACAGAAGGCAAAATCACGATTTACAACTCATTCAGTCAAAATTCAGTACGATTGGTTAAAAATACCCGCTTTGAATCTCCAAATGGACTCATCTTTAAAATTACAGAGTCGGCAGTTGTACCTGGATATACTGGTGAGGGTGCTGACAAGGTGCCTGGTAGTGTCACTGCAGATGTATTTGCTGATGGTACAGGAGAAGAATATAATCTTGATGCTACTCGATTTACGATTCCAGGCTTTGAAGGTGAGCCGGAATTTGAGGGCGTCTATGCAGAATCAAGTCAGCCGTTCTCTGGAGGATTTGAGGGTGAAAAATACATCATCGATACAGCAGAACTCGAGACAGCCAAGGCATCGCTCCATGAAGAATTGCGTGAAGCACTTCGCGCGCGCCTAGAATCAGAGCGTCCTGCGGGATTTGTCCTCTACGATGAAGCAGTTACATTCTCATTTCAATCTCTCGCATCTACCGATGACGGCGACGGACTGGCAACAATCAAAGAGCGGGGCAGTCTGCATGTACCTATATTTAATGCCGCCGACTTTGCGTCCTACCTTGCACAGAAGACAGTCGCCGGCTATGAAGGAGAGGCTATCCGCATTGACAATCCTCTCGATCTCAATTTCCGCTACGAGAGTGCTTCCTCGACCACAGACATTGGTTCACAAAATACTATCTCCTTTAAGTTGAGTGGGGACGTCACATTGGTCTGGGACTTTGAGGAAAAACAACTTAAAACTGACCTCGCAGGTCTTGCCAAGAGTGCACTCCCTACCGTCCTCTCTGGTTATACGGCCATCGAAAAGGCCGAGGCCACCATACGGCCATTTTGGAATCGTTCTTTTCCTGAAGATACCAAGCATATTAACCTTAAAATCATATTAGAGTGAAAATAATGGAAGAGTTGACCATTTTTATTAAACCTGTTACACTCACACTCGTTTGATGGAAGATCAGTCAAAAACCATCGTCCTTGGGACAGTCGAGGAGGCGCTTCCTAACGCCACTTTTCGTGTTCTCATTGACGGTACCGATACACCGACACTCGCATACCTTGCGGGCAAAATGCGTAAATTTAGAATACGCGTGCTCGTTGGAGACCGAGTGGAAGTACTTCCCGATCCCTATGGTGGAAAAGGGCGTATTACTAAGCGATTATAAATTTACGTATCTCATGAAAGTTCGCTCGTCAGTTAAGAAAATGAGTCCTGACGATAAAATCGTCCGGCGACGAGGTCGTGTATACGTGATTAATAAGCGTAAGCCGCGACATAAGCAACGACAAGGTTAAGGTGTTTAAATTTTTTATATGCGTATTGCAGGTATTACAATCCCGGATGATAAACAAATTTCTTTTGGACTGACATCAGTCTTCGGTGTTGGACGTTCTCGTGCGCTTGCAATTCTTAAAGGATTAAAGATCGAGGATAACAAAAAACCGACAGAGCTTTCAACCGACGACGAGAATGCTATTCGTGAAAAAGTAGAATCGTTTGTCATTGAGGGTGAGTTGCGGCGTGAAGTAGGGAATCACATTAAGCGACTGAAGGACATTAAGTCCTATCGTGGTAGTCGTCACGCAAAACGTCTTCCGGCTCGTGGTCAGCGTTCAAAGACAAACGCACGGACATTGAAGGGTGCGAAGAAGACGATGGGCTCAGGCCGACGTAAGCTGGAGAAGACTTAATATTCAGTTTTATATTTATTACGGTTCATACGATCTATGGGTAAGAAACGAATCATAAAAAAGCGGGGAGGATCAGACGTGAGCGGCACATCACGTGCTTTGTCGCGCGTGCCGAAGAAGAAGGTTGCAGTTGGTCGACTTAATATCATTGCAACTTTCAATAACACTATACTGACGCTGTGTGATGCAAAAGGTAATACACTCATCTCTGCATCAAGCGGTGCACTTGGTTTTCGCGGATCACGGAAAAGCACACCATTTGCTGCTGCAAAAGTGGGGGAGATCATCGGTGAAAAAGCAACACAGATGGGTATGAAGGATACGACTGTAATTGTGCGCGGCGTTGGTGCTGGCCGTGAGTCAGCGACGCGTGCGTTTGCCGGTAAGGGTGTCAATATTGTCTCTATTATCGATCAGACGCCGGTCCCGTTTAATGGGCCGCGAAAAAAGAAGCCACGACGTGTCTAAGTAATATATACGTATGAAAATAGGACCAAAATTTAAAATAGCAAAACGACTCGGCGCACCAATTTTTGAAAAGACACAGACACAAAAGTTTGCGCTGTCTGAGGCACGTGCAGGCAAACGTCGTACTGGTCGTCGTCCGGCGCAAGCAAGCGACTTTAAAAAGCAGCTTATCGAAAAACAGAAGATGCGATTTAGTTACGGTATTAGCGAAAAGCAACTCCGACGCTACGTAACTGAATCTGTTGCAAAGGGCGATCTACCAATTCAAACACTTTTTGAGCGTCTTGAATCACGCCTCGATAATGCAGTGTATAGACTCGGTCTCGCCCCAACTCGTCAGGCTTCACGACAAATGGTATCGCACGGACACGTCATGGTAAACGGTAAGCGCATGACGGTACCATCGCACCAGGTACGCGTAACTGATGAAATTTCTGTACGAACGCAAAGTAAGGACAAAGGGCTGTTTAGCACCATTGCAGAAGACCACTCACAAAACGGCGTACCGTCGTGGTTGACATTTGACCTCAAAGCACTCACGGGAACCGTAAAAGGAACCCCTGTGTATGAACCTTCTGAAACTCTGTTTGATCCCGAACTGGTGCTTGAGTACTACAGTAGGTAATTACAATATTTAATAACACATACGTATGAGCATGCTTGAAACAAATGTCACACTTCCATCAAAACCTCGCGTTATCAGCGAAGAGGAATTTCGTGGTGTCTACGAAATCGACGGTCTGTATCCTGGGTACGGCCACACACTTGGTAACTCACTTCGCCGTATTATCCTTTCGTCCCTTCCAGGGGCTGCGGTCACACAGGTGAAAATTGATGGTGTTGAACATGAATTCTCTACCATGGAGGGTGTAAAAGAGGATGTCATCACGATTCTTTTGAACATCAAGCGTATGAGTATCTCGATGCATAGCGATGAACCACTTACTATGACACTGAAGTCAAATGGTATGGGGGTCGTGACTGCGGGGGATATTAGTGCACCAAGTCAGATCGAAATTCTCAATCCAGCACAACCTATTGCGGAAGTAACCTCGAAGAATAAGACGTTGGAAATTGAGATGACCGTTGAACGCGGACTTGGATACGTACCACGTGAAGTACATCAGAAGGAGAAGATGGATATCGGGAGTATCGCACTCGACGCAGTCTTTACACCAATTCGCCGAGCAAACTACGAAGTAGAAAATATGCGTGTTGGTGATCGGACCGACTTCAACCGACTGCGACTTTCTGTAGAGACAGACGGATCACTCACACCTCGAGAAGCACTTGAAGACTCTATTGAGATTATGATCCACCAACTCAAGTCGATTATAGGTTTCCAAGAAGAAGTTGTTGCTCAAGAAGAAGTCTCGGAGACAGAGGGGTCTGATGAAAATGTGAATACAGAAGGTGACGGGGATGCTGATCCGGATACACTCAAGACGCGTATCGAAACCCTTGATCTCACTGCACGCACACAGAACGCGCTTGAAACTGCGAGCATTCGTACAGTTGGAGGACTTGTACGAAAGCGTAAAGATGATATTCTAGCGCTCGATGGTATTGGAGGCAAAGGACTTGAGGAAATAGAGGAAGTCCTTAGTGCACTCAAGGTAACTCTGAAAGATTAACCTCTAATTCTCGATACTACTCGCATATGCGTCATCATCAGAAAAACAGAATATTTGGCCGCACACGACGTGGACGTACTGCGCTCATTCGAGGACTCGCAATCTCACTCATCGAAGAAGGTAAGATTCAGACGACTGAAGCAAAGGCAAAAGAGCTACGTCCATACGTAGAGCGCTTGGTTACCTTTGGAAAGCAGGACACAGTCGCTGCACGACGTCGGGTAGCCACACGTCTTGGCGAGCCTCGTGACACCGTGATCACAAAGCTTTTTAGTGAGATCGCATCTCAGTACAAAGATCGGGACGGTGGTTACACACGTATCATCAAAATGGGTCGTAGTGATGCTGGGCGTGATGAAGCGGTAATTGAGTTCGTATAAATATGGCAACAGAAACTACAACAAAGGAATATATCATCGACGCAAACGGAAAGCGTCTCGGAAAAGTTGCAACTGAAGCAGCAAGTATTTTGCTTGCGAAAAATTCACCTGACTTTGCGCGACACACCGTTGCACCTGTTACTGTGAAAATTGAGAACGCAAGCAAGATGGACATCTCAGAAAAACGCGGCAAGGAAATTTTTCAAACATACTCAGGATATCCGGGTGGACAAAAATCTGAGACACTCGACCATCTTGCACATCGTCGTGGATACGGAGAGGTACTGCATCGTGTGATCTTGGGAATGCTCCCGAAAAATAAGTTGCGATCAGTACGCATTAAAAATCTTGAAGTCACCGAATAAATTTATATATGGCAGACGCAAAATACATTGAAGGAATCGGACGACGAAAGAGCGCTACCGCACGCGTGCGTATTACTCCTGCAAAAGAAACCACGATCGTAGTGAACGAAAAGCCACTTGCGGAGTATTTTCCTCATGACACACTCCAGAAAGATGTACTCTCGGTACTTGGTGTCGAAGAAGCAGGTGTTCAAGACTACACAGTGACTGCAAAGGTATCGGGTGGTGGTCTCTCATCACAAGCGGAATCTATCCGACTCGGCATTGCACGTGCATTGGTAGAGGAGAAGGCAGAACGTCGTACAGTTTTGAAGCCTCTCGGCTTCCTCAAACGCGACCCACGTTCTGTGGAGCGAAAGAAATTTGGTCTCCGCAAAGCCCGCCGCGCCCCTCAATGGTCAAAACGATAGAAACAACGACGCCTGCGCGTCGTTTTTCTTTACGTTTTGAAGGCGGAGCGATGTGCGAGCTTACCCAATGTGAGCACGAGTGAGCCCGGGCAGGTGAGAAAGTCCGGGGGACTTTTGCAAGAGGTTGCCAGATGTTTTCTGAGTTATTGAGAGAAAATATCGGCAACCTGAACAGTTTCTGTAAGAAAGTACTTATGAGCGTAAGCGAATTAGTAACCTGACGCGAAGCAATTAAGAAATAACCATCCTCTGTTACGGCTCCCAAGAAAAAATAGTTCTAAGATTTACTGGTAGCCTAATGATAATAAAATATGAAAAAACCAGAAAAAAGACAGAAGTGGCGTCATGACAACTTACCGCAAGGATTTCCCACTAGATGCAGTGGCGATGAACTTCGTGACGTTATTCAGGATCTCTATGAAGAATTTAGTATCAAAACTAAAGAAGGCAAGATCAATGTTATATGGGAATCTTTGGTTACAAAATCAATTGAAGCCGCTCGAAGTGAGCTACAACACAGAATTGCGTACCTGGCTTTCTGGGCAACCGTTGTAGGATTGCTTATCTCATTACTCGCAATAGGTATTTCGATCTCGGCATTATCTGGATCACCAACATAATCTTTACACAACCCCTTTTGCAGGTATAGTTCGCTCCAGTCCCGCCACCCGGCGGTTTGGTAAATCAACATGAGGGAGGCACAGATGCCTATCTATGTACCGAAACAGATCGTTACACTCCAGCCAACAATCAGTTCTCCCCTGTTCTTCCTCGCTGGTCCTATACGTGGTGGAGGAGACTGGCAAGCAGACATGGCGGAAAAAATACTGGAAAGAGAGCCGTCAGCGATGATTGCCTGTCCGTCTCGGTGGGAAGCAGACCATCGACTTGCACACAGCTTTCACCAGCCGTTCTCGAAAGCCTATAATCGTCAACTGGACTGGGAACGACACTATCTGCAGCAGGCGGGCCTCGAACCGAAAACTCCAGGATGCGTCATCTTCTGGCTCGGTCTCGAGAACGAGGAAGATCCACACCCTGGTCCTGAGCCGTACGCTATGGACACCCGGCGCGAGCTGGGTAAATTCACGGCGTACATGGAAATAATGCGGGATGGTGTTCGTGTTGTTGTCGGAGGTCACCCTGATTTTTATGGTCTCGATGTGATCTCCTATGAACTCAACAGGGCTCTCGGTCCACCATTCCCACTCTGCCAAGACATGGACGACCTCGTCAATACCGCTTTCAAGAGGGTAGCGCGAAGTATATAATTGTAGTTGATCACTCTAACGCTCAATCAGGGATCCCCCCCCCGGTTGGGCGATTTCTTTATTATATTTAAAAATGTCTAAACTCTTTACACAACCCTTTTTAAGAGTTATAATCCACCACGTTATGCAGGAAAAAGACCAAAAAAATCCCATGGATGACGTCTCTTTTGCGGAAGAGAACCATGAAATTGAAGATCTAGAACTTGAGGACGAAGAGGGATTGGCCGCAGAGAAACTCAAGAAGCTTCGAACGAAACTAAAAGCGTGTGAAGAGGAACGACGCAGCCAATTAGAAGAAGTACAGCGAGCACGAGCAGACTTTCTCAACAGCAAACGACGACTTGAGGAACAGTTAGTTCGAGATAAAGAACGCAGTGCAGCACAGCACGTTGAATCGCTCCTTCCACTTTGTGACAGTTTTGAGTTCGCAATGAATGACCCTTCATGGACAGATTGCGAGGAGAAGTGGCGCAAGGGAGTTGAGGGAATCTACGCACAGCTGCTCTCGACACTTCGCTCACACGGTGTGACGGAAGTAGGGAAGGAAGGAGAGATGTTTGACCCACACGAACACGAAGCAGTCACCAGCATTCCTGTTGATGACGCAAAGAAATCAGGCACAATTATTGCCGTCTTACAGAAAGGGTATAAAATGGGCGACACGATACTCAGACCGGCGAAGGTGTCTGTAGGTGCGGAGGTATAAAGGATTATTATCAAGTCTCACTACACACTAGTGGCTAACAACTAATCTCTAGAAAATTATGGCAAAAATACTTGGAATTGATTTAGGAACAACAAACTCAGCAATGGCAGTGATTGAGGCGGGTGAGCCGACAATTATTGAGAATGCGGAAGGCAATCGCACCACGCCGTCGGTTGTTGCAATTTCTAAAACAAAAGAGCGACTGGTCGGGCAGATTGCAAAGCGCCAAGCGGTCACCAATCCAGAAAATACCATTTATGGTATTAAGCGCTTCATGGGCCACAACTTTGATGAGAAAGCGGTACAGAGCGACAAAGAGATTGTGCCATATGAAGTAAAGAAAGGTCCTGATGGTGGAACCATCGTGCATATGGGCGAAAAGGATCATCGTCCGGAGGAGGTTTCTGCAATGATCCTTTCAAAGTTGAAGGCAGATGCCGAAGCAAAACTGGGTGAAAAAATCACCGAGGCGGTTATTACCGTACCTGCATACTTTAATGATTCACAACGAAAGGCAACACAAGATGCAGGAAAGATTGCAGGACTCGATGTCAAGCGCATCATTAACGAACCAACCGCTGCTGCACTCGCATACGGATTTAATAAAAAGAAAGATGAAAAGATTGTCGTCTTTGACTTTGGTGGAGGAACATTTGATGTCACTGTACTTGAGGTAGGTGACGACGTAGTAGAAGTACAGGCGACCGACGGCGACGCACACATGGGTGGCCGCGACATCGACCAAAAGATCGTACGATACTTTATTGATGAATTTAAAAAGTCGGAAGGAATTGATCTCGGTAAAGATAAGCTTGCACTCCAGCGACTCGACGAAGCTGCAGAGAAGGCAAAGCAGGAACTTTCTGCAACAGGAGACACAGAGGTAAACATTCCGTTTGTGACCTCAGATGAGAATGGTCCGAAACACATGCTAATCACGCTCACACGGGCAAAGCTCGAGGAGTTGGCTGCAGAGTACATCGACCGTGCCTTGGAGATCACTAAGCGCGCCTTGGAGGCGTCTCCATTTAGTGCGGGCGACATTGATGAAATCATCCTTGTCGGCGGACAGACACGTATGCCGGCAATTCAAAAAGCGGTGCAAGACCTATTCGGCAAAGAGCCAAATAAGACAATCAACCCAGACGAAGTGGTTGCACTCGGTGCTGCAATTCAGGCAGGAATTTTCCAAGGTGATGTGCAAGACATCACGCTTGTCGACGTCATCCCGCTTTCACTCAGTATTGAGACAATGGGAGGAGTTGCAACAAAGTTGATTGAAAAAAATACACACATCCCGACAAAGAAGTCACAGATATTTTCAACCGCTGCAGATAATCAAACGTCAACAGAAGTACATATCACGCAGGGCGAGCGCCCAATGGCAGCCGACAACAAATCGCTCGGACGCTTCGTACTCGACGGCATTCCACCAGCACCACGCGGCGTGCCACAGATTGAAGTATCACTTGATGTCGACAGCAACGGTGTACTTAATGTAACTGCAAAAGATAATGCATCTGGTAAAGAGCAGTCAATTCGTATTGAAGCGACTTCAGGATTAACTGAAGATGATATTGAGCGCATGCAGAAAGAAGCGGAGGAACATGCGGGAGAAGATACTAAGAAAAAGGAACTGATCGAGACACGCAACGTTGCCGACCAAATGATCTACACTGCCGAAAAATCTCTTAAAGATCACGGCGATAAAGTTTCAAGTGATATTAAAGAAGGGGTGGAAAAAGCAATTGTTTCTTTGCGAGAAGTGAAAGACAAAGACGATCGGAACGCAATTGTCTCAGGTACCGAAGCACTTGCTACTGAGATGCAGAAGATTGGTGAATCAATGCAACAGGCAGCACCAGAGCAGGGCACACCTGAAGGTGATGCTAGTACAGCAGGAGAAGAAAATGTGCGTGATGCAGAAGTAAATGAGGACAAAGGCGATCCTAATCCTTCAGACGGACAAGACAAGAAAGACGGCAGTGCGTAGGTTGTCTGCCTGATTTCTTGAATTTTAGAAGAGAAGTGTATAATGGTTCCCATTCGGCACTTGTCCCGTTAGAAATCATACGGTTCTGTCACTCACCACACAAACTTCACTACTGATATGTCGAACTATTACCAACACAATTTGACTAACGGAAACCTTTAGTTTCCAATTTCTACTGGGATGCAGGATTATTACAAAACACTTGGAGTTGAAAAAAGTGCGTCAAAAGACGATGTTAAAAAGGCATTTCGTAAACTGGCGAGCAAGTACCATCCTGACAAAAAAACAGGCGACGAGGCGAAATTTAAAGAGATCAGCGAAGCCTACGCAGTGCTCGGCGACGAGAAAAAGCGTGCAGAATATGATGCGTATGGTAAATCGTACGCAAATGGTGGTCAGCAAGGAGGATTCAACTGGGGCGACTTCCAGCAGGGCGGATTTGGTGGTCAAGGTGTCGAGTTTGACATTGGCGACATCTTTGAGAACTTCGGTGACATTTTTGGTGGCGGTGGACGAGGTAATCGTCGCGCACGTGGAAATGACATCTCCATCGACATTCAACTCTCTTTTAAAGAGGCGATTTTTGGTGCCAAACGAGCGGTAAATCTCACTAAGACAAACGCCTGCGATGTATGCAAAGGAAGTGGTGCTGCAAAAGATTCTGAAATGGTGACCTGTACTACTTGTAACGGTAATGGAAAAATACGCGAGACACGACAATCAATAATGGGAACATTCGCTACTGTGCGTGAATGCACTGTGTGTCACGGACAGGGTAAAATTCCCAAAGAACCATGTGCTTCTTGTAACGGAAAGGGAGTAAAGCGCTCAACTGAACAAGTTGACATCTCTATTCCTCCCGGCATTGAGAATGGTGAAGTCATTCGCATGACTGGCAGAGGGGAGGCAGTACAAAATGGCACACCGGGTGACCTCTATATTAAAATTCACGTCGATCGAGACCCTGCGATTACACGCGAAGGTGCACACCTTCTCAGTACACTCAATATCAAACTTACTGATGCCCTCCTTGGCGGATCATATAAAGTAAAAACGCTTGATGGAGAGATTTCTATAAAGATTCCAAGCGGCGTCGCCCACGGTGAAATGCTCCGCATAAAAGGGAAAGGAGTACCGACGAGTGGTTCTGCACGCGGCGATTTCCTCGTACGCGTTGCAATCGACATTCCACAAAAACTTTCTCGCAAGGCAAAGAAACTTATTGAGGAGTTGCATGATGAGGGTATTTAGGTTTAGAGAAGAAGAATTGTTTTTCTTCTCTAGACTTAAAATGAACCAGAGCGATGTGCGAGTAAATTAAAAACGTAACCCTCTGCCATAAAAAAGTTATCCAGAGCTGTCTTTCTGAATGGATATATTCTCTCTGAAAAAGAATATAATAGTCTGAATGGAATTGAATGGGGTAGTTACAATACTGCAAGAATCAATCTATTTGATTCTTGTGTTTGGTGTCTTTCTTGGATACGCAATGATGCGCGGCAAGCAATCCCTGGTCAACCTTATTCTCGGACTCTACTTTGCACTCTTAATCTCGCTTAAGTTTCCATTTTACGACAGAATTCTCTCTGGAGTAGACAACGCCCGACTCTCCGACTCGGTGATTATCATAGGTATCTTTGTAGTATTTACCTTCCTCGCCACACTCTTCTTCACGCGGCTCATGCCGCGTGACTACGACGACTCTACCTTCAGCGGCTTTGGCAAGAAACTTATTCTTGCATTACTTGCTTCGGCGCTAGTGATGGCGTACAGCTATCACGTATTGCCGGTCACTGAGCTCATAACACCCGGATCACCAATCCAAATGCTCTTCAGTGGAGATTCCTATTTCTTCCTCTGGCTCCTCGCCCCAATGGTCGGACTCTTTTTCTTATGAAGTTTAAACAAAATCTGAATCAGATCATCATCGTACTTGCAGTGGTACTTGTTTGGCGCGGCACATGGGGTCTCGCAGATATATATCTATTTCCCAACCAGCCAGTTCTCAGTTTTTCAATCTCTATTATCGCTGGTCTCGCACTCCTCACTTTCATCGACTTCAAAAAGAAAGATTTCAGTGAACTTGAATAGGTATACAGAATATGGGATAACGTAGTTATCAATTAAACTCTTTTATGAAAATTGCAGTCTCATCAACTATAGGATCAGGTCTAACCGAGTTGTCTGCATTTGATAATGCGCTCTACAAATCAGGAGTAGGTGACCATAATATTGTTCATCTGTCCTCTGTTATTCCCTTGGGTGCACATATCTCCCGGAAATGCGTCGATCTAAATGATCAGTTTCAAGGAGATCGTGTCTATGGAGTCTATGCAAAAAAATCAACTGACACACGTGGTATGTCGGTCTCTGCAGGATTGGGTTGGGTGACCACAACGGATAACCCGACCTGGGGACTATTCGTGGAACATGTAGGTCATACAGAAAAAGAAATTATTGAACAGATAGAAAACTCACTTACAAGTATGATGCGATATAGAGATGCGTATACATGGTCAAATATTGAGCATCAAATTATAACTGCAACGTGTGAAAAAGAACCTATATGTGCCCTAGCGCTTGCTGTCTATCAGCGGGAATCATGGTAATGTTTTAATTGTATGAACAAAATTAATGTTGATAGACCATCTAAAGTGCTTTTTGTAGTAATTTTTCTTGTACTTGTCGTATCCATAAGTGTTACGTTCTATAAGTATATAATATTACAAAATTTTGATGTTATACCAGAGCTGTCAACTGGTGAGACTGGGTAACTTCCTCTAAATTATGTTTACCGCAGACATAGGATCTATTATTGGGATTTCTGCTGGTATTTTGATGTTTGGTTCTTATCTTATCTATGTAATAGATATCCTGCGAGGTAACACAAAACCAAATCGTGCTACATGGCTAATGTTAGCCGCCATTTCATTAATTATTAGTATAAGTTATTACGACCTGGGAGCACAAGATACCTGGTGGGTATCTCTCGGCGCTACGTTGGGTGTTAGTCTTGTAGCATTACTCTCTATAAAGTACGGAACAGGCGGGCGTAGTCGCTTTGATAGAACCTGTATCCTTGTGGCCGTAGTCAGTATTGGAATCTACCTGCTTTCAGGAAATCCTCTTGTGACGCTTCTTTTCACATTGCTTATGGATGGTGCTGCGATGTTGCCGACTATACGACACGCATACCTGACCCCTGGGGAAGAGAGTCGTTTCGCTTGGACTCTCACAATCATTGCCGATCTGTTAACTATCGCAGTAATTGATCAGTGGACTCTTGAAATTGCCTTTTATCCTATTTATATGTCGATAATCAACGGTGTAGTAGTGTATTTACTCTACACACAACGTACAAAAACTAGACGACATCTTTTTTCTTTATACCGACTCTGTCAAAATAGGAAATATCAAACATGTTGTAATCACAAAAAAGCTCTTCATTAGCTTGAATATCTCTAGCTGCCACATCCTCATGAGGCGTGGATAAAATGTTAATTTTTTCCTGATCCGTGGAATGATTAATAAAACGGAGATCGTCGATTGGTGCTACAAATTTCTGCAGCTCTCCATCAAAATACGAATAATGCAGTAACGTTTTTTGAGCAACTTCATGAAGTTTTTCTATATCCTCTTTTGAATAAGTAAAGTCAAAACCAGGGTGATATCTCCACGTGGCTGTTCCTTTCGGAATCAATTCATCTGCAAAGAGTCCTATTCCATGTGTGCTACTCACATCAATACGTGTTCTTACCAAAAGCATAATGCTATTATGATATAAAGAATTTTAATTTTCAACACCTCAATCTTCGTACATTGATAAATTATGGTTGAAACAGTTTTACGATGTGATTTTTTAGAGCCAGCGCAATGGTTATTTCTTAGCAATAACGTACCGCCACTAGTTTATTATACCCACATTCCAAATCTGACCATTTCTCTACTACTTGGAATATTCGTGTTGCTTCAGAATCCACGAGCACTACCAAATAAGATTCTCTTCGGGACAGTACTGGCTTTTATCTCGTGGGCATTTTTCGCATTAATGTTCTGGGCAACAAACCGCGCCGATATAATTATGTTTGCATGGTTGATCGATATCTTAGTTGAACCTCTGGTGCATATTGGAGTCTTCTATCTATTGTACACACTCATAGTTGGGAAGGATCTTAGTTTTAAGATAAAACTGCTTCTTGCATTTATCTATATACCTATACCCATCCTACTCAGCACATCACTCACGCTGTCAGCATTCGACCCAATAAGTTGTTTGGCTGCTGAAGGACCGATCGCTCTTTACTATACATATTTCGTAGAGATATTTGTCACTATTCTCCTCTTAGGATTCCTATCGAGAGAATTCTATATCACTAAAAATAACTCCAAAAGGAAGCAGATACTCTATCTTGGTACTGGGGGTGTACTCCTTCTTCTGGCATTTTCTTGGGGAAATATTACAGGTAGCTTTACCGAAGACTGGCAGTTGGGTCAATATGGACTCCTTGGTATGCCACTCTTCATTGGTTTTCTTGTTTACAGCATTGTTCGCTTTAACCTTTTTAATATAAAGATATTTGCAACACAAGCGCTCGTCTTTACCTCTTGGTTCACACTTTTTGCTTTGCTCTTTCTGAATAATATTTCTTCTGCTCGAATAGTAATGGGTATCAACCTAGTGATTTTTGGAGTTTTTGGATATCAGCTTATCCGCTCAGTCCGCAGAGAGATAGAACAACGGCAACAAATTGAACAGCTTGCCGATAAGCTAGCAAAGGCCAACGAACGTCTCAAAGTACTCGACAAGATGAAGTCTGAGTTTGTGTCGGTGGCGTCACACCAACTGCGGAGCCCATTGACCTCAATTCGAGGATACGCTTCTATGCTTCTTGAAGGTTCGTTTGGAAAGATCCCTCAAAAAGGACGTGAGGCGATTGAACGCATCGCTGAGTCGAGTAAGTATATGGCGATTTCTGTAGAAGACTATCTCAACGTATCGCGTATTGAAGCAGGGAACATGAAGTATGAGTACTCCACCTTTAATATAAAAGAAGAGGCGGAAAAAATTGTAAAAGAACTAAATCCTACAGCTCTGAAGAGAGGTCTAAAGCTAAAGGCTGCCTCGACTTGCAAGGGAACATGCGTGGTGAAGGCCGATATTGGAAAACTGCGTCAGGTAGTTCAAAATGTTGTTGATAATGCGATGAAGTACACACCAAAAGGTTCTATCACCCTCACGACGCATGATGATCTAAAACTGAAAAAAGTGTACATCACGATTAAAGACACTGGGGTAGGAATGAGTAAAGACACGATTGAGGATCTCTTTAACAAATTTACCCGAGCGAAGAATGCGAATGAAGTGAATGTAACCGGTACTGGTCTTGGGCTCTTTGTAGCAAAGAAAATGGTGGAGGATATGGGTGGCAAGATTTGGGCTGAGTCAGAAGGGGAAGGGAAGGGCTCACAATTCATCATTGAGTTTCCGCTCACGAAATAGTAAGAGTGACGGGAGCTAGTTGGAAATAGGCTATATATTTGCTACTATTTTGCAATGGCTAACCCTACACCTACTGGACGGGCAAGAAAACGACTGCTCAGCGGTCTGCAGCCTTCGGGCAATTTACACATCGGCAACTACTTTGGTGCACTAAAACCCTTTATCGATCTGTATGAAGGCTATGAAAGTCACCTGATGGTGGTCGACTACCACGCGCTGACGACTGTTCGTGATTCCGATACACTGCGAAAAAATATCATTGATATTGTGAAAGATTACATCGCTGCTGGTGTTGATCCTAAAAAGGCGATTGTATTTAAACAATCTGACGTGCTGCAACACACCGAACTCGCGTGGATATTTGAGTGTTTGGTAACCGTGCCGTTTCTCCAGCAAGCACATGCGTATAAGGACAAAGTAGCAAAAGGTCTCGAAGCAAACGCAGGACTCTTTAATTATCCAATGCTCATGGCTGCAGACATCCTCCTCTATGACACTGAAATCGTCCCGGTCGGAGAAGATCAACGACAACATATTGAATACACGCGTGAAGCAGCGACGAAGTTTAATAATGCCTTTGGTGATACCTTTACCACTCCTGAAGAAAAAATATTTGATGGAGTTGGCATTGTTCCTGGTACCGACGGACAAAAAATGAGTAAGAGTTACAAAAACACAATCTCACTCTTCGGCACTAAAGATGAGGTTGCAAAGGCAGTAATGAGTATCGTGACAGATTCTAGTGGTGATCGACCAGAAAATGTCTACGCAATTCATGCGCTCTTTAAATCAAAAGATGAGCTTGATGTACTCTATGCTGAAAAAGAAGGGAAGTATAAAGATCTCAAAGAAGCCTTGATTGAGGATATGGAAGCAGTTATTGCACCTATGCGTGAAAAACGAGCAAGCATTACCGACGACGACGTACGTGAAGTTCTCAAAGCGGGTGGTGAAAAAGCACGTACAATCGCTGAGAAAAAAATGGAGGATGTGCGTAATAAAGTTGGGGTAACTATTTAGATATGACACGAACATTAATTGCAGATTTACACACACAGACTGATACAGAGGTTCTCATCAACGGATGGGTGGATGTTGCGCGTAATCAGGGAAAGGTCGCTTTTTTTGATTTCCGTGATCGAACAGGAAAGGTTCAAGGGGTGGTGTTTGGAAAGCCTGAAGTGCTTGAAGTTGCAAAATCGCTCCGACCAGAATTTGTCGTCGCGGTTGAAGGGAGGGTGAATAAACGCCCGGAGAAAATGGTGAATGAAAAGGTACAGAATGGTGATATTGAACTTGAGATAACGGCAATCACTGTACTTGCAGAAGCAGAAGCACTTCCGTTTGATCTCGATACTGATCTTAACCTCGACACGCTTCTCGACTACCGACCACTTACACTCCGTCGCGAACGTGAACGTGCAATCTTTAAAGTGCAACATGAAATAGTCGCTGCGTATCGTGCATATCTTACAAGTATCGGATGCACTGAATTTCAAGCACCAAAACTTGTCGGCGCTGATGCAGAAGGAGGAGCAGAGGTGTTCGAATTTGACTACTTTAATGAGCATAAAGCCTATCTTGCGACCAGTCCTCAGCTGTATAAACAAATACTTGTCGGCGCATACGAGAGAGTTTTTACCACAGGGAATGTCTATCGTGCAGAAAAGCATGCGACGACACGCCATATCAACGAGTACACGAGTATCGATGCTGAATTTGGTTTCATCATTGACCATCTTGACATCATGCGTATTGAAACCGCACTCATGCGACATATTGTGACGCATCTAAAAGAAACATGTGTAGATGCGTTTGAGACGCTTAAAGTTTCATTCCCAATACTACCGGAAGACGGGGAATTGTTCCCACACATGAAACTTCGAGAAGCTCAGGAATTGATTAAAAAAGAAACAGGAGAGGACAAAACATCAGAATCGGACCTAGAGCCTGAAGACGAACGTTGGCTCTGCGAATACGCTCATAAAACACTCGGTAGTGATTTCATTTTTATCACACACTATCCAACTTCCAAGCGTCCGTTCTACACATATGAAGATGAACAGGACCCCGGTTTTACTAAAAGCTTTGATCTTCTCTTCCGCGGGGTCGAAATCACCACAGGAGGACAACGTCGCCATACGTATGAAAGTTTGGTGGAGGGTGCAAAAGCAAAAGGCCTTAAGCCAGAGCAGTTTGCGTTCTATGCACAGGCATTTCGCTTCGGTATGCCACCTCACGGAGGTTGGGGTATGGGACTTGAACGACTGACCCAAAAATTCTTAGAGCTGTCGAATGTTAAAGAGGCGACACTCTTCCCACGAGATATAAACCGTATCGATACACTTTTTTCTCGGTCAGACGAAAGTTAAAATATGACACTCAAAGAAACACGTACAAAAATCATAGAGGATGATGCGTTTGTGTTGAGTGAAGTAGAAAAACTACAATATCTCTATGAACTCAAAAAGGTTATTCGATACGACCTTGATCGTGAAAGCGAAGAGTACGATACAGAATCGGTCGCTGAACATGTCTATGGCATGTACGTATTAGCAGAATACTTTCTTCCTCTTGAAGATCCAAAAGGTGAATGGGACCGTTTACGTATACACGGGATGATTCTTTGGCATGATATTGACGAGATCGAGACTGGAGATATTTTAGGATATAAAAAAACTGCAGCTGATCGCGCAAACGAGTTTGAGGCTATGAAGGTAGTGATAGAAAAAATGCCAGAAAGTTTCCAAAAATCAGTCCGTAGCCTTATGGAAGAGTACGACACTCGTGAGACTATTGAATCGAAGTTTGTGAAGGCTATTGATAAATCGGAAGCGACGCTCCATTCGTTCAACGAGAATGGTAGGCGAATTTATCACAAAAATAATACGCGAGCACAGGAACATAGGAGTATTAAAGATCCATACGTACAAGATTTTCCTTTTATAAAGAAATTTAACGAAGTCATCACCGAAGAAATGGTACGTCGACAATTCTTTGCACCTGAAAGCGAATGATATAATACCAACAATGACCGAAGAACAGGAGGCTACTACAGTAAGTCCACTCTTATCTGTAAAAACAGATGTATTTGAAGGGCCACTTGACCTGCTCCTCGACCTCATCGAAAAACGAAAGCTCCTTATCAATGATATCTCTATCGCTGAGGTGACCGATGAGTACATGGCTCATGTTGCGAAGATGGAACAAAACCCGCTTCATGTAACGACACAGTTCGTAAATCTTGCTTCAACACTCCTTCTCATAAAATCGCGGTCACTCTTACCGGTACTTGAACTCACCGAGACTGAAGAAGAAACCATTGAGGATCTCCAAGATCGGCTGCGTCTGTATAAGATATACAAGGACGCAGGTATAACACTCCGTGCACTCTTCGGTAAAAAAATGACACATCGCCGTGAGTTTGTCACACAAGCAGAACCGATATTTACGCCTGATGCATACGCCACACTCCCAAATCTCTCTTCAGCGATCAAAAGTGTATTGAGTGAGCTACCACAATATGAGCGAAAGCAAAATGTAAGTGTGCGCAAGACAATTTCCCTTGAAGATACCATAGAAAGTCTGCGGACTCGGATCGAACGCCAGATGAGACTCACACTAAAAGATTTTACGTCTGGATCAGCTGAAAAAGGCTCCGTCATCGTTGGGTTCCTCGCTGTCCTCGAAATGGTAAAGCAGGGCGTCGTCCTTGTCAGTCAGACTGGCCATTTTGAGGATATTGAGATCGAAAAAGAGGGGGGTGGAGCTCCGCGCTACATGTAGCAATACTATTCCACAGAAGCCTGTAATAGAACCGTTTTCTTGCTATAATGCCGGCATGAGTCCCAGTCTTGTAGCACAAGTGGAAGGAGTACTCTTTGTGAAAGCTACACCGTTAAAAATTAGTTTTTTATCGGATTTTTTTGGTGTAGCAGAACAAGATATTCAAACTGCCCTACATACCCTTCATGAGGAACTCTCCACAAGAGGCATCCGTCTTATGCGAACAGAGACAGAGGTTGGTCTCGTAACAGCTCCTGAACTATCGGACACTATTAAAAGACTGCGGGAAGACGACCTCCATAGAGAAATTGGTAAAGCTGGAGCAGAAACTTTGGCAATTATCTTATACCGTGGCCCGCTCTCGCGTACTGAAATTGATAGGATTCGTGGTGTAAATTCTGCCTTCATTCTACGCAATCTCCTTGTGCGAGGTCTTATCGAAAAACAACATAGCCAGGACGACCCACGCTCACTGCTCTACGCAGCAACACTTGAACTTCTTGCTCACCTTGGTATCACAAAGAGGGAGGAGGCACCTCAGTTTGAAGAAGTCATGAACGCACTGGACACTTTTGAAGAAGGTCAAAAAGAGATGGCTGCGGGCGAAGCGCCTTTTGTTATACAATCTTCATAATGAGCGACGAGCAAAACACCCAACAAAATAATGAAGTAATCGCAGAGGTTGAGCAAAAAACGTCGGCGTTACCAGTCGTACCACAACTGCTGACCGCCGGTCTGCTGCTATCACTCATTTTTGGAGCCACCTACATCAGTGACGCACGTACATCACTGACAAGAAATACCAATACACCCCAAACTTCACAACCGTCTACATACGACACTGAGCCTGAGACTGATCCATTCGATGACATATTTATTGATGCAGAAGCAGCTTTTGTGTGGGACATCAAAGAGCAGCGCGCACTCTATAATAAAAATGCAGACTCCCAGCTCCCTCTCGCATCGATTGCAAAACTCATGACCGCGCTTATTGCGTACGAACTCCTTGGTTCAAATGCACACATCGATATTACCGCGTCAGCAATCGGGCAAGAGGGTGACAGTAGTCTATTGCAGGGGGAGTCATTTGACGTCCGTAATCTCATTGACTTTACGCTGATCACTTCCTCAAATGACGGAGCATATGCGCTTGCTTCCGCCGCAAGTGCCAGTATTCCTCATGAAAATAAAGATGTACGCACCTTTGTTGAACTCATGAATATTAGAGCAGAAGAAATTGGGCTCTCACGAACCATATTTAAAAACACAACCGGTCTCGACACTTCTGAAATCGAGAGTGGTGCATATGGGTCTGCTCGCGACGTCTCATTTTTGATGGAATACATACTGACCGCATATCCATCACTACTTGAAATGACGCGTGAAGATCATCTATATATTAGCAATACATTTGGACTTACACATGAGGCAGCCAACACGAATAGTTCTGTTGATACGGTGCCGGGTATACTGGCATCAAAGACAGGTTACACAACACTTGCAGGAGGGAACCTCGTCATTGCATTTGACGCAGGACTTAACCGTCCTGTTATAGCAACAGTACTTGGCTCATCATACTCAGGTCGTTTTTCTGATGTCGCGCAACTTATCGAAGCTACTAAATCGGCGTTAGCTCAAACAAAGTAATTGTATGGAAGCAACTATCCTAAAAATCTTTCTACCAACTGCGGTCGCATTTATTGTTGGGATATTAATCACGCCTTTTATTACGCACTATCTATATAAATATAAGGTATGGAAAAAACAAACAGGAAAAACTGCACTGGACGGCAGTATCGCGGTCGAATTTGAACGCTTACGAAACGAGGGGGAAACACGAGCAGGTACTGAGACAAAGACACCACGCATGGGAGGGATCGTCATATGGGGAAGTGTCATACTAACTGTATTTGTGCTGTATCTTATACACGTACTGTGGCCGAGCACATTTTTGGCTGACCTAGATTTCTTTAGCAGGTCACAGACATGGATCCCCATCACTACAATGCTTATCGGAGCTGCGATTGGTTTTATAAATGACTACTATGACATCTCACACAAAGGCGAAGAGGGGATACGACTCCGTACGCGTATTGTACTTATCACAATCCTCTCGCTTCTGATCGGATGGTGGTTTTATGACCGACTCGATGTCACAAGTATTAGCATACCGTTTGACGGAGTACTGAACCTCGGGATATTTATCATTCCATTCTTTATCTTTATGACTATTGCGATCTATGCAAGTGGCGTCATCGACGGTATCGACGGACTCTCTGGTGGTGTCTTTGTATCGATTTTTGCTGCGTACGCTGGTGTCGCATACATGCAATCACAATATGATCTAGCGGCACTCTCAGGAACTATCGCAGGAGCAACACTTGCATTCTTATGGTTCAATATCCCACCAGCACGCTTCTGGATGACAGAAACTGGTACTATGGCGCTGACACTCACGCTCTCAGTAATTGTCTTTATGACCGACACGCTCGGAGAAGGCAATGGCATTTCACTTCTTTTCATCATCGGCTTTCCGCTCGTCATCACAGTATTACTTAATGTTGCACAAATCCTCTCAAAACGATTTCTAGGTAGGAAAATCATCCGAATCGCACCACTTCATCATCATTTTGAAGCAATTGGCTGGCCCTCATACAAGGTAACTATGCGATACTGGGTTATCAGCATTATGTGCGCCATTATTGGTCTCATGATTGCTGCGATCGCTTAAACTCTGCATATCTTTACGATCTTTATACACAAGTCTGACTTATGTACATAAGTCAGACTTGTGTATAATTAGAGAATAATGAGAGTTGAACCATTCTCAGTAGGTTCGGTAATACATGTGGTGAAGCGAGGAGCGCGCGGAATGGAAATTGTGCGTGATGACAGCGATCGTTGGCGATTTGTGCGAACCCTCTATCTCCTCAATGACCAATATCAGGATACGGACTGGACACGCTCTAAATTTCAAAAATCCATATTCGAACGTCCTGATCACTGGCCCGAACGAAGGCCGTTAGTGTCTATTCTTGCGTGGACACTCATGTCCAATCATTTTCATTTACTCCTTTACGAGGCACAGGAAGGCGGCACCTCAAAGTTTATGCAACGACTATGTGGAAGTATGACAACACATTTTAATGAAAAATATAATGAACAAGGGAGTATATTTCAGGGAGCATATCGAAGTCGGACAGTAGATACCGATGTGTACCTGCGATATGTCTTGGCATATATTCTTGTAAAAAATGTTTTCGAACTGTTTCCAGGAGGATTATCAGAGGCGGTGAAAACGTTTGATATCGCATGGGAATGGGCAGACACATATCCTTTTTCCAGTTTCCCGACAATAGCCCACGGAGCAGAATCACCCATAATTGACTTGGACCTGCTTACCGAACTTGGACTTCGGACAAATGAGTTTAAACGTACAGCACACGATATGTTAGATGCTTACAGTGCACGAAATCTACCATCGTCAGTAACCCTGGAATAAATACACAAGTCTGACTTATGTACATAAGTCAGACTTGTGTATGAAGCAACCACAGAGGTCTTATACACAAAGGATCACCACATTGTATCCGTTAAAAAGCTAAAATAGACATACCCTGCACATACGCGGGCAGTTTTGCATGAAGAATAATAAGGATAGTCCACCACGAATATCTAAGCTCGGAGGGACACTACTCACCATACTCATGGTGATAGCATTTCTTGTACCCCACCCAACACAGGCTGCTTGGTACCATAACTCAGGAACTGAAAACCTTGCCTCACTCTGGTGTTCAGTGAAAGCATTCTTTGGAGGTGGGTGTGACACAGATGTGGTTGAGGACACGCTGCCGGAACCTTCGGTTCCGGCAGCGGAAAAGGAGAGTACCAACCTCCGTGACCCTGATACAGTGCCAGACGATGGACGTACCCGTACTGATACTGTGGTGAATACTGCACCCCCAAACACCGTTACCTACGTCACCAACGAATACATCACCAACCCCACCACCATCATTCGTGAGACGGTGGCACAGTCAGGCGGCAGAAGCTTTGCTTCTGCCGCCCCCACCACTTCCTTCGTCCCCCGCACACTCTTTGACATTCAAACCACGGCAACCCACAACTCCATCACAGACGCTGCCAGTGGTATCACCGACAGCATTGCAGAAGGTATCACCACAGCACGACTCACCGTCTCTGGCAACACAACCCTCTCCGGTACATTGACCGGTGCGACGACCACACTCTCGAAGCTCACCGTGTCAAACGGCACCACGCTCAATAGCTCCTTAACACTCGCCGCTCTTTCAGGCGGCTTCCTCACCACTGACCAGAACGGTCTCGTCTCCACCACCACTATCGGTGCAGCCTCAGTCACTGCTGACTCTTTGGACTTCGCCCAGTTCACTGACGCCATGACGGTTGACAGTACCACCACCTTTGACCTTGACACCAATGCTGCTGATTTGAACTTCGACTCAGGCACATTCTTCATTGACAGCAGTACGAATCGGGTTGGGGTGGGGACGACGTCACCATCTGCAAAGCTCGATGTCTGGGGCAATCTCAACGTCGGCACGTCCAGTACACCAACGCTGTTTGCAGACACAGCGACAGGCAACGTCGGGATTGGAACGGCGAGTCCAAACAATTTATTGCATATATACAGTGGATCAACCGGGACATTTGAGATAGAAGGTAATACAGATAACGCTCAACTAATTCTCAACTCTGGTACAGATGGATCAGGAACGGAAGGAGATTACATCTTTTTTCAAAGTAACTCTAACGACGAGTGGTACTTAGGTAAAGATACCGAAGATGACTTTGCAATCTTTGATTATGCGCGTGGTTCTATAGTCTTTGAGATAAAGGATAATGGACACATGTTACTGATGCAGGATGGTGGCAACGTCGGCATTGGGGAGACGGCACCAGGGTCAAAACTGTCCGTGAGTGGTGGTGGAAGCTTCGGTAGCGGATACGATACGACTGCGGCACCAACGAATGGGTTAATAATCGAAGGCAACGTCGGCATCGGGACGACGGGGCCTGGGGCAGATTTGCATGTTCGCGACACGTCAGAGGACGGAAGCCCTACAGATACACCTGGCAGCTGGTTGAGCGCAATATTTGAAAGGACATGGTCAGTATCTTCTGGGGCTGGTATTGCAATACAAGGTTCGAGTAAGGCTACGGATGGTGCAGGTATTATTGCTCTCGGTAACGCGGACGATTGGGACAATGTTATTTTACGGGGAGGTAACGACAGTTTTAACATTAACTTTGGGTCAACAGCGAGCGGTCAGGGAAAGGTTACCGTATTAAACACCGGCAACGTCGGCATCGGGGAAACAGCCCCCGGCAGCAAACTCAGCGTCAGTGGCGGCGGTAGCTTCGGCGCCAGTTACGACACCACTGCAGCGCCAACCAATGGTTTGATAGTGGAAGGGAATGTAGGGGTGGGGACGGTGAGTCCGGGTCAAGCTCTTGATGTCGTGGGGAATATAAACGTAAACAGTGGCATTTCCGTTGGCCTCACGTCTAACGCCGCTCTGCAGTTTACGAGTTTAAATGTATTTAACTACCTTTTTAGTGGTGCTCAACGAGTGCAAGTGGGAAGTTCTTTCGTAACTGTAAACAGTAGTGGCAGCTATAGGTGGAGTAGTGATGCTAATGCAAACACGGCCGATACATACCTCAAAAGAACTGATACCAGTACCATCACTCTATCGTCAGATGGTAGCTCGGGAACAGCTAACTTAAATGTGCTAGGCAACGTCGGCATCGGGACGACGAGTCCTAGTGCAAAATTGACAATCGCTGGCGGAGATTCAGGCGACCTGTTGCTGACAAATGGAGCTGACCTCCAATTTACTGATTCTCTAGGAGTGGCGCAAAACATCCTCACTCTTCATAGTGATAATAATCTGTATCTGGATGGTCGGTTTAACAACGGCACAGGCGACATTGTCATTCGAACCAATCAAAATTCGGAACGGATGAGAATAACAAATAGCGGCAACGTCGGCATCGGGACGACGAGTCCGGGTGCATTATTAGATATGTATAAAAGTTCCCCGTCAGCCCAAGAAGTCCTCTTTCGCATCGGGACGAGTGATGACGGCTCTCGATTTAGTGTAGATGAAGATGGAGATATTGCGTCGGATGGCGCCTTATTTATAGACGCAAATAGCGGAGCTACGAACAGTCGTATTGGAGGAAGACTTACGGTCGGAGGAACAGGAGCTACTGAAACATTAGAACAAATGCAGCAGACGAGGCCCCAGCTGTATTTTTTGATAAAAATGGAAGTTACAACTGGACGCTAGGAGTAGAAAGTAACGACGGTGATTTAGGCGGAGTCACCTCAAACTTCATGATTAACCATAAGACCGGAAATGCTGTCACTATTGCTCATACTTCAGGCAACGTCGGCATCGGGACGACGAATCCAGAGGTAAAGTTGCATTTGCAAAACACAAATCAAGGTACAGCGAACACAAACGCTTCTCTAGTCATTGAACAAGCTGGTGTAGCAGGAATAAACCTGCTCACTAACAGTGGGGGTGAGTCATCCTTATATTTTGGTGATGGGGACGATAACGACATCGGGCGAATTGAGTACAAGCACGGCACAGACGCTATGTACTTCCGTACCAACGCAGGGGACAGAATGGTTATAAATAGTTCAGGCAACGTCGGCATCGGGACGACGAGTCCGAGTGGGAAGCTTACCATCAAGCAAGACGGAGGAAGTTGGGATGATGGACTACGTCTGGTGGAGTCAGGGGGCTCTGACTATTGGGACATTATCGATGCTTCAGACATGCTTTGGTTTGGTAGAAACGATTCGACATTGTTGGTAATAAATAGTTCAGGAAATGTTGGTTTTGGGACACCCAGCAATATCAATTCAAAGATTACACTTGCTGGTGGTCAGGGTATCGGGGTAAATACGTCAGATGGTTCTGATAATAGTTCAATAACGCTTGCTGGTGGAGGTGTGGCCGGAAATACTAGAGGGGGTACAATTTATAATTATGGAAACGAAGTTGCGACATGGGGCGGATCTGTTTACTTACAAGCCGGGAATGTGTCTACGGGTCATATTTATTTCGAAACAGGGAATAGCGAACGGGTAAGAATCACAAACACCGGCAACGTCGGCATCGGGACGACAGGGCCTGGGGCGAAGTTACATATAGCAGGAGCAACTCCAACCATACGACTCGATGATACAAGTCACAGTTCTGGAGCAGCCATAGAATTCATTAGAAACGGCAGTGCGTATGCTGACTACCAGTTAGTAAATGGTAATGGTTATTTCTTTCTAAAGTCAGGAGTAACAGATGGTACTTTTGACAGCACGTTTCTAACTGTCACTAATACAGGCAACGTCGGTATCGGGGAAATATATCCTGGGTCAAAACTGTCCGTCAGTGGAGGTGGAAGCTTCGGTAGCGGATACGATACTACGGCGGCTCCAACGGGAGGGTTAATAGTCGAAGGCAACGTCGGCATCGGGACGACAAATCCCGGTCAAAAACTTTCAGTTGCGGGCACTATCCAAGCAACAAACCTTCTCGGTGGTGCCGTGAACCTCACCACCGACACGTCCGGCAACATTATTCGCGATCCGTCTGACATAAAATTAAAGGAAAATATCAATGAGTTGGACAATGCACTCGAGAAGCTTCTCGGCCTTCGTGGAGTCTCGTATGAATGGAAAGATAAAGGCCGTTTTGGAAGTCAGACGGAGATCGGGTTCATCGCGCAAGAGGTCGACCCGATCCTGCCCGAGGTCGTCCGCAAAGGTGGTGACTACTGGAGCATCAACACGCGCAACATTCTCGCGGTTGTCGTGGAAGGCTTTAAGGATTTCTATGCAGAGTTTGTTGCACTGCGTGATGTGGTTGCTGGGTTTGCAAAAAAGATTGTTTCTGACGAGATAGTTTTTGACCGCGCAAGTGGAGGCGAGCTAGGCGTACAAAAGCTCTGTGTGGGTAACATATGCGTCACTGAAGCCGAATTTGAGCAAGTGTTTGGAAATACAGGACAGACGCCGATGCAAGGACCGGCCGAGGATACGGCCGGTGAAGAAAATCCCGTCACTACTGGGACAACTACCGCCACTACAACTCCAGAGACAGATGTCGATGACGAAGACACCGCAACCACCACCCCGAACCAATCTTCTGACGAAGATGCTACAGAGCAAGCGTCACCTGTTGCAGATGAGGGTGGTGCTGACGAGAATACGTCGGTGCCCGAAGAACCAGATACTACAGAAGAATCTACACCAGATGTTACGGAATCTCCTTCTGATGAACCGACAGTCGAAGAACCTGCAAGCGAAGACAGTGTCGACGAGGCGCAAGCAAACGAAAGCTAATAGCAATGTCAGGCAGCATGGCGCGTAATTACGCCGGTCCAGTCGCGCAAAAAATGCTCCTCGCGGAGCATTTTTTGTGCGCAATATTGACGTTTTCTATATCACGAATAGCAGGTCATATCCCACAAATTCATATAACTCGTGAGATTTTTACACGTGAAAGTTGTGATATGCGGAATCGATTGACAAAATATAACCGTTGTATATACTAGGGTTATATGAAGACAGTCCTCAATGTGAAAACTGATCCAGAAGTGAAAAAACGTGCGCAGATGCTTGCGAAGCATCTTGGGATACCTCTCTCTACCGTCGTCAATGTATACCTAAAAGAATTTATATCCTCCGGTGAATTCAGGGCTCTGCGTGAGCCGACGCTCACGCCTCGTGTTGCCCGTGAGCTGGATGTCATGCATGAGGACATTCGAAAAGGAAAAAACCTTTCACCGATGTTCACTGACACTAAAAGCGCTCTCGCATGGCTAAAAGATGGTGCGTAACACAGACATATGAAAGTCGCGTTTCATCGAAAGTTCAAAAAGCAATACAACAATCTTCCGAAAAAGATCCAATGCCAATTTGACGAGCGACTCACTCTCTTTCTTGAGGAAAAGGACAATGCGCTGCTGAACGTACATCGATTGAGCGGTACGCATGCCCACCTTATGAGTATGAACGTGACAGGAGACTACCGAGCACTCTTTGAGATGCCGAGATCGAATCGCGTTGTGTTTGTAAAAATAGGCACCCACAGCAAATTATATACGTAGGTGTAAGTGCACAATACATTTGTGGTCGCCGGAATAGTTTATATGCTGGCTATATGGCTCCTCGGCGTACAAAAGTCCGACGGACAACGAAAAAGAAGACACCTAAACGAGGACGTCCCGCTGCCGACGTTGCTCGAGCTTCTTGCAGCACGAGACAAAAGAATACCAGAGGAAAAACGTCACGTGCAAAGTCAATTTCGGGAAAAGGGAGGAACTCAACGAAGAACAATATCGGCACTGGGAAGCCGGCAGCGCTCGATGATGCAACGCTGGAGCGAAGCATCATCGAGCGCTGCCCCTACTGCGAGAGTAAAGACTTCGTCAAACGCGGCACGCGACAGAACAAGCACCAAATCGTCCAACTTTATGTCTGTCGTAATCTTGAATGTGGCCGGACGTTCACGTCGCGCACGATAAAGGGGAGGCAATTTCCATGGCCGGTCGTGCTTGATGCACTCTCGTACCACAATCTCGGGTATACGTTTCCGCAATGCTCGGAGATTCTTGACGCGAAACTAAAGATGCGACCACAGCCGGAGACAATCGCATCGTGGTATGAGGAATACAAGCCACTGTGCCGTTTTGAGCGACTCCGACCGTACGCGATGAAGATTCTTTCTTCGTGGCGTCAGAAAAGCAAGGAAAAGTTCGATATGGTGGAAACCACCACACTTGCACACCGCCAACTCTATCGCTTCCGCTACCACCGGCCCAAGCTGGTCTTAATGCTTGAGGAATATCAGAACCGCGATTTCGGCCGCTTAATGGAGTTTCTCGATGCTATTTCCACCGAGACTCCGCACCAGTACTTCACCGAGGGCGAGCGTATGAGTGAGATAAAAAGCAAGTTCGACAAGACCGATATGATCGTCAAAGGCAAGACGAATTATGCGAACAAGTTCGCCAAGTTCATCCTCCAGGGCGTGCCAAAGAACAAAGACCGCCACGAAGTACTCCAGCGGTTTATGATTGCCAACGACTCGGTGACGGTCGCAACGGAGGTTCCCGTCTACATTCGACGAGAGGATGTTGCACACATGGAGCAAATTCTCAAATTTAAAGTTACCCAGCATCCCGATGCTGACGACCAAGACGCTCTCAGTGAACCCTCTGCTGAAAGCGGCTACATAAAACTGAAAGGAAAAAAGCGGCTGGTAGAATTCCCACATATACTCACCGGCCATATCGATATCGTCCAAGTACGCAACGGCATTGTCCATCTTCTCGACTACAAACCGAACGCCGAGAAGGAGAAACCGATAGAGCAGCTGACGTGGTACGCGATGGCACTCTCGCGGCTGACGGGCCTTCGACTCTTTGAATTCAAATGCGCGTGGTTTGACGAGCATGGCTACTATGAATTCTACCCGCTCCACGTGGTAAAGAAGTTGAACCGGAAGCGCACGAAGAAGGTGCGGTATAAAGACGGACGAGTGGCGGCGATTCCACGCGAAGATGAGCTGCGTATAATTCGTTAACATGGCCAGCAAGCAACCACAAAAGAAATCGGGGAGCAAGTGGGAGAACGTCAGCGACGAAAGTCAGAGAGGCGGTTCGTATACACCGCAGTACGCACGGCGGTCAAGCCCGAAGTATTCACCCAAGCGGGCCGTCAAGTCCTTTCGCGATCTTGAGGTCTACCAGAAAACGATGGAATGCTCAGTACTTATCAGTGTAGAACTCATTCCGATCCTCGAAAAAGAGAAGTTTCCACTCGTAGAAGGTATGCGTAATTGTGCGCTCGCAATACCACTCTTAATTGCTGAAGCGCACGGTATGCGTTTTGCTGACTTTGACCGCGCGGTCGCAACGCTTGAAGGTGCTATGCGTGGCTGCAACAAAATGATCGTGTATCTTGAGCAGGTGCAAGGGCTTTCCAGCAACGCCGACGATAGTTTCATCGAGGATATGATGAGCCGTTACATGCAGGTGCGAGGGAAAATGTTGCGGCTTGAACGTGCGTGGCAAAAATTCCGCAATCAATCTACTCGCTAAATACACAAGTCAGACTTGTGTATTGCAAACAGTAAGGTGTGTACGCGGTATAATGCATGGATATGCGTCGAGCGATTCCCGACAGAATACTCCTTGGTATTATTGTCACACTTGTCTGTGTTGGTTTTTTGATTTTCTCGTCTGCGTCCCTTGGACTCCTTCCGCGTGGCGGTGCACAATTTTCTTCCGTCGCAATCAATCAAATTGTCTTTGGTATTATCGGTGGCTCACTTGCACTTTTCGTCACCAGTTCTGTCCACTATCGCTTCTGGCGTAAGTGGGCATTTTATTTCTTTCTTGCAGCACTCCTCCTCACGTTACTTGTGTTTGTACCGGGCATCGGCTTTTCACACGCCGGTGCAGCGCGATGGATTAGTGTTGGAGGGTTTACATTACAACCTGCAGAAATATTAAAGGTTGGATTTATAATTTATATTGCAACCTGGCTTTCTGGTACGCAAGCTCACGTTACCTCCTCACTGAAGGGTACACTGCCGTTCATGGGGATCGTCGGCATTGTGGGAGTCATCATGTTACTCCAACCGGATACAGACACCTTTGCAGTAATGCTTGTTGCTGCACTCGCTATGTTTGTGACCGCTGGTGGAAGAATCCGTGATGTTGCAATCATTTTTCTTCTTGGCGTCATACTGGTTGCTACACTTGCGTTTACACGTCCCTACATTCAGGATCGACTTATGACTTTTATTAATCCGTCACACGATCTACTTGGAGCGGGGTACCAGGTCAATCAATCCTTAATTGCAGTTGGATCTGGAGGTATTTTTGGTAGAGGATTTGGGCAGAGTGTACAAAAATTTGAATATCTACCTGAACCAATTGGCGATTCCATCTTTGCAGTCTATGGGGAAGAATTTGGCTTTGTTGGCACCAGTCTGCTCGTATTGCTCTTTGTGGCATTTGCATTTCGTGGCTATCGCGTTGCCTCGCACGCCACTGATCTCTTTGGTATGTTACTGGTCGTCGGATTTGTATCACTACTCATTACGCAGGCATTCCTCAACATTGCCGCTATGCTTGGACTTGCACCACTTGGTGGTCTACCCTTACCTTTTATTAGTCATGGGGGCACAGCACTTCTTGCTGCACTTGCAATGATCGGGATCATTTTAAATGTTTCAAAACACCAACGGAAGCGTACATCTGGATAATACTGATTGCAAATAGCATGGTACAATTTTTTCAATGCGTGTACTTTTAGTCGGTGGAGGGACGGGAGGACATTTCTATCCTCTGATTGCAATATCTGAAGCTCTCATAGAGCGTGCCACGTTACAACAAAAAAGTATCGAACTCTTTTATATTGGCCCTGATCACTACGACAAAGTATCGCTCGATGTACTTGGCATAAGGTTTGTCTGGTGTCCCGCGGGAAAATGGCGACGCTATCGATCGCTGTTAAATTTTCTCGATCTCTTTAAATTAGCGTTTGGCACACTCATAGCTTTTTGGAAGTTACTCATTCTCTATCCTGATGTTGTCATGAGCAAGGGAGGGTACACCAGTGTGCCGGTCACAACAGCCGCACGACTCCTTCGTATTCCGATTGTTATTCATGAATCCGACATCACGGTTGGTCGTGCAAACAAACTTGCAGCGCGCAGTGCTCGCTATATAGCAGTATCGTTTCCCGAAACAGCCGAATTCTTTCCACAAGAAAAAACCGCACTTACCGGTATTCCTATCCGTAAAGCATTGCGTGACAATGTTACTTCAGACCCTCACAAAGCACTTGGTCTCGACCAAAAAATACCCACACTCCTCGTACTCGGAGGTTCTCTCGGTGCAGAAAATATCAATAATCTCATTCTCGAATCACTGGATGATTTATTACCGACATACAACATCGTGCACCAGACAGGGAAGTCACACTTTGACGCTGTCACCACTACGACACATGCGCTGATTACAGACAAGGCTCTGCTTGCACGCTATCATCCTATTGCATTTGTTGATCAAACAACGCTCAATCTTGCATACCATGCAGCAGCACTGGTCATTTCAAGATCAGGGAGTACGACAATTTTTGAAAATGCCCTTCACGCTAAACCTTCAATCCTCATTCCAATTCCTGAAACTATAAGTCATGACCAGCGGAAAAATGCGTATGCCTATGCGCGTTCTGGAGCGGCGATCGTTATGGAAGAGGGAAATCTGCGAGATGGGTTGCTCGTCGCTGAAATTAGCCGTATCATGGCTAATCAGCCAGTGTATAAGGAGATGGTTGCTGCCGCTGAGAAATTTCCAGCACGAAATGCATCGAACAAGCTTGCAGACATCCTCCTTGGCATTGGTGACGAACACCAATAACTAACCGATAGCAAATGATATGTTACCTACACCCAATACCGCTCCAGTTGTACGTATGGCACCAAGTCCGACAGGCCATCTCCATATCGGTACAGCACGTGCGACACTCTTTAACTTTCTTTTTGCACGAAACAAGAAGGGTACCCTTATTTTCCGCAGCGAGGACACTGATCCTGTACGAAGTACTCCAGAGTTTGAACAAGAAATTGTCGACGGGCTGCACTGGCTAGATATTGAATGGGATGCATTTTACCGTCAATCAGAACGTACTGATATATATACAACGTACCTCAAGAAACTTGTGGCCGAAGATAAAGCCTATCTTTCAGAGGAGGAAAGTAAGCGTGAACCAGGGACAACTATCGAGGTCGTCCGGCTGAGAAACCAAAACAAAACCATTACATTTGATGATGAGATTCGAGGAGAGGTCACTTTTGAGACTGCTGAGCTTGGTGATTTTGTCATTGCTCGATCTATGGAAGATGCACTTTATCATTTCACAGCTGTTGTCGATGACCATGAGATGGGCGTGACTCACGTAATCCGTGGGGAAGATCACATCTCTAATACGCCACGTCAGATTTTAATTCAAGAGGCAATTGGTGCAAAGCGGCCACTCTATGCACATCTTCCACTTCTTCTTGCGCCAGATCGTTCGAAACTCTCCAAACGCCATGGGGCAGTGGCTTTACAAGATTATATGGATGAAGGATTTCTTCCCTCCGCAATTACCAACTATCTTGCACTTCTTGGATGGAACCCGGGCACTGATCAAGAACTCTTCACACTCACAGAACTTATTGACGAATTTGATATTCGTGGTGTTCAGAAAGGTGGTGCAATCTTTGATAAAGAAAAACTTCGTTGGTTTAACAAGGAGCATCTAGCTAACTTGGACGATGTGGCATATACAACATATGTCACACAATGGCTCTATCCAGAAGTGAAAGATCGATCGCAGTATTCAGAAGAAAGGCTGGCACGGATGCTTCCTGTGCTTCGGGAGCGCATACATGTTGGCGCTGATATTACCGAAATGGCACGAAAAGGGGAGTATGACTTTGCGTTCGAAGCTCCTACACTTGATCTGAATATATTGAAATGGAAGAATGACACATCGGTCAAAGATTCACTCTCGCGCCTCCAACATACAGCAGAGCTTATTGCGACATTGCCAAAAGATAGCAGTCCTGATGCAATCAAAGCGGTTATATTTCCGTACGCTGAACAGATAGGGAAGGGGGAAGTGCTCTGGCCACTTCGTGTCGCACTTACAGGAAAAGAACGTTCTCCTGACCCCTTTATAGTCATACATATAATTGGAACCGCAGAAGCATACAACCGTATTCGAAAAGCATGTGATACAATTTTGGATGCATGAGTCGTAATGTATCCATGGTATTTAAACCTTTTTTCTATGGCATCGCCTGTGCATTTGCTGTGTATATATGTATCATTGGCAGCACGGCATTTGCACAATCTGAGGTAGAAAGACTACAGGAGCAAATCCAAAACAGTAATGGACGTCTTTCTGAGATTGAAAAAGAGATTGCTGCACTTGAGGGAGAATTACAAAAAGTAGGTGCTGAGAAAAGCACACTACAACAAGCCATTGATCGACTTGAACTCGAACGACAGAAAGTGCGAGCTGACATTTCTTACACACAAAATAAAATTGGCGCCACTGACCTGGAGATAACTGAACTCACTCACAAGATAACTGATACCACCAGTACTATTGAGCGCAATGAAGCAGTCATCGGCTCGATGCTTCGCGATATACGAGAGAAGGATGACGATCCACTTATCTTGTCGCTACTCAGATATAACAATCTTTCGTCATTTTGGGATGAGATTGCTACTCTCACACAAGTACGAGATACCATGAGTACTGAGGTGACATTGTTAGCTGAACAAAGAGTGGTACTAGAAGAGCGACGAGGTGAACAGACAGTCAAACGCGAAGATCTCGTCGATCTCAAGAGACAATATGATGATCAAAACAGAATTCTAACTCAAAACAAGACGACTAAGGACCAACTCCTTGCTGAAACACAGAATGAAGAGGCAGTCTATCAAGCACGGCTAGCTGAGCAAAAAAGTGCATACGAACAGATCCTAACCGAGATGCGTAAATATGAGTCTGAACTACAATTTATACTCGACCCGACGACTATTCCAAGTTCTGGTACTCAAGTCTTTAATTGGCCGCTGTCAACAATTCTCGTCACGCAATATTTTGGAGGAACAGAATTCGCAGCACGAAATGCTGCAGCATATGGCGGACGTGCGTACCATCCTGGAGTTGACTTTAATGCTGCGGTCGGTACAAAAATACTTGCCCCATTGGGCGGCACCGTGCGTGCAACAGGAAACACTGACGCCGTACCGGGGTGTTATTCGTGGGGTAAATGGACACTCGTTGACCACGCAAATGGTCTTTCAACGCTCTATGCGCACCAGAGCGTCATTAGCGTCTCTCCAGGTCAATCGGTCCAGACAGGTGAGGTAATTGGGTACACGGGAAATACCGGCTTCACCACAGGTCCTCACCTCCACTTTACTGTATATGCAAAAGATGGTGTCTCCGTACGTAAATTCAGCGAAATCAAATCGGTAACAAGCTGTGGACCCGCAACGACTCCAGTAGCAGCGACAGATGCATATCTTGACCCGATGAACTATCTCCCAGCGTATTAGTACATTATTTTACCTTCTTGCATACGACACAAAATGAAGCTGCCTACTCACACAATTGGATTCTGCGAGTGTATGCAATGATATAATCGGTACTATGAAAAATTTGCAGGCGCGTATCACAAAGATTCTGCGATCACTCTCTAATCGGCGTGCACCATATGGATACCTCAACCCTCGTGCAGGCTACAAAAAAATCATACCGCCATTCCTCATAGGACTTATACTCCTTACATTTGGATATGTACTCACTGTACGCAGTATGCCAGGAACTACACTCTACGAATTAAAAGTAAGTGGCACTGAGGAACTTGGCAAATACTTCCAGATAGGTGACCATGCAAAAGCTTCCTATCGACTTGCATTACTCGATCGCAGGCTTTCCGAAATTGAGCGTATCAGTACTAGAGAAAAGAAGTTATCTGACGAGGCACGTACATCTCTCGAGACCCAAATTGTGGAGAGCTTTGAGGAATTCAACTTAATCATAGAAACCAACGACAGCGTCTCTCCACGAGAATTAATTGACCTACTCTACCAACTCACGACGACACTCTACCTACATGACCGAATCATGTCTCGAACTGATGAATTAGACGCACTCGCAGACGCAGCGGAAGAACGGTCTAATACCGCAGACGATTTCTACAAAGGAACTGTCCATCTCTTTGTTGCTTCTGCCAGTGAAGAGGAGATTCAGTCGTACATAAACGGAAAACTACAACTACTCTTGCGGCAAATCGATACAAAAGACACCGACACAGAGACACGATTGAAGGTAAACAGACGGTTACAAGAAATCCAACAAGCAGTAGCTGATAATGATGCTGCTGAGGCGGTCCTCAAGGTACATGAGGCACTACAATTACTCCACGTTGCAAAATATTTTGAGTAGTCAAAAATCTCGGATTGGTGGGGAAGGGGACTCAGAAAAAAGACCTTTTTAAAAAAGGTCTTTTTTTTTAACTTAAAATATATTATCTGAAATCAATCAGCCACCAATAAAATGTAAGACATACAAAAGGGGGGACAAAACAAAAGAATTATAAAAACTCAAAATAAAAGTTATTTTTATAATCATCAGATCCGCTCTCCATATGAGTCGTAAAAGATATATTGTGCGACTCTTATGTTATTTGCTCCCCTTAACCAATTCAGCTAACCCCAGCAGCTGCTGAGATCTGACATACGTACTCCCCCCACTCTTTTAACGTAGTGTCGATCTGAAGCGTTGGTATGTTACTCTTCTCCACCATTATCTTCAGCTGTTCTTGCTGAACTTTGTAATATGCCACCTTTCCTTTGTTTAATGAGATACTCTTCGATTTCTTGGAAGGTATCTAAATCAGACTTCGTTCTAAATATGTGTGTCAGATGAAATCGATCTAAAAGAACTATTGGTACACTCATGCTATTTATCTTATCCAAAACCTCCTTGAGATGCTTTTTGGCAACCTTGATGTCTGTATTGTCGATAAGCGGCATTAATGTAGCATCTTCTGTTATCAATTCCGCATCTTTTGTCTGCTCTAAGAGTAAGTCCTCAAGCGTAGTTTTTCCACTTGAGGCTACCCCTTCAAAAATAATAAGCGTCTTCATTATTTTGTATTTTACCACCCAAAACATAGAAAAAACCCGCCGAAGCGGGTTTTTTCTATGTTCCAAGATTTGATGTTATTTCATCGCGATGGTACGACCCCAACATGGAGACGAAGCGCTCCATGGCTGAGTACCCTGATTTTCATAAAGGTACCGCGCGTATGCCATGTTGTCGTAGATATTCTTAAGGTCAAGTTCGAGTTCGGCCGCTTTTGCACCGTGATAACGCGTATTGATCTGCATTACTCCAGTGTCAGCCGAGTCTACCTTTCCTTGAAGAACAGATCCATCCGCAAGTGTATGTCTAAATGTAGACTCACACCGTGCAATTTGAACCATCACCGGAATGTCCTTAAAGTAGTTTCGTACAACTGCTTCTGTATCACTTGAATGTGTTACAGAATCAACTGTCTCAATGTGCCCGTAGGCGGTATCTACAGCAGGGACTGGAACGGTAATGTTCGATACGGCAAGTACTGCCGCGAAGACGCTGGATATAATAAGCCAGATGTCTTAGCTATCAAAAAACGGCCGAAGCCGCTTACAGGTCTATTGTAGCATGAAAGCAACCTAAAGTCAAGTTATAGGACACTTCTTGTTTATGTCAATACTTATAATATCCTTATTTATAGCCATATTTTCTACTCACCCCCCTTCCCTGCTACATTTACACCCATTTTTTCAAATGCACGCAAGACCTCAATCGGCACCGCAAAAATAACGGTGTTAGATTGGTCTGAGCTGAGGTCATTTAACGTCTGTAATGAGCGCAAGTGGAGTGCTCCTGGCGCACCGGAAAGGATCCCTGCCGCCTTTGCCATGTTTTCTGAGGCAGCAACCTCACCTTCTGCCTTAATGATCACCGCACGACGCTCACGTTCAGCTTCTGCCTGCTTTGCAATGGTTCGCTCCATGTCCTCAGGTAAGAAAAAGTCTTTCAGTTCTACATTTTCTACACTAATGCCCCACTCATCGGTAGCAGCATCCACAATTATCTTAATTCGCTCTGAAAGTTTTTCGCGTTCTGCCAAAACCTCATCAAGATCTGCGCTTCCGACAATATTACGCATTGTTGTCTGCGCAAGCTGAGAGACCGCAAACATGAAGTCCTCGACCTCAAGCATTGCCTTTGCAGCGTCATTTACCTTGTAGTAGATGACAGCATTGATACTTGCTGATACGTTGTCGCGTGTAATAACCTTCTGATCGGGTACATCGACAGCCTTCACGCGCATATCAACTTTTATGAGTCGCTGGAAAACTGGGATAACCAGTCGCCACCCTGGTTCGACCATGCCAGTATATCGACCCATCGTGAGCATGACACCGCGCTCATACTGATTTACCTGACGCAGAAACGCCAAAAACATTATGAACCCCACAACAAGCATGATTATCCAAGGCATAAACTAAATATAAGAGATACTAGTAACATATAAAGAGTATAGCTGAAAAGCGGATACATTTACAGGACATGCTTTTTTACCCCATTGTTCTCCACAGCACTTTTCTGGTACTCCCGTCTATTCTTCCTATAATGCACCCATGGAACCACTTACGATCTGGATGGTTCTCGGTTTCCTTTTTGCAGCATACTCAGTCATCGGAAACGACAGTATTCAGACACTCGGCACATTCATTGCCTCAAACAAATCTATCCGCTGGCAGTACTTGTGGATTTTTGTATCCGTCATTCTTGTAGGTACACTCACATACAGTTACGTCATGTATGGTGGCGATATTTCATACGGCAGACTCGAAAAGATTCCGTTTATTGAAATCAAGTGGTATCACGCCATGGCGCCGCTCGGGCTCGTCATCCTGACACGCATCGGTATCCCCGTCTCGACCTCACTCCTCGTACTCAGTGCCTTTGCATCCTCTCTCGTCTTTGAACAGATACTTATAAAGTCCGCTGTCGGATATGGACTTGCTGCGATAGTTGCGTATACATTATGGCTCCTGATCAGCGGTTGGGATAACAAGAGAAACGCTATCCCTTCCTCACATGAAAAATACTGGAGAATCACACAGTGGTGCGCCACTGGTTTTTTATGGTTTACCTGGCTTAGCCATGATATAGCAAACATCGCCGTGTTCCTTCCTCGCTCCCTTCAGTTGCCTCACTTCTTATTTGTACTCACGGTATTTGTCGTCGGTCTGGCTATTATCTTTTGGAAACAAGGCGGAAAAATTCAAGAAATTGTACTTGAAAAAACCGGTACAAATTACCTTCGAAGCGCAACAATTATAGCTTTTCTCTACGGATTTATACTTCTATTTTTCAAGGAATATAGCTCCATCCCGATGAGTACGACCTGGGTCTTCATCGGACTCCTTGCCGGTCGCGAGTTGGCAATTGCTACGCAGACACGTGACTACCACTTTAAAAATGTATTTCCGCTTGTGGGAAAGGATATGCTCAAACTACTTTTCGGTCTCGCGGTATCCATCGCGATTGCTGTCGCAATACAACATGCAATACACATCGGCAATTTCTTTTCAGGATTGATTGACTCAATCCTGACGCTGTTGTAGGAGTGCGAGCGCGCCGTAGAGCCCACCTTCATCCTCTAGTGTTGCGTCAACTATTGACGGACATTCCTGCTCACCACCGAGCACTTCCTTTGTGTGATGGATGATATCTTCTAAAAGAATCCTCGGGTCACCGATAATCATTGATCCGCCGAGTACGATGACGTCTGGCGACCAATAGACAATCGTGTTTTTAAGTCCATACGCGAGATACTTTGCGAGCTGGTCCCAGACCTCGTCACTCTGCGGTACTTCGTACGGCTTGATGCCTCGTGACTTCTCGAGCGAGGTACCAGAAATGAGATCTTGAAGAATATCGGGAGTAGTGCCACCTTCTGTGGAGCCGTCGATATCGACTACCTGATGCCCTGGTTCAAAGTTGGTGCGCGCTTTGTCTATCTTTCCATTCACAATACGCGCACCACCAACTCCGGTACTTACAGTGAGATACGCGACGATGTCGTGCCCCTTCCCTGCTCCGAAATGTGCTTCACCGAGCCCTACGAGCGCTGCATCATTCTCTAATTGCAGCGGCGCGCCGAACCTGCTACTCAATGTCTCAGCTATCGGCTTACATACCCAATCGGTAAGGACTGTCTCACTCACGATCGTCGTTTTGGCTTCATTCAACGGTCCTCTAATTCCCCCAGCAACTGCTGTAATCTCCTTTCCGTCAGACAACTCTTCAACTGCGTGCACGATCGCCTCAATACCATCCGCAAACGAAGTTGGTGTATCGAACTTCTTCTTAGTAAACGAAGCGAGATCGTCGCTCACTGCAACACGTGTCTTTGTGCCACCAATGTCAAAAAGTACATGCATAAAGCAATTGAATATTTATTCCACAATAACGGACATTTTCTGACCAAATATCTCTGATGCAGCGTCGACATACTGTGCAATTCCCTCTTTAAAATACGGCGGATGCTGCTTTTGTATATTACCAATTACGAAATAACCCACCGCCATCATCGCTGCGAGTCCAGCCTCGGCAGGAAGCGGAATATGTACACGCTGATCTTTCTCTCCAAAAAGCGTCTGCGCTGCGCCTATACTGATAAAATACTCCTTCTCTGAGGAGACAACTGTCTTCGCATGCTTTGCCTGCTCAAGAGTAAATACACGCCCACTTACCTTTGGTCCAAAGAGTTCATCAAATTTGGTTACAAACATGTCGTGCATTTCTGCAAACTGTTCGGGAATCATTATAAGAAATGAATCATACTCATGTAGTGTCTCTGGGACACGTGGTACAACTTCTTCCATAAGAAAATCGTGTATAGCCCCTGGGTCTTCCCCACTTTGTGCTATCAACATACTCATGTACGTTGATGTGTTGTAGGTATATGGTTCACGTATCTTTGGAAATATGTGAACGTATGAAGCATCAAGCTGTTCCGCAGCAGATGCTGCTGGGTTATTTGTAAACAGATGCGTTGCAATATTTTTCTCCAGCAATGTCTGCACAATAGCGATTGAATGCTTCCCCCCAGAAGCAGAAACGACTACCGCTTCTTCGATTTCTGTATGGGTATTAAGAACTTGCTTATATGTACTTCCATTAGCAAACACTGCTCGTGTATTCTCAAAAAGTAACCTACCTGTTGTAGCAGCATTTACACTCCCCACAACTAGCGGTTGTTGTAACTCTGGTAGTTGTGGCAATTCTATTTCTTTCTGAGCAAAAAACTCCAGTGCGCCAAGCACCACAGTATCCAAATCCGGCAAATTCTTTTCATCAAAATTTTCTAGTGTCTCAAACGCTGACATACTGATTATCTGAATATTATACACAATAATATGTACCTCGACTCAAAACAATCTATCTTTGATATACTTTCATCATGAAGTTACTCAAAGAATTCAGCGAAGGGACATTGGGTTTGTCAGATGTATTTGAACAATTAGGAAGCAATTATAAGCTCCGTAAAAGTGCTCGAGCCATTCTGCTCAACAACGATGGAAATATGGCCACTCAATACCTGAACACATACACCTACCACAAGTTACCTGGGGGTGGTATCGACCCCGGAGAGACAATCGAGGAAGCATTGAAACGCGAGGTATTGGAAGAAGTTGGCTGTGACTGTGAAATTATCCAACCAATTGGAATCACAATCGAATATAGAAATAAATATAATCTGCTTCATATATCTTATGCTTTTGCCGCTAAGATCGTTGGTGAGATTGGCAAACCTACTCTAGAGCAAGGTGAGATCGAAGAGGGTCAGGAAACACTATGGCTGCCACCAGCAGAAGTACTAGAAAAAATGAAGAATGATAGCCCTGGTAAGTTTGAAGGTTACTTTATTCTAGAGCGCGAGAAAACCTTTCTCGAAGAATTTTTAAAATCTTATTCTCCCATCGCGAGCCGAAAGCCTCTAGTATGATTTTTGTATCAATTTACACCTGGCGAGGAGTACACGGGTCGACAACTGTCGTAATATGATGATAGGCATCCTCCACCGTATCGACAATCACAAAGAGTTCAATATCTTTTTTATCAATCATCTTCCCGTCTTGGAGTTGTTCACGAATGAAGTCAACAAGCGGATCCCAATACTCATGGCCAAAGAGAATAATTGGCACTTGAGTAATCTTCTCAGTCTGGACTAAGGTAAGCATTTCAAATAATTCATCAAGTGTACCGAATCCTCCCGGAAAATAGACATAGACCTCCGAAGCAAACGCGAGCATTACCTTTCGTGAAAAGAAGAAGTCAAAGGATTTTGACTCAGTGACATAGGGATTGAGCTGTTGCTCATGTGGAATTTGAATATTGAGCCCGACAGACTTCCCCCCTGCGTCAAATGCACCGACATTCGCCGCTTCCATAATGCCATTGCCACCACCGGTAATGATGGCGAATCCGGACTCTGCTAAAAGTCCTGAGAGATCACGTGCCGCTTCATAATATTTATTTCCAGGCTTCAGGCGAGCGCTTCCAAAAATGGTCGCTGCCGTCTGATACTGCCGCAAAAATTCAAACCCCTCGACAAACTCAGACATGATGCGGAATATACGCCACGACTGCACTGCATCATCTCCATTCTCTGCCAAGAGATCGGTCATGATACGACAATGCATATCGACCACGTGAATATTTTTCTTCCGTTGTTTGGAGGTCTTCTTTTTTGTACCGAACATGATGGTACTTATTTTAGCACGCAGCTCTCGTTACAACGTACCGCATCTCCCAAATGATGTGAGTAAGAAAAGAACTTACGTTTGCCAAGGAATATCGTACTGTTCAAATTCAGGTAACAGTTTTTTGTCGTAGAGTAGCCGTGAAATTACCTCAGCGTGAGAAAGTGCACCAGTGAGTGCGTTGTGCGGTTTTGGTTCCTCTGGAATACCACAGTAATTTAACACTGCGTCTAAGTCGAGCGCAGAGCGATGATGCTCGGCATTGATCGGCGGTTGCTCGCCACTCTTTACGATATGCATCCAACAGAGCGTGTGGGTATCAATCGTGCGATACGCCAGATCCCAATTGAGCCCTACCCTACCCGCGGCAGCCTTGATGAAGTCCCGATCAAATGAGACATTTTGTCCCGCAAGGGTGCGGTCTTCCAGAGTGTGTGACCATTCCAGAAACTTTGTCACTAACTCTCCTTCTGTCTGTTTGCTTGGATCGGTAATTTCTGCCTCAGTGTAACCGCACACCGCGAGCGCTTCCTCCATAATGTGGGCACCCTCCCAAATTCTACATTCACCATAAAAGCGGCGTTCGGGGTTATCTATATCAATAGCGCCAAGCGACACCATGGAGTGCACACTATATTCTGTTCCGGAAGCTTCTACGTCGACGACTAACATAAGAGAAAATCAAAATTTAAAAATCAAAAGTCAAAAGCGCAATTTAAAATGCAAAATTTCAACTTCTACAATGTACCATATCTGTTAAAAAATCTGTCAGGACTTGATTATGGAACTAACAATCAATAAATAACACAATAATCAAATGAGATACAAGGAACGCAAGAAAAATATGACGAGCCATATTTTTTATTCTGAGCACTAAAACGCAATAATATACGCGGCGCAAGTAGAAAATTGATTGAGCGGTATACAGACATACCGTGATTGATATTTTCTACGCAGCAACAAAGTAGATTGTACGTTTTAGTGCTCAGAGTCCTTCGCAGTTTTGGGCGGGAGTATATCCCGCAGCCTCCGCTGCTTCTTTCGTATCAAACCACACCTTATTCTCTTCTTTTATATTTTTAGCACTCCCACACCACGGCAAGTGGTACCGAGCACCATTTTTTGAAGCAACATACTGTCCCTCCTCAAGACTCGCCGAAACTGCTGCTTCTGTATTAACGTTCTCAACCACCATCTCTTGGACTACTGTGTCTGTTTTTACCTCAGTATGTAGCATATTTTGGGGCACAGAGACCCTTCCGAGTCCAAACGAGGCCACTCCCACAAAAAGGACTAAGAGTGCTGAAAATAGGCGATCGTCGAGGAGTCCCAGCTTGCATTTTTGTCCAAAATCTTGTATATTCATCCCGTTAGAGATAGGAAATTTTGAATTTCCGTTCACTAGATGACTGATAATACTTCAACATAATCGGTCTCACATTTGGAGAATCCCGTAGTTTTTAGAACGTTTTGATCTCTAACGGGATTCATCCAGTTAATTTTACCATCTATGGCACATAGAAAAGCAGGCGGTTCAGCCAAAAACCTAAGAGATTCACAGCCAAAATACCTTGGTGTGAAGCGATCAGACGGACAGCGCGTTCAAGCGGGCGAAATTATTGTACGTCAGCGTGGTACCAAGATTGAAGCAGGAAAAAATGTCAAAGTCGGTAAAGACCATACGCTTTTTGCACTGCTTGAAGGTACGGTCACCTTTCGTTCTCGAACTAAGACTGGCTTTAATGGCAACGCAAAGATCAAGAAGGTAGTTGATGTGGTCTCATAATTACATTGCCTTTAAAAAGAAACCCGCAAGGTTAAAGCCTTGCGGGTTTCTTTTTAAAGAGGATCTACTTCGCCTCCGCAACTATCTCGATAGATTCAATAATCACAGGCTCTACCGGCACGTCACCTGGACCCGTCACAACTCCAGAGACAGCATCAATGACTGCCATACCGTCGACGATACGCCCGAATACCGGATGTCGTGAGGTGAATGGCTGTTTATCAAAGTCGAGCGAGAGATTGTCGACGGTGTTAATAAAAAACTGACTTCCTCCTGAGTTTGGCTGACCGGTATTGGCCATAGAAATAGTACCGCGCCTATTGGAGAGAAATTCGCCCTCAACAAACTCATCCTGAATGGTATAGCCAGGGCCTCCGGTGCCATAGGTCGCCACATTATCTGTCTTAGAGTTTGGATCTCCACCTTGAATCATGAACCCATCAATGATGCGGTGGAATTTTGTGCCATTATAGAATCCTGTCTCTGCCAATGAGATGAAGTTCCCCGTCGTTATCGGCATTTGATCTTCGAACATCTCGAGTGTAAACGATCCTTTATTTGTGGTGACGATTGCAAAACGATTCATGGTGTTAGTTATATCTGGATGAGCGACTTTTAATTCTTCGGCTGAAAGTGGTCCACTGAGTACCTCCGACTCACTAAGAAGTACTTCTGACGAACCACCATTTGAATAATGTATCCACGCACCGATCCCTGCAATGAGAAGAGCTGATGCAATAAGAACGAGGATAATATCACGAGGCTTAATCATAGTTTTTCTATTGTGCAACAATTGTAAAAATAAACTCTACCTGACGATCTCCGAGAGAGAGCGTAATGGTATGTTCTCCCGACTCTTTGATTGGTGCAGCGAGTTGGACGACATCTGCAGATACCTTGCCATACTCATTTTCAACTGCACGGGCAATGTCTTCCCGTTTCACACTCTGAAAAAGGTGCCCTCGTTCATTCACGGGTACCGCAAGCGTTACAGTCGCCCCAGCAATTTTCTCACAGAGTACTTCAAATGCTTCTGCTGAAGCAGTACTATCTGCGTCTGTCTTTGATTTCAGTGCCTCAACCTTCTTAAGGTTTGCCGGTGTCGCTGGTTCAGCCATACCACGTGGAATCAAAAAATTGAGCGCATGTCCATCAGGCACATTACAGATCTGAGATCGTCGACCAATCCGCGCCACATCTCGAAGTAGTATTACTTTCATCCCGTTAGAGTTAGGAAATCGAAGATTTCCGCTTGTTAAATTGTTGGTAATGATCCACCGTACATGACTGGCGTATAGTCACCTCCTTAAAATTCAGAACGTTCTAAACTCTAACGGGATTCATATACTACCAAAATTACCGCGACACTATAGCACAGCAGGGCAATAATTTCGAACCTAATTTGACTATCGCAAGAGCTCAAGGGCAGCATCCATTTGTGGATCCTCGCCGGCAAGATTCTGTTCATTAGTCCGCTCTACTTCCATGTCCGGAGTGAGGCCGCCGGCAGAAATTGATGTGCCGTTTGGTGTGAGCCATCGTGCAATAGTTATCTTGAGTGACGACTTCCCTTGCACATCTACCAATTCTTGCACGGACCCCTTCCCGTATGTTTGTGTACCGATTAGTGTCGCGACATCATGTTCCTGCAACGCACCTGCAAGAATTTCTGATGCTGATGCTGATCCTCCGTCGACAAGCACAACCATTCCCTCTGGTGCGTATGAACCAAGCACTTTTCCTGAACTACGATACACTTCTGCTTCTCTTTCACTACCAAAATCTTCGCGCACAATCACCTTTCCTGTTGGGAGGAAGTAACTACCGATAGATACTGCACTCTGAAGATATCCTCCCGGATTTCCACGTAGATCAAGTACCATGTTTTTTGTGCCGCTCTGTACGTAAGCACGCAATGCATCTTGCATACCTGATTCAGCCAATGCATTAAAGCTATAGAGCCTAATGATGAACACATCGCCCTGTACTTCAGTATCAATTGTCGGGACTTTGATCGTATCTCGCGTTACCGCAATTTCCAATAATTCGTCTTCTTTCTCGCGGAGAATAGTGAGCACAACCTCAGTTCCTTGCTCTCCACGAATAAGCCGCACCGCTTCGTCCACCGACATGCCCTCAGTTGAGACACTATCAACACGCACGATAATATCACCAGAGAGTAGCCCTGCTCGTTTAGCAGGAGTATCCGGAAGTGGAGAGATAATAGTCAAAAAACCGTCTCGAATACCCACCTCCATTCCGACACCGCTAAAGTTGCCTGAAATATCTTCTGCGAACTTTTTCGATTCTTCAGGTGGGAAGAACACCGTGTACGGGTCGCCGTATGAACGCACAAGTCCCAGGATAGCGCCATACACGCGCTCCTCTTTACTCACTGGCTCTGTTGAAGATGAGGCAACGAATTTATCTTCCAATAAATTCCACACTTCCCAAAACTCATCGAAGTCGACACTTTCGTCGACACGCGGCTGACCAAGCAAGAGTGAACCAAGACTTGCCTGCATATCCGAACCTGACCCAAGATGTAATCCTGAGAAAAATGTAGCCGATGCGAGAAGTACCGCGAGTCCTATGCCAAGGAGAGAAAATCGTGGAGGAGTTGATTCATCTGCAGAAGCAGAAGTCGGCACATCGTTATGTTTTGTATCTTTTTTCTCTCGTTTCATACAGGGCATTATCACACACACTGCGCATTCTACCAACGGAAAATATGGGAGTACCGACTCGCGCGAGTACACTCAAATTACAACAACAGAATTGTCGCAAGTCCGAGCAGTGTAAAAAATCCGAGCACATCAGTCGCCGTTGTAATAAAAATGGTTGCGGAAGTTGCTGGGTCTTTTCCGAAATACCGCAAGACCAGTGGAATAAAAGCACCGAAGAATCCAGCGGCAACCAAACTCGACACAATAGACAGTCCGACGACCAGTCCAAGCATTGGGTCCTGATTGAAAATGGTAGCTATTATCATCACGATAAATCCGGTGAGCGCACCATTGATGAGTCCAGCGACCACTTCTCCCCTAATTGCAGGCATACTGTTGCGAAGCGTAATTTCTCCCGTTGCAATACCGCGCACCATGACCGCAAGTGTTTGTGTCGCGGCATTTCCTCCCATGCCTGCAATTACCGGCATGTACATGGCCAAGAGCACGACCTGCGCCAATGTGTCCTCAAAGAATGCCACAACGCCGGCAGCCAGAAATGCGGTACCGAGATTGATGATCAACCACTTGTACCGGTGTTTTACCTTACTGCGAATCCCGTCAAATGGTCGCTCGCTCTCTTCCACACCAGCAAAGCTATAGAGTGTCGCTGCCGGTGATTCACCAATAAGATCGAGAACATCGTCTGAGTACACCACACCGAGTACACTGCCATCGGTATCGAGTACCGCGACTTTTTTATGTGGCTGTGAGGTAAATAGCGCCACCACCTCTTCACGCGGTGCGTTGTACATGATGCGCTTTACGGGCCGTACATAATTCTTCAACTTATTTGAATTACGTTCCCGCACCAATGTCGCAAGTGGTACTTCGCCCGCGACTTTTCCATCCACATTGACGAGTACTTCAGGAATTTTGCCCGTTGTATGAAGATGCTCTTCAATAACGTTTGCAGTCTCCCCCACTGTCGTTGATTCTGGTAATAAAATATAGTTAAGATGCAACAGACTTATTGAGGCACGTGGATGAAACTGCAAGAAGTATTCCGTCTTCGTGTACCGATCACTTTTAAGTCGTTTAATAATGCGTTCGCGCCGGCCGTCGTTTTTCATAGTGGAGAGCACATTGTGCGTCCGCTGCAAATCGAGATGATCGAGCAGTTCGACCGTTTCTTCGAGAGAGAGTTTCTGCAACACTTCTCGCCGTACATGTGGCGAAAGTACATAAAATACTGCACTCCGTTCGGAAAGTTCTAGTGCGCGAAAAAGTGCGAGACGTTCTTTTGGTCGCCGTGCAATCTGTACCGCACGTTCATTCACATTAATAGATTCCTCTCCTTCTTTCATAATTTCTATCGTAGCACGCGGCGTGCAACTGCTGCGTGAGTTTTCAAGAGGTGAGAAGTGCCGGGGGCACTTCTCAAGACCTTTTGTTAAGAAGAGAAGTGTGTGGGTTGTGTGAAGGGCCGCGAAAGCCAAGGCTTTCGCGCCACCCACCCATTTGCTACTATGCTAGGATGTTCGGCTTATTCAAGCGAAAAGCTCCCCGCCCAGATATACCTCTCTATCTGTTTAATACTGCGGAAAATAAAAAAGAAGTATTTGTCCCACTGAAAAATAAAACCGTGACCATGTACTCATGTGGACCAACGGTGTACGACTATGTGCACATTGGTAATCTCCGCTCGTACGTATTTTCCGACACACTAAAGCGTGCGCTCGAGTTTAATGGTTTTCACGTACAGCACACCATCAACCTCACTGACTTTGGTCACCTCGTGGGAGACGCTGACGCAGGCGAAGACAAGATGATGATTGCGCTTCGCCGCGCCAAAAAGCCCATTACCCTTTCCGCTATGCGTGAAGTAGCAGAACCTTTTATTGCATCATTCAAACATGATCTTGAAACACTCAATGTCGAGGCACCTTCTCAATACTCGCGCGCAAGTGACTATGTAAAAGAGCAAATTGCACTCATTCAGACACTCGAAGATAAAGGCTACACGTATGAAACATCGGATGGGATTTATTTTGATATCTCAAAGTTCCCTGCATACGGCAAGCTCGGCAATATTAATATAGAAAAGCTCAAAGAAGGTGCCCGCGTCGAACAAAATACCGAAAAGCGTCATCCAGCCGACTTCGCTCTTTGGAAAAAAGGTATGCTCGGCTGGGACAGCCGTTGGGGTAAGGGATTTCCTGGATGGCACATTGAATGTACCGCAATGGCATTTGCAACACTCGGCAAACAGATCGATATTCACACCGGAGGTATCGACCATATCGCCACACACCACAATGGCGAAATTGCACAAGCTGAGAGCATTACAAAGAAAACGTACGTCAACTACTGGGTACATAATGCATTTATTACCATAGATGACTCAAAAATTGCCAAGTCGGTCGGCAATGGTATTGGACTTAAGCAACTCAAAGATAAGGGTTTCTCTCCTGAAGTCTATCGCTACTGGCTCCTCACCGGTCACTACCGTTCACCGATGAATTTCACATTCACGGCCCTTGAAGGCGCCAAGCAAGCGCTCTATCGACTGAAACGAATCGTGCTTGAAGAATATCGTCCAGCGCCAAAAGATACAGCGTCACAAATCTACGTAGAGAAATGCACTACAGCAATAAACGACGATCTTGATACACCAAAAGTCATTGCATATATCTGGGACATGACGAAGGATACTTCAGTGAGCGCAGGATCAAAATTTGCGACCTTGCAAGAAGTCGACCAACTTCTCGGACTCCGCCTCACTGACTCTGCTTCTAATATTCGGCGTACACTCGGCGTTATCGATAGTGACGATATTCCTGGAGACGTACAAATACTCCTCACCGAGCGCGAAGCTGCACGCGCTGCAAAAGACTGGGCCGAAGCAGACAGAATTCGTGAAGAAATCAACCTTAAGGGATACACTGTCGAAGATATGCCAGAAGGTGTGCGCCTATCCAAAAACTAAAGACATCTGCAGAGTTGTCCACCTGTCGTCCCCATTTTTATGCGATTCGGTACACATTCGTTGAATATACCGACATGGTAGAATGACCAAATGGCCGAGTCTCACTCACACGCAGATAGCACCGCAACACGCAGTCGTCTCCTGCGTACTCCACCACAAAACCTCGACGCCGAGCGTGCACTCCTCGGTGCAATCATGTTGAAGCCTGAGGTCATGCACGATGTGTCCGTCACCGTGTATCCAGAAAGTTTTTATGCAGAAAAACACCGGGACATTTTTCGTGTCATCCTCGACATTTTTTCTAAAGGCAATCCGATCGACATCCTCTCACTAACCAGCAAGCTCAAAGAGCGAAAATTACTCGATCGCGTTGGCGGCGCAGGCTACATCACCGAACTGGTGGAGGACGTTCCTGCGGCCGGAAATGCTCTGTATTATGCTGAGCTAGTCCAAAACAAATCAACACTACGCGGGCTCATCAACGCCGCAGACGATATCGCAGAACTCGGATATTCTGATCCAGAAAATATCGATGAAGCAATGGATACTGCTGAAAAGAAAGTGTTCCAAGTTACCAATGCGCCGACAACACAAAAGTTCACCCCAATCAGCGCTTCCCTCTCCGAAGCATGGGAACGGTTTGAACACCTCAACTCCGGCGGTTCGGTACACCGCGGTGTACCGACAGGTTTTGATTCACTTGATAGTTTCCTTTCAGGACTTCAGCGATCAGATCTTATTATTCTTGCTGCGCGACCTTCCATGGGTAAAACCACCTTTGCCCTCGACATCGCACGGAATGCTGCACTGCGTTCCAAGATGTCGGTAGGTATTTTCTCCCTCGAGATGAGTGACCAGCAGCTTGTCGATCGTATGCTTGCCGCTGAAGCGTCGGTAGACTCATGGAAGTTGCGTACCGGAAAACTTTCCAATGATCAGGAGTACGAGGCGGTACAAGACGCAATGGCACGACTCTCAGAAGCGCCGATACACATCGACGATCAACCGGGTAACAACATCCTCAAAATGCGTTCTTCAGCACGTCGACTTAAAAATGAATCCGGGCTTGATCTCCTCATCGTCGACTACCTCCAACTGATGAGTCCGACCTCAACAAAAGCAAGTGATTCTCTCGTGCAACAGGTTACTGAAATCTCTCGCTCACTCAAGATTCTTGCGCGCGAACTCGATGTGCCCGTTCTCGCACTCTCACAGCTCTCTCGTGCTGTTGAGCAGCGTGGCGGCAAGCCGCGCCTTTCTGACCTCCGTGACTCTGGTTCTATTGAGCAGGATGCCGACGTCGTGATGTTTATTCACCGTGAAGACAAAATGAATAAAGACCAAGAATCCGACCGCCCAAACATCGCCGAGATTCTGGTTGAAAAACACCGTAACGGACCAGTCGGAAAAGCCGAACTCTACTTCGACGACAAGCATGTTCGCTTTCTTTCACTCGACACCAACCACGGGGGCATGGCCGCAAGTGCACCATCTGATGATGATTTCTAGTCTGAATTGTTTCCTATGACCTCTTTTGAAAAACTCATTCAGCACTTTGAACGTTTTCCTGGCATTGGTTCGCGACAAGCGCGGCGGTTTGCGCAGCACCTTTTAAATTCTGAAGACAGCACAATAAAAGAACTCTCGGGACTTATTGCACATATTAAAACGACCGTCACGCAGTGTACGTCGTGCTATCGTTTTTTCTCACAAAATGGAAGTGGCAATGTATGCACTATCTGTTGTGACGCTGAGCGCGATCACACTAAGCTGATGGTTGTCGAGCAGGACTCTGACGTACAGTCAGTAGAGCGTTCGGGTACGTATGATGGGCTCTACTTTGTACTTGGCGGCACCGTTCCCCTCCTCGATTCGAGCGATGGCAGCAAGGTGCGTGGTGGTGCGCTCAAACATATCGTAGAGGAGCGCACCGAAATACTGAAAGAAATCATCCTTGCCTTTGCGGTCAATCCCGATGGTGAAAACACAACGCGCTTTGTCGAGACACTCCTCAAAGATATAAAAGAAAGACATAAGATTGCAATATCTCAGCTCGGCCGAGGTCTCTCCACAGGTTCCGAGCTTGAATACGCCGACCCGGAGACAATCAAGAATGCATTTCAGAATCGTCACTAACTATTGACGGACTGAATAGATCAGGTTATAGTTTCTTCGAAAAAAATATAAAAAAGTTCTTCAATCAGGGAGGCGGCCAGAAAAAGGGTCGTTGCATGTATAAAGAAAAAGTTCCAATACCAAGAGATTTTCTGTCACTCTTGGTACTCTACTACTGGCACAGAAATTATCCGCCGGAAGCAAGCATATCTGACGCTCGGAAACGAGTTGAGCCTGCACTCCGGAGATATCAAGTGCCGGAACGACTACTGCACGACGTGCTAACTAATGCTTTCGAATGGGAACTGGGTCTCCCTGACGAGGTAAGAAAAGCATATGAGAGAGAGTACAACAAACTCTTCCTCGTCGTCAGCTGAACCGAACGAGCCCCCGGCGCACCTCTCGCGCCTGGGGCTTCCACTTTTATACTCATCAAAAAACTCCCTTTCGGGAGCTTTTTTACAATATTCTTTAGAGCGTCTCGATCTTCACCTCTGCGTAGTGCTGACGGTGACCAATCTTTCGGTCGCGGTTACTTTTGGCTTTATATCGAATGATTGAGAGTTTTGGTCCTTTCTTCTCTTTCTGATACGTCGCCTTTACTTTTGCACCTTTAATGTATGGAGTGCCAATCGTTGCATCCTTACCATCGTCCACAAGAAGGACTTTATCGAATTCTACCTTGTCCCCCTCCTTCATCTCACCACCCAGGAGCTCAACATCAAGAATATCGCCAGCAGACACCATATACTGCTTTCCTCCGGTCTCGATAACCGCAAATTCCTTATTTTCTGCTGTTTTTTTCTCTGTCGCCATATGTTTTCTAAGTGCCGCGATTGTACAAGAAATCTGTCAAAAACGCAAGATATATGCTATTTTTGTCCCAGACCCCCTGCCGAAAGGAGATTCACCGTGGATGCAAATTGGCTTCCTACGACAATGCTACTATCATTCGTCGTCCTCATTCCACTTGCCTTCCTACTGTATTGTCTGGAAGGCTGGAAGAAGACGTGGTTACCCATACACAGGAAGGAGTAAGGGTATGGACTGGATAACCGAACTACTCAGACATATGCATGTCTGGGGACTGTTCCTCATCGCATTTGGTGTGGGGCTCTTCTACCTCCACCTCGCGCGACGCCTAGCAGTCAGCGACAAATACGGAGACAAGCAAAATCTATTTTTGCGCCAACTACTGACAGGAGTGGTCTTTACACTCTTCGCAATCGGTGGAGTATGGTACATCTACCCTTCAGAAGGCGTGGAGTGGATCAGAGCCCTCGATCGACTTAGTTGGATTATTGTTTCTACCGCCATGGTCGTCGTGCTTATACTGGCATTTTTCAAGACCGTGACCATGCGATGGCGATGAATAACAACTCGGGCCGCCCAAAAGGGCGGCCCTCGACTTTTCCAGTTCTTTAATTAGTCCTCTGTTTTCGAAGGGCTATCAAGCACAAGTGACTCAATCTCTGGCGACTGGCCAGTGATCCTCGTAACATCTTTATCAATCTTTCCCAATTCCTTCTGCGCCGCGTTGTAGTGATTTACCGTCGTCCCCAATGAGTTCCCCACTTTCTTGAAGTACGAATCATACGCATTGAGGTGCCGCGAGAGATTCTCAACATGCTTCCCAATTTCTTTTGCTGATTCTTCGATCTTGAATGCACGAAAGCCGTAGAGTACTGACTGCAAGTATGCGGCAAATGTTGTGGGCGACACGATGATCACATTTTTATCCTTGTACGCGTAGTCGATGAGCGAGCGCGTGTTGACCTTCACCGATCCAACTTCATTCACAAGCAGATCGTAGTAGATTGCTTCGGCCGGAATATACATAAATGCAAATGGCAACGTGCCGTCTTTGGGACGAATATACTTTGCAGTTTCGTCGATTCGCTTTTTCAAATCATTTTTAAAATCTCGCTCCAGTTCAACGCGACGATTTTCATCTTCTTCATCAACAAGTCGTCGATAGTTGTCGAGTGAAAACTTCGCGTCAATCGGAATCATGCCGTCTTTCGTTATCACAACCGCATCGACCACTTCCCCACCTTCAAATTGATGCTGCAGTTTATATGCAGTCGCCGGCAGGATATTTTCAAGTGCAAGTTGGAGCGACGCCTCGCCAAGATTTCCGCGCTGCTTTTGGTGCTTCAATACCTTTTCAAGATTCTGCAATTGCTCTGCAACGGTAAATACTTGCTTGGAAGATTCCGACACTTCACTCACTCCCTTCACGACGCTTCGCAACTGTTCGTTCACCTCTTTATTTATTTCTCGAATGAGATGCTGACTTTCGGAGAATTGCGTCTTTGTCGATTGATACATGCGCTCGGTCGCCTCGCCCATTCGCGAGTCCATTGTCTGCCGGAGTTGTTCGAGCTGCCGTTGCAAGAGTATCATTCCCTCCTGTGATTCTTCCTTCCGCTCACGGCGAAAAAAGGTGCTATACACCATCACCCCGAGCACCACTCCCAATAGCGCCACAATTACCAGTTCCAAATTTTCCATGGAGTCATTTTACCATGTGAGGTTACTTTCCATGTATACGTTCAAAAAACATCCATTTGCCGATTTCAATTACGATCATAGAGATAAACCCATACACCGCAATCAGCGCGAGATACGTACCAGGCAACGGCTCGTATGAAAGGACCTGTTGCAAAAACGGTATCGTGAGTGCCAATCCGAGCATAGCGGCACTAATGATGAACGAAAGGATGAAGAACACATTTTTAATAAGAGGAATCTTCCATACCGGTGTCGTAAGTGAGCGAAATGAAAATGCAATAAAGAGTGAGTCGACGGAGACAATCACAAACATAATGCTGCGCAGTGTCTCGATCGGCATGTCGATGGAGAGAAGATAAAAATAAAGTCCGAGCAAGAATGCACTGAGGACACCGACCACCAGTCCAATAAACATAAGCATCTGACGAGAGAGGATGCCTTCAGTGTGGATGTCTTGCGGCTTTTGTTTCATCGCACGTTTGTCTCCCTTATCGAACGCAAACGCGACACTCATCAACCCTTCTTCAATAATATTCGCCCAGAGAATCTGTACTGGCAAAATTGGAATCGGCGCACTCACAATAAGCGCAGCACTAATGAGAACCGCTTCAGAGAGACTCGTCGCGAGTAGGTAGCCGATGATTTTTCGCAGGTTACCAATGATACGCCTTCCCTCCTCAATCGCTGCATAAATAGTTGCGAACGTGTCATTTACCAACACCAAGTCAGCTGCCTCCTTCGCCACTTCTGTACCTGAACCAAGTGCCACACCTATGTTCGCCTTCTGCAGCGCTGGCGCGTCATTCACTCCATCCCCCGTCATAGCGACAATCTCGCCGTGCGATTGGAGGATCTGTGCAATGCGTAGCTTTTGGCGCGGAAGGACGCGCGCGAAGACGCGCGTCGTCTGTATGACATCAAACAATTCTTTGTCGCTAAACTGCGCAATATCTTTCCCAGTCAGTGCAACATCATTCTCGCTCGCAATCCCCACTTCTCGCGCAATCGAGAGCGCAGTCTGTGGATTATCGCCCGTTACCAAACGCACCTGCGCGCCTGCCCCCATTACACCCTTGATGGCCTCCCGCACATCGCTTCTGACAGGGTCATAAAAAACTAAGAGCCCCAAGAAAACAAACTTCCCTTCCAAAATATCTTCCGGATCTTCTGGAATAGTATTGTCTTCATGTGCACGATAGCCAGTTGCAATGACGCGCTTCCCTTCTTTGGTAAGGCGTGTGATCATGTTTTGAAAATTCCGCCGTCGATCGTCACTCATCGCAACAACACCATCGGTTGTATAGAGCGCCTCGGCAGATTCGAGTAAATATTCTGGCACACCGTTTACATAGAGCACGTGTTTCCCATCAACCGCACACAAACCGGCGGCAAGACGGTTTTCTGAGGTGAATGAAAGATAGTCAACACGAGCAGCACGCATATTTTGTCCACGCATGAGATTAATACCCGCTTCCAATATTGCTCGCTCCATCGGTTCACCATGAACTGCGAGTGTATCTTTCCCTTCCTCTGTACCCTCCACGTCTTCAATAAACGCGTCGGAGGCAGAGAGCGCAGCATTCATAATGCGCTGCACGATCTCAGTATCAATGTGCGCCATATCAGCATGATTTTCCAAACGCTTTGCGCCGCTGTACACCACGTTTGTGAGCGCCATACGTCCTTCTGTCAGTGTCCCCGTCTTATCGGTCAACACATATGTCGTCGAGCCGAGCGTTTCTGCCGCAAGCAAACTCCGTACCAAGCCACCGCGCTTTAAGAGTGACTCCATACCAATCGCCAGCACAATGGTCACCGCAGCCGGCAACCCCTCTGGAATAGAAGCAACCGCAATAGCAATGACCATAATGAGCATTGTCTCAAGTGCTTCACCCCGAAAGATGCCGAGTGCAAAAATTACCACTACAAGGACGAGAATGATGAAGAACATGGTGCGTGAGACGCGTGCAATCTGCCACTGGAGTGGTGTCTTTGATCCTTCAATATGTGCAAGCTCCGCAGCAATCTTCCCTACTTCTGTGTTGTCGCCAGTCGCCGTCACCACACCCATCCCATATCCTTCTGCGACAAACGTTCCTTTCCACGCCATACTACTTCGCTCAGCGAACGGCACACCAACATCTACAGACTCAATACTTTTATCAGTAGCGCGCCACTCCCCAGTCAGTACCGCTTCATTGATTGAGAGATTCTTTGCTTCAATGAGTCGCATGTCCGCAGGCACTTGCTTTCCCGTTTGGAGAAGCACAACATCTCCCGGAACAAGCTCTGTTGCGGTCACCTCATGACGCGCACCATCACGCATCACAATTGCAGTGTGAATTTGCGATCGTGCGAGCTTGTCAAACGCACTTGACGCACGCCCTTCCTGAATTACACCGACGACGATCGCGATACTGAGTGCAAAAAGAATGACGACGGTGTCAACAAATTCCTCCAACCCAAATGTGATCAACGCAGCAACCAAAAGCACGATTGCAAACGGGCTCTTAAACTGACTGATCAGTTGCGAGAAAAAAGACCACTTTTTTTTCTCTGAAAATTGGTTTGGGCCGTTTTTCTTTCGACGCGCTTCTACTTCCTCTGTAGCGAGACCTTCTTCCGTACTTCCAAGGTCAGCAAGTACTGCACTGGCATCTTTCGCATGCCAAGTGTATTCCCTCTGCTCCGCAGAAATGTCCGACTTCGAAGAACGCATAGTTAGTGGTAGTATATCAGCAATAACGTATACAACGCATGGAATTACACAAACAAATTCAAGGTGAATTAAAGGAGGCACTAAAGGCTAAGGACGCGGTCCGACTTCGTACCGTGCGCAGTATGTTGACTGCGTTTACCAATGAACTTGTTGCAAATGGAAAAACACCACAAGATACCCTTCCCGATGAGCAGGCACTCGGCGTTATTAAGCGCCTTGCAAAACAACGTAAAGAATCTATTGTGCAATACGAAGCGGCAAACCGCCCTGAACTTGCAGCGCCAGAGAAGGAAGAACTTGTGGTGCTCGAGAGCTATCTCCCACAGATGATGAGCGAGGAGGACATCAAACCAGTAGCGGAAGCAAAAAAAGCTGAACTCGGCATTGATGATAAATCAAAGATGGGTATGCTCGTTGGTGCAGTTATGAAAGAATTACAAGGGAAAGCTGATGGTGGTGATGTAAAAAAAGTGGTTGAAGGTTTGTTTTAAATTGAAGAGGTATTCTCAACAACCCCGGAAATGCTTCGCATTTCCGGGTTTTATTGACTCCAAGCATTTTTATGTGGTATAATTTCATTGGATCTGCATTCTGGATCCGCATGACACACGAGGAGAGACGTATACCATGTCTAAAAAATCGTTTGTCTCGGGCGTGTACAACCCGAAAGATGATGCGCGTAAAGGAGCAACCAATCTCGAGGAGGTATTGCTCCGCTTCACACGTCTCGTCGAAAAGCGAGGCGAGCGTTTGCGAGCACGTGATCGAGCCAGGGGTGGTGAGTCCGGCCAATACCGTCCAGCGAAGAAGCCGTGAAGTGGCGTAAGTGTGATCAATTCGCCGCAGATCTCTTCGACGCAGGTCATGAGTATGGGTTAACACTCGACCCCACGCTCGCACAAAGACTTTTAATGATCTTTAGTACTTACTTCCGCGGACATAATTACAAAGAATCGCGGAACAGAGCTCTCGATACACACGAGCTCGCTGAAGACGAACGAGATGCGTATAAACTTTTTCTCGATCGTTTCTACCAACGCCGTGCGAGAGCGGCATTAGAAGAGCGTCGCAATTGGCCACCATTTGCGACGGTCGATGAGGACGGAAACTAGTTTTGAGTTCCGTCCTTTTTGTTTTGATATACTGGACCCAGAAGGAGTAACCACATGAACCTAGATGCGGAAGAGACTGGTGTTTGTCCACTGTGTCAGACCAGACAGACGCTTCGCAATAAGCGCCTAGTATCTCACCATCGACAGCCAGGAAACCTTGCTTCACCAGAGTGCTCCGGAAGTAAGATGGTACCACTAATTGGTTCGGTGAAACCGGAAAGTGGTAAGGTCGTCCCGTTCCATCGTGGCCGAAGGTATGGTCATCTGAGAGTGGTTAAATAAAGTACGTGGTCGCGCAATACAGCGCGACCAATAGGGGCAGGAATGTTATTCCTGCTTTTTGTTTTTTATCCTTTGAATTACACTATCCGTGCGTCTTCCACACTAAACTCCCCTACTTTTGTACGACGTAAACTTTTCAATGTTGCAGGACACTTTAATCGTCTGCCTATTTCCTCAGCAAGTGAGCGAATGTACGTGCCGCTGCCGACATAAAAACGTACTTGCACTATACATCGTCCGTCTGCGCATGAATGTTCTTGATACTCCGCCTCGATCACTTCCATATCACGTACTGGCAACTCCTCTACCTGCTTCCCCACTTTTTCAAGCCTTCGTGCACGCTTATACATTGGCACGCCATCTTTTTTGATTGCCGAGTAAGCAGACACTGGAAGTGTGACCGTACCAAGCATACTTTTTAAAACTTCTTCGACATCCTCTCGCGAGACTTCATCCACCTCCATTTCCTCAAGCACTTCACCCTCCATGTCACCCGTACTTCGTCGTTCTCCAAGTAGAATTTCAGCAACATACTCTTTATCGAGCTTGATGTATTCAGAAAGTTTTTTAGTCCCGTCTCCGACACCGATAATCATCAAACCAGAAGCTAATGGATCCAACGTCCCTGCATGCCCCATCTTTACCCGACGCGAAGCCTTTAGGGTTTTGACTCCACCTTTAGCACGCAAATCTGGAATCAAAATACCTTTTTCCTTGAACTCCCTACGTAACCGACGAATCACATCAAACGACGTAATGCCGACCGGCTTGTCGATAAGTAGTATGTTGTCCATACCGATATACTAACCACGAATGAACAGAAATCCAAAGTAAACGATGTAGATCAGGATAAATACCATACCTTCTCCCCGTGAAAGAGTGTGACGTTTTCCTATCAAGAGTGCGGTTAAAATCAAGAGGAGCGTGGCGCCCAGTGTCCCAAAAATATCAAACTGAAGTCGCTCTACCACCGGTACTGGGCGGAGAAGCGCGGTGATTCCAAGAATTCCCAAGAAGTCAAAAATATTTGAACCGATCACGTTTCCAATCGCAATACTACTCTGCCGTTTAAGTGCTGCCATGACCGATACGACGAGCTCCGGCATCGACGCACCAATCGCAACTGCGGTAAACCCAACAAGTGCAGGACTGACACCCAAAAGTGTTGCAATTGTACCCGCACCATCCACGACCCATTTTCCTCCAAGAAATACACCGACAAGCCCAACAATAATAAAACCGACCGATACCGCCCAAGAAAATACTTGTGAGTCCACGCCATCATGCACAGTTCCCTGTCGTCCCAACATAAATGCAATCCAAATAAACAGTAAGCTGGTAAGTACCAATCCTTCCAGTCGCGAAATACCATGGAACGATGGATCACCAAGTAGTGGCGTCAAAATGACGAGCGCAGCAATCAACACCGCCGCGATATTAAGCGGTAGATCTCGCACAATCCATTCTTTCTTAAACACGAGGGGTGTAATCAGTGCCGAAATACCAAGGATGAACAGAATATTGAAGGTATTACTACCGATGATCGCAGCGAGGCCCACTATGTTTCCCTCAAAGACCGATGCAATATTAATCGAGAACTCTGGTATCGACGTTCCAATCCCAACAATTACGACGCCAATAAACCATGGTGAGAGCTTGAAGATTCGCGCAATAGATGACGCACCACGAATCAAAATATTCGCTCCCTGAATGAGTATAAAAAAACCGAGTGCAAAAAGTGCAAGAGGTACTACAAAATGCATGTTGTTAGTGTATCAAAGTCTGCTTGATTGCAATCACACTACTCGGAAACCCTTTCGCAGGAACATGCGTAATGCGTCGCAAGTGTGTTCGCGCTTCTTTATACGTTGGCATAGCACGCGCAACCTCACTCCAAAATGCTGGTGAGTGATTGAGGTGTGTAAGATGACACAATTCATGCACAATCACGTAATCCATCAATGCCTCGGGAATAAAAATTATTTTGTAGTTGAAGTTTAAATTCCCCTTCTCAGAACAACTTCCCCAACACCGACGCTGATTGCGTATCGCAACACGTTTGTAGGTTAGATTGTAGAAATTATTCCAATAGATAATACGCGCTGTGATAATCTCCCGCGCTAACTCTTTATGCGCTTTGTAGTGCGCCGTCATCTGGGAAGGCTGTTTCCTTCGTCGCCGTCGAAACATAGCTGGATATACTGGGGTTTTGTGTACTAAATTGCAATTAATTCTTCTTCTGCATACATCACCGGGATCTCAAGCACATCGTCATGTTCTGGAAGTCCAGACGCATTTGCTTTTCTAAACTGAAGCACACCGCGTGCACCAATTTCTGGCGTTTCAAATTCAAGAGTTGCTGTAAACGGTACGAATTCTTCTGTCATCCATTCATCGTCGGCAGTCGCAATTGCGACGGAAACTTCCTCGCCCTCACTATTTATGAAGTGCACCGAAAACGATCCTTCAAAATACCAGTACCCACGCGCCTGTCCAGTAATACTAAGCGGGCTTTCAATCATGTCGTACGGTTCGAGATCCTCAACCACAATAAGGTCTTTCTTTGCTTCGATTTCTGCAAACACATCGATTGGCGTCTTCTCGACAGAGTGCGATGTCGGACATGCGGCAAATTCACAGTTCGGCCCCTCACGTCCTACTGCCGTCCCGTCAGGACACATCTTTGCCTCTGCGGTACATGCGTGCAGTCCATCATCTCCAGCATACGGAAGACTGCGGTAGCCAAGATACACTACGCTAATAAACGCAAGAAATATAACGATGTAGAGAAACACTTTCATTCCTATAGTATACCGCGCATACTACCCCTGTCACGAAGCGGTATGAAGAAGCCTTCCCAAACGCACGAGGTCATAGTCGTATTTTTCTCCACACGCTTCATAAATCGGCTTTAATTTTTCAATTCCCTCCTGCTCCATCGCTGCCAGAAGATCTTTATATGTACTATCCCAATCTACATCTTTTGGTATGAGGGTTGTAAGTTCTTCTTTTGTTAAAATCTTTTCATCCGCGAGACGCTCCACATGACCCCAAATGGTGGAGAGTGCCATATCGCGCTCTTTCGCAATTTGTCGCACGGTCATTCCTTTTTGCACAAAACCCTTCGTCACACTGTACGTGCTCTCAGCCTGTTGCCGTGGCATCTTTTTTGCCGATCCTCCCTCTGGAACATCCCGAGTGTACGTACCGCCGCACACGTTCACGAAGTCCTTATGCATCTTTTCCAAATCATTTTCATCCATGTCGGTAAAGGCAGCGGACGCTTCATCTGACGCAGTGTGAAATCGTTCGTCCATACGAATTATTTTTGGATTCACTGTGAGTGCGTTTGCATTGAGTCCCAAGATGCGCATCCCTTCTAGAGTTCGTACACGTGAGAGGGCGACGTATCCCTGTCCATAGGTAAAGGCATTCCGCAGATCAATCTCCGCAGCGTCGAGCGACATCCCCTGACTCTTATGTACCGTAATTGCCCACGCAAGTCGAAGTGGTATCTGTGTCACCTCTCCCATCACCTTTCCATTTTCTTCCATTGACCACGACGAAGGTACGATGGTAAGCTCTCGTCCATCACTGGTTTCGATGACCGGATACCCATCTTCTGCATTAAACCGAAGGACGCGCCCGAGCGTACCATTTACATATCCCGCTTCAAAATTATTCTTGGTACACATCACCATTGCCTCAGGCTTCAGTTCGAGTGTTTCTGGAGAGAGACAGTTCTTTTTTAATCCTTCAACCACTGCTTTCGTTCCTCTACTATCCATCGCAAACTTCTTCGCAATACCTGGCAAGCTTCGCTGCTTCTCAGCATTCATCGCATCGACATCTTTGTTGTGGGTAAAGAGTCGTGTTGGTTCTATATTTTCAAATCCAATTTCTGTCTGCTCAGAGAGCAGTGTGTAGTGTTCTTCTTCCACCTCACCGCGCCGGATAGAAGAAAGAAGTGCGAGGAGCATTTCATCCTCGTGCCGGTATTGCTCGGTGAGATAGCACGTTAAAAAATTTCCACGCTCCCACGCGTTTGACTCAAATGCGAAGCGTGGCATTTCACCCCGCCCCGCAATCGGCGGCAACTGAAAGAAGTCTCCTACCAACACTACCTGCATGCCGCCAAAAACCTCTTCCCTTCTTCGCGCAGCGCGACACACCTTATCGATCATATCGAGCATGCGCCCGTCAAGCATAGAAATTTCATCAATCACCAAAACATGCGTCTTCTGCATACGTTTGGCAATACGCTCACGTCCCACAATCTGCTCAATGTCGTACGGCGAGAGATCATCACGCGCACCAATGCCACTCCACGCATGGATGGTCATACCACCAATGTGTGTTGCAGCAATTCCAGTCGACGCAGTGACGGCGACCGACACCTTGCATGCTTCAAGCCATGCAATATATTGATTTAAGACGTACGTCTTCCCTGCCCCCGGCTCACCGGTGAGAAATATATTTCCCCCTGTTTTCAAAATCTGAAGTGCATCAGCTTGGGTCATAGAAAGACATTCTAACACGTGCATTTTTTGCGACATACAGAAAAGGTTGCCCATACAAGGCAACCTTTCGCAAGACAAACAAGCCAGAAAGAGCTTCACGATTCCTTCTCCATGACCTCTGGAAGCCTGTCCAGCAGACTGAGGAATGATACCTCGCCGATCTTTTCTCTGATCTCATTCAATCGTGACCGGAGAAGATCTCCATCATATTTTCCTGGGGCAAAAAAGGTAGAGCTGCCGATCTTGACCTGCTCCTTCACCTCATAGACCCCGTAGTCATCGATGCCGCCAAAAAAGTCCCGAATGCGATGCGTGTTACCATGTGTCACAAGATGACTCCTCTTACTTTATTTGTAACCAACCTACCTTGAATAAAAACATGTCATTAGATTTTGTCAATTTTTAGCCTAAACCCCACCACATCTCAAGCATCAATTATTCAGTAAGCTCCTTACATAGACTTTCAAACTTACTTTCAAAATCTTCAGTCATATCAACCGTCTTAACATTATATGCTGCACACTGCTCTAGCAGCTGAAGACTATAATGATTAATCATCTGGCCAATCTTTTCAAATGTTTCCTCTGAATTAGTTTTGTCTCTCAACCAATCACTTTTTACGTTACTCGTTTTGCTTCTTGCAAGCATTTCATTTGAATCGGTATTGACCAAAATTACAGATTCTACTTCTGGATATTCCTTTGCCAGTTCAGATATTACCTTAGGAGCTACTTGATGTCCTTCAATTATATAATCCCAACCTTCATGTATCGCATACTCAACAAAAACAGATATTGCCTTTTCAACTGTTTCTCCTTGCTTAAGATAAAAAGAAGCAATCTCTTCTCCAGAATATGTATTGTATAAATCATCATTACCTCCTCCAGTTTCTTTTCTTATTTTATTTACTGGGAAAAGTGAGTCGATTTTATCTTCAGAAACATATGTCCTTGCAACTGCACCGAGCACATCTGCTGATATCCAGGGAATGCTTAGTTCTTTGGATATCTTTTGAGCAAGCGTTGTCTTACCAGCTCGCGGGGTACCGCCAATCAAAATTATCTTACTCATAGTAATAATTATACTAAATTAATCCTTCTCGAGTGCTCGAACTAGTTCTCTCTTTGGTGACCCTAGAGGGATTAGAGTGGAACACTCTAGAAAACCTAGTTATTAAATGGAATAAAGTTTTCAATAATATTACACAGCGTGAAAGTGATCCAGAATATAGCTTTGTTTCTAGGTCTAGCCAAGTAAAAGAATAATGTTATTACTTACCCTATACTATACAGAACACTAGGTAACAGAATCAGAAATAACTTTAACAATTTGTTCAGCAACCTCATCAGGAGTTATGTCGGATGTATCAATTACTGTTCCATTATGTTCTTGAAACTCCTCTAGCATTTTATTTGAATACCATACATTGCCCTCGATGAACTCTGTAACAGGTTTGCCTATTACTTTTTGAGTTTCATCAAAAACACCGTCTTTTGTGTATCTACCTTCAAGTCGTTTGCGTACGGTTTCAGAATCTGCGTGAAGTAGTATTAACTCCACGTTTGGTGCGTTTGGCACATTCAGTTCTTCAAAATCACCAATTTTAGTGAAGCCACAGATAATTGTGGAGAGGTTTTTCTGTGCATTATCTCTAGAAATCTCAATCCATTTCTTTAACTCACTCATTCTCCACGTTCTGTCAGCACCATCAGGTACACCCCTCTCGTCAAAGTCGTGAATGACGTAGTGTTCAGAATCGAGTCTTTCTCTTAAACTCGGCATCACGGAAGTTTTACCTACTCCATTAACACCACTAACTATATACATTTTTGGAATCATTTTTGCAGTATAACAGACACAGTGTTCCATTACACCTTGTAGGTTAGATGAGAATATCAAATAGATTAAAGCTACTTTAGCGTGTGACCCGAGTCGTGATGGAACCCAAGTGATACCTTGCCTTGTAAGGCTCTCTTGTGTATTCAGAAAGAATCAGTGTCGACCCTTCTCGAGAGTGGTATCACGTCAACTACCACCTAATCAATCCGATAATAGCAGTTACTACATAGAAAAATTGTAATACAAGGAAAGACCATCTTTTATCAATTATTGCCCAGCCAGCGAAAAGCAATGCTGATATTAAAAGTAATGCAAAACCTAATATCTCATTCCCTGTGTTTGATGCAATTAAAACTGCATAGAGTATAGCGAGGACGGAGCCAATAAATTCAAATATTGTAGTCAACTTTTTCTTGTCCATATAACATTACTAAGTATAGCAAACATTAAGCCTTCTCGAGTGCTCGAACTAGCTCTCTAATTGGTGACCCTACGGGGCTGAAATAGATTAAGGTCTGATATATGTTCCGTTTTTGTCTTTAAAGATATGCTCTACCGTATCAATCACTTCGAAAGTCGCAAGATCAATTTCGATTGGTTCCGACACATTGTTAGAGGAATACAGTTTAGTGCCAGAGATAAAATAGCCTGGGTAGGACCCTTCACCAGGTGCTCCCCAAAACATTGTGACAACTTTTAAGTTATCTGGACTTGAACCGGGAACCATTTCACGCCTTACAAATACGCGATCTTTATCATATCCAATAAAACCATCGTATAAGGCGACAAAAGAAGACGGGTCCGCTTCTTCAACAACTCTTAATATAAGCTCTCCGGCTGGATTTTCGTTAATACCCCAACTACGTTCAAAACTGTAGACGAAGTCTTTGTCTTTAAAGAGTGCGTACCCTCCGCCCCTAGTTGTACCCTCAATAAATTCAAACGTCGAAACATCGATAGTCGGGTTTGTAACTTTTTTATCCTCTATGTAGACATTCACCTCATCCTTCGTGACCCTATCACTACTATGTTCAGTACCATAGAGTAATAACTCTGGTGGAGAATTTTGATCGCCCTCGAAATAAGATATCGGACTTAAATAGACCCACAAACCGATAAGAATAAGGCATAGACACCCTGGCAAAAGCCATTTCATAATTTTATTATTATATCACAATAGAATTGCGTCACCCTGCGGGGCTAAATCAGTATCCCGTACTGATTTAGGGAATCGGCGCAGCTCACTAAGTATTTTCTTGCTCACGCAGAAAATACTAAGTGGCTCCTGCCCTAGCTCGCCGGCCCAGAGGGTCCCCGGCTCCGCTTTTCGATTCCCCGTAGGGTCTATGGACAGCAACAGCCCAGACGCTTACGCGTACTGGGCTGGCCGATTCATGACCCTACGGGGAATCGAACCCCGATTACCAGGATGAGAACCTGGCGTCCTAGCCGTTAGACGATAGGGCCAAAATTGCGTGGGGCGCAATGTTGGTTAAGTGAAATATGAATACTCCAAACACCACTTCACGCCTCCACTCAACAACCTCCGTGTGAGGTTGCGTATTTATACCAGAAAGATGGGTGTATTAAAAGTAGAAAAGCGGCCCTACAGGGTCGCTTCTTCTTCGCGATACATGTGTCTTCATATCACCTACGGCTGCCACGGGACGAGTGTACCTTTTTCTCCCCAATCCCAGAAGTTACAAAAACAATCCTCCCCCACTGTACCTGTTGAAAAGATGGGGCAGTCTCCACTCCATGTGACACATAGGAAACGGGGTACTGGCGGTGATTTTCGCTCCAACAGCCGTACCTGAGGGTATCTAATCGTTCCAAAAGGAGGCGAACGGATCTGAGTCGGGTCAGAAGCGGAAGTTATGCTTGTTGCCCCACTCACAGAACTGAGCGCCCAAATGCAACACACGATGCCCGCAAGCGGAATAAGGAGTCTATTCATGCCGTCCTCCTCTTTTTGCGTCCACCTTGATTGCGACGAGTTGTCATAAACAAGACGAACACCATCACAAGACCGAGTTCAACCAGAAGATAGGCGAAAGCCTCGCTACCTGCACCACTCATGTTGTTCACAATTTTACCATGAGGGTACAGCACTGGAGGTGAGCCGAGTTCACTCCCCAACTTCCCTCTCCCCCGACGCGATTTCCGCGCAGGAGCATTCCAGATCATTGAAGTTTGGTCGGGCATTAAAACCTCCCTGTTTCTCTGAACATCTCTAAGTCGATACTACCAGAAACCTACCGACTCTTCCACATTGTGCTTTGGCGGACGAGAAGTTCTCCGGCTTTCTCGGGCTCGAGCATGATTTCTTCCACCAGCTTCTCTGCACGAATACTTTGTGAACCTTTTACTAAAATGGCGTCACCTGGTTTAAGCATCGTCTGTAACTCTCTTCCTGCCCGCATAACATCGTCGTATTGAAATACTTTTGTCTCACTCATACCATGTTCAAGTGCGCCTTTTGCAATCCCGCGTGCGCGTACCCCAAGTGTGATAAGAATATCAGCGTGCTCTGCTACCAAGGCACCAATACGTTCATGTTCTGAAATTGAATACTGCCCAAGCTCCATCATATCTCCCAGTACCGCAATACGCCGACGCACTCCTTTCAGTTCCCGGAGTGTCTGGAGAGATCGTTCACTCGCTGTCGGCGAGGAATTGTACGTATCATCGATGATCAGTGAATCTTTAATACCATCAATAATCCGCATGCGCCCTGGGGGCGGCATATGGTCACGCAGTGCTGTAGCGCTATCATTGATATCTACATCGAAGATCGATCCTACCGCAGCCGCAGCTGCGTAGTTGTACACATGCTGAACACCAAGCGAACCGTGCACATACATGAGCGTTGATTCTTGCTCATGCGTCAATATAAATTCAAACCCGATGAATTTCCCGTCCTCATAGATGATCTTATCTGCCGAACCCGTAAAGGCAGAGAGCGAGTAGCGACTATACCCAATTGTTTTCTGCCGTACACCATCCGCGATCTCTACCACCCGCTGATCATCATTATTGAACACGAGAACACCATCAGCCTTGAGCGCATGTACCAACTGCATCTTCTCTGCAGTAACCGCTTCTGGTGAAGCAAAATACTCTACGTGCACCGGCACATCCGGAAGACGAGTAAGGACCACCACGTCCGGAGTTATCCATTCGGTCAGTCTTTTCATATCGCCCGGACGATCTACCCCCATTTCAAGCACCAACACCTTTGGGTACCTACCGGGAAAGAGTGCAATGATTAGACCGTCAATTAAATTTTTAATCCATCGAAATGGATTGTTCCATGCATTCTGTAGTCCAAGTACCGACAACGGTACGCCAATCTCTGAGTTATAACTCTTTTCACTTTTTCGGGTATGAACACGAGAACGAATGACGGTATAAATCGCATCCTTTACCGATGTCTTCCCTACATTTCCTGTAACTGCGATGATCGTCGGATTTGTACGCTTGAGAAGCATTCGCGCCTCAAACGTAAGCACTTTGACAACAATTGATTTAAAGAGAGACTTCATCCCGTTAGAAATAGGAAATCATTGATTTCCGTTCATTATAGTTTGTAACATCGTCCGACCTATACACGCGTACCATACTGATTGTCCTTATGTTACTACAAACCTTTTGATTTCTAACGGGATTCATACGTACGTTTTATCGGTCAGGCGGAATGTTGTAGTAATTGATTAAGAATTGGGTCAATTCCATGAAGGGTGCGGTCATGGTTTCTGACGCATAGCGTACCCCCTTTGGTTCAACAGTATACAGGAAAATCAAAAATTCTGGGTCGTACGCCGGGAAATAGCCAAAGAATGAGTGGAGGAAACGATCGTCGTAGTATCCACCATTCTGTGGATCTGCGATCTGAGCGGTGCCTGTTTTTGCGGCTACGGTATAGCGTGGAAGTGCGACTGTCCCGCCACGAAGTGCTTCGTCGACAACTTTCACGAGCATGCGTGTCAGCGTCTCACTCGTCTCAGTAGAGAAAATCTGCGCTCCGTCTGGAAATCCGACTTCGTGCACTTCACCATCTTCATACCCTATCTCTTGCACGATGTGTGGTGTAATAAGCTTACCACCGTTAGCGAGTGTGGAGAGTGCGCGTACCGTTGCAATCGGTGTCATAGCAATTCCTTGACCAAACGATGCGGTGGCGTACTCAATATCACGAGGACTATTCAGGTTATCAATAAGGCCATGTGCTTCACTCGGAAGATCAATGCCGGTCTCACTTCCGATTTTTAGATCGAAGAAGTATTTTCGAAAAGCATCCTTTCCCACTAACTGTACAACATGAGCAACGCCTGTGTTCAATGACTGACTCAACACCTCCTGCATTGGCACAGTGCCGCGACCGCGACCATCGAAGTTGCGAATAGTGAATCCGTCCAATTCTAAAAAACCAGCATCATAATAGGTCGTCGACGGTGTCACCTTATCTGTATCAAGCCCGACAGCCATAGTGAGTGGTTTGATAATGGACCCCATTTCGTACACACTCTCAACTAATGGATTTCCAAATGAATCAATATCCAATCCATTTCGATCATTCAAATCAAAAGTTGGAATGACATTCATTGCATAGATATCGCCCGTCTTTGGGTTTATGATGATTCCTCCTGTCAGGCGACTGTCCCACGTCACTTGTGACTCCTCGAGTACCGTGTCGAGCATACGCGCAACCGTTGGCTCGATAGAGGTCACGATATACCCCTCCTTATGTGCTGGCTCTTCATCTATAAACGATCCTAGATTACCAAAGATTTCTGCAAAAAAGTTAACTGACAAACGTGTGTTATCGCGCGAAAGTACGTCGTCATAGTACCTCTCAAGACCATAGATTCCTTGGAGGGTGTCGCCACGATACCCAATAAACCCTAGTGTGCGTGCCGCAAGCGAACCACCGCCATACGTGCGCCATCTTGTGCGATACAGAAGCACTCCTGGTATATCGAGTGCATCAATCTGGTCTGCTTCCGCTTCAGTAACTTTTTGATCTATCTCTTGATAGGTTCGATCAACGCGTGCTGCTTTTTCTAGAAAATCATCTCGGTCAAGCGGAAGGATCTGTGAGAGTGCATCATATGTTTCCTTGTGATTTTTGAGGTGAGTTGCATTAATAGCAAGCACATACCCTGGCTGCATGGACGCAGCGGCAAAAGGCTCACCAATCTTTGGAGAAAAATAGATGTCACCACGGTCGAAAAGATCCCTTACCGTGTGTACGTACTGCTCTTCAGCACGCTCACGATATGCATCCCCTTTTATTACTTGTACATCATATAAACGCACAATAAGTACCACCGCCATAAGGAGTATGGCGCCCGTTATGAGTCGTATGCGAAATACAGCCTTTTTCCTCATCCCGTTAGAAATAACCCGGCTCTCGATTGGGCATTTGCCCAATCGAGAGCCGGGCGTTCACTATAGTGTATATAATCGTCCGACCGCATATCCTATGTATCATACTAGTGATTGAGGTCACCGTACAAACTTTTTGATTTCTAACGGGGTAAATCCCGTGACTCCAAAAAACGCACACGGACAATACTCATTATTGTTGATACGAGAGTGTGAGTGTACTTGGCGCGCGCTCGATATATACCTTTTCATCAACAGCAACATATCCTTCATGGAGTGCGATCTCATCGCTAATACTATACTGCAGTGCCATGTACTCCACTTCAAGCGCACTGATCTGCGACTTTACTTTTGTAATTTCCTGGTTGATCTCCTGACGCATAACCACCTGCACTACAGACGTGGTAACAAAATACATGTACAACGCAAATATTGAAATAAGTACTCCACCCAATGACAGCACCCAGACACGTTCTTCTGCGCAGATATGTGTGAATGTTCGATGTTTTGCCATATATGTCTTGCTTATGCTGCTTTTATAAATGTGCGTAATTGTGCGCTTCGTGCGCGTGGATTCTGTTTTAATTCAGTATCCGAAGCACGAATTGGTTTTTTGGTTGCTATCGTTCCTCTCCCTTCGTTTTTATACTGTCGAAATAAATGCTTGACGATCCGGTCTTCAATACTATGAAAAGTTATAATCGAAAGTCGTCCACCAGGTGCAAGATTTCGTACTGCCGCCTCGATGAATACTTCGAGGGCCTCGAGTTCATCATTGACCGCAATGCGTAATGCCTGAAAGGTCTTTGTCGCAGGATGCGTCTTGCCGTTTCTGTAGAATGCAGGTGCTGATGCGCTCACAATCTCAGCAAGTTGTTTTGCTGTGGCGATAGGAGCCTCCTCGCGCGCAGCGACAATGCCAGAGGCAATACGTCGTGCAAACCGCTCTTCTCCGTACCCTTTCAACACATTTTTAATGTCCTCCTCGGGCCATTCATTCACAATGTCTGCTGCAGTGAATGAATACCGATCGGGATCACCGTAGGTCATGAGCAATGGATCTTCGCTGTTGAATGAAAATCCTTTACCACCATCGGTAAACTGATCCATCCGCCAGCCAAGATCTGCGAGTACGGCATCAACTTCTGTAACGTCCAGATCCTTAAGTACCTGGTCGAGCGTACGGAAGTTTGTACAGACGTACTCCACTTGTGCGGCAGCATGCTGCAGGGATTCTTGTGCAGATGTTATTGCCGTCTCATCGGCATCGAGCGCTATGAGTGTTCCTTTTTCACCAAGCACGTCGAGTATTGCTTGTGTGTGTCCGGCACTCCCGAGCGTTGCGTCTACCACGACGGCATCATCAGTGAGATTGAGTGAAGCTACTGCTTCGTCTTTCAATACCGTGATGTGCTGTGTCATAGCAGTCAAATATTAGAGCACGCCAATACTTCCGAGTTGTTCAGCAAGCTTATCAGCCTGCTGTTCAATTTTTCGCTTGTACGATTGCCACGTTTTCTCATCCCAAATCTCTACCCGATTATGTATGCCGGCAAACACCACTTTGTTTGCAAGCCCTGCAAAACCTTTGAGAAAATCAGGAACAAGAATTCGTCCTACGGAATCTACCTCCACTTCAACCGCTCCTGAAAGGAAGAATCGGTTGAACCCTCGTGTACCCGCCTGTCCAAGTGGGAGATCCCCAATTTTTTTGGTTATTTTCTCCCACTCCTTCTGCGGATATATGAACAAACAATTGTCGAGTCCGCGCGTTACCACCAGTTTCTTTCCTAATTCCCGACGCCACTTCGAAGGAAGTGATAATCGTTTTTTAGAATCGATACTGTGGGTGTATTCGCCGATCAACATTTTTTGGAAACTTAGCTCACACGTGGTTGCGAGACGTCGTGCTCACGTGCGAGCTAAGTTTGCCACTATCTCCCACCACGTAGACAGTATATACCACTTCACCCCACCCTCTGCCAGAGTTATACACAGAAAAACACCCCGCGGCCTTCGGCCGCGGGGTGTTTTTATCCTCAATATCTAGAACCACTTTTTCAAACGGCTCTAAAAGGCACTAATTATCGAGATGCTCAGATAGTTTTTGTAAATTCGCATATAAATCTTGATCCTGAATCTTCAATAGAACCTTTTTTATAAGCGGTAGAAACTCTTGTTTCTCATGTGGCCAAAGAGACCTATCGCTAATGATCCGGTTAGAAACTCTATAAAGTTCTCCCCCGAACTCCTCGTAATCTATCTGAAGCTTATCAATATTAGCGCGCAGGAATGCTACGCCCTCCCAATAACCTCCTCCGAGTACCTTCTTTACAAAGTAATTGTGATCTATGTTGAACTCATCTATGTGCAGCAGAATCTCTTGATACAAACCGTTCCCAACCAGCCTTTCTAACAACCTCAAGTGGGTTGGCTGAGAAAAATGTCTTAGCTTTTTGATGATCGGCAGTCGTGACTCTTCCATTTCGTCATGGCACAGGAAAATTACGACTTGATCAGTTAACTCCAGATCTGTGATATTCCCAAAATTTATATCCGTAACCTCTGCAGAAATTATCAATTTGTTAACAACATCATTGAGCTCTACTTCTTTTAAAACACTTTTAAGATCACCGAATGTCTGTGCTACAATTTTACTGTCTTCGTCCATAACAAAGGTGACAAACGGAAGACGGTCTTCCTCTCTCAGGTGCTGGAGACTACCTAAAGCTACCGGGATCAAGTAAGAGTGAATTGCCACTACTTTCTCAGCGCTGTGGAGATCAAATGTTTCTTCAGAACCATTAATTAGACCTATTTCATATTCTAATAATTTTTGTGAAATTGCTGTGCGATCAGGTTCATCAAACTTTCCTAGAAGCCTTGCCACTTCTGAACCCCTGTCATCCTCGATCAGCTGCTCTACTATTGTTGGATGATTAGCTAAGTCACCTCCTTTCTCATTTTGCAACTCCTCAATACGAGGGTCCCTTTCAAACCCAAATCCTTTAATTTTTCCATCCATCTCCCATAGAAATCTCAGGTCTTCTCTACTCAACTCCTCCCCTGCTTTGTATGTATTATCAATCTCGGTCAAACGCTTCATGTTTTCAGCTTTTTTCTTGTACTGTTCACCTTCTTCACCGAATTCATCCATCTTTTCCTCCAGCACGGGAGCTATGTATGGGTCAATTTCTTGCTGATGCGCAACACCACGAACCTCAGCGAGGTGATCACCTTCCATTCGAATAGCCAAACGTGGGATTTTTGACTCGCCAAGTGCGTTGAGTGAGTAATAGACATGGAAGTCACCTTGCTCTAGCTGTGCCGCCGCTGTCGATTCTCCAGCTGTACACCATCCAGTACCGTGACCTTGGATAGTTGATGTAAGCGCCAGTGGGTCTGAACCCTTTTTAAAGATGCGCCATTCACCATCAGTAATCTCATAGAGTTCACTATTGTCAGCAGCGACATGTTCGATTGCAAAGGCATAGTACTTTGCAAAGTTTTCAGTGTGTAATAATTTTCCAAACTCTTCATCTGAAACCAATTTTCCTTCTGTCGCATGTGCATTTTGACCTTCCACAACTGGATTTTCTACCATTTCACCTTTTGATTTCTTCTCAATAACATCAACAGCATACGCGAGTGCCTCTCTATTTAGATCAGGATATGGCGCAGTTGTCTGTCTACTCCTTTTGCCAAATTCGTGCTTTTCTTTGTCGTAACTCGACATTCCAAGCATACTTCTAAAGGCCCAATACTTTGCCCAATCGGGATAGAGCGCATCGTCCGAAGCTAAATAATCTATCCACGCATCAAGCGATGTCGCCTGATCAGTCTGTATAACTCGCACTGCCTCAGTGCGCATTGTATCGGTAACTTCTATATCGCCATGACCTTGTTCACGCGCAACTTGCTGCTGGAGTCTAAAGTACGACTCAGGAATTTCATCTTCTGCGATAATGTACTTTTTATGAAGTACTTTTTTAAGCGCCCGAAGTCCTTGCTTTTTCTCATCTTCATCTTCACGCTCAATAATTTTCTTAAACCTATTGAGGTAATTTTGTATCTGTACTTCAGGTTTCTGCGACACTTTCTCCCCATCTTTCAGCTTAGTACGCTTCGCTGCAGCAGCAACCTCTGCAGATTTATGTAAATCAAATCTTCTCTTTAGAAATTTTGGTCCTTCCATATAACAAGATATTAATTATATAACAAATCTATCTATGTTGCGCGTTCTAGGAAAACTCGCTATATTATTTGTAATGAAGATACGCAATATAACCGCTTGGTATTTTTGGCACACATCTTTCGTGCGAGAGTGCTGTGCTGATGTTGCGTAATTTCACTCCATCAAAGTAGCCCCCTCGCTCGAGAGCGAGGGGGCTTTGCCGTGTGGCGGCTCATACATTGTTCCTTCTTGGAGAATACATGATGACAGATACCGCTTCAAAACCTCAAAACCCGAAGCCAAGTCCAGACCCCACATCACGACCACCAACTCCGCGACCATCGCGACCGCCTGAGCGTTTCGACGTCGTATAACGAAACGGTACAAGACGATCTCCAAAAACAAAAGAGCCGCTCACGCGGCTCTTTTGTTTTTTATTCCTTCGGGCGCGGTGTTTTCTGTGTGTTTAGTCCTCAGATTATTTCTGTAAGCGTAATCGTCCTAAGACAAAATCCTTCTCAAGCATACTCAAGAACCATCCAACTTTTGGACCGTGGTCTTTAGCAAAAAACGCAGTATAAATTGCTGAAAAGAATTCTTGCGGTGTGAGGCTGGATTCCTCTTTTATCTCATGTGTCAGAGAATGTATTGAGAGACCATCGTACGTAACAGATGCTTCAAGCTTATCCGCGAACAATGCGAGAGCACGCTTTTGTTCATCAGTGAGTGACTGTGTCTGTTCAGGCAGAGATTCTTGAAGTGCAAAAATAAACTTCTCGTCCGCATAGCTTTTAAGCCACCGTTTTGTATACTCACTACGCATTTCTATTTCTTCTCTATCGGCATCAGTGAGTCTCTCACCTTTCATTTTTTCAACTTCTTCATAGATGTCCATATGCGGCATTTGCACCAAGAAAGCAATCTGTGAAAACCGAGGGAGATATCGCTGTGGTAGTGCATCTCTTTTTTCAGATGGCACATGTGAGAATTTAAACACCTGCGTATCATCATCCTCCACACCACCCCAATACTTCTCAGCAAGGCGATCGTACGTGTCGAAGAGTACAGGAATTGCATCGCCTTCTGGATCAAAGTTAAGCTGTCTATTGATAGGTGACTTGAGTAGCAGTAGACGGAGTATGTGCGGAGGCAATAGCGCAGACATTTCTTTCGCTGTTGCTGCGTTCCCTTTTGATGAAGACATCTTACTTCCTCCAACGAGGAAAAATTCATTAAACACTCCGTACGGCGGCTCATGTTCGAACACTTCTGTACAAATTGCTTCTGCTACCTGACGCGCACCGCCTTTTGTGTAATGATCTTTACCGCCACCTTCAAACTGCACGCCACCACCGACAACTGCAAATTTTGCAGCCCAGTCGACTTTCCATGGAAACTTTGCACCGCCATCAAATGGCGAACGTCTCCCTTCATGACCACACCCTTCTGCCCATTTCACTACGTCGCTTGAACACGTATACCCCACTGTCTCACCATCAAAATCAGTAACGGTCGTCGTACTCAACTTTCCACACTGTTCGCACACTACTGAAATTGGATACCAGTCTTCAGACTTTTCACTTTTTGAAACCTCTTTATAGATTTTCCGGATGACATCTCGTTTTTCCAACGCCTGACGCATTACTGTATTCATCTTCCCACTGAAATATAGTTCGGTAGCTCGATACACCTCAGCATCAAATCCAATACTCTTCAGCGTCGCAACATACTCTTGTCCATACAATTCAGCGAAATTTTTATACCCCGGCTCAGGTGAAGGAATTGTATAGAGCGGCATGCCCATGTATTTTTCATACTCCTTCTCATCGAGATAACTTGGAATGCCGTCCATTGCATCAAAGTCGTTGATTTCAAAAAAGAATGTAGTGGCAACCCCTCTAGAACGAAGAACGTCGGCCACAATTGCGTGGAGTGAGGCGCTACGGAGTGAACCAACATGCACACGACCAGAAGCGGTCTTCTCATCACGCACGATGATTGGTTCTCCTGCATCGATACGATCTTTATATCGACGCATGACCTCGTCAGCGATTTTATCTGCCCAAAACATAGGGTAATCCTACCGTTTAAAGGAGTAAATGCAAAGCGTCGCATTCGTATATATTGACAAAGTGATTAAAAATCAGTATTGTGTTTTTAGAATTTTAAAAGGACCCGCAAAACAGGAGGATGCGGAAATGCGTATCACTAACACACAAGCCGCGACAAACGCCTCCATCGGCATCACGATCTGGCTGAGGAGAACTCAACTCAAAATTTCCCAAAGAGATTTAGGAGAAGCGGTCGGAGGGATGTCTGAAAAACAGATCGAGGGGTACGAAAGTGGCACAGAGCCTCTGCGAGCGGACCAATTACCTCTGTTCGCTCAGGCGCTGAGATTGCATATCTCAAACCTATTTGTTTTGTTCAACCAAAACACAAGCACCTCCGATCCTTTCTTTCCTGTAGAAACCATTCGTCTGTGGAGGACAATGGATCATGTCGATGCTCGAGTGCAAGTCCGCGTCGCTCTTGGGCTGGCAGGTACCAAGATCTGGATATGAGCTAAATCTGTCTCTGTCCCAGACCAAAACCCCGCGGCGCTGCTTGCAGCGCCGCGGGGTTTGATTGATCCTATGATTCTTTCCCTACTCAACCTTCAATACTTTGTACATCTGTTTTCCTCCCGGCGTTTCAAAATTAAATGCATCACCTTTTGCTTTTCCCATGAGTGCTTCACCAAGTGGAGAGAGGTACGAGAGTTTATGCTCATGAATGTTTGCTTCCTCAGAACCAACAATGGTGTATGTCCGACTGTCTTTCTCTTTTTCTTTCTGAATCGTTACCGCTGATCCGAGACCAATAACGTCACCCTTCTTTTCGTGCGCAACAATCTTTGCTTCCTTCATCACCTTCTCAAGGTGTCCGATACGCTCTTCAATTGCTGCCTGCATGTCACGCGCTTCCTGATACTCCGCATTCTCCGAGAGATCGCCGAGACTTCGTGCGTATTCAAGTGATTCAGCAATTTCTTTACGACGTACTGTTTTTAAATGTTCAAGTTCCTTCTTTAATTCCTCAAATTTTTCTGAAGTGAGAAATGAGTCTTGTGAATCAGTCATACAATATGTGATGGCTATAAAAATGTTGCCCCATTATACGCAGTTACTGCTCAGGGTCAATCGAGCGCTGGCGGAACAGATTCTCCTTGCAAATACCATGGACGAAATTCTGCCATCCAATCGAATGCTTTCCCCATCACACTTCCTGCACCAACCATGTTTGCGCGCGGTCCACTCTCCATAAAAAGAATAAAGGCGTACTTTGGTTTCTCATATGGAAAATATCCGGCGATCCATGAATTAACCTTGTCATTACTCACACCAAGTTCTGCAGTACCCGACTTCCCTGCAATCGCAACATCTGATCGCTCGAGTGCACGTGCGGTTCCTCCGTCTTGTACAACGGTCTGTCGCATTCCTTCTCGCACAATTTGTAAACTTTCTTGATCAAGATGTAAGTTAGTTCGCGCACCCTTCTCTCCAAGAATGATTTGCGGTGTTACCAATGTGCCGCCGTTTGCAATCGCAGCATACGCGCGGAGTATCTGGAGTGGTGTGGTTAAAAAACCAAACTGACCGATAGCTGTGTTGTATGTATCACCAAGCCGCCAATCGTCATCAAATGTCTCTTGTTTCCACTCAGGATTAGGTACCACTCCCTCCACCTCACCACCAAGCGGTACGCCCGTCAGATCGCCGACCTTAAAGAGTTTCATGTACTCGTAGATTTTTGTGATCCCGAGACCTTCCTGATCCTCAAACCCACCGCCAATAGTGAAGAAATACACGTTTGATGAATAGGCGATGGCATCGCGCATTGTCATCGGGCCGTGCGCACGCCAATCGTGAAAGACTGCGGGGTTGTCCGGATCATATCGATTTGGTACCACAAGCTCGCCATTGGAGACAATTATTTTTTCTGGATCAATAATATCTTCCGTGAGTGCAGCATACGCGACAAACGGCTTGACGATCGACCCTGGTGTATACACACCACCAATCACCTTATTTAAAAACGGAAAGCGTTCATCGTTGTAGTACGCTTCTATTTGCTCAACGTCGTCGCCATCAGAGAGCACTTCCGGATCGTACGACGGATAACTCGTGAGCGCGACAATCTCTCCAGTTTCAACATCAATCATCGCCGCCGCACCACTACGGAATCCCTGACGTATCGTCGTGGTTGCAATCAAGTCATACAAAACCTCAGAAAGCTCAGCATCAACTGAGGTCGTGAGTACATCACCAGAGTACGGCTGTGCAATTGTGTTTTCAGAAATAATTTCTCCCTGTGCAGTTGTCTCAATAAGTTGTGTGCCATTCTCACCCATGAGTTTAGTATTGAAGGACCCCTCAACTCCACTCTGCCCTTCGTACTCGGTACGATAATAGACGCCGGACGTATCTTTCTGCGGATAACTCACATATCCAATGAGTTGCCCCAGACCCTCTCGATCCGTATATGCGCGAACCGGAAAATCATACTCGCCAGTGCGGTCAAGTTCATTCCATGCGAGAAGTTCTCCGTTGCGGTCATAGATGACTCCCCGTTCTGCCACAATCAGCCGGTGTGCGAGGCTATTCTGCTCACTCTGCGCAGCATACACGGCGCCATTCACAATTTGCAACATACCAAGACGGCCGAGAAAGACGATGAGTATTAGCGAAAAAATAATTGCAATTGCATAAAGATTTCCGCGTCCAATAGGTTTCTCCATACGCCCCTCCATGCGCAGTGTGTTAAATGACGGCAAGTTTGAAGAGTCGAGCAATATCTCATCAAAAGACACTTCATCTTTTTGTCTTCTTTTTCTTCTGAAAAACATGAAAAGGATTCTAAGTTCTTAACCATCAATCCAACCACATATGCGGACGTATGATTGTGGTCGCCATGAGTAATACGCCAACAGAAATCGTGTACAGATATCCATACATCATATACGGAGTCGACACCCCAAACTGAATATCAATACTCGCTGCAATAAGCAGTACTTCATATCCGCGCCACACGAATATATAGAGGGACGCCGCAATGAGAAATATCCAGAACGGCAAAAAGAGCCCTATGCCGACAAGTATGCCAAATGAAATGCTACGGACAATCATATGTTCGGAGAACTAGAGGCAGTCATCGTCTCATCAAACTCTACTGAGTCAGTGGTGGTCGCCCCTTCGTCGACCAAAAAGTCTATAGGAACCGGCACCACAAACAGTGACTCTTTTTGTTCCGCAACCAACCGCTCCACTTCTTCAAACGAAATGCGCTGCTGCGGTTCGCGTGCCACTGCAACAGTCCGTAGCGACTGAATTGATTCAGTTAACACGATGTATGCATCTTGCTCAGGCTGCGCTTCGGTCGATCGGATAAAGTCGATGACGCCCAAAATTCCACGACTGAGTGAGGGAAGGAGCACGACATCACCTTCAGTAATCTCTACACCTTGTGGCACACTGACACGCACCACACCATCACCTTCGCCATGCGCAGTGGTGTAGATGTCTGGGCCCACGATATACACCGTCGTCTCCATGTTTGGAGCAGAAAAGGGTGTGACAAGTGCATAATCTGCAAAGGTTCGATGCACGAAACCTACCGCTCGGTCATCTCTGTAATACACGACAGCATCTTCTGTAATACCATCGCGCGACCCCGCATCAATAAGTAATGTGTCGTAGGGGATGAACGGAGGACGAGTAACCACGCCGGCCGCTATACGTGCCTGTACCTCATCACGCCCCAATAAAGCGCGTAATTCCTCATTCTCGCTCTCAAGCACTACTCCCCGTTCAACAGTGTCCTGATATAAAACCTGCTCTTCCGTTAATACGCGTATCTCCTCCATTAACTCACTGCGATCACGAATATATGATGGGATAGTTCCAGTCGACTCCGCTATCCAGACACGCACATTGAAGAGCGGTGCAGTGACGTATGAAAGCACACTACCGAGCACGTTGCGCGTCAAAAATATAATAACCACCACCACAACAACGCCTCCAATGATAACGACACTACTCTTTCTAGAGCTGCGGCGATAGTTCCCCTTCTTTTTCGATGAGAAGTTCTGCATATTGATCGAGATTTTCTATCACAATACCATTTCCGCGTATTACAGCGCGGAGCGGATCAGACACAACAACGACCGGCACTTTCAATACTTCTTCTAAGAGTGACGCGACCCCAGGAATCAGCGCACCACCTCCCGATAAATGAATCCCGCGGCGCATGACATCTGAGAGCACTTCCGGTGGCGTCGCCTCTATTACATCACGTACTGCTTCAACAATGGTGTGTATTGAGGATGTGATCGCATCACGCACATCCGTCCCTGTAATAATAACTTCTCGCGGCAGTCCCGTCACGACATCTCGCCCACGCACCACAACCTCTTTCGTCTCATCGTCTTCCTCAATCGACGCAAGGAGTATCTTGGTTTCTTCAGCAGTTCTATCGCCCACAATCACCTTAAACTGATTACGAATATACCCAACAATATCTCGACTCAACTGATCTCCCGCAACCTTGATGTTTCTCGAGTGCACAATACCATTCAATGACAATACGGCTATGTCAGTCGTCCCGCCGCCGATATCGATAATCATATTCCCTTCTGCTTTATGGATCGGCAACTTTGCGCCGATTGCAGCAGCAACAGGTTCTTCAATAAGAAAGACATCACGTGCACCAGCATTACGTGCAGCATCACGTACCGCGCGCATCTCAACATTTGTAATTCCGGACGGCACACCGATCACGACGCGTGGTGAAATGAGAAAACGTGCATTTTCCCGGACTTTTGCAATAAGATATGCCAACATCTCCTCGGTCACCTCAAAGTCAGAAATTACGCCATCAACAAGTGGTCGTACAACTTCTATATGTGACGGCGTGCGTCCGAGCATTGTCTTTGCCTCACTCCCGACAGCGACTAGCTGTCCTGTTTTTTTATTAATAGCGACGATAGTTGGCTCATTGAGCACTATGCCTTTCCCTTTGAGATAGACGAGCGTGTTTGCAGTTCCTAAATCGATACCAATATCTGTTGATACGGTGCTTAATACTTTGTCGAGAATTTTTGAAATCCGTTTAATCATCCTTCTTCATTCGTTACGAAATCGGCATAGAGTTCTTCTTCCGTTAGAAAACGCGTCGTACCGTCAGCACGTGTCACAACCTCAAATGTACTCTCGTCTTTTGTTTTTCGACTCACGACAACCCGATACGGTATACCCATCAAGTCACTGTCAGCGAATTTTTCACCGGTACGTGCATCGCGATCATCGTACAACACCTCTACACCGCGGCGTGTGAACGACTCGTAGATTCCGTCTGCGTAATCACGCACTTCTGCATCATCAAGATTGAGTCCGACTAAGTGCACCTGAAATGGTGCAACAGCTTCTGGCCATACGATACCTCGCTCATCCGCAAGCTTTTCCACAATAACTCCCATTGCTCGTGTGATACCAATACCATACGAACCCATCCACACGGGCGTATTTGTCCCCTCACTATCCTTAAAGGTCAGGCCGAGATCCTCTGCTTTTTGTCTCCCAAAGTTGAAGATGTTTCCAACCTCAGCAGTCTTCACCTCTTCCATTTCTTCTTTACTCACCCCAAGTTCAGCGAGTGCATTTTCGCCCATTACCTCGTCATTGATTGCAACTTTTTTATCACGGTTGATGTAACACACATCTTCTCCTGACTCACATATCGTCTGAAACTCGTGGCTAAACTCGGTAAATGCTCCACCGGCCGCAAAGGTGATGTAGGTATCTTCTCCAATTCCCAGACGGTCAAAGACATTTGTATACGCGACCTTTGAGGCCTCATAGAGTTCATTATGCTGCGACTCATCAGCAGAAAGAGAGTATGCATCCTTCATCACAAATTCCCTGCCGCGCATGATGCCACTCTTTGCGCGCAGCTCGTTACGAAGCTTCGTTTGAAATTGATACACATACTGCGGTAGATCCTTGTAACTCTGAATATAGTTTTTCATCATCTCTCCGATCGGCTCTTCATGACTCCAACCAAATCCAACTTCACCACCTGCTGCCAGTGTCGACTTGAACCACACATCGACAACACTGTCATCCCAACGCTCGGTCCGCTCCCATAGTTCTTTATTCTGTAGCGTGGTCATTAACAGTTCCTGACCACCGATTGCATTCATTTCCTCGCGGACAATCTGCTTTACTTTTTCTTGTACACGCAAACCGAGCGGCAGAAATGAGTACGCGCCCGCCATCTCTTTATGAATATATCCTGCACGAATCAATAGTTGTGCATTTTTTGACACCTCGTCAGCCGGTGCCTCTTTGCGTGTTTTTGTAAATAGTTGAGTTTGACGCATACGTATATACCTCCACGGCACGGAATCTGCCTTCGGCAGATTCCGTGCGTAATATCTCCTATTCTAGCCCGTTATCTTGGGACGGTCAAAACTATGACAATATCCTTACGATGTCGTTGTATGTCACCGCAATCATAAGGAGAATTAAAATAACGAAGCCGATGGAATTAACCGTTCCAACAAAATTCGGAGAAATTGGTGAACGCTTAACTGCTTCAATTCCAACCATGAGCAATCGTCCACCGTCGAGCGCCGGGAATGGGAGTAAGTTGATGACCGCGAGATTGAGAGAAATAAACGCGGTAAACATGAGGAGCGCAGAAACACCAAATGACGATGCTTCGTCGACAAGACCAACAATACCTATAGGTCCCGCGACTTGTGAGAAATCTGCCTTGAGCTGCACCGCGTTTACAAGCAACCCTCCAAGACCAAGAGTAATGTCGCGCAATGTTGTCACGGTCAGAACGGCAGCCTCACCAAATGCTTCATGAATTGGTAGACGAACCACCTCAACCAACGAAAGTCCAGCACCAACGACCGCAACAGTATCTTCTTCAGTCAGCCCGCGGGCTGGGGTGAGCGTCACTTCCACAACATCCGATCCATTGGCGTATGAGAGTGTCATAGATTCTACTTCATGTTCACGGACAAACTCTCGAAATCCAGATGGAGTAAGCGTGTCGAGTTGGTCTGACGATGTCGTGAGTAACACCACCTCGCTGCCAAGCGGTACGTCTGCGTTCGCAATAGGACTGTCTGGCAAAATAGATACAATGGTCAAGGTTGCCGCATCACTCGCCTCACTCTCTGGTACTGATGTATAGGTACCTGTTGCAAACACTGCAGCAAAGAGCGCCCATGCCAAGAACACATTCATCGTGACGCCTGCAATGAGTACAAGCGCCTGCATCCATTTTGGTCGAGAAGAGAAACTGCGAGAGTCAGCTGCTACTGCGCCTTCAGAATTTTCTCCGTAAATTTTAACGAAGCCTCCAATTGGAAAAAGGTTGAACGAATACCGCGTCTCCCCTTTCTGTACACTAAACAATCGTGGAGGAAATCCAATACCAAATTCATCAACTCGCATCTTCGTGAGCTTTGCAACCACAAAGTGCCCCAACTCATGCACGAGCACCAACACAAAGAGGACAATAAGAAAGATGAGTATGGACATAGAACCTATCCCAAAATAAACCACGAATAAATAAAGAGATTCTTGTCTCGTTTCGCCACGGACACCCCACAAAATCCGGCATACATTGTCAAAAACTCACTCAGTGAATGAGTATTCACTTCACTCATTTTCATCAATGTCTTCACGGATTTTGTGGGGTTTTGCATAGCGATTTCTTTTGGGAAAGGTTCTAATTTATTTTGGAATAGATTCTTAATTAACCTTTAATCTCTTTTTCTTTGGCGTCAAAAAGGTTTTGAAGTTCCTGGTTGGCTGTTTCCATGTTTTTCTGTAAGTCTTCTTTTGCGCGGAATGTTTCGTCTTCACTCAGTTTCTCCGCTTCAAGTTTTCGCATTGCGTCGTCGCGTGCGCCACGCAGTTGCACACGTCCTTCTTCAAATTTATTCTTTGCCAATTTAAGAAGCTGCTCTCGCCGCTCACCGGTAAGTTCTGGAAACACGACACGAAGTCCGGAAATGTTACTCACCACCGAGAGCCCAAGATTGGCATCAAGAATTGCCTTCTCTACTGCCGCTGCCTGCCCCTTGTCCCACACGCCAATGTGGAGTGTTTTCGCGTCTTCAACACCAACCGTGCCCACCTGATTGATCGGCACCTTTGATCCGTATGATTCCACCATGACACCATCAAGAAGTGAGGGTGTCGCAATACCCGCCCGTATTGAACCGAGTTCTTTTTGTAACCATGTCGTAATCTCCCCGACACGTGTATTAAATCCTGAAAAGTCGTATGCCATGGACTTAGTATAAAGTGAAACGATGAAAGTTGAAAGTCGAGACTATTACGCTATCTATCTGACACAAATCTTCATCTTGGATTTTTAGTCGAGCGACAGCGCCATATGCTCCAAAAGCATCTTCTGTGAAGAACCTCTCCGGTCGACATACGACCTGACCATCAACAACTCCTTCATGAGCCCTCGGTCTTTTTGCTGATCAGCATGCACCTCAAGTCCATTAAGAAGTGTACGTACCCACGCAGTGTCCTTTTCTTTTACTTTTTTCTCAATCATAGACAAGCGGTCGCGATAGGGAGACGCAATGAATTCTTGCGCCACTACATTGACTCCTTTCTCCTCCGCAGCGCCTCCATCGCGCATGAGTCGCGAACGCACCGTTGCGATGAGCACTTCCTCATGCGGCACGAGTATATAAAAACGAGTCGTCACTGCCGGCTCTTCAAGTGTTTTAAGAAGTGCATTCTGCGCTTCCATCGTTGCATTTTTAAAACTCACCACAAACACACGTTCCGGCCGCTCAAGTGGTCGGAGCGATGCTTCATGTGCAAGAAGTCGTGCGTCAGCAATATTCAATTGCTCGATCAAAATGTGTCGCACATCAGCACTTGGTGATTGAAATTCTTCAGGGAGTGAACTCAACACCGTTGAGACATCACCCACACAAAGTATGGCGTGGTGCTGCATAGGTCTCTATTATGGATCATTCGCCTCAAATACCAAAATTACCCTCCTTTGCGTGTGATGATTTTTCTCACGACACGCCGCAGATAGTGGTCGAAAGACTCTTCAGGTAAGTACGCGATGCTCTGCTCTTGCATCCAACCATTTATGTAATCGCGGACAGAAAATATTTCTTCCTTCTTGGCTCCCTCCCAATCACCAGACGCAATGATCGACATAGAGAGTGGTGCAAGCCTTTTATAGAGTGGGTGTTCACTTCCGCTCGTACCCATTCCCAAAATACCGCTCGAACGAAAGAGCTCCCACTCAGACAGGAGTTGTTCGAGTCCTTGCGTGACTGCAGAAGCTTTTAGTTCGTCCGGTAACACATGATCTGCGGCGCCCGACACAGCGAGTTCAGATACCGCAATCTTTGCGGGCATTTCTGAGACAGCGTTTGATGGCACTACTTGTGGTACTTTTCCTTCCGGCTGTGGTGATTTCTCTGGCTGGGGTGTTTGCGGCGCCGGTACAGGCGTCGCTGCAATCGATGAAGTGCCAGCATCAGCCAAGGACGGTATGGTATGCTCGCCACGCGATGGTGGATGTTTTTCAGGAGTGGTAGGAAAAGATGGTTTGTCTTCTTTTTGAATCTGAGGAGTAATGTCCTTCTCTATATTTGAGTTTGGCGTAGACTCTTCTGCAGACTCCCATGATTTCACTTGCGGCACATCTGGAACAACATATGTATTACGAAGTATATCCCCCGAATGCGTGGGCGCCGGCACCTTCTGTTTCTCTGGTTGCTGGCTAGGAGTATGCGCTACAGGAGTTGTCGCAATGCTATTTGCTTCAGGGCTGAGCTTCATCACTTTTTCAAAAGCAGCTTCAAGATCTTTCATTGCAGTGAGGAGTGCTCCTGTTGCACCTTGATTCGCGGCCTTCATTGCAGTGAGGAGTGCGGCCATGTACGTCGTGCCAATTGTATTTCCTTTACCAACCAACATCACCGGATTTCCCACTTCCGCATTCACAATTCTTTTGATTTCCGCAATGCGCGCTTTGTATTCCTCAACAGATTTTTGCGGAACTTCTGCAGGAGCTGGCGTTGGTGCAGATGCAGCAAGCTCTTCTTTTTTTGCGGGTACTGATTCTTGTACAGGTAATGTATTTGAAGGGGCGTCTGTATGTTTCTTTTCTTCTTGAGCAGCAGGCTGTGCCGGCGGCTCATCTGCACTCACGTTAGATTTCGATGATTGAGTCTCTGAAACAGGAAGATTGTCCGGTACGACATTCACCGACGAAGCTTCTGGTGACTGACGCACGATACGTTCTGTAGATTCATCTTTTTTTGGTGTCGACGTCTGTACAGACACTGATACAGTGGGAGCAAATTGTGGACGAGGGCGTGTAACACCGAAGTGACGTGGTTGTGTGTCCATACTCTCTGGTACTGTCTGATGTACGACGTCCTCTTGTGTATCTTTTTTTACCGGCGTCTGTGTTTTGACGTCAAGTACTTTTGCAGTAGGTTTTAGTTCTGAAGCAGACGAACCAACCACATTAAATGATGTTGCCATCGATTCAATCTTCTCACGAAGTTGCATGTCTGTTCCGCCACTCTGCGCATACGAAAGTACAATGTCGCGAAATTCAGCATACGCATCTGCGTCCATTCCTGATTCTTTGCCCGCTTTCAAAAGCTGTGTGAGTCCTTGCCAACTCCGCACGTCAAACATCTGCGTCGCTTTTGTTGCAACTGCCTGAACAGCATCGGTACGTGTTGTACGAGAACTTACCTCCGTCATATATACGTGCATTGTATCACTACACTTCTACAAACCGATATGTATGCACGTGCAAAACTCAGCACGCACACTACACAAGTACTGCCGCTGCCTCTGTTTTAAATGCAACAATTTCTTCTTCGAGTATTTCTGCATACCGTGGAAATGTCTTCAGTAGGATTTCAAACGCATCCTCTTTTTCTGCAAGCGCTTCTAGCTGTTGTTCAAACTGACTCACCACCTGCTCGTCCGCCTCCACCATAAACCGCAGTGTCGCACTCTCCATTATCATGGAGCCGATGTCGTCGAGAAAAGAAACTTTCTCTTCGTCTCTCATCTCCCCAAGCCCAAAGAGCTCGCTCAGATCTCTCTCCAACATGTTTTTTTGTTCGTCACTCATAGGAATTGTGTTAGGTGGCATTACTATTTTTGTTCATGTGTTCGACATATCGTGTGACGTACTGACTCAATGTCTCAGTAGGTCTGTACGGTAAAACAGATGCGTAAGTGTCGATGGTGTTTGCCCATTTTTCAAAACCTTTCTCAGATACATTGAGTTCCGCAAGGTTTGAGGTAGTAAGTTCTGAAAGTTGACTGAGCGGAGTACCTGCAAGCGCAGTATAGGTACCACGAATATCAGATGCACCAAGACCGAGAAAGCCACCTGATGTTTTTTCTACTCCCGCAACCAATGTCTCCATCTGTCTCTGGACAACATCGGCATGCGGCACCTTGACTTCAGGTGCGATATTTTCACCCGCATTTGTCTCGGAAGTATTCTGAGACCCCACAGAAATCTCAGCGGTGCTGTCTGCATTTGCTGCCGACCTAGACTCAACACTGCTGTCAGGACGAATTTCTGGAATCGGTATGTCTGAAGTGCCAGCACCTCCTCCGCGCAGCTGTTCTATCATTTGGTCCATGGCGCTGATCTGCAGTATTTCTCCCGGACGGATCTTGTGAGGATTGCCGCTTTCTACACCTACAGAACGTGTGAAGTCAGGATGTTGTTCCATGTATGCCACCAACCGATTTAAATCAGCGGTACGATCTGTACGGGGAATACCCGACAGCACGTGTGATTGTCCTCCAGTAGGGTTTGCATCAGGACCACTACCTTCCATGATGTTCCATATTCCCTTATCGTCTTCCGGTTGTACTATGTATGTGAAGTTTTCCGAGGCACTGGTAGAATCGCTCTGTACCTCTGCTATATTTTCTACCGCAGGCTGAGTCAACGATGGTTCTTGTGCATTCTCCTGAGCATCTGGAACAGTCGTAACACCCTCGTCTATTATGTCAGGAGCGCTACTGATACTTTCTGTTTCGGTACCTGAAGAAGTGACGGGTGGTACATATTCGTCACTCAGGCGTCCAGGGAGTTCGTTGTCAGATTTTGGTAACGCGGTCACTTCTGACTGTACCCCCTCCGCTATCTCCTCTTGACCAACTTGCGGTACGGTAAGATATGAATCTCCTGGACCTTGATTAAGAACACCCGTGTGATCAGGTCCGATTTCCCTCTTAGGAATTTCCGCGACTGCAGGGAGAGGTTCAGGAGATGGCTGCTGTGTATCTACCACATCAATATTTTCAGAATGAAATTCTGTCTCTACATCTACAGATGTGACTGGTGGTACATATTCGTCACTCAAGCGTCCAGGGAGTTCGTTGTCAGATTTTGGTAACTCTGTTGTAGAGGGTGGTTTCACAAACACCCCTTCATCCCGATTCAATTCAGTTGTACCAGCCACCAGGAATGCGAGTGCAGCCAAGGCAACTTTGACACTCCGTTTGCCAATTTTTGATTTGGCGGCAATACGCCGAACACCCTCGGTTATATGCGGCGCTCGTGCAAACGCTCCAGGATACTTTGCTTCCAACGATTTCTTTGAAGCATCTCTCCGTTCTGCAGCCAACTTGAGAACATTTGCCCGCTCAACCTCCCTCTTTTGTTCGAGTAGATTTCGTTCATCTTGTGCCGCAATGATCACTGGACTTTCAGCGCGGGCGTCTTTCCCCCACCTTTTTATTTCGTCCATTGAAAGGGCTGTACCTCCTACCGATCCTCCACGATCCTTTATCTGGTCTCCAGCAACACCTGATTCATCAGGATTGACTTCTACAGTAGATTGCGCACCGCGCTCTTTAATTCCACTCAGTGATTCTTCCTTTAACACTTCAAACTTATCAATGAGATCATGTATATCGCGTTCATCTTGTTCTGAAAAAGTATCTTTATTTTCCGCATCCAACATTTTCAAAATGCGCTTGCCATGCAGCTGCATGTCACTCATAACCTGTGGGTCTATCGCGTGCAGTACGTCGTCCTTTGTTCCCTCTGCATCAAAATCAAATGCGACGTTTGCTTGTATAGCGTCAGCAATTTCCCGTTCAATACCCCTTAAACGCTCTCGCGCATCGTTGTACGCTTTACTGGAATCAAACACCTCTCCTTGACCGCCGCCAGCGTCCGGTGCCGTTGTTTCCTCTACATCTGTTCCTGCCGAGGAGAGAGTTTTAATATCACTCAAAACATCATTCGACATTGCAATCGTGTCCCGCCACTGTTGAAATCGTTGCGCAGCAACCTGGTCCCCTACGGGGACATTCTCTCCTTCCAGATCTCTCAGCCATGACTCTAATCCAGCAAGTCTCATATTGTATAAATCCCAGTGTATACTCGCAAAACCTCCTCTGGACTCTGACAAATCTTTCTCAGTGAGCCCACCCTGTTGTAGAGCATGCTCCACCGCGGTCTTGCGTAAACCAAGTGCATACAAAAGTCGTGCTCGACCTTCCTCACTTCCAAGCGCCGCTGCAAAGTTTTCTTGAGAAAACTCTACCGAACTTGCCGGTGAAATTTCCGAATTATGTGTCTGTGACATACGTTCCTCGTTAGCCATATATACTTTCATTCATACTACCATCCAGAATATAGGAACTGGCCACTTATCTCCAGGTCACTCTGTTTTGTACCTTCAAACCTCGCGAGGATCTCTCATTTTTCTTTAGAACTCCCCCGCGCAAAATCAGCTCCCTCTTTCAGGAATTGCAATTCCGGCGTCAGTGGGAGTTTAAAAAACTTACGCAAGACATACCCAATTTTAGACAATGACCACCATGGTTTTTTCTTCATTTTAGATTCATGCGCAGCGAGTGCAGCATTGTAGGTACTCTCGAGCCTGCCACTGTTTCCTTTCGCCTCTTCTTCGGCTTCTATTTGTACTACAAATCTCTCCGCGCTTTCATTTTTTTCAATTTCTGCTGGCCCAGCCGCTTCATTTTCCTTCAACTGATCTACGACTCTTGCACGAGATTCTGCTCGTGCCGATGCTTCCCGTCCTATTTTACGAAGTGTTTCTGTGCTTTGGTTAATTTTTTGTAATGCCGCATCCTCTTTCTCCCTCACTTCCACATTCTTGAAGTCTGTAATGAGATTATTGAGCTCAACATTGCATTGCTGCATAGTCTGTATTGCAGTGTGTAATTCGTCGGTGCCTTCCTGTATTTCTGGATCACTCAATGGTCTATCTGCATATGTAGTGATCACACCCATCTGCATTTCTAATCTTTGAACAGAATCCTGCATCCGACTAATAATCTTCTGCTGCGCTGCGCTTTCGGTATTTTTATAGCGGTCAATAAAACTTTTATATGTTCGTGCATATTCCTGCCAACGTATCCAAAAAGTCTGCCCTTGCAGTGCTTCACCAAATGTAGTCTTATTTTTTTCTTCTCCATCTTCCACTCCGTGTTTCTTGAATTCCGTCACCATTTCTTGATGCATAGACGTAATGTCATCTACAGATGGATTGGGAGCTGTATTGACACTCTGTTCATTTACATTCGCAACCCTTCCCACCATATCTGACATCCACATGGGCACATCTCCCTTGAGTTGTTCTGCCTGCGGATCCTTATTGGTTATCTCTCCTCCTTCTTTTCCCGAGATAGGAATACCTGACGAGGCTTTCTCCCCCTTCTTTTTCGCCCCTATTACATCTTCGTATAGAGCCATAGTGCGTTATTAGTTATTTACAACAGGTATTTCTAGTATATCACCGGTACCGGGCGCTGATTTCCATCTCCACTTTGCGGCGGGGTTGGGCGTAGCGCTGGTACGAGTGCTCGATAAGCTCCTTGATGCGTTCTGGATTTCCTTCTGCCGGCGGTAGTGTGCTGATTTGGAACGGTTTGGTCGGCGTCCCATTTGCAAGAATACGCACGTATGCGTGGCGATTCTCAACATTAATCAAATCACCAGCATCAAACACCGGCTCAAACTGGTGCGCGAGAAATTCTGCGTCCTCAGGTCCAACGCGGAATGCTGCTATTGAGCCGACGTTGCCAAATACTGCATCACGAATTTTTTCTTCAATCTGCTGAATGTATTGATGTGCGATCGTTAACCCGAGTTTATACTTGCGTGCCTCTGAGAGAATTGACGCAATAGAGTCCGTTGTCACATTCTGGAACTCATCCATATGCAAATAGAACGGCGGGTAGTCACCACCAGTATTGTCGACACGAGAAAGTGCCGCCATTAAGATTTTGCCAACAATGATCATACCGATGAGGTTGGAGTTTATTTCACCGAGTCGTCCCTTTGACAGATTGACCAATAAAATCTTTCTATCATCCATGATCTCGCGAAAGTCAAACGACGAGTACTGCTGACCAATAATCGGACGCATATAGTCGTTTGCGGTGAAGACGTCGAACTTCGAGGTGATGTACGGCACGATATTTTCAAGAGATGCTTCGCCGCCAGCTTTAGTTGCAATGTCTCGCCAAAATTGTGTAACAACCGGATTTCGCGCACGTTCGAGCTTCATGGCGCGGTACTCAGCATCGGCCAAGACACGGGAAATGTCGAGTAATGTAGAGCCGCTATGCGGATCCTCGAGTACAAGGAGTGTTGCGTTTCGGAAGTATTGCTCGAACATCGGACCCATTGATTCTGGTACTGCGCCGTAGAGTTTTTGGAAAATTGAGAAGAGCTCGTTGACCACGAATGTCTTTTGCTCTGGATGATTTGGGTCGTACTCGAGCATGTTGAGTCCCATCACCATATCGGTGCGCGCAGGATCAAAGTAGATGACATCGTCACGACGTTCGTCTGGCACCGAGCTGAGAACATCCGCGATGTCGGTTCCGTGCGGATCGATCATACACACGCCTGCGCCGGAGCGAATGTCCTGCGCAATCATATTTTTCATCAATGTCGTCTTACCCGTACCGGTTTGTCCCACAATGTAGAAGTGCCTGAGGCGATCTTCCGGCGTAATGAAAATGTCCGTCTGTACGTTGCGATACGTATTGGTACCAATGAGCGTACCCTGTGAGGGAAGGTCGAGTGGTGCTGCCGCGCCTTTGGCGCGCGACTGTTTGAATTGTGGTGACGACTCAACACCTTCTGTCGGGACATGTATGAGTGTTGCGAGTTCCGTGTGCGAAAGCGGGAGCGCGGTCTGCTTATTAAATTCACGAAATGAAAAACTCTTCAAGATTTTCTGTGCAGCCTTTCCCTCCTTTCTGGTAAAGCGCAGCGTATTACCATTCGTCCGTTCAAACTGATGAAACCCGGCTTCAATCTCGCCAGAAATCTGGTGTGCACGTGCGCTGTCACTAGCTGACACCGCAATGCGCACATTCGTCAATGTAATAGGACGTTCTATTTTCTTTGCAAACAACTCTATCTCATCTTGATACTTTCCTGCGTCCTTCTCTTCTGCCTGCTTCATCTCATTCATCGCCACACCTTTGACCGCCTCATACAGATCGCCGGTGATGGTACTCTTTCGAATTGCCACCTTCGGCGACTGTCCTTCGCGCACACGCTTTACGATATCGTCGTACGTACTGTGAAATTTTTCTCCGCCGACCTGTATGACAAGCTGCACAGCAGCACCGCCGCCTTCGCGTTCAATTTTTGAAAACGCGTTCACAATGACACCAAGCGGATCGGTGGTGAATTCGTCGTGCGTTCGGATCGGATAGATTGGGTGTTTTTGTAATTCACCAACCGAGACCACACTCGTTCCGTCCGCGCCAAATATATTGTAGTCACTTGCCTGTTCAGTAACGATTGCGTGTGGAAAGAGCGAGAGTATCTGTTTTTCAAACAGATTAATGGCATCGTTTGGCACCGCAACATAAAACACAATTTGATCGCTCCCCTCAGCAACTGCAATCTCTAGCGTATAGCTTGTTGGTTTTTTGCCAGTCGCCATCGCTTGCATACCTGCATACAACTGCTCCATGGCAGAAAAAATCTCAGCGAGCTCACGCTTCTCGCTCTCTTCTTTTTGTTCCGGCAACGCAACTTCAAACAATGTCATGTGGAGTACATGCCACGGCGGCACACCTTCTTTAAGCTCAGCTACCTGGACTCCTGTTTTGATTATTTCAATCAACTTTCGATGCACCTCATCGGTCACATGCGCATCACCGACTTTCTCGAGAAGGGTGAGTGCATTTTTGATTCCTTTTTCCTGTACCACGCGCATAACCTCATCTACCTTCTCAGTAGCGGTCGAAATACGTTCAGAGAGACCGTGGAGAGTGTGCGTATCCATAACTGCACTTTTCTTGAGAACCGCATCTGGCTGTATGCGTCCATACTCCTCAAGTGCGTCCTTGGTTAATACTTCACGCGCAGCGGGGTCGCCCTCTGGATCTGTCTCCAATGTTGCACGTTCACGCGTCGCAATCTGTCCACGCAGAAACGCGATCTCTTCTTCTGGAGATGAAAAGTTTTTTTGTTGCGGTGCCTCCATTTCGTTTCATTATACGCTTTTCATACATATATATAGTGTACCTACGTGGAAAGCGCCGCGGGGACAGAATGTCCCCGCGGCGCTTTCCACCAAGCTAGTCCAGTTAACTGGACTAGTTTTTTGGTTAAAATATAAACGATGCAGGCCCGTACCAAATAATCTGAAATTGTTGCGGATGCGAGGCGTGCAAGAAAAATATCACTACGAGTTGTATAAACAGCACGTCTTAGATAACCCAAAAATTGATGAGATGCGCGGCGCGGTCGAGGAGTGAACCGAGCCGTATGAGTAATACGGTGAGGGGACACCGCAGACCAGCAACAAAGCAGCTCGCAATTTTCGGGTTATATAAATTATTTGGCCATGATAGTGCGCTTGTACGTAGCGAGATGCTCCAACGCCATTCCCGTCCCCTTCACCACACAATACAGTGCCTGATCAGTCAGAATCGCCTTCACTCCTGTCCGTCGTTTTATCAGTTCTGGAAAGTTGCGCAACTGCGACGTGCCGCCAGTCATCATGATGCCATGATCAATAATATCTGCCGCGAGCTCAGGCGGTGTCTCTTGAAACACATCCTTGATTGCTTTAATCATGTCACGCAATTCACGCGCAATTGCCTTGGTGATCTCATTTGTCCGCACCTCAACAGTACGCGGCAATCCACTTAATGAATCACGCCCTTTTATATCCATCACCAGCTCCTCTTCAAGAGGAAGTGCCGAACCAATACCGATCTTCACATCTTCAGCAGATTTTTCACCAATTGAGAGGTTGTGATTTTTTTTCATGTAATCGATAATCGCAGCGTCAATTCGATTCCCTGCACACTTCACTGAATTTGAAGAAACAATTCCCCCTAATGAGATGACTGCAACATCAATTGTCCCTCCTCCACAGTCAACGATCATATGTCCCTGCGGTTCGTAAATGGGAAGTCCAGCACCAATCGCTGCAAGAATCGGTTCTTTCACAACATACGCATTTTTTGCACCAGCTTTTATTGCGGCCTCAACCACCGCACGCTTCTCTGTCGATGTCACTCCAGCAGGAACTGACACAAGTACTTCAGGTTTGAAAAAATTGAATGAACCCAGGCTTCTCTTTAAAAAATAACGAAGCATCGCCTCAGTCACCCGATAGTCAGCGATCACCCCATCTTTCATTGGACGGTACGCACGAATATTTTCAGGGGTACGTCCAATCATGCGCTTTGCTTCATCCCCCACTGCGAGTATCTGATTATTGTCGGAGACGGCAACGACTGACGGTTCGTGCATCACGATACCGCGACCGGGTATATACACCAGCACACTTGTTGTACCAAGATCGATACCTACCTTTGGTGTCAGGCCGCCGAACATTGGCTAATAGTAGATGTTTTCTAGATTTTAGCAACTAGTTATTTTAATGTGGTACCATTGATCTGCTATGGGTACACCAAAAATCGTAAATCTCGCTATTACCGGAGGCAAAAAGCTCTCGGGAACTGCAACCACCAACACATCGAAAAATGGTGCAGTGGGACTCCTTTGTGCATCACTCCTCAATAAAGGCACAACAACGCTCCGTAACATGCCGCGCATCGAAGAGGTTAATCGTATTATCGAAGTGCTCGAGAGCATTGGTATGACTGCATCGTGGAAAAATTCAGACCTTACCCTGACGCCTCCCCAAGAATTTAATCTCGATACTATAGATAGTGAAGCGGCGCGGAGAACGCGGGCTATCATTATGTTTATTGGTCCACTCATCCATACACTCAAGAAATTCAGCATCCCGCAATCTGCTGGCTGCAAACTCGGCAGCCGCACAGTACGACCGCACTTTTTTGCACTTGAACATTTTGGTGTTTCTATACAAACTACGGATACGTCATTCGAAGTCGAGACAAAAATAAAACAGCCAGATGAGATAATATTGTATGAATCGGGCGACACCGTCACCGAAAACACACTACTCGCCGCAGCACTCTCACCGAGCACAACAGTCATCAAATACGCATCTGCAAATTACATGGTGCAGGAGATGTGTTTCTTCCTACAAAAATGCGGTGTGACCATCGACGGTATTGGCACCACGACACTCACGGTGACCGGTGTAGAGGAAATCAATACAGATATCGAGTACACACTTTCAGAAGATCCAACTGACGCAATGTTCTTTCTCGCGGCTGCAATAGTCACCGGTTCAAAACTCACTATCGAACGCTGCCCGATTGAGTTCCTTGAGCTCGAATTACTCACACTCGAAAAGATGGGATTCGCGTACGAAAAGTCAGAACCGTACTATTCACACAATGGCAAAACAAAACTTGTCGACATCACCACGCACCCAAGTACACTCACCGAGCCACCAGAAAAAATCCACTCTCGCCCGTACCCAGGACTCAACGCTGACAACCTTCCCTTCTTCGCAGTAATTGCGACACAGGCCGAAGGTCAAACACTGATCCACGATTGGATGTACGAAAAGCGTGCGATCTACTTTACCGAACTCGACAAACTTGGTGCAGACACCGTTCTTGCCGATCCACACCGTATCTATATCAACGGTCCTACGAAGTTGCGACCAAACGAGCTTATCTGTCCTCCTGCGCTTCGCCCGGCAACCATTCTCCTTATCGCCATGCTCGGCGCAGACGGTGACTCAATCCTTCGCAACATCTACTCAATCAACCGCGGCTACGAAGGCCTCGTCGAGCGCCTCACTGACCTCGGCACCGACATTCGCTACCTTGAAGAGTAATTTTCTACTTCATAGAGCTTTTTGTTAGAATGTAGAGATGTATGTCATCGAAGTGATTCCTATGCGGCGCGCGATACATGTGGAATCGCTTTCATACTTCTCCGGCACACCCTACGCACCGGGAACTATTCTCACCATTCCCCTCCGCAATAAGGAAACAAGTGGTGTCGTCGTCACCTCCAAAGAAGTCAGTGGTGCAAAGACAGCACTCCGTGCTGCAACCTTCTCATTAAAAAAACTTCCTGAGCAAAAACATCCCCCTACCCTCTCAGAAGCGTTTATGCAAACGGTACACACGCTCGCCGATTTCTATGCCTGCCAACCTGGCGCACTCCTTCATACACTTCTCCCAACAGAAATTCGTGAAGGAAAAGTGCAACTACCACATACATCACGAGGAGTAGTTGCCGATACACCACCTGCTCCTGAAGTATTTTTTGGCACACTTGAAGAACGCTACCGAACATACCGATCATTAGTGCGCGAGACACTGGCACATTCTGAATCTGTATTATTTGTCGCTCCTTCTATTGCCGAGGCGTTGTACGCAAAAGAACAGCTTGGTGTTGGTATTGAAGATCGTGTTGTGACACTCACGAGCTCCCTCGGTATACGCGCACTGCGTACTGCATACGAACAACTCAACGATTTTTCAAAAACAAAACTCATCATCACAACGCCGACACACAGCGTTCTGGAACGACACGACATCGCTGCAGTCATTATTGAGGGCGAACATTCGGGAAACTATAAAACACGTACCCGTCCGTACCTTGATTACCGCACCGTACTTAAGGCGCATGCAAAATACACCGGCAGACGCCTCATGTATGGCGACAGTCTTATTCGAAGTGAGGAGGAATTTTTTCGGCGTGAAGGAATATACGAGACGCACGAAGAAGCACCAAAACTCCTCGATCTCGGTGGAAAGTTGTCGGTCATCAAGATGGACGACAAGCCAGACCCACATACCCCCTTTCAACTTTTTTCTCCCAAAGTGCTCGACGCCATCGACACCACACACAAAGAAAGAGGTCTTTCCTTCTTATTTGCCGCACGGCGAGGTCTGGCGCCTGTCGTTGTCTGTATTGATTGCGGACACATCTTCCGCTCGCCAGAATCTGGCGCGCCCTACTCACTTATCCGTATTACCAAAAACCTATCGGCGCAAGACGCGCAGATAGGAAATCAAGAAGAACGATGGTTTGTGTGCGGAGTATCGGGCCAACGCGAGCGTGCTGCAGATACATGTCCTGACTGCGGCGGCTGGCGTCTGCGCGAGCGCGGCATTGGCATCCAGTATATACACGATGAATTCACTACGTTACGACCCGACATACCGACCATTGTGTTTGATCACACAACCGCAAACACACACAAGCGCGCAGAGTTTTTACAAAACAAATTTTATGCGACAAAAGGCGCGGTAATGATCGGTACTCAAATGGCGCTCTCACACCTCACTAAACCTGTAACAACCAGTGTGGTGGTCAACATGGACGCGCTCCAAGCGACGCCTACCTGGCACCAACAAGAGGAAACGCTCGCCACGCTCTTCCACTTGCGCGAACAGACAACCGATACGGTATTTGTCCAGACACGCGTAGATCCTGACACACTCATGCAGTATGGCGCCAAAGGATCGCTCACAAAATTTTATGATGAAGAACTCGAACTTCGAGAACGATTTAACTATCCGCCTTTTGCACACTTCATCCACCTCACGTGGCAGGAAAAAAATGCGGCAGAGAGCAAAGACTCTGAAAAAATACACGACATGCTGCAAGACGTTAAATCTACGTTCTATACTGGACTCCCTTCCACAAAAGGAGTTACCCGCCACTGCCTCATTCGTGTCCCTGCATCCTCGTGGCCGGATAAAAAACTTGTTCCGATACTTCGCGCACTTCCTCCTTTTGTACGTATTGTAATGAATCCTGATCGAATTATCTAACCCTCTCATTACGTGATTTCTGCACCATTCTAGGCTATAGTAGCAACATTATGGCAAAACTCGTGCCACAAAATCATCCCGCGCTTCACCACATATCGGATGAAGTACCGGTTGAAGAAATAACCTCAGCAAAAATCCAGAAGGTGTTGAAGGATATGCGCGTTGCACTCGAGGAATATAACACAAATGGCTTTGTCGGCGTTGCTATTGCTGCGCCACAGATTGGCATCCCACTACGTATTTTTCTTGTACACGACACAAGTACAGAACGAGAAGAAAAAGACATGATTCCGGACCTTGTTGCTATTAATCCAAAAATCGTAAAGGTGTCGAAGAAGAAACGTGTCGTCGGCGAAGGATGTCTCTCTGTCCCCGAACAATACGGTGCGGTCGAGCGTGCGACACATGCAACATTGCGCGCATACGATGCACAAGGTAACGAATACGAACGTGGTGCGGGAGGGTTGCTTGCACAAATTTTTCAACACGAATGTGACCACCTCGACGGTACACTCTTTGTCGATCGCGCAGAAAAAGTCTGGAGTAAGGACGAAATGGAAAAACACACAGAGCGTGAGGCTGAGGTAGAATAGTTTCTATAGATCCCGTTAGACATCAGACCGTCTAGCCTTATTACATTTTTTATAGGAACTATCCGAATACATTATGGGGCAACAAACTGTAAAAATTCCTGACGGAAATCAGAGATTCCCTATGTCTAACGGGATAAAATTTGTATTTTTTGGTGGAGAACCGTTGGCTATTCCAACGTTAGAGCAATTACGAGAAGTGGATCTCCTCCCGTCGCTTGTGGTCGCAGGCCCCGACCGCCCCAGCGGTCGGGGCCGGAAGCTTACACCGCCACCAGCAAAAGTCTGGGCAGAAGCACATAATATTCCGGTTTTTCAACCAGAGTCATTAAAAAATCCTGAAGCGCTCACGCCGCTACTTTCTCGAGAATGGGACGTCTTTGTTGTCGTTGCATACAACGCAATTCTTCCAAAATCTCTTCTCGAACATCCAAGGTACGGGACACTCAACGTCCACCCATCACTCTTACCATTTCTGCGCGGCCCTTCCCCTATTCGTTCAGCAATACTCAAAGATATGAGCACCACTGGCGTCTCTATCATGCAGATGGATGCTGAGATGGATCATGGACCAATTGTTGTGCAAGAAGAAGTTACTATTCCAAAAGAAAAGTGGCCAATGCGCGGAGTCGAGCTCGACGCGCTTCTTTCCGAGCGCGGCGGCGCCTTACTTGCAAAAACAATTCCAAAATGGGTAGCTGGAGAATGTGGACCAGAGGAACAAGATCATGATCGGGCGACATATACCCAGAAATTCTCTAAAGCAGATGGTCTCATTAATCTTGACGACGATCCATATCAAAACCTTCTCAAAATCCGCGCCTTCGATGGATTCCCTGGAACATACTTTTTTATAGAAAAAGACGGCAAGCAGATCCGTATAAAAATAACCGATGCAGAAATTGCTCCCGACGGATCTCTCAAAATCCTCCGCGTCATTCCTGAGGGAAAGAAGGAGATGGATTATGTGACATTTTGTTCACAGACGTGATAGTGCAGAAATCATTTGAGATGCGAGGCATACGAGGAAAATGACACAAGCCGTATATTTATACGGTGAGTGTTATTTTTCCGACGTATAACAAAGCAGATTGAGTGATTTCTGCATTATCTCCCCAAACGCAACATCTTCTTGACAGCTGCGCCGCCACGCTTCATGAGTGAATGTTCCTTGCCTTGTGCGCGGCGGAGTTCCTTCTCGAGTTGTCCGTGCATTTGGTCGATAGACTTTTCAATCTGATCGGTGGTCGCTTCTGCCCGATGCATCTTTCCTCGGAGGAAAAGATTCGCCTCTGCGCGGAAAATGTTACCACTCTGGCTTGCGGTCATCTTTTCAAGTTCAACATCACACGAGACGTCAGTCTCCTCACCAATAAATTTTTCAAGTGTGCCGAATTTCTGCTCTACCAGCGAATTGAGTTTTTCGGTACGTTCAATACCGGTTGTTTTAATATGTGTAAGTGGGAATGCCATATACTTTTTGTGTTATATCAAATCTTTTTAACGACTATGTTCTTCGATCGTAAATACCTTTGTCGATGAACGATGTCCAGAAACAAGCTGTACTCCTTTCTCTCGTGCACCACATGCTTGAGCGAGGAGCGTGCGGATACGCCCATTTGCTAAATTTCGTTCAGCGGGCTCACGTACATGTATCTCAAATTCGGTCTCAGATATTCTTGTCAGTAACTCCTTCTTAGCTCCTGGATGTGCTCGCACGCGTACATACATATTCTACTAGCCTTCACACGCCTCACATACGCCTGCGTCAGGACTACGGTGTACGCGCGGCGCTACTTTTACATTGTCGAGAAATGAATCATCCATTTTTACTTCTTGAGCAACTTCCTGATCCTCCTTTCTCTCTGCGCCATAGTGCTTTTCAAAATACGTTACGATGTCGTCCGACTCATACATCGCAACATCTCGCTCAGCGTCGATGAGGTACGGTACTTGTCGCTTCCCACCTTTTTCTACTAATTCTGCCGCGACTGCGTCGTCGGCAATATTTTTCTGTTCAACATCGATACCCAGTTCGTCGACGGTATGTAAGACTTTGGCACAAAATGGGCAGCCTGTTTTAACGTAGAGAGTAAGCATAGAAGATATGATAGCTTAGGAGGATTAATACTACCTATTGTACCCGCTTATAGCGACCGATCAACTCCGTTTTTTCAAGAGTCATTCCCTCTGCAGCGGTTCGTACGTCGTCATAGGTTGGCACCGTAATGAAGTTCAGTGTCCCCGAGAGTGCATAGAGCGTAAAGATGTAACGATGCGTTGTCGGTTCATATTCTGGAGGTGGACACGCACCCACATAGCCTGGTTCTCCTCGAGAAGTGAGCCCCTCGCTACCGATTGTGGAATCTTCAGAAATAACCGTTGTCTCCGGCGCAATGTTGTACAGCACCCAATGATCAAATTTTTCAATACCACGACTGCGCTTAATTTCTTCTGGAATATCGGGATCATCAACAAGGAGTACAAGTGATTGTGTTCCCTCTGGGACACCGGCAATGTGTAACTCAGGATTGATATTTGGTCCATCACACGTATATTCTGAAGGGATCATTTCATTGTGGCCAAATGCCGGAGACATAAGTGTAAGTGACATAATGATGGGAGGATTATCTGACAATTGCCCGTCTTCTGTCGGCGCCTCGGCGCGCTCAAACGCGAAAAAAGCTCCAATGAGCACTACTAAAAAGAGCACGCCAAGAATACCGTAGGCTTTTCTCATAGATATCTATTGTATCATTTTCAGCAATTACGCGGTCGGCTGCTTCTTAGCACGACGCATAGCAAGATACTTCATACAGCCGTTCACAATCACAACAGCGAGTACAAGCATCGCGAGGTAGAAATACAAAAATACTTCAGTAGTCAACGGGAAAAGCTTGAATACGTATGCAGTGATCAAGAAACCGAGCGTATACCACGTCCCTGCCTGAAACGCCGGACCAAGTTTTGGTGTAATCCAGTGCTTCGTCATTAGAAATGCGTTTACAAAAAGTACCGCTGTCATCACCCACATCGGGACAGTGAAATCACCAAAGAACTCTGGACGCATCCACATGATAAGGAGTGAAAACACAACAATCATCCACATCGCAATACGAAGTGACACGTACACAAAGCCCATGATTCGTCGCTCCCCCTCATCAAACGTTCCATCAGCAATCGCGGTTAAAAATCCACCAATCGCAATCGTCGAAGATCCAACCCCAAGCGCAATCGCACTCGAATGAATGAGTACAAGCGCAAAAAATAATATATCTAAAGCCATATATAGAAGTATATCAAACGCTCCGACCATATTTGTAACATGAGTTGAATATCCCCCATTTTTCTGTACAATGCTTCCTACATTCCGCGGTAGCTCAGCTGGTAGAGCAAGTGACTGTTAATCACTGGGTCACAGGTTCGAGTCCTGTCCGCGGAGCCAAGTAGGGTTACTAGCTAAATCTAGTACCAAATTGTAAGGAGAAGCTATTGAAAAATATAGCTTTTTTCCTTTTGTGGTAGGGTTCTGAATTAAATAATTCAATAATGCTCGTTTTTCGTGTATTTCAGAACTTTCAAATATTGTTTTCACTCTTGTAGCGAGAGAAAGTACTTTAGATACAGTCAATAAATAGTCTTTGTCTGCTTTTGTATATAAATCAATTTCAACTCCTAGCTTATGTTGTTTTAGTTTAAGCTCTTGCAGTTTATCTTCATATGATTCCTTAGTAATACTATTATCCAAAAGAAGGTCTGTAAGTCTACTTATTTTGTTTTGAATAGTTTGATATTCAGCGTTGATTCTAGCAAGTTGTTTTTTATGAAATTCAACCTCAGCTTCATTATTCTTTCTAAGCTCTTTTAGTAGATAGTCTTGTGTATCCTTTGTAATGCCCTCAAATCGCTCTAGAACGGCTATTATCGGCTCTAGGAGCTTGTTTTCAGGTATATATTCTCTTTGGCAAATGCCCTTAGAATTTGTACAAGAATAGTAAATATATTGCTTTCCGCTCTTCTTTGTCTTTATCTCAGGAGTAACAGAACATCCGCATTTTTGGCAAGTTAAAAGCCCTTTGAATATGAAGTTATTTGAATCAACTTTTGAAGGTTTTCTTGCTCTATCTATACGGACTTCTTTACACTTAAAAAACAATTCTTTTGATATAAGCTTTTCGTATTTATGCGGATAGTAATAATTATACTTTTTAGAATATGCCATTCCATAATAGAAAGTATCATTTAGAATTAATTCTATGTTACTTTTCCATAATTTGTTTCCATTAAGACTTTTTAACCCCAGTATATTCATTTCTTTCAGAATACTCGCAATAGAGTGATTACCTGTTGCATACATTTCAAAAATTCTATGTACTAAGTCAGCTCGTTCTTCATCTAGAACAATATCTCTGTTACCATTTTCATCCGTAGTATTTTTATATCCAATTCTTACTCTTCCTGTCCATTTTCCTTCAGCTCTCATTTTCTCAAAAGCTCTTTTTACATTGTCAGAAATAGCGTCTGAATAATACTTTGCCAATCCAAGACTCATCCCAAATTGAAACTTCGCAACCGCAGACATATTTGAATTTATAACTTGTCCGTCAGATACAAAGTGTAATTCAATTTCATCATTTACGGCTTTTTCATAGAGAATAGAGACTCTTTTGTCAAAGACATTACGAGAAAGTCTATCAACCTTATCAAAGCAAACAGCAATTTTTTCTGTATTTGTTTTTAGATAATCTAGAATTTTATCAAATTCATCTCGTTTTGTTTTATAAGCAGACTCGTCAAAAGAAAAGGTTTCAATAACCTCAAAATTCTGTTTCTCGCAATATCTTTCCATACGAGCCACCTGAGCAGGGAGAGAGTTTCCTGCTTCTCTTTGTTCTTCTGTTGATACTCTTGCTAAGATTATTGCTTTCATATAATTAATTAATGAGTTTATCGTACTCTTCTTCAAATCCTCCGTTATTGTTTTGATTAAACAGGGGTAGTCCAATCAGGTTATATTCCTTACCTTCAATTTTCAGTACTTTTTTCTTTGAATACTTTTCTGTAATTTCTTTCAAGAATACATTTTTCCATTCATCCTTTTGTAATAGATTATCTCCCTTAGGTTCAACAAAAACTTGATAATGTAAATTTGTTTTATCTTTTAAGAATAGGATAAAGTCAGGTTGAAAACCTGTTCCTGTTTTAAAATCAAAGATTTTGTACTGTTCTTCATTTCTTAATAAAAATACATTCTTTTCTCCGTATTTGTTTTGAAGATTAATGATTGTATCTTTAATAAATTCAATCAATCCCTTTTCTTCGCTCGTACCATAAAACTGGTCTACTACATACCAATCTTCATACTTCAATTCATCTTCCAATCTTTGACTATGTTCATCTTTTTTCACATTCTTGCGTACTTCTTCGCTAAAGAAGTCTACTAAGCTATGCGCTTCAAATTCTGTACCTTTATGCGGATTAATGTGTTGTTTAAGCTCTGTAAATATCATATCTAGAGCTTTTAGAAGTACTTCTAGCTTTTCTTTATTTGTAATCTCATTAAAGCTAGATTTCACGGTTACTAATTTGATTTTTAAGTCTCCAATCAGCTTCATCCTAAAGTCTTCCATTGATTCAATATCAATTTCTTGTTGTAAAGATTCAAATCGCAAAAGAGAGTTTTGTTTTTTAGATTTAATATTTACCGCTTTATCAAAGATATGTTTTTCAAATTCTTTGATTGTTTTAGTGATAGTCTTTTTGTTTACATCACTGATATTTAATCGCTCCGTATCAGAGTCTTCTTTATCAAAGTCAATTTCTTGCTCTCTGATTCCAAGACTTTCTACATCAAATTTAAGCTCTAGATTATCTTTTAAATAATCTATGGTCTTCTGTTTTCTTTCAGGATTTTCTATCTGTTCATTCTTCCAAATTTTTACATTCTTAAAAAATGAGCTTTCTGCAAATTCTTTTTTTACATTAAATCTTTTCGGGATTTTTCCGTCATCAATCAAACCTTTCTTCTTTAGCTCTCGTTTTAACTCATCAATATATCTGTGGTCTGAATCGCTGTGATAGTACAGTTCTTCAAGTACTCGCATTTCATTACCCAAATTTTCATCAAACTTTCTTTTATTTTTTATCTTGTCTTGATATGGAAATGGATAATATCGTACACCTCTTCCAATAAGCTGTATTTCAGAAACTGTAGTACTTCCAGCCTTTCTATTTCCTTTGCCGTCCTTTCCTTCGTCTCGTCCTGAATACAAACGAACAATATCAAACAGGTTCAAAACATCCCAACCCTCAGTTAGTCTGCTTACTGTAAATATAGCTCGTATGTGATTGTCTTTATCTTCAAGATTGTTTAATAGTTTATCTACATCTTCATCAATATTTTCCTTTGTCTTTGCCTTATTTGTTTTTGAGTTTGTAATAATACAGTTTCGCTCTGCAAAATTATCCTTAATAAAAGTTATTATTCCAGACTTATTAATTCCTTCTTCTTTTTTAATAAAAGTAATTAAGTCTAGTACCCTTGATTTACCTTGTTCGTAAGAATTTTCACCATCTTCAAATTTCTCTTCTATTCCTGATAAAAAATCAAAATCAGATACCTTAAGGTTTTTTACCATTACCAAAAACTCTTCAAAATCAGTCTTTGATTCCTCAATAGTTTTACTTCTGAAAAGTATTACAGGCTTCCAGTTTGATAAATCGTTTTTAAGAGCAATTTTGTGTCTGTACCAGCTAAAGAGAGTGGCTTGTAATATCCTTTCTCGTTTTTCTAAAGTAGAAGAAAGTAAATTTATTTCTTTGGTATATCCAGCAGATAAAAACTCTTTTAATCCAAATTTGTATATAGTTATTGGGGCATATTTATCTATCACTTTTGGAATTTCAGGAATAGTAGCGGTAAATTCTAAAAGTACATTTTTATTATTTTCTTTACCTTTTTTATTCAAAAGATAATTAATAACTGTATGCTCCCAACCTTTCTTTTCTATTTCATCTTGACTCGTTTTATCGTTTAGCTCTGTATGTAAGTCTAATTCTCCTTGAAGTTTCTTTGTGTCGGTGTTTAAACGATGAGCCTCATCAGCCAATATTACAATATCGTACTTCAATAAATCAGCCAAAATAACTTGATTTTCTTTTTGAATATGAATATCGTTATAAAGCTGTTGAATGGTAGTCAGTTTTATTTCAATCCCTTCATTACTCTTTGAAAAAGTTTCAACCTTTTTGACATTTATAGTTTCATCATCAATTACAATCTTATCTGCAAAGAGATATTTATTATGGTTGCTATCAATGAAGTTATTCGCTGTTTTGTAAACAATATTATTTTGATGAACAAAGAAGATAAACTTTCTGTATCCTTTCTTGTAGTAATGCAAAATACAGCTAGCCATTACCAGCGTTTTACCTGTACCTGTAGCCATATTAAACATCAAGTGAGTAGGTTCATTTGGATTTTCTATTTCTTTTATTGCTTCGTATGTCAGAAGATTCTCAAAAGCTTCTTTTTGCCAATCAAAAAACGAATACTTTAAATTACTTGAAATGTACTCGGGTATTTCAGGAAAAGGAAGTCTTAACTTGTAAGCCTTATCTCCAATTTCTTCGTATAGTTTTTTTAATTCTGCCATACTATTTTTTACTATAAAAAGCCTTTGTTAATTTCTGGTCTTCTGCACTAATACCATATTTCTTGTCAGCTATTTCACTTTCATTTACATACATCTGATTCAAATCAAGCATAGTCAAAAACATCTTCTTTTGTTGTGTTAGTGTAAGTTTTTTGAAATTTTCTTCTTTGATTATCTTTTCTTTGAAGTCCTTGATTTTTACATTGTAGTTAAGGAAGTATCTTTCATACAAAGTATCAAAGAGTTTTACAAGAACAGGTAAATCTTTTGCATTCTGTATTTCTTCTTTTGCTTTTTCATTCCATTTTGCAAGTTCAAAATAGATAAAATCTTGATTAGATTTATTAAGCTTCATAACCTCGTTTATTCTTGGAATAATTACACTCTCAGCATATTCCATTTGTTCAACCAAAATGAACCTTCTTGAAGTTTTCTCATCTTTATTTAGCTCAACTACAGCGTGTCCTGTTGTACCTGAGCCAGCAAAAAAGTCCAAGATTAAATCATTGTCTGAGGTCATTATTTTTATAGTATCCAATACAGCATAAAGTGCCTTTGGGTAACTAAACACCTTGTCTCCAAATATTTTTTTTAATACACCAGTACCGCTCGTTGTTGCATTATATCTTTTACCTATCCAGTGTGTTTTTATTTTAGTTCCGTCTTCTTCTCTATATTTCTCAAAAATCTGTGTATTTCCATCCTTATCTTTCAATGCGGTAAAATCTTCTGGTCTTTCCTCAAGAAATAATCTTAACTTATCTTGTTGCACTCTCCAAGCAATTTTTCTTTTTTTGTTAATTGGAAAAATCTCAAAGAATCCATTCTTTTTGTCTAATGTTATTTCATCTAAATTTTTACTAACATAAATAGGATAGTAGTATTTATCACCTTTTTGTAACTTTTCTTCAACAAAACGAGAATACATAAGGGGTTCATATTTGAATACACTTTTTTCATCAGATTCCGTATATTCTAATTTTTTATCGTCATCAAGTATTACTCCGTTAAATTTTGCTAATTTTTCGTCTTTAGCATATACGAGCATATACTCTGTAGTAGCACTAAAAAACTTAGCGAATTGTCGTCCTTGCGGTCTTATTACCACACTAATAACCCCCAAGCGATTCTCTCTGCCAAAAACTTCGTCCGCCAATACTCCTATATAAAATAATTCAAAGTGGTCAATTGTTATAGCTATAAAACCATCGTCCTTCAGCATTTCTTTTGCAATTTCCATTCTGTTTTTAATAAATGTAAGCCAAGTAGAATGTTTGAAATTATTGTTGTATACAAAAGTATCAGCATCTCCTTCCGTATTATATGGCGGGTCCATATAAATAAGCTTTACCTTTCCAGCAAATTCAGATTTTAGACTGTGTAAGGCTAGCAAGTTATTACCTTTAATAATCAAGTTCTCCTGTATTAAACCTGTTTTATCTCGCTTAATCTCTTTTACCGCTTCGCCGTCTTTCTTGCTGTCCTTAGTGAATCGTTTCCAATTTACAAGAGCCTTTCTGTCATAAAGTCTATCTATCTCATCGTGTGCTAACACTTGATTGAAGAATATTTCATTTCTTTTTCCATTTCTTTCTTCATATTTTCCAGTTTTTTCAGAATGTTCAAAATAGGTATCTGTACCTTCTTCAGTACTTTGCCCTCCTTCCAAAACACAATCTTTAAAAGGAAAATCTAATACAACCTCGCTTCTGTTTTCTAGTAGTCCGCTGTTGTCTGAAAGTCCTATTTTGTTTTCATATTGAGTATATGAATTATCAACCTTACTTTCATCTAAAAAGAATTTAAAATCTTGAATATTAAAAACATAAATATCTTTGATTTTGGTAAAGAATTTTTCTTTTAAAGCTTTGTTACCAACAAGGAGCGATACAAGTTTCTCATCAATCCTATCAGCAAAATCTTTTACCTTTGTATAATTTAATTCTCCTGATTCAGAATCACAAAATGAAGCTTCCGCTTTTAGTACTTTTTCTAATGTTTGTTTTAATTTATTCATAATGATTAATTATTTTGCACACGGCTTAAAAAATTATTAAATTCAACCTTATCTATCCTGTATTCCTTACCAATCTTATATGCTTTCAATCTGCCAGCTTTGATATAGCGATAAATCGTCATTATATTTACATCCAGCTTTTCAGCTAAATCTTCTGCTTTATAAAATTCTTTTTCTTGTTTGTTGCTCATATTATTGCAATTCCTTGCGGTTACTTTTAGTAATAACTTTTTTACCCGTTTCTGCTTCAATCTTCTTTCGTGTATTACCAGCAATTTGTCCGCCTTTCTGTACATCCTGTTTTATCTCATCAATTCCTTTTGAGTCTTTGCTTTTTGTAATTTCTGTTGAAGTAGCTTCAGCAAGCATTGTTAAGATAATTTCAACATCTCCCATATGGTCTCGTAAATTGTCTCCCTTCTTTTTGTCTAAGTCTTTTATTTTCATTAAAGACTTATAATCCTGTTCAAAAGTACCTTTGTAAATCTCGTTTGTAAGAATTGCATATCCTGCACCCTTTATTTCTCGCTCCTTCCATTCATCTGTTAAAGTATTTCTAACAGCAATACCTCGCATTCTCTTATCTATCCAGCTTTTTTCATATCCTTTTTTCTCGTAAATTTCTTTTGCTCTGTTTACTGCCAATTCAGGATTCGCAATTTCATCAATTCGCTCTTTACCAACCCTTGCAAGCCAGCGTTTAAATGGCTCGGCTTTAGGAGAAGAGATTGATTGAATAATACGAAACATTCCTTCTAAATCAGCACAATTCATCTTCTGCTTACCTCCTTTTGTGTCAATAGAAAGGGGGGTGACAATTTGTCCCCATCCTTTGGAAATTTCCTTATCTCGTATGCGTAACTTCTTGATATAGTCAGTTACATTTTTTGAATCAGTAAGAATTTGAACAACATCATTAATGGCAAAATACCACTTTTCTTTATGCCATTTTTTACGCACTTCTTGTTGCTCAAATAGAGTAATGTCTTGTTGCTTTTTAATTTCTTTAGTCATAATTGTTTATATTATACTTGACAATAGTTTACATTGCAAATCTATACTTCTAATAACTCTTTTGTCTTGTACGGCTTATAATTTTTAATCTGTTTTGATACTTCTTGATACCAATCCAGCTCGCTTAATGATTCCAAATCTTTTGAAATACTTTTCAAATTTTTAACTATTGAATACCAAGCTCTGTCAGTAATTCGTGCAGTAAGTATTGTTCTTAATTCTCTTAATCCGCCTTTGTTATCTTTTACAAACGATACTAATCCTAGAAGAGATAGTAATGTTTGTGGTCTTGATTTTGGTCGTGCAATACTAATTTTTTTAAGTAAAGATTCTGAATTTTCTGAATAAGTAAAAAGAACATACTTATTTTTATCTATCTTTTCATTCCAGTACTCAGTCATTACTCTCAATGCTTTCTCTAATGAAAAAGCTTCTTGAAAAGTAGGATTCGTCTTGAATCCATACTTCTTGAATAAAGTATTTAATTTCCTCTTTTGTGAAAGCCGTACTTCAAATCGTAATATTTCTTCTTCTTTTAAAGAGCTAAATAAGCTCCTCTGATAAGGATTTTGGTCTCTGTCTATTGCTCGTTTTTCATCTTTTTTTAAGTCAGATATTTTGTCATAAAAGACAAACGAGTTAGAAATTGAATATCCTTGCAAACTCTCTCCGCTATTCATAAACTTTGTTTTTGTTAAATCATTCAGCTTGTTCAGATTTATTTTCTGTAATTCTGAAATGATATGCTTCGCAGTGTATCCACTCGTTAGCACTATATTTTTTGAATAATGGACTGCGGATACATCTGCGTTTACAAGGTCTTTTTCAGAGATTAAGAGATTCATATCTTTCAATCTTTCGTGAAGTGTATGAATTACTTCTTTAAAATCTTTTTCTTCTAGCTCATCAAGATTGTTTAAGTACAAGAGCTTTGGAATTGAAAACTCTATCTTTACGATTGATTCACTTCCTGCTCTTTGTACTCCTGTCAGACGGGGGTAATATTTACCACTTTCTTTTTGTTTTTTTGTAGGATTCCTTACAAACTTTGAGTAAAAGCTTCTCTTTGCAATTAAATCCCAGCGTTCTCCTGAAAGCATTCTTGCCTTACTTCTAGGAATATTGATAATGATTGTGTCTATCATACTTTTTGTTCTTTGTTAGATTGATAATCTTCTTTATATAAATCAGGATTGATTCGCATATCAATTTTCAAGAGCAAATCAAAAAAGCCAACAAGATTTTGCTTTGATTCAAAATCAAGTTTTTCAAAATTTATTTGTTTTTGAGAATTGCTTTGATTCATACAAATAATTTGTCTAATTAAAGACTCCTTAATTGTAGAAAAAACCTTGTTTACTTTGATTTACTGAAAATTTATAAGCAAAAAAGCACAAGATATAAGTATTCCTGTGCCTTTCTATAAACTTCAATAAACTATTTATAAACTATTCATCAACTTTCAAATATCTAGGATTTATCTTAAATTCTGTTGTTGTGTGTTCAATAAAATCCTCAATACCTGCAACATCTTTTATCTTCTTGTTGAGTCCTTTTCCAGCGTGGTAAGTCTTGTTTTTTGAAGTCTCGTCATTTGTTTGATAACCCCAATCTTCTAAAATTTCATCATTCCACCAAGTCTTATCGGTATCTTTTAAAAGAGTTTCTAGGAGTTTTATGCTATCAGTTTCTTTTCCTTTTTTAGCCAAACTAATAGATTTACCAGCTATTTTAAGTACTTTCTTATCACTATCGTATTTCTCAAAGTAGACTTTAGGATTACCTTCTCTGAAATTCTCATTTAGCTCATCAATAAAAGGTTGTTTTAGTACGAGATTTATATTTAAATATTTTTCAGGTGTTTTATTATAATCAAAACCAGCTTGGTCAAAATTGTTTCTAGGATATTGTAATTCATCCCAAACCTCCACAACCTCTAAATAATCCATTTTTTCAAGAGCATAAACTGTTTGGATAATTGCAAAATCAGGAGATTTAACAACAAGACAATTATCTGTTATCTTTTCTCTAATAATAAAGTTGTTGCCATAAAGCTTTATTTTTTTATCCTCTTCAATCAGTTTTATTAAAACTTTTTTCTGGTTCTCAAATTTATAGTAGTTATATTTAACTATTGAAAGCTTATCGTTGATAAAGTTATCAAGATACTTATCAATCTCCATTTTAAAAATCTTTTCAATTTCAGGAATTTTGTATTCAGACGGAGTGAAGCGTATGTGTTCATATATCTCATACCATACCCAAGATATAGCACTTACCTCGTTAATTTCTATATTTTTACCTTTTTCAATCTTTCCTATAATTTTCGTTAATTTCTTTTTCTCATCTTCTGCCTTGTTTTGAATTTCTTCCTTCGCTTTTACTATTTGTTTATCAAAATCATATCCTTTCTTTATTAAAACCTTCAAATTTGTTATCTGGCTTCCAAGATTAATTCTATTATAAATTGTTCCCATTTCTTCATTTCCAATCTTTAAATCTGAAAGTTTGAAGGTCTCGTCTGCCTCCTCATAGTCATTTTCTACTGTTTCGTGATTGAAAAGAAGTTTAAAGAGTTTAATATGTGTAAAAAACTCTTGGTCAGTTAAGTGTTTGTTTGTAGAATCCGTTATCATACATACACTTTACAATAGTTTACACCTAATTTCAATCAAAGGTTCTGAAGTGATAGATTCGGATAGAAGCTTAAAATTCCACTAAACTCTAAATCTTGTTGTATCTTATTCCAATTAAGAGTTCTGAACTCGTCCAACACGGGGAGCCAGTTAGGACTATCAGATAGTTCTAGTACTAAATTGAAGGGAGAAGCTAGGATAAAACCTAGCTTTTTTCCGTCAAGAGTTGAGTTCAGAACTATTTTTCAAATATTGTTTTATTTTCAATCCAAAGAAATGACGATAGTTACAATGGCTCGATTTTCGTACTCAACTTTTTCTGTACTCTAAAAGTTTAACTTCAAAAACTAAAATCCGTCAGCATACTTTTGATGCTTATAGAACTTCCTATGATTCGATATTCTCCGCCTCTACTTTCAATTTTTCTAGTCCAGAAGCAAGAGACTTTTTGAGGACTTTTTGCATGTAGCGCGGCATGAGTGTTGGCAGTAGGCCAGTGAACGTCTCTTCTGTTTCAACATGTACGGTGTTGTCGTGCTCTGAGAGCCGGTAAGTATGCTCTGCGTTGATGCCAAATGCACGGCCTTTCCAGGTGATTGAGGAGTTAGGTTTAATGTCTGTAACGGTAGAAACAATGTTAAGTCCCCCACCCTTCCACGTAAATGTTGTACCGACTACTAACGGACCTTCGTAGTGCATGTCGATCACATCACTATTCCACACTGGCCAACGTTGAAAATCAGTAAGTATCTGCCACACGGTATCTTTAGAAGCGTGTATAGAAATGGTTGCTTTTTCTCGTACTGTTCTTTTAAACATACTCAAGATGACTGATATGATTTATTATACTTGTACAATATGAATATGCGTACACTATATACAAAACCAGTCTTTTTGGTACTTATCGGCGTTCTTGCGCTTATTGTAGCTTTTTTGCACTTAACAATTTTATCTATAACGAAAAGCATACAATCGAGGTGATAGAGTCGTATCGCGCAACGCTTGAAGGCGAGTATGTATGCCTACCACAAAAAGATGCCTCCCAACTACACACACCAGAGTGTATCTACGGACTGAAAACCGACGCGGGAGAATATTATGGAATAGATTTCTCCGCCATGTCACAAACAGTTGCATCAGTGCAAGTAGGCCAGAAAATATCCGCAACGGGATCCGTACACCCTGTCGAGATGTTTAACGATTCTCTCTGGGAACGGTACCCCATTGAAGGTATGTTTTGGGTGACTGACTCACTCACTGTTATTGAGTAGGATCCTCCCCTGTTCCTCTTTGTTGATGATGAGTGCGTTACGCGCAGCGCGCGGCACAAAATCTGTGCCGCGCGCTGCGCGTAATTGCGTGAATGGCTTAGACCATTTACCACCAAAAGGAATTCCAGAATTCATCCATGAGTTCTCGTTGTCTTCTGAAATACTCATTCATGGCGCGTTCTCGGCGTAAGAAGTCATCGCGCATCTTGTCGACTTCAGATTCGGTCAACGGTGTTGAGGTTGAATACGTTTTCCATTTTCCATCTTCGTACTTCGTATAGACTTCATTTCTAACACCCCAAGGGGCTTCTATCCCAGTAGGTTCTGTATTTTGTACAACCTGGACAGCATTATTGGCTTTTTCTTTACTCAACCAATCTGACTGTTCTAGGAGATATAGGTTAAAGCCAATACTAACCATAAGAATAGCTACCACCAAGCCAACATAAGGGTGTTTCTTGAAATGTTCCTTTGTTTTGGAAAATGTCTGCTTCATAGCACCTTATTCAATTGTAATTTCTCTACCAGCAGACAAAGCTTTTTCTTTCTTTTGAAGCTCAATCTTTAGCTCACCATCTTCATACTTTGCTTTAATGTCCTCTGCATCAGCATTTTGAGGAAGAGAAAATGATCTAGAAAATGAACTGAAATTATATTCATATCTAGAATATTTTCCTTTCTTTTTATCTTGTTTCTCTTCTTTCTTCTCTGACGATACAGTCATCATTCCATTCTCAACACTTAATGTAATGTCTTCTTTCTTTACCCCCGGTACAGCCAAAGTGACAATGAACTTATCATCTTCTTCTTTGATGTTGACTGCAGGAACATGGACCCCCGCTGAAAGACGTCTACTGTAATTATCTCTACCAAAGAAATCCTCTAAAAGAGATGGTAGTCTTGGGAAATCATCTTCCAAATCATTCCATTTTACTAGATTCATATTCTTATAAAGTTAAACCGATAATCTATGCAAGACAAAACACACAGCAGTCCTAAAACCTAGTGTGTTTGTCTCTAACTATTACGCACATTCTGTGCAAGTCCTACGCTAGGACTTAGTTTGATTTCTTAATCAATCTCTAAAAACCTATATTTGATTGTAATTACCTATCCCCTAGAGAGCATTAAGTTTCTGGTTGCTAGAAGATAGATGTCTAAACGATTGTTTGTTTTTCACATACATCAACTAACGGTTACTAACTCAATACTCAGAGATGCTTACTTCCGACCCCAACATCTCTGACACTATATATAACGAAGAGAGACCAAAAAGGTGTCATTATCATTTATTCAGATGTTTTCCCTTGGTCTGCTGTCGTCCTGGGATCATGAAATGAGCAATATGTTGCAGGTCAGGGTGATTTTTAAGTTTCTTTCTTGCCCTTGAGAGGAGGAGTTTAACAGCGTTCTCACTTTTACCCATAATTCGAGCAATTTCTTTTATTTTATTACCACTCTGGTAAAAGTGGAGAATGACTGATTTTTCACTATCAGATAGTTGCTGAATGGCTCTCCAAAGAATACTCGCTGATTCTTTATCTCCATAATCCTGTTCCACAGTAACTTCATCTGGTATCTCTCCAACCGACTCAATAGAAATTGCTTTTGCTTTTCTATAATAATCAATTAAAAGATTGTGAGCTATTGTCAACAGATATGTGAGATATGAATATTCCCTGACTCTAAATTTTTTTCTATGCTGGAAAGCTTTCACGAAAGTTTCTTGCATTAAATCTTCTGCAATGTCTTTGTTATGTCCAACACGATACCAAAAATACGAATATACCCTATCAGAATACTTTTTATACAGCTCTCCAAAAGACTCTGGGTCGTGCTTCGAAGAGGTGATATTTTTTATATCATCCTTATCCATAGATACCATTTTATCAAAATCAGTTCTGAAGTAGAGATTCAGAAAGACAAATCCAAAATGCCACCAAACTGCAATTCACTCTCTTTCTTTCCAGTTTATAGTCCTGAACTTGTTCCGTAGAAGGAGCCCTTATAAAGAGACGTAAGATAAAAAATTGCCTGGCGTTTTTTGCCATACTGCACATATGAAATCTTTAAAAAAGTTCTACACGTGGGAGAAAAAGCAAATGAAAAATCCAGAAACAGCAAGTGCTGTTTGGGTAGCTATAGGTGTACTTCTTGGTATTGGTATGGATAATGTTGGTGCAGGAATTGCTATCGGGGTGGCGATCGGAGTAGCAATGTATACTACGGGGAGAAAGTCAGAGAAAAAAATTCGCGTGATAAATAAAATGATCAAGATTCAGAATAGATCGTTTTTGTTTTGACGTATCATAGTAGATATTAAACAAAATTTGAACATGGAATATATTGTATACATTCTTCATTGGGGTTCACCAATTGGTATTGGACTCTTCTTTTTCTTGTCAGCCGCAGGAGCGGGAATTTTCTTCTGGGGAATTTCTTGTTTCAATAAAAGCAGCAAATGATTCTGACAAACAAGTTTCAGTAACCCGTACAGTATGAACTCAATCAAAAATCTTTCTCGTCTCACCGGAGCGACCTATTTACTTATGGTGCCTTTCGGTATCTTAGGGATTTTGTATGTTCCAAACGCTATTCTGGTGACCGGTGATATGTCTGCAACGATGAGTAATATCATTGCTCACAGGCCAATGTTTCATTTCAGTATCTTCGCGTCACTTGTGGTGCAGTTAATACAGATTGTTTTGGTATTGCTTCTATACAAATTACTCAGCCATGCCAGCAAGACCGCTGGTGTGTTAATGATTGCCTTTATTATTCCGGCAGTTTCTATTGCAATGCTGAACGAAGTCAACCTACTTGCAATCAGTAGTCTCGTTAGTGGAGCAGCATACACCGCCAGCTTCACCACAGCACAAATCCAAGGGCTCGTTGGATTATTGTTTGAAATGCATCAATCAGGTGTCTTTGTTGCTCAAATCTTCTGGGGCCTTTGGCTTTTCCCAATGGGGTATCTTGCCTATCATTCTGGTTACATTCCAAAAATAATTGGCCTGCTATTGATGATTGGTTGTTTTGGCTATCTCGCTGACTCCCTTTTGTTTGTACTCAATATTGATGTTGGTTTTACCGTCAGCGAATTTACATTCCTGGGTGAAGTACTGCTTTCTCTCTGGCTTATTTTTAAAGCAAAGGACATAGCACTGAAACACCCACACGCGAGCGCCAGCGAATCATCCTAGTCAGGATAAGTTGGTTATGTGGAATGTGTACGAGAGTGTATCTTGCCCAGAGAGCAATAGATTACTATATACTCTATATATGCCCTTCTTTCCTAAGAGACATGTTAAAAAGCAGAGCGTGCTACCTAGAAATAAAGACTCTCGATTCACCTCGGATTATGCGGATCATGATGGGCTTGCGTTTATCGAAGGTCATGAGCAGCCTGTGAATCTTGCAGAAGTCATGATGCAATTAGGTGTCGAGTGGACAGTACGGTTTCATCAAGAAGATTTTTCCCAGGCCAATCATATTCTCAACACCGACGAAGGTATATTCACACACTTTAACCTTGGAAGTACGAATCATAAGATTGGTAAGCGTTACGCCTTTGTGCCAATTTTGAAACCAGGAGTAGATGGGCCACCACTGGTAGATTACACTCGCGCTATTACGGTCGTCTGTTCAGACGTGGCTGATGCATTCGACTACGCCGCAATTTCAGAGAATGATTTTAAATACTCCCTACCGACTATTCAGAATACGTCTGATTTACAACGTGCGATGTGTGAAAGATACTGTGCCGTGAGACATATAACTAAACAAGAGGTACTCACCACGCCTGTAACCATAACGACATTTAGACGACTCTAGAATGTCAGCCCTCATAGCGACGTACTAAACTACAGAAGTTCACTTCACTACCATCAATCAATAGTCATTGATATACACCGTACAGGCTTCATCTAGGAATGAGTACTTCTGATATACTTCAAAGTATGGAGACGTACTCATGGTACCAAACACTGATTCGGCCGGAATGGGCGCCGCCCGCATGGCTCTTTGGTCCTGTGTGGAGTGTACTCTATGCGCTCATTGCCATTTCCTTTGGATATGTGGCGTATATGTATTTCAAGGGCACCATACCCTTTATTGTATTTCTTCCCTTCATACTCAACCTGGCATTCAACTTCGCATTTACCCCTCTTCAGTTTGGCTTACAAAACAACATACTCGCTGCAATCGACATTATACTTGTGCTCGGCACTCTCGTCTGGGCGCTCTATGCAATTCACCAATACGCGCCATGGGTTACCTTTATAAATGCTCCCTATCTACTTTGGGTTTCATTCGCGACAATCTTGCAACTCACCATCACCTATCTCAATTTCTAAATACACCACCAAAAGCCATTCGTGTGAGTTGTAAAAGATACCATGCAAAAGAAGTAGATCATCACAGCTGTCATAATATTGACTTCACTGCTTATCTGGGCAGAACTTGACGTCGGTATCTTTGGTACACCGTGGGCAGGCTCCTAATCGAGTTTGTTCGTGAGTAGTGGACAAAGCTCCTGATACCAAAGTCTGTATCCTGCACTACTCGGATGGAGTCCATCAAATGCGAGATACGTCTTTGGTTCCTGTGCCATTGGATCATCTTTTGGTTCTCGAAAGAGATCAACATATACCATATCCGTTTCCGACGCGACACGCATGAACATATCACGAAATACTCGTGTCGCGTCTTCATAGTACGCAGCCTCTGTTTCTCCAAATCGTGGAGCAGCGCCGACGTTGCCAGTCGACATCATCATGAGATACTCAGTATGTGGGGTAAGTGCCTCAATAATTTGGCGCAGCTCTGATTCAACCACAGAAACATCCCGTTTTTGTAATATATCGTTGCCTCCAATCTGTAATAAGATGAGTGTGTATGTACCCGAAACTTCTTTTGCAATGGGTAGCAATTCACCGATAGTCCTTGTATTTCGACTATTATTTTCTATTGAATACTGCGGGAAGTCATCCGCAATGCGCCCAGCAATTGATTCCTCACTCTTCCCTGCACCAGTGCCGTACCCCGTACTATCGCCAAGGACGAAAATTTTTTCTGCGGTGTCTATATGTCGTTCAAACGGAGATACGCGTAGGATTAACAAAAAAGTCTTAAGCGACTGCACACTATGCGGCATCAAGATAATTACAATCGCCACGGCCACAAAAAGACCTATGACAATTTTAATAATCATATAAAGATCATGAGGTAGTTAGGCTGCTTGCGCTGGCTCCCACAACTCAATAGAGTTCCCTTCCGGGTCATGCACGCGCGCAAAGGTGCCAACCTCCGGCATTGAGTTCCATTCATCTCGCTGCTCCACAGCCACACCTTTTGCCTCTAATTCTGCAATGCATTCTTGCAGATTGGTGACACGAAAGTTAATCATCCATCGCTTATCACCACTGAAATAATCTGAATCCTCAGCAAACGGTTCAAAGACCGTTGGCCCTGCGGCTTGCTGCCACACCATCTCTCGTATATTGACGCCGAGCGTTTCAATATACCAACGCTTCAATTCCTCAGGATTCCCCGAGCGGAAAAAGAATCCGCCAATACCTGTTATAGATGCCATACTTTTTATTAATGTCTTACATTTCTATTAGAATTTACGAACATCCAAGTGCGGCTTTGCACTGACTCTGAGCAGCAGCGTCCGGGATGTTGTCACACGCACCACACTGCAAATCGCGCACCTGTCCACTCGCCGCATTCACTTCATTAACCTGTGCGTTGATATCGTCAAAGACCACGCCGGCAGGTAATTCAAATGTACTTTCATCCACTTGCCATGCACGACAAGAATACTCAATATTTTCATCAAAATCGACACCGGTATTCTTGTCTTTTTGCGTAGCGGTCGATTCATCAGTATCATCATCCACTACCTTGGTTGCAAAGGTACCGAATGGTGTCTCGCCCCATGTGTAGTTAACACCATCACGACGAATCACCGAACCATTCATACTCTGACCTTCCGATGTTGCGGTGAAATCTCCACGCATACGCTCTCCCGAAGCAGCGAGGTATACCGTACCATCGACTGTCGTACTCTCCTCAGTTTGTGCGAATGTGCACGTAATATTTTGTCCAAGAGCGAGAAGTTGGCTAACGGTTCCGGTAAATGACCCCTGCACTTCTTCTTTTTGTTCCTCAGCAGACATGGTGTCTACCGCACTGTCTTCATTTTGAGCACTATTTTGAGATACAACGTACACACCTCCCCCAACAGCCACAACCGCAAGTAACGCACCAATGATGAGTATATTGTTCATATTCCATGATCTATCTCGATAATAGATCCAATATACCACGTTCGTCCGATAGCCCTGAATCTAGAAGAGCTGCCGCATCCGCACATATCAGGAGAGTAGTTTACGCATATAGTGCAACACACCTGCCAATATCAAAATTGCTGTTATATACCAAAACAAATATACTTCAAAACTATATGAGAGACGTCCTGCTAGACCCAGAAGTGTAGCACCCCACCAAGAGGTGAAGGAAATACTGGCACCGAGCCAGAGCGGCACCCAACGTTTATGTAACGCTATTGCATTGAGAAAAATAGCCAAAAACATTAGGTCTTTTATCCAAAGCTTTTCACTCGTCAGGATAAAAGTGTTCCCTTCACTCAAGTGATACCAAAACATACCGACAATGGAGAGCGACATGATAACCATGCCAACACGAATTAACCAATAGTTTACATGCAATAAACCGCGCTCATCATCACTTTTTTTTTATCTTTAAGTGTCCGCCCTATTTGAAACTCTGCAATCGTCGCACCACCGGTACCAAGAATGGTTCCAATTACGTGGCCAGCAACGATGAGTGTGTAAATTCCCATAACTGTATTATACACATACTACCCTCCAGTAAGATTTCTCAGACTACTCAAACAACTCCCACATATCCTCATCCTCTTCCCCATCCCACTTGAAAACAGCGACGCCGCGAAGACCATACTTTTCTGCAATTTTTATTTTATCCTCAGCAGCTCCCGCGTCTGCGTACGTAATCATACGAATACTTACTTCCATTCCTGTTGTATTTGCAAAGAGGAGTGCTTTCGCGGCTGCCTCCATCCCCTCTCGCGTACCTTCTGGCGTCGGTAGTTCATTCAAGATATTGAATGGCGAATTCTTATGGAAGTAGGTAAAGGCGAGCTCACCCCCTTCAGTTCTCCCCGCCACAACATCGTATTCATCTTGCAACTCTTCAATGTCGGGAGGATTGAGTGCACCTATGCGTCCGTACTCTTTGTACCAGTCGGGTGCAACCGTCACCATATAATTGTGACCATATGTCGGGATGCCGAGCATTATTTTTTCTGCTGGCAACCCTTCGTGCTCGACGGTGTACTTCACCACTTTCTCTACCCAGTCTTTATCAGCAAGCGGAATATACGGTTCTCCTTTTCGGGTGTCATTCAGTGTGAGGTCGGCACGCTGTTGATCGTAGGTCATGATCTGGATACGATCACACACCACACCGATGACCGGATAATTATTTGCGCGTTGCAATACCGCAGGTACCTCCCGATAGAGATCTTCTGGGGGTGTACGCGCTTCAATGGTACACGAAAGCACCTTCTCTTCTTGCATCAGTTGCAGTTTTAATTCTAAAAGAAATAGTGCGAAAAATAGATTGGTCTCCGCACGCTTTCCCTCATAATCAATATCAACACCATCGAAATCATACTCATCAACCATGTCCATAATCGCAGCAACATGCTTACCTCGCATACTGGTGTCACTCAAGATAGAGTGAATCTTTGCACCCTCACCCGTCATAATTGTGGGGATCACCTCCACATTTTCATCATCTGCTTCATTAAATAATTTTTCCCATTTTCTGTCATCAATATCACCAAGGTCAGAAAGTGAACCGTCACTCTTTACCGTAAAGACAAATGGATGAATAGTGTCGATCGCGTCGATGTGCTGTATTGCGTCCTTAGTACCGAGTGTATCCTGCCAATATGGAATCCAGCCAGCAACTTTGAGTCCTGACTCAGTTTCAGCAAAAGCCGCGTGCGGTACAGAGAATATAAGGACAATCAGTACCGATAGCGAGAGTGCTATGGAAATATGTTGCCCAACAATCTTTTTTATTGAAATACTCTGAGCTGTAGTCATATACTGGATGATGACGAGACCTCTCCACTATTCTTACTGCATGGATACTGGTGTAATAAGGTACACTTACTGTAATATGCAAAAGATAAAAGTAGAACAACATACAGTCTCAGGGGGCGCGTGGGTTGCTGCATGGCTCTTCACCATCGGCTACCTCAAGCTTACCTTCTGGCAGGGCGTCTTGGCAATCATTCTGTGGCCGTATTACCTTGGCGTAGTACTCAGTGGAGGTGTACTCTAGGTACGTAGATCAGAATTGACTTTTAGCCACTTCGCTGGTAATATTCTTTTCACTATGTCACAGGATAAACTCATAAAACTTGTTTCAGTCGGCGACGAAAAAGGCGTTGGTAAGGGCCATATCTACTTCACCCGAAAGAACAAGAAAAAGCACGCGAACGTCAAGTTTGAATTCAAGAAATTCAACCCAATCGCAAAGAAACACACACTCTACAAGGAGAAGAAATAAACAAAAATGACGGACATCCAATGTCCGTCATTTTTGTTTACTCTTCATCTCCTATTCCCTTAAAACTTCTTACAGAAGCTGTCCACTCGTCGGCTCTTTTGTCTCTCTTCGATCACAAAAGACCTCGACGAGTCTTGCGAAAGTGCCCCACGCTTTCTCACCTTATAAATGGGGCTTTTTTGCAGGAATCTCTCCATAACTTCATACATTGCTTGACAAATATTTATATTGGTGTACAGTACTGAGTGCCGCCCCCCCGAAATCGGGATCCGATCGAAATGATCCCAGGGCGGCACAGTAACGTCGCCCGCACGAAGCTGGCGACAAGCAAGGAGGACGGACATGACGACACAGATCCGAGGTCGACACCGTCAACGGGTGACGGTTCGTCGGAGGCTTGAGTCAGGTTCTTCACTCTGAGGTATCGGTCTAAAATATGACCACATGACGAGTGAATGAAATTTGACTCAACAAAAATTTGAGGGAAACCGGTACAGCCCTCCTGGAGGAGCTTCTTCCAGAAACTACCGTCAACTGACCACAGCGGACCACGAAGCCGCTGCGGTCACTCCGGGATTCTATTTCATGCGGCTCTAGCAGCCAAGTGTACAAGAATCCCGGATTTTCTTTTTTTATATTCGATCCAAAAGCATAAAAACTTTAAATGCTAAAACCTAAAAACTACAAAACGAACAAGAATATCTGAGATACGAGGCGCGAGTGAAAAATAGAAGGAGCGGTACATGGTAGTACCGTAACTGATATTTTTTACGAAGCAACAAAGTAGATTAGGCGTTATCGTTCGTTTTGTCGTATTTTCCTTGTTGGGCGAGCGAATTCATCTTCGCCCTATGCAGCAGCGCCTTCTGGGCCTTTTCAATATTTTCTGGCTTTCCCTGCCACGCGGTGAGAACTGGTTCTTCAAGTGCTCGTGAGAATGACGACGTAATCGACCATGGCTGCTCGCCCATTTTTCCGATTGCGTTGAGATTTTCTGTTGCGCGTTTTGCCGCCTGTCCTCCTGAGAGGAATACGATACCGCCCGTTTCGTACGGCACACCAAGATGCAATGCGCGCAGTGTCGCACCCGCAACCTCTTCTGGCGAGGATTGTTCTTTATATTGATCCCCCGCGAGCACCATAGACGTCTTTAAAATAAGCCCTTTCAGATCGACACGATACTTCTGCAATGTATGAAAAAGAATTTGGATCGTACGTGTTGTCACCATTTCTGCATCCTTAATGGAATGATCTCCTGCAAAAATAACTTCTGGCTCTACCATTGGTACAATCCCTGATTCTTGCGCAATACTCGCGTAGCGTGCGAGCATCACCGCGTTTATTTCCAAACATTCATCAGTTGGAATCCTTTCACTTGTCCGTGCCGCATCTGCAGCATTAGGACCAATCGTTATAACCGCGCGCCATTTGGAGAAGCGGGCACCAAGCGCGTAGTATTCTTTGAATCGCTCAGCAAGGTTGTCGAGCCCTTGTGAGACGACTTCCCCGGGAAATCCATGGAGCGGTCCCTTACCCATATCAACCTTAATGCCCGGCACAATACCACGGGCCGTGAGTACGTCCGGAAACGGGATTCCGTCGTCAGTTGTATTTTTAATACTGGAGTCATACATGATGACTCCCGAAATATATTCTTCAATACCTGGCGCAGTAAAAAGGAGTTCACGGAAATCCTGCCGATGCTCCGGCTCATTAGGAAGCCCGACAGACTCAAGGCGCTTCCCCGCCGTCGGGTCACTTTCGTCTGCAGCAAGAATGCCTTTTCCGGACTGCATCATCTGCCCCACTATTTTGTAGAGATCGTTGTTGTCACGCATTACTGAAAATTGTATCACGATAAAAAAACTAATATTGATTAGTAACAAGCGAGTTTACCGTCACAGAGTATTTGCGTTAGAGCAAGCGTCAACGCAAAAATGCTTAGAGGGATGATCGGCAAAAGCATTATCCATAATGCACGCTTGTGTTTTTGAATCTTGAGTAGATTGCCTACAGAATATGCAGAGACAAAAGTGAGTGACGTGAATATGACGAGAGACAAAAAGTTTATATGGTTTAGGACCGAATCCTCAGAGCCTGGCGCCTCATGTAAAGTGATGAAACTAATAAACACAAAAGGTAGTGCTAGTACGGCCAAGGCTAAAAGAAAAAGACGTACACTACGAACAATGAGAATTATCATGTGACAATTCTATCATCTTTCAAGAGCGAATTTTCCAACCTGCTTTGAATAAATGTACTACAAGTATTCCAAGTCCAACTACCAGTCCGATAATTACCACGAGTCCAAGGGTTGTGTCCGCCTCGGAGTAGCCGATCATGCTACTACGCACACCATCGGCAAAATAGAAGAACGGGTTGAAGTGCGTAATCTGCGCAGCAAGCGGCGGCAACATCGTAATTGAGTAGAAGATACCACCAAGGTATGTGAGCGGTGTAATGATAAAAGTATTCAACACTTGGAGCTGTTCAAACCCTTCCGCCCAGAGCGCGACCAAAATGCCGAGCATCGCAAAAATGGACGCGATCGCAGCGATATAGAAAATGAATAGAAGTGGGTGCGCAAGTGTTACTGCACCAAAGAGCATCCCGACACCCAATACGAGAAACGCCACCATGAGCGCGCGTGACACCGCGCTCCCCACCAACCCGACAAGCATCTCGAGGTATGAAAATGGTGTGATAAGAATTTCTTCAATACCCCGTGTAAATCGCATAAAGTAGAGTGCACTTGAAGAACTCGCAAACGACGCGTTAATGATTGAGAGCATCAGTACACCTGGGAAGACAAATGAGATGTAGGGTACGCCAGCAAAATCATCGATTCGTGAACCGATGACGGTACCAAAGATGAAGATATAGAGTGCCGCGGAGATTGATGGTGCAATGAGCGTTTGTGTGACCACGCGAAAAGTGCGCTTCACTTCGCGACGCAGTATTGTGTATAGACCAATCCAATTAACCCCAATCACCCCGTGCTGGCGAACTGCTGCGTTAGGGGTCCCAGCCTGCTCCTCACCATATTCCTTATATGGCTCGTGCACAGACTCTCCCCTGCCTTGCATTTCATCCAGCACGGGGTGATTGGCTTTGTGTTTTTGATTCTTAATCATAATTCGTGACTAAAAAGTTTGGAGGATTAATTCGCATACTATTCTCTTCCCTTATTATCCTCACGAGTAATCTGAAGATAGGTATCTTCTACACTCTTACCCTCCTTCATAAATTCTTCTTTTGTACCCTCTGCTACAATGCGCCCGTGATTGATGATTGCAATATCGTTGCAAAGATATTGGATCTCCTCCAAATAGTGTGAGGTAAGAATGATCGTCTTTCCGCGCTCATTCATCTCCTTTAAATATTCCCAGAGGTCGTGACGCTGCTCTACATCAACTCCCGCCGTTGGTTCGTCGAGAATGAGTAAGTCTGGCGTGTGGATGAGTGCGCGCCCGAGCATTGCACGGCGCTTGAGGCCTCCTGAAAGTTTCTGAAACTTAACATCTCGATGTTTTTCTAAGTCAAAGCGCGCAATAAGCTCATCAATGCGCTTCTTGCGTTCTTCCTTTCGAATACCATAGTAGCCGCCCATGTAATCAATAAGCTGTTCTGGTGTTGCAAAAATATCCACATTGAATTCCTGTGGTGAAAGTCCAACTTTTATGCGTGCCTGCTTGTAGTCTTTCACCACATCGACCCCATCAATCTTGATTGTCCCTGAGGTAGGCTGCGCGATGCCAGTAATGCAGTGAATGGTAGTACTCTTCCCTGCACCATTTGGCCCAAGGAGTCCAAAGAATGCGCCGCGCGGAATTGAAAGTGAGATATTGTCGACAGCCGTTGTATCGCCATACTGCTTCACCAGATTTTTTATCTCGAGAATTGGAGCTGAGTCTAGGGTTGTACTTTTCACTCGGAAAGAATAGCATAGAATTCTATGACGCTCGAGGAACAATGGTTACTGAAAGAAAAATACAATGACGTCGAATCGGACGCTTTTGAAACCGACTGTGAGCGGCTCGCCGCAGGCGAGCCGCTTGCATACATCATCGGCAATGTCCCGTTTCTCGACACAACTATACACCTCGACTCTCGTCCGCTTATTCCACGGCCTGAGACAGAGTTTTGGACTGAGAAAGTAATTCAGGAAATGAAGAACGCGGACGACTACAGCCATTCAAAGGGCACCCGCGTTCTCGACCTCTGCGCCGGCAGTGGCTGCATAGGTGTCGCAATTGCGAAAGCCATTCCCAATGCACATGTAGATTTTGTGGAAATTGATGAAAAGCATCACGCAACGATTCAAAAAAATATTAAGGAAAATGGAATTGATCCAGACAGAACAAGGATCTTTGGAGGCGATCTATTTGAGAACGTCCCCAATTCTTTAGAAGCCACGCATGTGGATGAAATTCAAGGCATGGGAGAATCGGCGACAGAGTCGTATTCAAAATACGATGATGAGTCGATTGGGACTCATAACAAAGAAGTTCGCCGTATGCGTGGCTTCTACGATTACATTGTGAGCAATCCGCCCTATATAGATCCTCACAACGATCGCTCCGATAAAAACGTCCGCGACTTCGAACCACACCTTGCACTCTACGGCGGAGCACATGGTACTGAGCTTATCCATGCCATCATTGAACAAGCACCCCAATACTTAGAGGAAGGTGGACTACTCTATATAGAACACGAACCAAAACAAAAGAAGTTGATTCACGAGTACGCTGCAGAAAATAATTTAAGCACAACCTCAAACCGCGACCAGTACGACTTCATCCGATATACAAAATTAGCGACCCACGATCAATAAAGACCCGTTGTCTACATCAAAACAGCTAGAACTCAGGACTGCATGAATGAAATCTTTTACTGGAAACCACCCAGTTTTTGAGCCAGGTAAAGGATTGTTAATGTATACAGCATTTTCTTTATACCCTGAAACCACAACATAATGATAACCTCCTTCTCTTGAGCCCAATGCTGCTCCCTGTATAGACGCAAGGATCAATTGCTCCTTATCTATTGCTTCTTGAATATGTTCAAAGTCTGGTATCTGAACTTTTACTTTTCCGCCACCAGCAATGAAGAGTTTAAATAGTTCAAGAGGTTTTTCTCTCTTTGGTGTTCTTTTTTGAAAGTCCTGAAGATACTCCTGTAATCTATCCATCTTCTTTAGACCAGCTCTCTTATCTCTCGGAAAAAGAAGTGGATTTGCTGTAAGGAGGTGTACTTTCAGACCTTGATTTAGCATTAAAGAACCGTTCTCATAAATATATGTACCACCCAGACTATCGTCACGAGTCATGCCTTCAGTCAGCTCTCGTTCTGACTTTTGTATACCAAAATAATTGAGGACCATCTGCACTGATACTGGACCGCATTCTGCAGAATCTTCTTTCTGATAATAAGTTTCAACTTTTAGTCTTTTCACAATTCAATGCATTGAGTATACCAGGATTCCGAGACACATCGAAACTGTGGCATAATACTTTCATGGAGCTTTTACCTGAATTGATCACCACCCTTGCACAAGGATTTTTCTATCTACTCCTGCTTGTGGTTATTGTGCACGCAGTTGCACTCCTCTACCACTGGTATTCATACGGCACCAACCACACTATCAATGTAGTCGTTTCAATTTGCTACGGACTGGGTGTTGCCACACTCCTCACCACACTCTGGGTTTCAATAGGATATTTCTAAATAAAAAACTGACATGCATTTTGATAGCCTACAACTTGAAGGAGATGAAAAAGTGTTATTCCAAACACGGCGACATTGGTTTATTCCCTTCAGCCGCTTGTTCGTTATCTTTCTTGTAACCATCACTCCACTTCTCCTCTTTATGTTTGCACTCGCAACACCACTGCAGGAAAATATCATCTCGCTCACCAATGCCAATCCTACGCTATTTGTATACGGCTACGCAGTGTATGTACTCGTCCTGTTTATGGAAGCATTCAACGTCTGGACCAACTACTATCTCGACATGTTTATCCTCACCAACTTCCGACTTATACTCATCAATCAAAAAGGTCTCTTCCGCAGAAATATTGCGAGTTTCCGTCTTGAACGTCTGCAAGACATGAATTCAGAAATCCATGGAGTGATTGCAACTCTTCTCAACTTCGGTCAATTAGAAATAGAGACTGCCGGTCATAGCGACGAAGAGTTTGAGGCCTACGGTCTCCCTGATCCAAAAACACTGAAATCACGTATTCTCAAAGCTGCTGACGAACTCATCGAAACCTATCGTGACCATCCCCGCCTCGCCCACGACGGGACGTAGCCCTAAACTTGTGCGCCCTGCATATTTCCCCTACAATCTCTCTAATGTCCAACCCTATCAAAAAGCAGAAGCTCTCAACCGACCCATACAAAGGTGTCCGTGACTTCTACCCAGAAGACATGGCGGTGCAGCAGTATATTTTTGATACCTGGAGCCTGACTGCGGAATTGTTTGGCTATGAGCAATATGATGCCTCGGTGCTCGAACCGTCCACGCTCTACAAATCAAAAGGTGCCGAGAATGAGGAAATGGTCAATGAGCAGACGTACACATTTATCGATCGCGGCGACCGTGAAGTAACGCTCCGTCCAGAGATGACACCAACAGTCGCACGGATGATTGCTGGGAAGCGTCGCGAACTCTCATTCCCGGTGCGCTGGTACTCAATGCCAAACCTATTCCGGTATGAACGAACGCAGCGCGGACGCCTACGAGAGCATTGGCAGCTCAACTGCGATATATTTGGCGCAGACGATATCTCTGCGGATATCGAAATAATTGCACTTGCGCATCAGATGCTCACAAACTTTGGCGCAACTGAAGACATGTTTCTGATCCGCATCAACGACCGTGCATGGCTCAACGCATACCTTAGTGAACAAGGGATTGAGGGTGATGGGGCAACAGAGATGATCGCACTTCTCGACCGAAAAGAAAAAATTGACAACTTCGAAGAAGAAGCTGAAAAGATCGCCGGTAAGCCTTTTACGTTGCCGTCCACCGCTCCAGAAGACAGTAATGGAGCAAGGGTTATTGCAGGACTTACAAAGCTTGGCATTACTAACACAATCTTCTCTCCTTCAACCGTACGAGGATTCAACTACTACACCGGCACCGTATTTGAATTTTTTGATACTTCAAAAGAAAACAATCGTTCCCTCCTTGGTGGTGGTCGCTACGACAACCTCACTGAACTCTTCGGTGGCGACGCAATATCTGGCGTTGGGTTTGGTATGGGCGATGTGACCATGCGCGACTTTCTCGAAACACACAACCTCCTTACCTCAGAAATTACCGCACCAGATGTCGTCATCATTCCAACCGACGATTCACTCAACATAGATGCACAAAAGATCGCGCAGACATTTCGCGAAGCGTCTATCGCAACAGCAGTCGATATTGGCACCAAGAAAGTCGGAAAGAAAATTGCGAACGCCGGAGAACGTATGGTAGGGTATGCGCTTGTATTTGGTGAAGATGAGCTCAAAAGTGAGACGTATACGTTAAAAAATCTCCAAACCGAGGAGGAGAAATCAGGAAACCTGGAACAGCTCACCAAGTTTATAGTTGATAGCGCATAGTTTATAATGGCAGCTTTGCTGTCCGGGTGCGCGTAGCGCATCACTATCCACTATAAACTATCGACTATTCACTTACCTATGAACTACGTTGTCTTTGACCTAGAAACACAAAATACATTTAACGATACGGGTTCACGGGACGCTTCCGCACTCGATATTTCAGTCGCATCCGTGTACGAAAAAAATACCGACACCTTTACCACGGTCGCCATCGACGAACTCCAGCTCATTTGGCCAATCCTTGAACGCGCAGAAGCACTTGTGGGATACAACAGTAACCATTTCGATATTCCCCTTCTCGACAAGTATTATCCTGGCAACCTCGCCGATATAAAGAGTATCGATCTGCTTGAAGATATTCGTCTGTCACTCGGACGACGTATTCGTCTCGACAGCGTCGCTGAGGCGACTATCGGCGCAAAGAAAAGTGCGAATGGGTTGCAGGCTGTCCGTTGGTGGCGCGAAGGCGAGATTGAGAAAATCAAAAAATACTGCGAACAGGATGTGCGCGTAACTAAAGACGTGTTTGAATACGCCCTTCTGCACAATAAAATTCTTTTTAAAGATGGAAGAAAAAAACAGGAAGTACCACTCGATACTTCTCACTGGGTTGTGAAAGAAACAAATGCAATGACCCACACCTTACCGTTTTAGTTTTACCGAAACACCTCAAAATCTCAAAATTGCTTTAGCTGCTAGGCGTGTGAAAAAATATCATGAGCTATATCATATATTGTCATATGGTGAGTGGTATTTTTTGAAACACGATAACGCAGATGGAGTGGTTTTGTGGTTTTATCCAAAAAAGACAAATAATGTCACGAAGCCTGCAAGGATAATGCGAAATCTTACAGATTCTGTTCAGGTTGTCGCCATCTCATTGATCCTCCTATGAAATGGCTGGCACTCCCTACAGGAGCTGTATACCTTTTGGAAATCAAAATTTCTCAAAAGGTCTTGCGCTATGCCCCCAGCATAGCTCACTCTTGCAAAAGTGCCCCGCACTTTCTCACCAAATGAATCATTTGGTACCGTCAGAAAATATGTATGTCTGGCGTGTACTAGGCGAACAGAGTCATAAAGACTACAAAACTAGCCAGGATAATGCGGTACCAAATGAAAGGCCAGAGCGTATGGCTGCGTACGAACGCAAGCATGAAGTGAATTGCGATCAATCCTACAAAAAAGGCGGTCACTGCCCCAATACCGATTGATGTCCACGGAATAGCAACATCCGAAAGCGTTGCGAGCTCTAGCAACTTCTTTGCACCGGCTCCGAGAATGACCGGAACAGCAAGCAGAAATGCAAAACGTGCAGCATCGCTACGCGAAAGCCCGAGAAGCATACCTCCCGCGATTGACGCACCTGAGCGTGACATACCAGGAATCAACGCAAGTGATTGAAACAGACCAATTTTGAGTCCCATCTTTGTGTCTACTTGCTTTGATTTTCTGTCTCCACTGTAGACATGTTCTGCAAACATAAAAAACACTGACCCCATCACAAGTACACCCGCAACAAGAAGTGGGTCGCGGAAGGTCGACTCCATGATACTTTCGAGTGAAAGTCCAAGCACAACCGCAGGAATCGTACCCACAATGAGTGCTGAGAGAAGTGCGACATCACGCGGATTCACCGGAAGTCTCCCAAGAATTCTGAGAAGTGTGTTGAGTAGTCCCATAATATCTCGCCAGAAATAGAGGATGACTGATGAGGCGGTCGCGAGATGGAGGATTGCATCAAACGCGAGTGCATGTTCGTCGGTAATATGCAGAAAATCACGGATGAGTATGAGGTGTCCCGTGGAAGAAATAGGGAGAAACTCTGTGAGCCCTTGCACAACCCCGAGTATGACGGCATTAGTGATATCCATACCGTAAAAGTATACGCCCTCCTTGACTTTTTGCCAGCAGATAGGTATCTGTAGCGACCAAGAGAAAAATGGTATACTTGCATTTACATATTTTCAGCATAAATTCTTTGTATGAACAGCAACTCTCTCGGTATTCCAATCGCAATTGTCATCTCAGCAATCATCATCGGCGGAGCGATTTACTTTTCTAGCTCTTCACCAAGTGCACCAACGACACTTGACGCGACGGGGGCGGACGAAGGAATGCCGACGATAGAACCAATCACCGAAGACGACCATATCCGCGGCAATCCCAATGCACCAATCATGCTCGTGGAATACTCTGACTACGACTGCCCGTTTTGTAGGATTTTCCACGACACCATGAATCGCGTTATGCTCGAGTACGGAACGGACGGAGACGTCGCGTGGGCCTTCCGTCACTTCCCCATCGATAGCCTCCACCCAGATGCACCAAAGATTGCAGAAGCGAGCGAGTGTGTGGCTGAATTGGGCGGCAATGATGCGTTTTGGACTTTCTCTGACGCGCTTAATGACTCGCGTGAGATCACGTATGGTACAAATGGACAGGTAACTGCCGTCGAACCAACCGACATGAGCAGACTCTCTGAGTTTGCAGCAACCGCAGGAGTTGACCAAGGGCAATTTGAACTCTGCTACAACAGCGACAAATACAGCGACGTTATAGCTGCCGACGTGAACGCAGCAATTGCTGCCGGAGGCACCGGAACGCCCTACACTGTCGTGCTTGTCGGCGATCAGGTGATTGGCACCATAAACGGCGCACAGCCCTACGCACAGGTAAAACAAAACATTGAAGGGCTTCTCAGCCAGATCGGGAATCAGTAGAATTCTAAAACCTCCATACTCTGGAACTGAAGAAAAAGAGACTCACTCATCTAGAGTGAGTCTCTTTTTGTCTTAGTATACTTAATTCTATGAAGACAAAATTTTTATTACATGGAGGAATGCTTAAGTACGATAAACCCCAGAACACATCATTTTTTGAAGAACTGACAGCTAACCTAGCTGACGGAGATATTATTTTATACATTGGTTTTGCTCGGAGAGAAGAAGTTGAAAGACAGGCAACATATGAACGCGACAGAAAGCTCATCTTGGCTCACACAGCCAAAAATATTGAAGTTATAAATGCAACATACGATACTTTAATCGAAGGATGTAGAAATGCACAAGCTATATTTGTAACTGGAGGAGAAACCGACAAACTAGTAGCCGACATACAAAAGTACCCCGATTTTATTGACTCTATATCGGGCAAAGTTATTGCAGGTTCATCAGCCGGTGCATGTCTATTCTCTACTTTTTATTACTTCAATGCCTCTAGAGAAGTTCTGAAAGGGTTGAGCGTACTACCTATCTCTCTCATGGTCCACTACGGAAATTCCGAATACAACGCCACTGATGCATCTTTAAAATTACTAAGAGAGCACTCTCAGAATACAAAAATTGTGACACTAGCAGAGTGTGAGTGGAAAGTATTCGAGAAGTGAGATAGCTACCGTGAGCTAAATCTTTTTGAGAGCCAACTGTTCCGCAAGGACACAATAGTCACATTCTTTTGGGTCACACGGTGTTTTAAGGAATTCTCCACCAATAATTTCTTTTGTGACTCGCTGTATCTCACGTTTGAGTGCTTCTATTTCTTCGTCCGTGATCTCAAAGATTTCCTCATGGATGGATCCCTTCGCGTCAGGTTCAATAAATGACAACTTTCCCGTCTTGCACTGATAGCGCTCATCTTCATAGAGCGAGAGCAGGAGCGCGTAAAAGACCAACTGCCGTTTGTAATCGCCTTTCGAACTCTTGGTCTTCCCCTCTATATCGTTCCGTGTTTTCGGCTTCCCTGTCTTGTAGTCAACAACTTGCGTCACATTGCCCTCAGTATCAAAATCAAGACGATCAAGCTTTCCAGTAAGCGTCAGTAAGGGGAACTCATCGATTCCTGTCGGCAATTGCACATGCAGTGTTTTCTCGACTTCCGAGTGTTTTGGAAAGGTGTCTGTAATATACGCAGTATAGACAACAAGTGCCTCAAGACCTTTTTCATGCAAACGCACAAATTCGGTTTCGGTTATGGGAAGTTTAGAAAGCTCGCGTTCAAGTTGCCGCTTCATATCTGATGCGCCGGGCATCGTGCCGCCTGCAGCAATCACACTCGACACCCACTCCATCACTCCATGCATCGCAGTACCAAACTGCAATGGTGTACTCTGTGTCTCTGGAATGCGCAGAACATTTCTATAGAGGTAGGTATACGGACTCTTCAGGTAGTTATTGAGCGCCGTTGCCGAGAGACCACGCTCCGCCAAATGTGTAGTGAGTAACGTCGTGTCAATTGCCACATCGAGAGACCCCTTAGTCAGCGGAGCGAGTGGATCAAACGCGGCCTCAAGAGAAGTTGTGTCTATCTCTGTAACCGTATCAGCAGCAATATCGGAAAGAAGTCGAGATGCACTAAGCTCTTTACCCTCACTGTTTTCTTCTGCATAGGAGAGAAATACCTGCTCCTTTGCGCGCGTCAGAGCAACATAGAGTAATCGCCGCTCGTCATCAATCGCGTCAAAGAGCGAAGAATCTATATGTTTTGTAATCGGAATATCAAAATACGTACGCCGTGATGTACCGCCCCATGCACTATCTACGACATGCGGAATGATCACTGAATGAAACTCAAGTCCTTTTGATTTATGCGCGGTCATCACCTGCACCGCGTGTGTGTCGGTCGTAATGTACGGCGCCATGAGCGGCAATCGGTGAGATCTCCTCAGTGCAAACACCGTACTCACGTCACGGAGTGTTGCTGCACTATTCTGCTGCACCATAGCCTCAATCTCGTCGTACAGACGGCGTACCACACGCGTCCCTTCCAGCGGATCAGTGAGTAGTACATGGTCCAGAAATCCACTCTCACGCACCATGTACTCAAGTACGCGATGCGGTGCATCGGTAATTTCACGTCTCTGCGCCTCGTGTACTATATGTGCAATTTTCTGTACTGCGGCAATATCAGAAACTCCAAGTGCTTGCAGTTTCTTTTCGTTGTCAATAAGACTCCAGAGAGAAGTATCATATCGCCGTGCGGATGCGATTCGTACAAGGTCGTCGTTCGTGATACCCCAATATGCACCGTGTAAGAGCGCAAATAGTGCTTCTTGGTCGTGAGTTTTAACCACGACGTCGATAAAGTTTTGTACCGCGTGTGTGATTGGGTGGTCGAGAATATCGCCATCAGCCGACGCCTCAACGACAATTTGTTCTTTACGTAAGAGCGCAGCAATATGCTCCACTTCCCTATTGGTGCGTACGATGATCGCAATTTCTTCCGGTGACACACCCTTCTTAATGAGTTCGCCCACATGGTGAGCAATCCATCCATCTTCAACTGCCTGATGTGAGAATGCCCGCCGCTCGAGGATAGACTTTTCTACCACCTTTGCCTTGAGCTCCACCCTGAGCTCCTTCAATGGCCCATCCTCAACACGCACCAAACTATGTGCGGCGTCGAGAATTGTCTGGCCAGAACGATAGTTCTCGGTCAGCGCTATGGTTTTTGTGTTTTTAAAGATGTCCTCAAAATACAGAAAATTCTCAAGTGAGGCTCCTTGAAAGCGATATATTGCCTGTTTCTCATCGCCAACCACAAAAATATTGGGCGCATCGTGAAAGTTTGAAAGCAGTTCAAGTATTCTGTTTTGACTTCCGTTTACATCCTGATGCTCGTCGGCCAGAATATACTGATATGTTTCTTGTAGTTCACGTAGCATCACCTCGTTATTCTCGAGTGCCTTGACAGTTTCGACAATCATGTCTTCGAAATCATACAGTCGCCCCTCTTCAAGTAACGCCTCATACTGCCGATACACCGAGAGGAGCTCTCTATTTTTAACAATTGCCTTTTCCTTCTTTGTGTACTCACCCCGTACTTTTCCAGTATGCGCCCCTTTCTGATGCACCTTCTCGATACCTGCAAGTACCTCCTCCTGTTTTTTTATAATGTCTGCAAATGCAGCAGGAGTAATATATTCTTTCTTAAGAGAGGAAAGTTCGCGCAGAATGTGCCCAACATAGTACGTTGGATTACCAATAGGACGAAGAAGTGTGGAAGTTGCGCCTTCAAGAATTGTCTCAATCAACGCCACTTTCTCTAGATCATTCGCCGGTCTGCCGCCAATAATGCGGGTGTATGCGTCTGGATGTTCGCGGATAAGGCGTTCCGCAAACCCATGAAAGGTATAGATCGCGACACGGTATGCCAGCGCCCCAACATAGCGATGGAGGCGTTCACGCATTGCTTTTGCTCCAGACTCGGTAAACGTCAGTGCTAAGATATTTTCTGGCTTTGTGTCAGTCTTTAAAAGGATATTTGCAATACGCAGCGTGAGTATCTGCGTCTTTCCTGTCCCCGGACCAGCAATAACCATCACCGGTCCCTCGATGAGGTCGACTGCTGATTTTTGCTGCGTATTGAGTGCTGCATATGCCTCGCTGAAGACCTGTGTATATATCTGCATAATGAATTGTGGTTAGTATACCCCCCTGCTCACTTTTTCGCAGGCAAAAAGTGAGCAGGGGGGGGTATACCCTTCTTGACTTTGAAAAAATATTTAATTAGGCGTATACTGGCGGCGATGGAATTAAAGGAGATCATCAAAGACGTACCCATCATTACCGAGACCAACACTCTTCGGGAGGCAGTTTCGATAATGATTGAGAAGCAAACAAACTCCCTCTTGGTTGCCGGAGACGACGGTGCACTCATCGGTGAGGTAAGTGTTGTGGATCTGATGGATGCAATCGTGCCTGAGTATCTCGATGGTGACAATGTTGCTGCTCATTTTGCTACTGAGGAAATGTTTAAAAAAGCAGTAGCAGAAGCTGCGGACAAAGAGGTGCGAGAGTTTATGAAAACCGATATCGACCCCATCGACATTGATGACGGACTTATGGCAGTCGCCGCGACAGCAATTGCTCACCAGCGCGCCCGTATTCCCGTCATCGACCGCGATAATCATCCTGTTGGTATTATTTCACGCCAAGGGCTGAAAAAGATTATTGCAAGTTTTCTTAATATTACTGATTCAGCTTAACTCATTCTGTGCAGCAGCGAACGCGCATAAGCGCGTTTTTTATATCTGTGGCACAAATTAACTCTCACTTATGGACACAATACAAATTATTGCACTTGCGATTTTTGCGTTTACATTCTTCTTTATCCTTACAGAACGCATCCATCGTACGGTTATCGGCCTTTTCGGCGCTGTGACGATGGTACTTGCGGGGATTATTTTTGATTTCTATCATCCAGAAAATGTCCTTGCGGCGATTGACTTTAATACACTCGGACTCCTCTTCGGAATGATGCTCCTGGTCTCTATGCTTGAGCGCACAGGATTTTTCCAGTTTGTGGGGATTTGGACGGCTAAGAAAACGAAAGGAAACCCTTGGTATCTTATGCTCGCGCTCGGTGCCATTACAGGTATATTCTCGATGATACTCGACAATGTGACTACCGTTATCCTCATTGTGCCGATGACAATTATCATCGCAGACATCCTTAAGATTAACCCCGTGCCGATTATCATGTCTGAGGCACTTATCTCAAATATCGCTGGTACTGGGACACTGATTGGTGACCCACCAAACATTATGATCGGTTCTGCGGTTGGTCTCTCATTTAATGACTTTCTGATCCACGCACTCCCTGTCGCACTTGTTGGGTGGCTCGCAACGCTTGTCCTCTTCCGTATCATCTACCGCAAGGACATTACGAAGCAGCCAGAAAATATCGATGCACTCATGAAGATGGATGAATGGGATGCAATCAAAGAACCAAAAACATTAAGACGGTTACTTGTAGTATTTGGTATTACTATTGCGTTATTCTTCCTTCATGGATTTCTTCATATGGAACCAGCAATGGTTGCACTCATCGGTGCATCACTTGCACTCATTGTGGTCGCGCCAAAACATGATCCACAAGAGATAATTGAAAAATGTGAACTCTCGGTACTCCTCTTCTTTGGCTCACTCTTCGTGATTGTGGGAGGACTTGAGTACTCAGGCATACTTGAAAAAGCTGCACAGCTTCTCACTTCAGGAGCAGAAAGTAACCTTCTCTTAACGGCTATTATCATACTCTGGGCAAGTGCAGTCCTCTCAGCCATCGTCGACAACATTCCACTCACCGTTGCCATGATCCCAATCATCACCTTCCTTGGTGCAAGTGGTGTACCGGTTGAACTCCTTTGGTGGGCGCTCGTATTCGGCGTCGGCTTCGGCGGCAACGGTTCCCCTATTGGCTCAACCGCAGGAGTCATAGTGGTCGCAAAATCTGAGAAGACCGGCAATCCAATATCATTCATTGGCTGGATGAAACAAGGTCTCCCGACAATGGTTGCCTGTCTTATTGTCGCAACACTTGCACTCACATTCTTCCAAGACTACTTCTCTCATCATGGAAATGGCGAACAGATGGTCCATGCTGCGGAGACGAATACCTCCCATCCAGTGCAGACCCACTGATGTATCAATCTGTCTCTTATGGACAAAAAGGCGATCTGTATACAGATCGCCTTTTTGTCTACCTAAACTCTAAATACACATTGCTCATCTAATACGACTTGAGTCGACGTGCTTTTTCATGTTGTCGTATTTTTTCCAAGGCCTTTGCCTCAATCTGTCGAATACGTTCCCGTGTTACTCCAAATTCTTTACCAACTTCCTCAAGTGTGTGATACGTGCCGTCGAGGAGTCCATGACGCATCTCAAGAATTCGTCGTTCTTTTTCTGAAAGTGTATTGAGGATTTCCTGCATTTGATCGGCAAGGATACTTCGCGACACCTCTTGATCAGGAGAGATCATTTTATCGTCAGCAATAAAGTCTGAAAGTTTTGAACGATCGTCACCATCATCGCCAATCGGCAACTCAAGCGAGATCGTGTCCTGACTAATTTTTTCAATTTGATACACCTTCTCTACTTCAATATTCATCTCTGTCGCAATCTCCTCTGGCATTGGGTCACGACCCAAGTCTTGCGCAAGACGGCGTGACACCTGTTTATACTTCGCCATTGTCTCCACCATATGCACAGGAATACGAATAGTTCGCGACTGATCAGCAAGTGCGCGCGTTATTGCTTGCCTGATCCACCACGTTGCATACGTTGAGAATTTAAATCCTTTCGTAAAGTCGAATTTATCAACCGCCTTAAAGAGGCCTATGTTTCCTTCCTGAATCAGATCCAGAAGCGTGAGGTCTGGTGAGCGTCCTACGTACTTCTTTGCAATAGAAACCACGAGCCGTAAGTTTGCACGCGCAAGGAGATTTCGCGCTTCATCGTCGCCATCGACAATACGCTTTGCAAGCGTACGCTCTTCGAGGGCTGTCAGGAGTGGGTATTGCCCAATCTCACGTAGATACATCTGGATAGAGTCGTATCCGCTGTCGTTTCGCTTATATACGTTCCGATTGTCGAGTAGGCCTTCTCCCGGATTATCGCCAAGCATACCACCACTTTCAAGCACATCAATACTCGCCGTCGCAAAACGTTCATAGAGATCTTCTAGAAAAAATACATCATCCTCAATAGTAGGAAAATCTTTAAGAATCTGGTCGTATGTCACGTACCCCTTCTCGCGACCACGTTGTATCAACTTTTCTGCCTTCTCATCGCGCGATCGTGTCGATCGTCGTCGCTTGGGGGCAGTGTTCTTTTTTGGAGCTGTTTTCTTCGTCGTTTTCTTTGCTACTTTTTTTTGCGGAGCTTTCTTCGTCGTCTTTTTAGTAGCCGTCCGGGCTGTTCTTTTGGCAGTTGTTTTTTTAGCTTTCTTTGCTACTTTTTTTGTTGCCTTACGTACGGCTTTTCGAGCCGTTTTTTTGTCCGTCTTTTTTGTTGTCTTCCCACGCTTTGCAGCCATAATGGGCGTAACTATACCCTAAATATGAAAAAAGTCTACTACTCCTTATCCTGCTTTCCCTCCAAAAATTCTTTTGTAATTTCTATATGTTTGAGCTTCTCACCCAGCACGGCAACCTGCTTAAGATGCACTACCTCCCTATCCTCATCCATACCAGCAGTAAGCTGCGCACGCACGTCTGCCATCTGCCGACGTATCTGTCGTTCATACAAAACTGAGAGCGTATGCGCGACATCTTCCAAAAGTCGCACATCGCCCGGCGTAACGTACATAGCTTCAAATCGAAGTAATGCCGGATTAAGTACCGTACTATCCATACGTGTGCAGATTCCCTCAAACCGCTCAGTAAAGATGTCTTTTAGTGTACTCTCTACACGTCCAGCAACGTCCACCATTTCTGAATCTCGAAGGAATTGTAGGGCAGCAAACGAATACGTTATATATTCTTCTTCCGTTCCTTTAGAGGATGCTGGAACTACCTGCACCGAGACATCCCCTTGTGCGTGCGTACGCGTACGCTCCTTAGATTCCACGATACGCTCAACTTCATAATGAATGGCATCTTTTGTAGTCGCCAACGCTTCAGCAACCAAACCTTCAAAATGTTCGCGATCTATCCGGTTAGGAATCTGCGCCAAAAGTGGCAACACTTCCTCGCGCACAATAAGCTTGTAGGCCCGATCGTCACTTTTTTCCGAACGGAACACTCCCAAGAGAAACACAATGACATGCACAGCATCTCCCACGAGCGTACGAAACATCTTCTGATCATCTTTAATAATATCTGCAGGATCTTTCCCTTGTTCCATTCTGACGACTTTAATATCCATCCCTCGCCGCAGCATGATTGCTGCGGCGCGCTTAATTGCCGAAATCCCTGCCCGGTCAGAATCCAGCGCCAAGACCGTGCGGTTGGAGAGTCGTTGTAAGAGCTCCACATGATGTAGTGTAAGTGCCGTGCCAGAGACCGCGATTGTATTGGTATACCCAACCTGATGCGCCAGCACGAGGTCGAACTGCCCTTCCACAATCAGCGAGAAGTCGAGATGGCGGATTCCCTGCTTTGCTTTGTCATATCCAAAAAGGATCTCTGACTTTTGATAGAGGGCTGTCTCTGGCGAATTGACATACTTCGGCGTCTCGGCATCCTGTGAAAGTGTCCGGCCTGAGAACGCAACAATTCTTCCTGAAGAATCGGCGATCGGAAACATGATTCTGTTTCTAAAAACATCGTACGACTCCTTCGCTTCATCGTTCTTTTTTATTAGTCCCGCCGCAAGCATCTGTGCTTCTGTGTACCCTTTCTCGGTCAAATATTCTTTAAGTGAACGCCACGCGTCTGGTGCAAATCCAATTCGCCATGTGTGTATTGACTTGCCGTCGACACCGCGGTCGGTAATGTAGTCTTGCGCTTCTTTGTGGTTTGTCCCCTCTTTAAAATAAAATGCACACGCTTCTTCAATGAGCGCATACTGATTATCACGTTCGGTGCGTTTCTTGGGATCCTCACGAACCAATTCTACCCCCGCCTTATCTGCCAAAATCTTCAGCGCTCCTTTAAAGTCGACACCTTCCATTTTCTCTATAAAAGTGAAAATATCGCCACCCTGACTTGAGGAGAAGCAGTAGTACATACCACGATCGGGCGAGACGTAGAACGACGGTGTCTTTTCATTGGTGAATGGTGATTTTCCTTTATAACTCTTCCCTGCTTTCTGTAACTCCACATACGTCGAAACCACATCCAGAATTGAGAGTCGTTCTTTGATTTTCTCTACCGAATCACCCATTCCTGCCATTATACGGGAAATCACTCTTTCTCGCAGAAATACTTGATTTATTTTTTATACATGGTTTGTCGAGGAAAGTTCCCAACTGACGGATTAAATGTCCGTATAGATGTAGATGTTGAGATTACAAAACACAAAACCTTTCGATTGATCGAAAGGTTTTGTGTTTTGTCTACTCATACTGTATGACCTCTACTCCTCCTCCGCAATACTCTTCACCCGATCATATTTTGGTGAGCCCTTGAATCCAGTTCCTGCTGGAATCAAGCGACCAATGATCACATTTTCCATAAGTCCGTGGAGTTTGTCCTCACTACCGCGTACTGCAGCATTAATGAGCACACGGGTCGTGTTTTGGAACGACGCCGCTGAAAGGAAACTCTTTCGTGAAAGTGACGATTCGGTAATACCAAGGATGAGCTTGTCTGCTTTTGCGACATCCTTACCATCAGCCTTTAGTTCTTCATTTTCCTTGATAAAGATCCACTCTTCAACAACATCGCCAACAGTGAATTTACTATCGCCCGATTCGGTGATTTTTACTCGACTCATCATCTGTCGCACAATAAGTTCAATGTGCTTTCGAGCAATAGTCACCCCTTGGAGCTCGTAAATCTTGTTGGTCTCGTTGATGATGTACTCCTGTGTCAGTTCTTGTCCGCCGTACTTGAAGAGGTCGGGCAAGTTTGCAGACCCATCGGTAAGAAGTTGTCCAGCAGTCACCGTGTCGCCAGTACTCACGAGTGCGACACGACGATAGTGCACGGGATACTCGATATTTTCATTATTTTTCTTCGCATGCTTTGAGCCAAGTTCTGGCGCAACGACGATAATTTTTTCTCGTCCTTCAGTACGAATTTCCGTCACGACACCATCTGTCTTTGAAATAATTGCAGGAATCTTCGGCGCACGCTTTTCAAACACTTCTTCCACACGAGGTAGACCGCTGGTTACGTCTCCACCAACCTGCGCGGCACCGCCGGCGTGCTTTGTATTCATCGTCAACTGTGTACCCGGCTCACCAATCGCTTGTGCAGCAATAGTTCCTACTGCCTCACCAATTTCCACAAGATAATTGGTCGTGAGGTCAATACCGTAACAATGCTGACACACACCACGAAGAGTCTCACACGTCATTGGTGAACGCACCGCAACCGATTGCACACCCGAATTCTCAACGACTCCAGACTCTGCTCGAGAGAGAATGTGTCCTTTTTTGAAAAGCGTCTCGCCATCATCATTGACCACATCTTCAGCAAGCATACGACCACGAATTGCTTTTGAAAACGCAATCTCAATTCCCGACGAAGAGATCCGTCCGACAGACACATTCTTCTTTGTCTTACAATTTTCTTCAGTCACAATTGCGTCCTGCGCAACCACGAAGAGTCGACGAGTGAGGTATCCAGCTTTTGCAGTCTGGAGCGCTGTATCGGCAAGACCTTTTCGTGAACCGTGAGTCGTGATGAAATACTCGATCGGTGTCATTCCCTCCTTCATAGAAGAGAGTACAGGGAATTCGAGTGTCTCACCTCGTGTATTTACAATCAACCCTTTCATACCTGCCATCTGAGCAATCTGTCCCATAGAACCTCGTGCGCCTGACTTCCACATGTCGAACGCGGAGCCATTTTTGTCGAGTGTTTCAGGAAGTGTCTTTTCAATTTCTGTTTTCGCTCGGTGCCATACCTCAATAGTCATGCGTCGACGTTCATCGCGTGAGAGCAGTCCTTCATCATAATGATTCCGGATCTCAATTGCCTCCGCACGCGCAGTATCGAGAATGGCTCCTTTCTGCTTTGGTACAATCACATCATCAATACCCCACGTTGTCCCTGAACGCGTTGCGTACTGGAAGCCAAAACGTTTCATTTTGTCAACAATTGCTGGCACAGCATCAACACCCTCTTCATCAATAATATCGATAACAATGTTGAAGAGTGTACGCTGCGTTACTACATCATTGATAAACGCATGATGGCTCGGTAGTACGCTATTAAAGAGGAGTCGACCAACAGTTGTCTCAAACAACTCACCATTGAATTGTTGGTATTTCTCACTATCTGTTGCGAGCACCTTAACCTTTGCACGAAAGTCGATGATGCCGTAGTCATGCGCGTTGATTGCATCGTTTGGTGACGCAAAGTACTTACCTTCTCCAAGCGCACCATCAATGATCTTCGTCATCCAAAATGTACCAAGCGCCATGTCCAGGAGTTTCTCAGAGACCACTGGCTCACCACTACCTGGCTTCAGAATGTTACGGTTTGCTGAGATAAATTCCCGCGCTTCAAGTTGTGCCTCGTCTCCAAGAGGGACATGCACAGCCATCTGGTCACCATCGAAGTCAGCATTGAATGCACGACACACGAGCGGGTGTACCTGGATCGCATTACCTTCAATCAGCACCGGACGAAATGCCTGAATACCCTGTCGGTGCAGTGTAGGTGCACGGTTGAGCAATACGTGCTTGTTTTTGATCACCCCTTCAAGAATAGCCCACACTTCAGGTACACCATCCTCGATAAGTCGGCCCGCGCCACGGATGTTGTACGCAAGTTCCTGACGAAGTAGTTCAGAAATAATAAATGGACGGAAAAGCTCAAGCGCCATGTGTTTTGGCAAACCGCACTGGTCGAGCGCAAGTTCTGGACCAACCACAATTACTGAACGACCTGAGTAGTCGACACGCTTTCCGAGAAGATTTTGTCGGAAGTATCCCTGCTTGCTCTTCAGATAATCTGAGAGGGATTTGAGTGGACGTCGTTGCGCCTGACCTGCAGCTGAATACGCCGCATTTCCATGGCGAATAGAGTTGTCAATCAACGCATCGACTGCTTCCTGAAGAATTCGTTTTTCATTTCGAAGAATGACATCTGGTGCCTTGATGTCGATCAGTTTCTTTAATCGATTGTTTCGATTGATCACACGACGATACAGGTCGTTGAGGTCTGAAGACGCATGGCGTCCTCCCTCAAGTGCGACCATCGGCCGTAATGCTGGAGGAATGACAGGAATACGGGTAAGAAACATCCATTCTGGTCGTACGTCAGCCTGTACCATTCCACGGATAAGAGAGAGTCGCTTGTCGAGTTTTAGGCGCTCTGCAGCACCTGCAGTCTCACGTTGTGTTTCGAGCTGCTTTAAGAGCTCTCCGAGGTTGAGATTTTTGAACAGTTCAAAAATAGACTCCGCACCAATCTGTGCTTCAAAGAGTACGCCATACTTCATCGAGAACTTATGATACGTCAGTTCATCGAGCACCATCCCTTGCTTGAGACCTTCGATCTCCTTCTTTGTTTCAGTCAGACGACTCTTCAATTCTTCACGCGCTTCATCACTCGTGAGTTCTGCAAGTTTGTTTTTATATTCTGTACTCAGCTCCTTAAGGAGTCGTCCACGCTCAGTTTCTGAAATCTTTGTAACAATATACCCAGCAAAGTAGATGACTTTCTCAATTTGATTTGCTGGCGTACCGAGAATAAGTGCAATGCGGCTTGGAATACCACGCAAGAACCAAATGTGTGAGACTGGTACACAGAGGTCAATATGCCCCATGCGTTCTCGTCGAACAATTGCGCGCGTAATTTCCACGCCGCACTTTTCACACACAATACCTTTGTAGCGAATACCACGGTATTTTTTACATGAACATTCGTAGTCTTCCACAGGACCAAAAATACGCTCGTCAAATAGCCCGTGCTTTTCTGGGCGCTGCGTACGATAGTTGATGGTCTCTGGCTTCGTTATCTCTCCTTCCGACCATTCCAAAATACGTTCCGGAGATGCAAGTTTGAGACTCACTTCTCCAAATTGTGTCGGTATTCGTCTTTTATGTGTTCGCGGATTCATAATACGATGTGATGAAGACTATTAATGTGATGTTGAACGTGACTCTGATTCGGGATCAACGCGCAAGTCGACATCAAGCGAAAGTCCACGTAGCTGATTGACCAGCACGTTAAATGCAGCAGGTGTATGCGGATGACTAATACGCTCACCACGTACAATTGCGTCAAAGGCTGCGGAACGGCCAACAATATCGTCAGACTTGATCGTGAGCATTTCACGAAGCGTATACGCCGCACCGTAACCAAGTAGTGCCCACACTTCCATTTCTCCAAATCGCTGCCCACCAATCTGAGCCTTACCACCAAGTGGTTGCTGCGTAATCAAGGAGTATGGACCAATAGATCGCATATGGATTTTGTCTTCCACCATATGATGGAGTTTCAAGATATACATGTATCCGACTGCCGTCTTCTGAGAGAATTCCTCACCTGTCCGTCCATCGCGAAGCCACATTTTTCCATCACGTGAAAGTCCTGCCTCTTCAAGCTGATCCTTAATCTCATCTTCGGTTGCGCCAGCAAATGGAGGAACGATTGCTTGGTAGCCAAGCGTATGTGCTGCCATACCAAGATGCAGTTCCAAAATCTGTCCGAGGTTCATACGACTCGGTACACCAAGTGGTGTCAAGAGTACGTCGATCGGATGACCGTCTTCGGTGTACGGCATATCTTCTTCTGGAAGAATACGAGAGATAACACCTTTGTTTCCATGTCGTCCTGCAAGCTTATCGCCGACTGATACGTTACGTACCTGTGCAAGCGTAATATGGATACGCTTAATCACACCGCTTTCGAGCTGATCGCCATTTTCGCGTGAAAATACCTTCACTCCAATAACACGACCGCGCTTTCCTGCCTCAAGGCGGAGAGATGTATCTTTTACGTCTTTGGCTTTTTCTCCAAAAATAGAACGGAGGAGTCGCTCCTCAGGGGTAAGTTGTGTTTCACCTTTTGGTGTTACCTTTCCGACGAGAATATCACCGGTATGTACCTCAGCACCAATACGAATAATTCCACTTTCATCGAGGTTGCGGAGTTTTTGCTCACTGACGTTTGGGATGTCTGGAGTTGTCACTTCTGGGCCAAGCTTTGTGTCGCGTACTGACACATCGAGTTCATCCATATGGATAGTTGCAAATTTACTATCCTTCACGAGTCGTTCAGAGATAATGATCGCATCTTCGTAGTTTGCCCCACTCCAACTCATGAAAGCAACAAGTGCATTCTGTCCAAGTGCCATATGTCCATTGTCGGTTGATGGTGTGTCAGCAAGTATATCGCCCCTCTTTACTTTCTGCCCTACAGAAATAATTGGTCGATGGTAGAAAGCAGAAAAATCATTGGTACGCTGGAAAGTGGTGAGCGGGTATTCTTTCTTTTTTCCATTTTTATCTTTAATGATGATATGTCGTGAGTCGACTTCAAGCACTTCTCCCGCATCCTTCGCGGTCACGACACGCTCAGTGTCGCGTGAAGCCATTTCTTCAATACCAGTAGCAACGTATGGTGCCTCAGGAACGATGCAGGGCGTTGCCTGCTTCTGCATGTTTGAACCCATCAGTGCACGGTTTGCATCGTCGTGGTTGAGGAATGGAATCATTGATGTGGCCACCGAGAACGCCTGGTTGGTTGCAATGTCCATGTAATCGACATCCTTTTTTGCAACAACACGCGGCTCACCGCTGCGACGTGCTTCTACCATATCGACTTGAATCTTTCCGTTGTCATCAACCGGAGCGCCTGCATGTGCAATATTAAATTTCTCTTCTTCATGCGCGTTGAGATACACAATCTCGTCGGTAACGACACCTTTCTCTACCTTCGCGTACGGTGTTTCGATAATACCAAATCGGTTCACGCGTGCGTACATGGAAAGACGAAGCATCAACCCAATGTTCGGACCTTCAGGTGTCTGAATCGGACACAATCGGCCATAATGAGATGAGTGGACATCACGCACCTCAAAACCTGCTCGCTCGCGTGTCAATCCACCTGGACCAAGTGCAGAAAGTGTACGGAGTCCCTCGAGCTCCATAAGAATATTCTGCTGCGGCGCAAATTGTGATAATTGGTTTGTCGTGAAGAACTCCTTAATCGTTGCCTGTAATGGACGCGGGTTCACCAACTGAATTGGGAGCGATGTCTCTGCTTCAATCGTCGACATGCGATCTTGAATATTTCGCTTCATACGAGTGAGTCCCACACGGACACGTTGTTGTAACATCTCACCAAAGTAGCGTACACGACGGAAACCAAGATGGTCGATATCGTCCGCCACTGCTCCAGGTGTATTATTTTGAGTGATGATGTACTCAAAGATAAGCATTAAGTCTGCAAGTGTCACTACACGCTTTGCAGTCGCCTTTGCATCGAGAGGGAACCCGAACCGTTCATTAAAGTGATGGCGACCAATTTCTGAAAGATCGTATCGTTCTTCTGAAAAGATAGAGTTGATAAAATCACGTGCGTTATCCACTGTTGCAAGATCACCGTCGCGGAGTCGTCGGTAGATTTCAATATATGCATCGTCGGTCGTCTTTGCTGGATCTTTTTCGATTGTTGCCTTTATGCACTCGTCGCCATTCGGAATGTTCTTGAAAAGCTTAATCATCTCCTTTTCGTCCGAAACACCAAAAACACGAAGGAGTGAGGTTACTGGGAACTTTCGTTTTCGATCGATTTTTACGTAAATCGCACCATCAGCTTCTGACTCGATTTCTACCCATGCGCCTCGTGCGGGGATGATCTTTGCGCCAAAATAAGTATTACCCTTTGATTCGTTAGTGGTGAAGAAGATACCGTACGAACGCGCGAGCTGTGAGACAATCACACGCTCAACACCATTCACAATGAATGTACCGTGTTCGGTCATGACCGGAATGTCCGCAAGGAAAATTTCCTGATCCTTCTCTCCGCCGAAAGTCTTATTTCTCAATACTACATTTGCATGCAATGGCGCGTCGTAGGTAAGCTTATTTTCTTTTGCGTACTCAGGTGTGCACTTAGGCTTCCCAAGTTCATATTTTTTAAACAACAGTTCAAACTTCTTATCAGAGTAGTCGGCAATTGGCGAAAATTCTTTAAACACTTCTTTCAATCCTTCCTCAACAAACAAACGAAAAGATTCGCGCTGTGGTTCAATCAAGTTGGGGAGTTCAACGCGCGGCGCGCGGTAGTTCTTGAAACGCTTCTTTGGGAGCTGTCCTACAGAGAGAGCTTGTTCGTACTTTGGTTGATTGTTCGCCATAGAATTAGTGAATGAAGAAATACTAATAAGAAGTATGGTGATGCTTACAAAAGATGTCACCTACATGCGCACCCTATGCGCATGTGTGGACAAATTTCATGGACAAGCAAAAATCTACACCTCGTCAGGCATAGACAAAACCGTACACCTACCTTGTTCGGCTTGTAACTTGTAACATTACTGTAAAAATATCTTGTCCCTTGTTCCTACAAAGGACCACTACTTGTATGAAAACGCCGCTCCCAAAACTCACTCAAGACGATTTATGAAGATAAACATACCAGACTCCTCTAAATATGTAAAGAGGTCTCTCGGGATAACTCATGAAAGGGTCCATCGAGCTAGCGTAGGCCATCTCTTACCTCTCCAACATCGAACATTCCTACCTGACAATAGGATCCGAGAGAAAGCAAAACTATTTACTTTTCCTCCATTCCTCTATGTCCTTATGATTACCTGAAATAAGCACGTCTGGCACTTTGTATTTCTTCTTTTTATAGGTAAAAGATTCAGGGCGTGTATACATCTCGCCTGCAGCAGTGCGCTGGTCTTCAAGCGACTCGTACGCACCAAGTACGCCAGGAATCTCACGCGCTACTGCATCAATAATCGTAAGTGCCGGAAGATCACCGGAGGTTAAGACATAGTCTCCGATAGAAACCTCCTCTGCACCCAATGCCTTCTTCACACGTGCATCGATACCTTCGTACCGTCCTGAGATAAGTACGAGATGGTCATACTGCTTTGCATACTTCTTTGCAAGCGCTTGATCAAACACCTTTCCGCGTGGTGACATGATGAGTGTCTTAATTTTTTTCTGGTCTTTCTTTCCTACAGCACTTCGTGTTCGGACACGGCGCCCAACCGCCTTCTGCCACGCTTTTAAAATAGGTTCCGCAAACATCACCATCCCTGGACCACCGCCATACGGCTTGTCGTCCGTTTTTTTATGTTTGTTTTTTGTAAAATCACGCGGATCGTAGTACGAAACAGAAATCTTCTTCCCACGCTGCTTGGCCCCCTTCCCTTTCTCAGTTTTTTGTGCACGCCCCAACACACTCGCGTCTGTGTACGCTTTGCATATATCTGGGAATAGTGTGATGACGTGAAAGTTCATAGTTACAATACATCCTTATACTTTTCCAGATAAACCGGAAATAATGAATGCTGAGGTTTAGGAATAGTATCTATAGTCACCCATCGATGCTCTAGGGTCTTGTGAGGTTCAGTGATCTGCACCTGCGATGGATCAATTTTAACCTTATAATCAAGAGCTATCCAATGGGTCTGTTCTCCATTTTCATCGATCCTGAAGGACTCCGTAAAGCCTATAAATTCACAACTAATTATATCGGCTCCACATTCTTCTTTGACTTCTCGCCGAACTGCATCTTCAATTTTTTCATGCCGTTCAATTGCTCCCGAACCTACCGGTGACCACCTAAAATGCTCATCTCGACATTTGTCACTTCGCTGCTCAACAAGGTAATTACCTGCCCCATCATGACATAAACAAACAACAGATACGCCTGTATAATCAATACCTTTTTTCATATCAATTGTTCTTTAAACTCCTCCAGCTCTTTTGGGACCTGAGAATGGAGTGGCGATGGAACAGTATCAATTGTAAACCAGTCTAACTCTTCGTGTTTCTCGGGCTCGTTGTTTATGACCTTATCACGATTGACCAGTACTCGGTAACGAAACGCGATCCAATGTGTTTTCTCTCCATTATGCTCACGGAAAACATCTGTGTGACCTAAAAATTCAATTTCTTGTGGATCAGTTCCAAACTCTTCGTTCACCTCACGCTTGACTGCATCAAGCAAACTTTCACCAACCTTCACTCCACCACCTCCACAATCCCACCGTCCATGCTCGTCTCGACATTTCTGACTTTGTTTATGAAAAAGGTAGTTCCCTTCTCCGTCATGACAATAAAACGCAACTGTCACCCCGATGCAGTCAATTCCTTTTCTCATACGTGCCATACTACCAAAAACAACCGCGGATTACATCCGCGGTTGTTTTTGTCATTAGTGCCTTCTCCAAATTTTATTTGAAACGAGAAATTGGACAATTTAGATCTTGAAGTGTCAGGTTCGTAATTCGCTAACGCTCATAACGACCTCCTACCCGGCCTCGACTGTTTTTGCATTAGTAATAGCAAAAATATGTCTCCGGCTATCTCAAGTCTAAGAAAATGTCAGCAGTGACATTTATTTAGATCTTGAGATCATCGATGGCTTCGTCGAGGCTTTTAGGTTCGGCTGGTTCAGAGCTTGTCTCGTTACCTGCGTCTGCGTCAGAAGAAGACGAATCTCCACCAAAACCACCACCGATTCCCTTACCTCCTTCTGGCTCATTAATCTTCAGATTCACCCGTGCATCATTCTTCATACCAACAACACGAAGGAGTGTGCGGATTGCCTTTGCAGTGTTACCCGATCGTCCGATAATCTTCCCCATGTCCTCCGCATGGACGTCGAGCGTGAGTAGTACTCCCATCTCATCTACTGTTCGATTTATGTGTACACTCTCAGGATGATCGACAAGTGTCTTTACAACCGTCTCAAGGAATTGCTGATCTTCGTGCATAGTATATGTAGTTAAGAACCTATTGTCTGATAAGCAAATCGATAACTGTATATCAGTATCGTGCTAAAAATAATGATATGTAAGCAATACACGTACGTCAACCCAAAAAGTTGCGTATGTTGTACTACTCTTTTTTCTCTTCTGCCGATTCCTCTGTAGGTTCCTCCTTTTTTTCTTCCGCAGGTTCTGCTACTTCTTCAGCCTTCACTTCTTCTTTTGCAGTCTCAGCTGCAGCACCTTCACCTGACTTTTGTTCATCTTTAGAATCCTCAACCTCTTCCTTGTCACTTTCCGAAGAAGGTGCTGGGTTTTCACTTCCTTCAGTCGCTACAACTTCTTCTGAAGCTGTCTGTTCTGCAGCTGCTTTTGCCTCTGCTTCAGCTTTTACTTTTTCCTCATTAATAATTGGAGACTTCTTTGGAAGTACGTTCTTCTTCTTACCTTCTATAATTTTTTGACTGACGAGAATGTTGTGCAACGTGTCAGAAACTTGTACTCCCTTTGCGATCCAGTCTTTTGCTTTATCACCGTCGATTTGGACATGGTTCATTTTTGGATTGTATGAACCAAGTAAATCTACGTGTTTGCCGCTTTTTGGACCGCGACGTGAGTCAGTTACCACAACACGAAATGACGCATCATTCTTTCGACCAGTTCTTTGTAATCGCATTTTTAACATAGCGGGGAAACAGTACCAGAAATATGTACACGGGTCAACATCATACCTATTGAGAGGTCTGTGTTAAAAAATGAGCCGCCCGTGGACGACTCGAGTCCGTACAGCTCGCGGGGCGAGCTGTAGTAGGTGGCGCATAACGCAGTGTTGTCCGGAAATATCGGCACTGGCAATACGTCACACTTCCCACCTAGAGACCGGGGAGGAGACGGTCACGGTAGGTTTACATTTATACTAGCATACTGAGCATGTAACGGCATGAAATCTGGACATGAACGTGCTACACTCACCAACAACATATGGCTGACACACAAACGCACGAGGGCACTATCATGATCCGTGGCAAAGGCACGGGTTTTTTAGCGGTGCCGGAAGAGAAGGAAGATGTGATCATTAGTAGAGAAAAGCTCGGCCAGGCACTCGATGGCGACGTGGTAGAAATCGAACTTCTCGCCAAGACATCTGAAGGTCGCCGTGAAGGAAAGGTGGTCCGGGTTGTTACCGAGAAGTGGGACGAGCTCATCGGGGTTATAGAAAAGAGGGGTGAGAATTTTATCTTTCGACCCGACAACAAACGCATCCACATTCGTCCGAAAGTTGTGGGCGCAACAGACACCCACAAAGGCATGAAGGTCGCAGTGGAAATTGAGGAGTGGAACGACGGTGAAGAAAATCCAACCGTTGTCGTGACCGACGTACTCGGCCCTGCTGGCGATCATGAGACAGAGATGCAGGCAATCATCCGCAGTGGCGGCTTTTCAGAAAACTTTCCACCTGATGTCAGAGAAGCGGCAAAGAAACTCCACGAAACCCAAGACCAAATATTCAAAGATGCGCTCGCCGACCCAAAACGTCGTGACATGCGTGGTGTCACTACCATGACGATCGACCCTGCGGATGCGAAAGACTTCGATGATGCCCTTTCCTTTCAAAAGCTCGAAAATGGAAATGTGGAAATTGGTATCCATATTGCCGACGTCTCCCACTATGTCACCGAAGGTGACACTATCGACAAAGAAGCAGTCGAGCGCGGCACCTCTATTTATCTTGTCGACCGCGTGATCCCAATGCTTCCCGAAGTACTCTCTAATGATCTCTGTTCCCTTCGTCCGAATGAAGACAGACTCGCCTTTTCAGCGATATTTGAAATGGACATGAGTGGCGGAATTTTAAACGAATGGTACGGACAGACCGTCATTCACTCTGACAAACGCTTTTCGTATGAAGAAGCCCAGGAGGTACTTGATACGAAACGTGGCGAACTCCTAGATGAGCTCACAACCATGATGGACATTGGACGCAAACTCCGAACTAAACGATATAAGAACGGTGCGATTGCCTTTGAACAACCAGAAGTACGATTTGAACTGGATGAAAACGGAAAGCCAATTCGCGCGTACACAAAAATCCGTACCGAGACCATGCTGATGATTGAAGACTTCATGCTCCTTGCCAACCGCAAGGTGTCCGAACATATCGATGCACTCTGCAAGAAAAGTGGCCATAAGACAGCATTTATATATCGCATCCATGACGTACCTAACCCCGACAAGATCGAAGATCTTTCTATTTTTCTTCGCGCACTTGGCTATGAACTCGAGACGAACGGCGGTGTCGTAAAGGCACAAGACATCAATAGACTCCTCGAGGAAGTAGAAGGCTCACCCGAAGAAACCTTAATCAAGACGGCGACAATTCGATCCATGGCAAAGGCAGTATACTCGACAAAAAATATTGGGCACTTTGGTCTGGCATTTAAGCACTACACGCACTTCACGTCACCAATTCGTCGCTACCCAGACCTTATGGTACATCGGCTTCTTAGGAAACATCTTGATGGTGAAACTATTAGTGGCAAGGAACTTGCAAAATATGAGCAACTTGCAACACAGTCTTCAGAACGAGAAGGTGGGGCTGTGCGTGCAGAGCGTGACTCAATTAAATTCAAGCAGGTGGAATATATGTCAGAGAGGGTTGGACAAGAATTTGACGGTATCGTGACCGGTGTTTCTGACTGGGGAATATATGTAGAGGACAAGGCTTCAAAATCTGAAGGCATGATTCGTCTTTCAGCGCTCACTGGTGATTACTTTGAACACCAGGCGAGTAAGTACCGCGTACGTGGTTCAAAGACTGGGAAGACGTTCTCACTCGGTGACGAAATCCGCATCAAGCTCACACGCGCCGATGTAGAAAACCGCGAACTTGATTTTGTATTGGTGTAGTGAAAAATCTGGTATATTTAAATTGAATAAAGAAAAGGAAGGAGGTGTGACGTGAGTTCTTCGCAACAGTTCAAAGTGAATCTCTTTGGGGGAACACCTTTTGGTGAAGAGTCGCGAAGGCTTGAAGAGGCCTTAGAGCGGCTCGGAACCAGCGTATGGTCCCACAAAGGAAGTGGTCTCGCACAGTTCACATTCTCTTCTCTGCTCAGCAAGGAGCAGGTCGCAGCGGAGATTGCTGCACTGTACTTAACCGGACAAACAACTGTAGAGGTTTACGATGACCAAGAGCAAAAAGACCTGCTCATGGCAGCGGAGTGACGACACTCCTGAGCCAGAAAGCTGGAGGCCGGTATACGGTTCGCTGAAAGCGAATGTAGTACCGGCCTCTAAGTAATGTACGAGGATCACGCAGCGTTACGGCGCGACGCGAGATCGGCAAAGCAGAATGGGTGCTTGCCGAGATACAAGAGTTGTAATCCCCGATACTTGCACTCCCTCAGCAATTCCTCCGAGTCCTTCACGTCCCCCCAGTGGACACACCAGACACCTTTGAGAGATGTCCACCCCGACCTCCTGAGTTGCTCGCTCATAGTTACATCCTCCAAAAAACATGCCAACGAAATGTTGGTCTAGAATATATAAACTTTGTATCTCTTAAAAAGTTACGTTACTTCGCAACCGCAACAGCTTCCTCGAATTTAACTGAAAGCAAGCGACTCATACCATCATTTCCCATCGTCACACCATAGAGCACGCCGGCGCGACTCATCGTCTCGCGGTTGTGGGTAATTAAAATAAGTTGTGAACGCTTCGCGAGCGAAGTGATCATATCGCCATAACGTCGACTATTTGCCTCATCAAGTGCGGCGTCAGTTTCGTCGAGAATTACAAAGAGCGGTGGATTCACCTGACTCATGGCAAAAATAAGTGCGATGGAGGTCAATGCACGCTCACCGCCCGAGAGCATATCGAGGCCACGCACACGTTTGTTGGGAAGTTTGACATCAATCTCAATTCCTTCTTCAACAACCTCTTCATCATCTTCCATCTGTATCTCATCCTCGTCTCCGCGCTGTTTACGCACCTTTGGCTTCACACGCACCAACTTTGCTTCACCTCCACCAAACATCAGGGTGAAAAATGTATTAAACTCAGTATTAATTTTCTCGACACCACTCACAAATTGTTCATTCAATCGTTCGTTGAGGTCAGCAATCAATGTTTCTAGTTTTTCAATTGACGCAGTGAGGTCTTCCACTTCATGCATCAAAAATTCGTCGCGCTCTTTTACGTCATTGTATTCTTTCAAAATATCTTCAGCAGCTCCCTCACCCAACTCCTCAAGGCGAATCTTCATTTTCTCCAACTCACGGCGGCGTACACGCTGCTCCTCCCGTGACTCTCCCGCAATCACCTCTCTTCTCAATACAGCTCCTTGCGCATCAAGCACGGTGTGTTTCTGGTACTGCGAAGCTGCACTCCCAATCAACGCAACTGCTTCGTGTAATTCTCCCTTCCACTCCTCTCGCTCTCGCTCAACATTCTTTAGAGAAGCCGCTACACGCGCAAGTGTCGCTTCCAGTTCTCTTCGCTCGTTCATCAATCGAAATACTTCCCGTTCAGCTTCTCGGCTTGCCGAATGTTCCGCCTCAATAGAAGCACGAAGTTGCTCTCCCGAGACTTCCAATTCTTTTTCTTTTGATTCAATACGCCCTAACGTTTCTTCTAACGCACGCTGCTCTCCTTGTAGAGTTGCAAGCTCTTCCTCATCTCTCTCAGTGCCGAGATCAGTATGCTCGGGTGCACGATTCTGTAGACCTCGCAGAAGTTCAAACACATCTCGTAGTATCCGCCGGAGCACATACACATCACTCTCCCCTTCTGCACGCTCGAGTGATTCCTCCACAGTTTTTGTTGCCTCAACAACCGATCGGTATGGAATCGGTGATTCATCTACAGTCTTCTGACGTTCTTTCTGATCTGTTATACGCCCCTCAAGGAATGAAATCTTTCCTTCCAACTGACCAATTGCACGAACAACTTCTTGATGCTCGACGCGGACTCCATCAACATCTTTCTCAAGCGTCACAAGCGCGTCACCTCTCTCGTCTCGCTCTGCCGCGTGAAGCTTTGCGTTTACCTGCTCTAATTCTGATGCCAGCACTTTCAACCTACTCTCTGGCTCTCCTAATTCTTTCTGCAACACATCATACTGATGCGCCAAATACGCATCTTCCCGATAGAGGTATTCTGCGTAAGACACCGTCAGTTCTTCCCGGAGCGCAATCGAGCGCTCGATCTTCTTCACCTGTCGTTCCAAAAACTTCAAATGTGGCTTAACTTCGCGTCGGAGCGACTCAACCTGCGCAATATTTTCCCGTGTCTTTACAAGCTTCTTTTCGCTTTCCTGTTTTTTATATTGAAATACCTTGAGTCCCAAAGCATCCTCAATCATCTCTCGTCGCTCACGCGCCCCCGAAGAAAGAATGCGGTCGGCCTCACCCTGCGAAATGATGTGATGTCCTGACGGACCGATGTTCGCTGCAGCAAATAATTCATGGACATCACGCAGACGCGTGCGCGAACCATTGATAAAGTATTCATTTGAACCATCGCGATGCACGACACGCTCGACAGTGAGTTCGTCAAAATCAAGGGGAAATACTTTGTCCTCGTTGTTGAGGACAATAGACACTGATGCTCGATTTGCACGTGAAGTATTTGATGAACCATTCCAAATTAAGTCCTCTCCCTTCTTTCCACGCATGCGTGAGGGCGATTGCTCTCCGAGAACAAAGCGAAATGATTCTGCGACGTTTGATTTCCCCGAACCGTTTGGACCTACGATCGCCGTTATCGGGGTAGAGAATTCCAGCTCGCCTTTCTTTGCGAATGATTTAAAACCATTTATCGTTAATTCCTTAAGATACATCCCGTTAGAGATAGGAAATCAGAGATTTCCGTCAGTTAATTTTCCACTAATGCTCATTATTTATAATCTATCGCAGAGTTTAGAAAAAAGAAACGGGTACAAACCCTCTGATCTCTAACGGCATACATCGAAGAATAAGGAATCTATTGCAGGACAACTACATATACTTCCGCTTCATCGGCACCAATATCACCACTTTCTGCGCCCGAACCGCATTCGTCTACGAGATTGGCAGTACTACTCCGCTCTACCTGTATCGCAAACAGTGCCACGTGTCCACTGGTGCTGTTACATGTATAGTCGGAAGTGTAAAAATATTCATATCCGCTCGTTCCTGAACGTGGATCATTAGGAACACTCGAGAGAAATGGCGCTATCAAACTATCCAAAGCACCTCCTTCTCCGATAGTGACTCCGGAGTCAAAAGTTGCAGAGTCAGGAAACGAATCATTAAACTGCCGATACTGCTCAAGCGCGAGCTCAATTTGTGCAAGCTCGGCAACACGTTGTCCGTCGCGCGCTCGTTCGCGACTGCCAGAGACGCTCGCAATCACGATAGTGGAAAGTATGGCGATAATTGCAATGACGACGAGGAGTTCGACAAAGGTGAAACCACCCGAAATACCGGGCTTTGCCCAGCATTTCGGGTGGTTTTGCTTCGCCAAAAACTGGGGCTGGGGTTGCTCCGTCTGCACACTCCTTTTTTGAGAAATTTCCATAGTGGCTTAACTATACCAAAGAAAGCCTTTCCTTATACTGAAATATCCCCTCACTTACCAACCCTTTGCCTCAAGTGCTTTCTCGGCCGCTGCCTGTTCTGCCTCCTGTTTTGCACGCCCTTCGCCTTCTGCAATTTTTGTCTCCCTGAGAAATACGCCCACGGTAAAGACACGATCGTGATCAGGACCATTTTGCCCCAACGTTTCGTAACTCGGCGTGACACCAGTATGCTCCTGTGCTAATTCTTGAAAACGGCTTTTTGCATCTTGCCATAAACGCTTTGCAACAATTGTCTCAGTATTTGGAAACAACTGATTTGCGATAAACATCTTTGCAGCGTCATACCCTTTATCAAGATAGATAGCACCAATGACCGCTTCAAACGCGTTTGCGAGAATGTATTGCCGTGCACGCCCCATATCTTTTGCTTCACCTTTTGAAAGGAGAAGGAACTCATTGATACCAAGCGCAGTTGACGCTGTTGCGAGCGAGGTGGTGTTGACCAGTGCAGCACGAATCGCAGTGAGTTCTCCTTCTGGCTTCTCTGGGTATTTAGAGAATAAGAAATCGGTCACCACGAGCTCGAGAACTGCGTCTCCAAGGAATTCGTACCGTTCATTATGATCTTGCGTCGCCTCACGATGCTCATTTAAATATGAACGGTGAGTGATCGCAGTGAGTAAGTGTTTCAACTCTCCAAAACTGACACCAATGATTGACTGCAGTTTTGAAAAGTCGACCTCAACATGTGTATTTTCTTCTGTCATGGCGCTACATTAGCATAAAATTATGATTTCGCTAGTCATGTACTAACCTTGCAAGAAATTTTGAATGACGATTTTCGAATTTCGATTCAATGTCAAATGACTGAATTTTAAAATTCAAACACTCAGATTTGAATCGAAATTTGAAACTAAAAATTTAAAGCTATTTAGTTTCGCAGAAATAGTGGGAAGTTCAAGGCGCACAAAAAAATTGTCGCAGTGCAACGAAGAAATTATCCTATTTCTGCGAAACTAACATTGTGACAGCTTTCGTGACAATAGGGAGTATATCCTCATAGAAGTTGAGGTCGAGGATATCAGCCACCTTAAACCACTGTGCGTCATCGAGCCCGCCTTTTTGTTCGAGCACGATGTCGGTGTAGCCCGATTGCGCTAGGAAATACACCACCTGCTTTCGCACCTTTCCTTTTTCTGGATGGTTGGCGACGTATTCATTATTTCCCAACTCTTTTTCAATCGTCGCGTCGAGGCCGATCTCGTCTTTAATAGAACGCGCCGCACCCGCTTTTATTTCCTCCCCTTCCTCGATCTTTCCTTTTGACAACGTCCAGTGACCGAAGATATCGTGAACGAGTGCGAGGTACATATCCTCACCATCTTTTGCATACACCACAGCGCCAGCAAGTCGCTCAATTGGCATCTCATCAAATGGTACTTCTTTCTTCTTTTTACGTTTTGACGTTTCTTCTTTGCCCGGTTCGCCAATTTCTTTATAGACCGCACCAAGTACGCCGTTTACAAACCGGCTCGAATTTTCACCCCCAAATTGTTTTGCAAGTTCTATTGCTTCATTAATAGCAACCTTCGCCGGCACCTCACTCCGATCAGCAAAGAGGAGTTCGTAGAGTCCGAGCCTGAGAATGTTTCGATCAACAGGAGAAATGCGGTCGAGTGGCCATTCGGGTGCAGCCTTTTCTATTACCAAGTCTATTTCTGATTGCTTTCCAAGAATCCCTTGGAGCAACTGATCCATGAAAGGAATATCACTGTTGTTTGGCGCAAATTCCTCAACATTCCGCGTGAGCACCTCCTTCACGCCGTCCCGAGGAACAGCGTTAAGGTCCCACTCGAAGAGTGTCTGAAGAACGATTGACCTGGAAAGATGTCGATTTGCCATAGAACGTGACCTTCTCTAAAACTATACCCATGATAGCAGGTCCACTATTTTAAAGTTCCCGCATATGCGGGAACTTTGGGGATAGTTATTCTACCTGCTTCTCTGGCTTTTTACTCTTTGGAGTTTTCTCCTTAACAACCTTTTCCTCTTCGTTTTCAATCACTGGCTCTACGACTTCTGTCGTCTCTGGTTGTGGAACAGCTCCCTGGGCTTTGATGAAGTCCTGTTTTGCCTTCATGCGCGCTTCGCGCTTCTCCTTATCTGCCGCAAGGTTCATTACCTGACGACCATTATAAAATCCACAATCAAGACACATGTGGTGTGGTCGATGGGACGCACCACAATTTTTACACACCGAAAGTGTCGGGCTCTGAAGCCCGTGATGTGATCGGCGATTCTTAGTGTGGGAGCTTGTGCTCCGCATTCGTACTACCATAGTGGCAGGACTATAGCAGAAATGTATGAGGATGGCAATATAAGAAAAAAGCCGCACCTGAGGGCGCGGCAAGTTTGGGGAGGATGCGCCTAGCTAGGACCGCACCCCTACCTCATATTGATTGGCTACCTATGCAGCATTGTGCTCCAAGTCCAATATGGTATGCGCTACCCGCGGACCGGTGCACCGGTGGTAAAACGATACATTTCCACGCAGTGCACAAATGCAGTCTCCTCGAGACGAAATTCCGTTGTAATGTCGACAGGTGCCATCCACAGAGCCATAACAGCGCTTTGGCTGCTCAGCATGGGCCATCACACCAGAGAGCTCGACCGGGTCTCCATTTTCATCAAGATATCTCAACTGTTTCTCCCTAGAACTATTGGCGCCAATTAAATTATTGGCGCTACTGAAAACAAATACTACCACTTAAAATCAATTTGTACAGGAACGGCAATAGCTTTTTCTGTGCACATCAGAAAGTCCTCTCTCTATAATCATCGCCCGATGCATCTTTGTTCCGTACCCTTTATGTTGTTCAAACTGGTATGGAGCGAATTGCGGCAGGACCGCAATTCGCTCCATATACCGATCACGTGTCACCTTTGCCACAATTGATGCGAGACCAATAACCTTCTCTTTCTGGTCGCCTTTTATGATTGTTGTTTGATCGGTATAGACGGACGGCGCGCGAAGCGCGCCGTCCAACAGTACCCTGCATGCAGCAGGATCTCTCGCGACACGACGGAGCGAGCGTTGCATCGCTTTCTGTATCGCCGCAACAATTCCCTTTCGGTCAATATACTCTGCTCCAACCATACTGACACTCCATGCGAGTACACCTTCTCGACGTAGTGTGTAGGCGCGCCGGAAAATCGCGAAGCGATTTTCCGGCGTCAGTTTCTTAGAGTCATTCACCCCTTCCAATATTCCCCAATCAAATTCTTCCGGCACCACCGCCACACCAACCGCTACCGGTCCGGCCAAAGGACCCCGTCCAGCCTCATCTATACCGACTAAATACTTACACGACATATAAATACAAATATAACCAACGGTCCCCCTCCTTACAGGAGCTGTTCAGGTTGTCGGTATTTCTTTTCAATACCTCAAGACATACCAGAAAACCTCTTGCAAAAGCGCCGCGCGCTTTCTCACCAGATTCATCTATGCCAACAAATAATTTCATGGCTTCAGAATAACGATTTAAGATTTAAGATTCAAGATTCAAGGGAGTGGAGGCAAAAATGCCGTGCATTTTTGCCTCCATGAATCATAAATCTTGAATCTTGTTGCATTTGCTATAATAGCGTCACTATGTCTGATACGCCGAAAAAGTCTGAATTCGTCCATCTCCACACACACAGCCACTACTCCCTTCTTAATGCGCTCCCAACCGCAAAAGAGCTTGCTGCCGCAGCAAAAGCAGATGGTATGCATGCGCTCGCGCTCACCGACAATGGCGCACTCTACGGCGCAATCGATTTCTATAAATCATGTACAAAAGAAGACATCAAACCAATCATCGGTATCGATGCGTATCTTGCTCCACGAACCCGCTTTGATAAAGACGCCGGCATCGACAAACCACGCGGACGACTCGTCCTTCTTGCAAAAACAAACGTCGGGTATCGCAACCTTATACAGATCGTGACCGAAAGCTACGTGAATGGTTTTTACTACCGCCCGCGTATTGATCACGAGCTTATCAAAAATCACGCAAAAGATTTAGTGTGTATTATTCCCTCTTTTTCCGGCGAACCGGTACTCGCACTGAAAGATGGTGACCTTGAAAAAGCGGGAGCATCGCTTGATTGGTATAAAAATATTTTTAACGATGACTGCTACCTTGAAGTCACGCACCATCCAGAGATTGCTGACCATGAAGGGACACAAGAAAAAATAATTGAACTGGGAAGAAAATCGAGCACATCGCTCGTCGCAGCGCACGATGTGTATTACCTCAAGCCTGAAGACTATCTTGCGCGTGAAGCACTGATCAGAATCCAAACAGGACACCCACTCGACACCAGTAGCGATTACGAGGGTGATCGGGAAGATTTTTCATTCATCTCTGCAGAAAAAGCACAGGAATTATTCAAGGACACACCCGAAGCACTGGAGAATACCGTCGCGATCGCTGACGCCTGCAATGTAGAGATTGATATCGGCACAACATGGTACTTTCCCGACTACATCATTGAAAGTGGTAAAGAGCCAGACGACGAACTTCGAGATACAGCACAAGAAGGAGTCGAATGGCGTGGACTCTCATTGGACGATCCAATCGTGAAAGAACGTCTCGAATACGAGCTCAACATCATCAAGATGAAAGGGTACGCGAAGTACTTCCTTGTGGTGGGCGACCTGCTCCGCGAGGCACGTTCACGAAAGATCCTCACCACTATTCGTGGATCGGTTGCTGGTTCACTCACCACCTACGTCCTCGGCATTACCAATGTGGACCCGCTTGAATACAAACTTCCCTTTGAGCGATTTCTCAATCCAGAGCGCCCGTCGGCGCCGGATATCGACATGGACTACGCCGACGACCGGCGTGACGAAATTATCGAGTATGCCCGTGAAAAATACGGACGCGACCACGTGGCACAGATCGGCACCTTTGGAACCATGATGGCGCGCGCTGCTGTGCGCGACATTGCACGTGCCCTCGGACACCCATACTCCGTCGGTGACCGCATCGCAAAACTCATCCCGATAGGGAGCCAGGGGTTCCCGATGACAATCGATAAAGCGCTCGAGATTGAACCCGAGCTTAAAAAACTCTATAAAGAAGATGTTGAAACGCGCGAGGTGATTGATTTGGCAAAAAAAATTGAAGGGCGCGTGCGGCACGTTGGTGTGCATGCTGCCGGTGTGGTGATTGCGCCCGAACCGCTCAACCAGTTTGTGCCAGTACAACCCGATCCGAAGACCGGAAAGTTCATCACGCAATACGAAATGCACAGCGTTGGTGAAGACGGCGTTGGACTCTTGAAGTTTGACTTCCTTGGTATAAAAAACCTTGCCATTCTCGCTGACGCCGTCGACCGTGTGCGAGCAATTCACGGCATTACAGTCGACATCGAAAATATTCCACTCGACGACAAGAAAACATTTGAAATGCTTGCACGCGGCGAAACTATGGGGCTCTTCCAGCTCAATGGTTCGGGCATGACCGCGTTTCTCAAGCAACTGAAACCTTCTTCGATCCACGACATCAACGCGATGGTTGCACTCTATCGACCTGGGCCGATGGAATCGATCCCTTCATATATTGAGCGCAAACATAATGCACAACTTATTTCCTATATTGATCCACGTCTCGCAACTATTCTCGACCGCTCCTACGGCGTCGTCACCTATCAGGACGACGTACTCATGATTTCGCGTGAGCTCGCCGGCTACTCATGGCTGGAAGCCGACATGCTCAGAAAAGCAATGGGGAAGAAAATTCCTGAAGTGATGGAAGCCGAAAAGGAAAAACTCCTCAGAGGATTCCAAGGTCACGGGAAGCTCTCACCGAGTATCGCCGAGAAACTCTGGAAACTCATTGAGCCATTTGCCGCATATGGATTCAATAAAGCACACGCAGCGAGCTACGGCCGCGTTGCCTACCAAACCGCGTACATGAAGGCAAATTACCCTGTTGAGTATATGTCAGCCGTGCTCACTGCTGACTCCGGTGATACGGAGAAGATTGCTGAAATTATTAAAGAGTGCGAACACATGAAAATTGAGGTTCTGCCACCAGACATCAATGAAAGCTTTGCAGCCTTTTCTGTAGTCTCTGAAAAAACCTCAGCCACAGAATCTTTTGAAAACCGAGATGTTCAGGGCGCTGCTGGACAAGGAGTCGGCGAAAATCGAAGCGAGGCGTATCAGGTATACGATGAGCAAGACTCACAGCCAGCGACACAGTCCAGTGGCGTAGCTGAGCAGCGAGGCCGTATTAGGTTTGGATTGACTACTATTAAGAACTTCGGTGAAGGTATCGCAGACGCAATCATCACCGAACGTAAAGCAAATGGTCACTTCACGTCCCTTTCCGACTTCCTCCAACGCATCACCGGCAAAAGTCTTAATAAAAAATCACTTGAGGCGCTCGTCGCTACAGGTGCATTTGACCGCTTCGAGGAGCGCAACACGATGTACAAGAACATCGACATCATGCTCACCTATAACCGAGAGCATGCAGCGGGAAAGGAGGCCGCACAGGATTCACTCTTTAGTGCCGACGCCACATCTTCACTCACAACACTCAATCTTGAGAAGCAAACCCCCGCAACAACGACCGAAAAACTGGCATGGGAACGCGAGCTGCTTGGCGTATTTGTGTCTGGACACCCGTTAGACAACTTTGAGGAGGAAATGAAAAAGCGGCCAAGTATAAAAGTAATTCGCGAAGATGGCAGAAATGGAATTCCAGTGGTCACCGCCGGCATGATTGAAACCATTCGTGAACTTTTGACAAAAAAGGGAGATCGTATGGCATTCGTCGGCCTTGCCGACCAAAAAGATTCTATCGAAATGGTTGCCTTTCCTGAGGTATACCAAAATAACCGTGAACTCCTCCAGGTCGGCACCTGTGTTGCAGTTAAAGGGCGGCTCTCTATACGCAATGACGAGCCGACGATAGCCTTAGAGAAAATGAAGTTACTTGCGACGAGCGAGGAGTAATTTTTCAAAAAATATGATAGTTTAGATAACACATATGGCAGATATACCTGAAGACAAACTCAAAGAACATGATCATAAGCGACTGGGAAAGGAGCTTGACCTGTTTACTTTTTCTGACACTGTCGGCAAGGGGCTCCCGATGTTTACCCCTAGAGGAATGATAATCCGACGCGAACTCGAAAAATTCATTGTCGACGAGGAGACTAAGCGCGGATACCTCTATGTAAAAACTCCAGACATCGCAAAGCTCGATCTCTACAAAAAATCTGGTCACTATCCTCACTACAAAGATTCAATGTATGCACCGATCGTGATTGATGACGAAGAGTTTATGCTCCGTCCAATGACCTGCCCGCATCACTTCGAGCTCTACCTCTCTAAACCTCACAGCTACCGCGAACTTCCGATGCGCATTGCAGAGCTCGCACAACTCTATCGGTATGAACAGTCAGGGGAACTTATGGGTCTCCAAAGAGTACGTACTTTTTGTCTTGCGGATGCGCACATAATTTGTGCGTCAGAAGAGCAAGCTGCAGATGAAGCTGGTAAAGCGCTCGATCTGATTGAATATGTCGCAGGAGTACTCGGACTCAAACTCGGTACCGATTACCGCTTCCGCCTCTCACTCGGCGACCGTACAAATACTGATAAATATTACGACGATCCCGAGGCTTGGGAAAAGTCGGAAGATCTACTCCGCAAACAACTTGCTGCCCGTGGTGCTGAATTTGAGGAAGCAAAAGATGAAGCGGCGTTCTACGGACCAAAGATTGATGTCCAGATGAAAAATGTGAATGGAAAAGAGGATACTGCGTTTACCGTACAGTATGACTTCTGCATGCCAAACCGCTTTGATCTCACATACACTGCCCAAGACGGTACTCAAAGACGAGCATTTGTAATCCACCGATCATCAATTGGCGCAATTGAACGAGTAATGGCATTTCTTATCGAACGTTATGCTGGCAACTTCCCGCTTTGGCTCTCGCCTGAGCAGATTCGTATTATTCCTGTTGCAGAAGCGCATGGTGACTATGCGAAGAAAGTGCTTGAGGAACTAAAAGCTGTCGGCATTCGTGTCACACTCGACGAATCCAACGAATCTATGGGGAAGAAAATTCGTAACGCAAAGAAAGACAGACTCCCCTACTTTGCCGTTATCGGTGACAAGGAAATCGAGGCTAAAAATGTCACACTTGAATCGCGAAGCGGTGACTCAAAACAAATGACTATTTCTGCGGTTGCTAATCACCTGCAAACAGAGATTGACACAAAGGCGTTGTAGGAAGTACGTCACGAGAAACAAAAAACCCGACGCACAGCGCCGGGTTTTTTGTTTCTAATTTGAGCTCACACCCGCATCGTTTTTGAGGCGGAAACCGGGACTTTCAAAACCGGTGTATGACCTACTTAACGGAAGAGTGCAAGCATGCGCTCTTTGTTGAGTACGATCCATCCATCTTCGGTTGGGAACTTCTCTTTTGCCTTATCAAGCGCAAGCTCGAGAAATGTAAGCTGTGCTTGGAATGTTCCTGCCTGTGCCTTAATGAAGTTAAGTGCATCAGTTGAGAGGAGTACACGGAGTTCTTGTGCTCGCTCTTCGAGCATCGAAGTCTCGCCACCATCTTCGACAGTGTGCGCATCGGTATCTTCATCAGATGTGGGCACCTCTTCAATAGTTGGGAGATTAGACGGTATCGTCGCGGTACTTGCAACAACTGGTTCAGCCACCTCCGGTGCAACCGGCATAGGTGTCGGCGTCGCAGCTTTCGCTGTCGCCGCACCGGCAAGTGCAAATCCAAAGATTGAGCCCTTCTTCACCACGAGGATGTATGCAACGGCAATACCCCAAAGTGCAAGAAGTGAATAGAAGATACCAGTAAGTACTGGACCTGCCTCAAATCCCGTATATGGAACTGCAGCAAGTGCAATAACCGGTGGCTGAGCGCGGAATGTTGAGATAGAAACTTCTTTCTCATCCTCCTCATCAACCTCTACTTCAACCTCACAGGTTCGCTTTGAACCATCGTCACCGTACACAGTAAGCGTATACTCGGTATCCTCACGTGGCTTTATGGTAATGTCGTCATTCTCTTCGTCATAGTTGTCACCATCACGGGTATCAACGAGTACGTTCCCGTGGTCGTCCTCAAGGAGGATATCCTTAACGTTTTCGTTATCCCATTCAAGTGTAACTTTATCTCCTTCTTCAATATCATCGTCAGAGATTTCAAGATCACATCGTGGACGATCCTCTTCCTCCTCTTCATCTACCTCGATAGATGTCGAACAGGTCACTTCGTCATCACCGTTTTTCACGGTAAGGGTGTAGGTTTCATCATGATACGCGGTGAGTGTAAGCGTACCGTCGTCTGATACAGATCCAATACCTTGATTGATACGGACACTGTCAGCGTTGGTCGTTCCCCACTTGAGTGTGAATTTCTCACCCTCGTCAACACGTGAAGGATTTGCATCAAAGTAGTCACACGAGAAGTTTTCCTGATTCTTTTCGGTAATAGTTACCTCACAGTCATCAGGACTTCCTGCACCTTCTGCGGTAAGGGTAAATGTGGTTGTGTTGTCAACATAGACAGTTTTTGAACCATCAGAAGAAACTGAACCAACACCGTTGTTGATGTATACGCTTATCGCGTTTGTAGTGTCCCATGAGAGAGTTACGTTACCACCTCCATACGGTACATAGGTGCGATCTGCATTAAGGTAGTGACACACAGCATTCTCCTTTGGCTCTTTAACCGTTACGGTATCCTGACACTTCACCGTACCGTCATCATTCGATGCAGTAAGTGTAAACGTGGTATCAGAATCTACGAAGACAGTTTTTGAACCATCAGAAGAAACTGAACCAACACCGTTGTTGATGGACACGTTGTCCGCAAAAGATGTATCCCAGGTAAGTTCTACATTACCGCCACCATATGGAACCTTTGATGGGTTCGCGTTGAGATAGTGACACACGGGTGGCTTCTCTTCTGGTTCGTCAGTCGTGATTTTTACTTCACACCAGTCAGAACCATCGCCATTAGATGCCTCAAGCTTAAATGTAGTATCAGAATCTACGAAGACAGTTTTTGAACCATCCTTTGAGACCTTTCCAACACCATTGTTGATTGCGGTGTAGATCGCTTTTGAGGTAGACCACGAAAGCGTCACTTCACCACCACCATACGGCACCTTGTTGGTTGACGCACGAAGATAGTGACATACTGCTGGGTCCGGATCTGGTTCCGTTTGCGGATCTTCCGACTCACCTGGCTCATACCCAGAGTCGTAGCAACAACCGCCGCCAAAATCAGAGTCCCATGCAAACACAGATGCAGGTGAAAAGAGTGTAGTGACACCAAAAACAAAAGCAATGGTGGCAAGTACTCCCACAACAACTGACAATTTAGTAATAGAATTCATAATCGAAATGTATTTAATAATTTTTACCTCTCACTCACCGGATCATTCCGGGTAAAGAAGACGAACTCTCGTTCGTCGCCCACACCTGGGGTGTTCCTGGGATGTTCAAAGGTTTCCCGGCACCGCAGCGAATATCTCCGCTGCGGTGCCGTAGAGATCAGTACGTCATTGGACAGTTCATCAAGTCCGATGATCTGCGTGCCGAGACGTAGTCCGGACGCGGCGCGAACCCAGCTGCGTGACACAGCGCCCACCGATTCATCCCTTCACGCAACTGCCGGCAGCACTTGGCACACTCATTCAAGAGTTTGCCGTTGACGACGGTGCCGGTCGATGCATCGTATGCACGACGAGCATCGTACGACCGGCAAAGTGCCGCACTGCGGTCCATCTCTCGACTCGCCGCAGCACAGTTCGCCGGGTTAACCGGACCGTACTGAGGCCCACCGGACGCCCGAGCATCCTGAGATGCAATAGTTACTTGCACCTTCTGGACGCACGTCAACGTCGACGTGTTGAAGTAATACCCCGACCGACAGCTGACGTCGATATCGGCGGCAGCAGCGGTCGTCAGACCGCCAATGCCGGCGAGGACGGCGAGTGCCACAAGTGCGGCACAGATCAAATTCTTCATTTCTTTCTCCTGTTGAGCCGCTCTTCCGAGCGGCTTTTTTTGACGAACTTATTCCCACCGTGTTTCCGCCGGAGAACACGTGAGTGTTCTCCGGCGGAATGCGCGGAGCTTGCTTTTAAGAAACCCTGGATTGTTCAGGGAGCTTCCGAAGAGCAAGCTCTGTACATTTATGTATGCGTGGAGAAAAACTTTCTGCAAAGTAGCAGTGCCAGAAGCACTATACGTCGCAGAAATAAAAGAGCAATTTACAGTCAGTATTTTACACTATAAAAACTATTTTGTCAAGTACTATTCCCTACTCTTGCCCTTATACAGGCTATGAAAATAGCCTGTATAAGGGCCATATTTTTAAGATTGCACCGGAAAATCTGGTGATTTTCCGGTGCAATCTTCTAGAGAGCGTACGAGTCGACAAGCGTCGCTTCAACAATATATCGGTCTTCCTTAGAACCAAATGTATTACACGTCGCAAGCGTAAGGCGCTTTGTGCCTGTAATAATCTCCACCTCAGCGGTAGTTGCCTTGGTCTCATACGTACGGTCAACACGATAGACATACTCAAAATCGCCTGATTGTACGCGGATTTTGTCTCCCCATTCAAGATTCTGAATACCATTAAAAGCCTGGAAGTTCTTGTTGTGAACCACCGGTAGATAACTTGAGTGACCAAAGAGAAACATGGTTCCGTCCTCAAGGAGATTTGCAGAATCAGGGTGACGTACAACACCTGAAAGAAGCGCGTTATCGAGCGCTGCAATTGAGGTAGTGTTTGGATTGAGGATAGCCACCTCCTTATCGAGCGTATCAAAGATAATACGATCTGGTGTTGCGTCGGCACCAACACGCGCTACTGCACGAGCGGGCTCATCATCTTCATCAACAACCTCTGTAATAGGCTCATTTTCATCATCTGTGACTGGTTCAGGAATAAAGTCGATCATCACAAGCACTGCGTAGGTAAGGGTCACTACCACGAGAAAAACCCCGAAAAACGGCACTTTATTGCGCCACATAGCTTCAAACACCTGATCAAGTGACTGAAATAGACTGGTTTTCATTGGTGAGTATAATACATTAAAACATTGAAAATGTCAACCTATCCCACTGTTTATTTGCCGGTAATCAGCGGGCCATAAAATAAATACGGGGCCGGGTCAATATGACACCTTCTCTCATACAGACTATGATGGATTATGAAGTAGGTCTTATTGACATTTATTTAGAAATGTTGTAATATCCGGACGCATCAAATTGACCCTATGAATACATTGAATACGAACAATCCAGAACAGCAATCAAAAAGCCCAACTCAGAAGGTCGTCGCTATTATACTTTCACTTATTATTATCGCTGTTGGCGTATGGCTTGCAGTGCAAGTTGTACGTTTCCTTCCAACTGCCTTCTCTTCCCTCGCGTCAATCGCTGAGGAAGTGTATAGCCCAAACACGTCTGACACCTTTACAGTGTCGCAAGGCGCTTCGGGAGTTGCTTCAGGCGAATCCTTTACACTTTCATGGAACGAACCACGAGAAGCAGGTACCTACCGTTTCCGTTACTCGTGTGTTGATGGTGTCGCAATCACACTTAAAATTGGAAACGTCATCGAGCATGCTGCATGCGATGAGATCATCACCTTCAACACACCAGTGTCATCAATCGATATATCCGTTGATTCAGAAAAAGTACGTACTGCCGACATTGATTACGTACTCACCTTCACCAAGATAGATGAGACTGAAGTCGCTGGTGAGCACCTTGGTACTATCGCAGTAACAAACCTTGCGATCGCTTCACGTAATGAAGACGACACTCCAGAGGAAATCACTCCTGATGAAGACGATACGGAAGATACACTAGATGAAACCGACACAACTGTTGACACTACGACGCCACGTGTTGCAACGGAACCAGAAATCCGTTACGTACAATTCTCATACATTCCTATTTCACTCGACAATGGACATACCGACCTCGCAGTGAGTCTCGTAGGAACAGGATACGTACAAGGAAAGACATTTTACCCAAGCCTTGTGGTAGATAACGACCGTGATGCCGCGATCCAGATAAAAGTGCAAAACATTGGCACTAAGACATCGGAAGAATGGGATCTCGACGTTGAACTTCCAAACGGTGAAGACTATTCTCGTGATGGTAAAAAGGAACTCAAACCAAATGAATACGAAATTATAACCATCGTCTTTGAAGCTGAAGACGAAACGGGCACTGAGTCATTCGAAGTAGATATTGACGTTGATGACGACAAAACGTCAGCAAACAACCATCTCCGCGGCTCGATGCGCTTTGTGAATTAATTCATACTTCACTTCCCGCTCTCAACACTCACAAAACAACCGCAGCCCTTTAGGGCTGCGGTTGTTTTTTGTTTCTCTTTTCTAATTTCTAGATAAAAATCTTGAGTGCAGTCCGCGGCGCGCAAGGAAAATAGTGCGAACCGTATCTAGACATACGGTGAGCGCTATTTTGCCGCAGCGCAACAAAGGAATGTGCCAAGATTTTTATTTAGAGATCCAGGGTGGCAGTCTTTGCGTTCGACTGAATAAACGACTTCCGACTCGGCACATCAGTACCCATCAAAATGTCGAACACCTTATCTGCCTCAATACCATCCTCCACCCGCACCTGCTTAAGCAAACGATTTTCAGGATTCATGGTCGTCTCCCAAAGTTCATCGGCGTTCATTTCACCGAGTCCCTTGTACCGCTGAATACGCACACGCGATGATTTCTTCGTTGTCGTCTCTTCCTCCACCTCATCTCCACCCTCATCATCAGTCCCCTCTTCTTCTGCAGACTCCGCATCCTCGTACTGCGAAGCATCCTCTCCCATGCCTTTAAGCACTTCAAACTTTTCTTCATCAGTATATGCGTAGGCAATCTCCTTACCTTTCTGAATCTTATAGAGTGGCGGCTGTGCAATGTAGAGAAAGCCTCCGTCAATAATTGGTCGGAAATAGCGGTAGAAAAGTGTGAGTAACAGTGTGCGAATATGCGCGCCATCAACATCAGCGTCAGTCGCAATAATGATCTTGTGGTAGCGCAATTTTGAGAGATCGAACACGTCCCCGATCGCGGTTCCAAGTGCAATCACCAGTGACTTCACCTGCTCAGAACCAAGCATACGGTCGAGGCGCGCACGTTCAACATTTAAAATCTTTCCACGCAGCGGGAGAATTGCTTGCGTACGACGGTCACGACCCATCTTTGCAGAACCACCCGCAGAGTCTCCCTCTACAATAAAAATCTCTGATTCCTCCGCACTCTTTGTCTGACAGTCGGCAAGTTTACCCGGAAGCGTCATACCCTCAAGCGCTCCCTTTCGTAACACTGAATCCTTCGCTGCTTTCGCTGCCTTCCGTGCTTTCACTGCAATTACCACCTTATTGAGTATGCCCTTGGCATCATCAGGATTCTCTTCTAAAAACGTACTGAATGCGTCACTAAAGACTGACTCAACCGCACCACGAGCCTCAACACTTCCCAATTTACTCTTTGTCTGTCCTTCAAACTGAATCTCTGGCATTTTCACCGAGATCACTGCGGTAATTCCCTCAAGTACATCGTCGCCGGTAAAGGCGCCATCTTTTTCTTTAATAAAATTATTTTTCTTTGCGTAGTTATTGAGCGTACGCGTGAGTGCTGTTTTAAAGCCGGTGACATGTGTTCCGTGTTCAGCATTATAAATATTGTTTGCAAACGCACTAATACGAGATGAGATATCGTCGACATACTGCAACGCAACCTCTACCGAAAGTACGGCGTCGTCCACCTCATTTTTCTCTACATAGAAAATATTTTTGTGAACTGGCTTTTGGTGCTGATTGTTAAACGCGACCAGCGAGCGGAGCCCTCCTTCGAAGTAGAAACTCACTCGTGGTACCTCGAGCTTTTCATCGGCAAGAAATTGCTTTCCTACCAAGTCGAGCTTTTTTTCTTCAGCTTCAGAAATTTCGCGTGCATCAATAATCGTGATGTGCATGTCTTTGACTAAATATGCCTGCTGACGCAAGTGGGAAACAATGCGCTTGTACTCGAATACAATTTCCTTGAAAATCTCCTCATCTGCCTGAAAAGTGATGACCGTCCCTTGCAGTTTTGATGGACCAACTTTCTTTACCTTAGCTTTCGGCTTGCCGATGTTGTATTCCTGAATGAAGTACCCGCCGTCGCGATGCACTTCTGCAATAAGGTGTGTCGAGAGTGCGTTTACCACCGAGACACCGACGCCGTGGAGTCCTCCCGATACCTTGTACCCTTCACCGCCAAACTTTCCTCCCGCGTGGAGTGTGGTCAAAATTGTCTCGAGTGCTGAGCGCTTTGTCTGCTTGTGTATGTCAACAGGAATACCACGCCCATTATCAACCACACGAATGTAGCCTCCCGGAAGCAATGCAACTTCTACTCGGTCAGCAAAGCCACCCATCGCTTCATCGCGCGAGTTATCAAACACCTCCCAGATGAGATGATGGAGTCCATCAGGACCAGTGGTACCGATATACATACCTGGACGCTTGCGTACCGGCTCGAGACCTTCCAAGACACTGATGGATGACGCGTCATAACCGCCAGATTTGGCGGTTTTTTTAGCTGTTTTCTTAGGAGTAGCTTTCGGCATATATACGTGAAAATGTGGCTGTATTATAGCAGATTTTGCACGAAAATGCTCGTCACAAATGTGGTTCTACACAGTGAAAATCTTGTACTAAAATGGAACAGGCGTATGGTGAATTTTAAGGCGTACAGGAAAAGGAGTGAATCTATGCCCAAACGCCCAAAGACAGGAGAACGGAGTGACGCGAAAGTCACTCAAACCTCTCCCGAAAAACCAGCAACAAGAAACCGCGCACCCGACGCAAGAACCCCTGCTGACGCGTATGAGGAGACGTCTTTCTTTCATGGCGGACAATGCACCGACTGAATGTCGGTCTCGCCGTCGCGGAGCTTTGCTTCGCGACGGCATCGTTTTATTTTTTCCGGCTTGAACCACGCCACAAATTCCCGTACACTACCAATCTATGGATATAATCATTCCAAAAGACGAAGAAAATCGTCTGCGAGCAGAACTTGAGAAAAGAGATGACGCTGAAGCAAAGCGCATGCTGCGCTACCTCAACATGCCCGACCTCTCACGTACCGAGGGCTCCCCACTACATGAAATCGTTGAGCGCGTGAAAAGTATCCCCTCATTACAAAATTTCGATGTGACGGACATTCCTGAGATTGTCCCAGCATCAGTTTCATTTGACCTCTTTGATTTCCCGGAAGATCACCCTGCGCGTTCCACGTCTGACACCTACTACGTCGACAAAGAAAACATCCTGCGTACCCACGACACGGTTTTTTGGTACTACTACCTCAATCACCCAGAAATAAAGGCGCGCATCGAACGCGGTGAATCAATGGGAACGCTCTGCTACGGTAAGGTGTACCGCAAAGACGAAATCGATAGTCGTCACATGAACATCTTCCACCAGATTGGTGCATGGTACATTGCACCTGACTCTGAACCAGTTGAACCTGAGAACTTAAAAAAAGTACTCGGCGACATTGTGCACGCAATCTTTGGACCTGACGCAGGATTCCGTATTAATGACGACACGTTCCCGTATACCGATCCATCGTTTGAAGTTGAGCTCAACGTCAAAGGCACCGCCGCGGAAGGTCCTGCACGCGGCGAGTGGCTTGAAATCCTCGGCAGCGGTATGCCGAAGAAGTCGGTCCTCAAGAAAATGGGTGTCGAGGGTTACCACGGCTGGGCGTTTGGCTTTGGTATTGAACGACTCGCCATTGCCTCAATGTCCCTCCCTGACATACGACTTCTTTGGAGTGACGATGAACGGATTAAAAAGCAACTTGTACTCGGACAGACATATCAAGAGGTTTCAAAGTATCCGCCGGTTTTGCGTGATATCTCATTTATTGTTTCAAAAACATTTTCACCAAATGACTACTTCGACCTTGTCCGTGACATTGGCGGCGATTTAATAGAGGAAGTGGAACTACTCGATAAATATGAAAATGACGAAAAATTTGGTGCTGACAACATAAGCTACGCGTACCGTGTTACCTACCGCTCTATTGAACGTACACTCACCAGTGAGGAAGTCGATGTACTTCATAAAGCACTCGAAGCAGCGACGACGCAGGAATTTTCTGCGACTATTCGCTAAGAAACAATCTCCACTCATATATGGGACTTACGAAGTCCCATATAGTTTCGAGACTCACCCACTCTACTTCTACGACTCAATCACTACTTGATAGATCAGAGAGCCGTCGTACATGTAGATATTTCCATTTGCAACACGTACATCGAGACCTCCACCAAGAAGGAGTGGTTGCGTGTTTTGCCATGCTCGGTCATCGATCTCTGTGACAAATACACCAGACGTACGTGCAAGAACCACTAAGTCGGTACTGCCAGGATAAAAATCAAACGAAGTCATCTTCTCACCTTTTTGTTGTATCGGAATCACTGGTTCACACACCACATCTTCTGGAACATACTGCACGGGCCCGATAAGCCCACGATTATACGCAACGTCGGCATACATATCGTCAGTGTAACGTATTGAATATTCGAAATCTTTTGCGCAGTAGTAATATGGCATTTGTGCGCGTGATCCAATCCACGATGCGAACACATCTCCATTACTCTCATAGAGGCGTACACCCCCAGACTCTTTGGTTGTGGTTGCGAGTTCCGGCGCTGCATCTAAAAACGACGAGACACCTTCCGCAACACTCACTACCGTCTGTGCGTCTGTTTCTGTACTGGTTGCCGTTTCAAATAGCTGTAGTAATGTTGCGTACTCAGTATCAGGTATAAAACTTCTTAAAATACTCTGTGAGACAAAAAACTCATTCGTGGTCGATGCATGGAGTGTTGAGGTGGCAGCAATAACCACCTCGCCATCAATGGTACGCCACGGTGCGATAATACGCACACTAGGAACTTCGGGTAGGTTAAAAGCAATTGCCTCAGTCACCAGATGTTCATACACCGGCAACTCCTTTACCCACGTATGAAAACCTTCTTTTTGTACAGAGATATGATGTAAGCCAGGTGTAATGCCTTGCGCATAAAACGCTTTTCGAAATGTCCGTGTCTCGCGTACGAGTTCTTCATCAATATAAATTTCTGCACCAGAGCGATCGGCAGATACATATATGCCTCCCGTTCGCACAAACGACACGTCGTCACCAAACGTAAAACGATACCCGGTCGCATACAAAAAAAGTGCAGGGAGTGAGAGGACGAAGAGTGTAAAAAGTCCTCCAAATATAAAGAGTCTGCGGGCGCGTGGCAACGGCTCTATACTTGTATGTTGCTCCATAATATCTAACGTATCATACCAAAATATTCCACAGACATTACGAATCTCTGTGTTTTGGCGTAATCCAGAATCCCATATATTTACCAAACATCAAACGCGTCTGGGCATCGAGTCCAGGAATAGAACTAAAGATGAGCATTGTGATCGGCACCAAAAACCACTGAAACGCCATCACCACGTAGCGCAAGCGACTTTTATTTTTTGGTCGCGGAGGGATGAGTGATAGAGAGATGATTGATGAAATAACCAATCCAAACATCGCGAGCATCAACAAGTTTCGCACCACAATTGGCAAGTTGTATGAAAGCACCGTCTCGTGAAAGACACGACCACCAAAGAAGATTGGTGCCCACCCTAACACAAAGAGCATGATCGGATTGGTCACCAACGACCAGTATCCTTCAGCTTGTTGGAGAAAGATGACAATCCGTTTCTGCAAGGAAATGTTTGTATGCTTCGTGAAGTGGTAGCCAATATATACAAGATTTTCAACACCGTACGTCCAGCGACGATGTTGTTTGTAGATATTTTTTAATGTACCAAAAAATGTTGGTGCAGTGTTTGCGTCCATCGACACCGGGTACGAAAGCGGGATGACGTCATAGTCACCGTCGTTGGCCATGAGCAAGTTCCAGTAGATACGTGAATCCTCACTCACCATATTGGTCTGCCAATAGCCGACCTCATAGAGCGCCTGAAAGCTCACTGCGTGCGACGAGAAGGTTGCCATCCGCTCTGGACGCTCCTGCTGCACCATCTCCCAAAATGTACTCGACATAGCCACCACACGCGAGATTGCTGACGCGTCCCACATATTGTTGTTAAAAATTGGCACCGGCTGAAAGGAACTCTTGAGTGGCCGCTTTGCGGTCATGAAGTGCCACACCAAACAGTTGAAGTAGTCTGGGTAAATAGTAGTGTCGATATCAAAAATCGAGACGAGTGTGTGATTGTAACGAATGCCGTGTGGATCGAGCACTTCTGTGCGCACTTTCTCCGCAGCCCAAGTTGCATTTGATCCCTTACCTGCCAGCTCTCCTTCTATATCTCCCGGGTGCACGGTTATTAATACAGTGCCAAATGTATCCTCCCACTTTTTCTTCGCGCGCTCTGCAAGCGCCACAGCCTCCGCTCCAGCACGCTCCTCAGCTGCGAGCACCACAATCAAACTTTTGAGATCGTACCGCGCATCTGCAAAGGATTGCAATGTTGACTCGATCACCTCTTCTGGCTCCTTATAAAAAGGAAGTATGACGACATGATAGAGATGTCCATATTCAAATCGTTCAACCATCTGCTTCCAATCGACGGCGAGGTAGTGACGTAAACGTTTCCAGTTATACCGAAGGTGATACGAAAGAAATGCAGTCTTCAATACCCAATACACTGCAAACGCAATAATGAAATATGCGGCAATAAACGGTGCATAAATCGAAAGGAGTAGTACACCAATGAGCGTCGCCCACGATACAAATCCTGGGAGAATTTCTAGGAACCGATAGAGCACTCGGTCTTTGCCAGTCAACTCTGGTGCTCGCCCAACCTTAAAGTCCGCACGGCGTGCGTACGGAAGTAAATGTGATTGATTTTTCTGGTTCTCCATCCCGTTAGAAGTCAGTTGCGTACGCAACCAACGCTATATTAACGTATGTATAATATCTGACCATATATATGCATGTATTTTATGGATACCCTGTCCGTAACTGGCAAACTTCTAACGGGACCCATATTGGCGGAGTATACCCCCACACCTATTTTTTCGCAAAGCAAAAAGGCGTTGTACTTAATTGAGCCAGAATGCAGTCAGCGAGCTTTGCTTAGTACCTATTGTTTTTATTTCCTTTGAGCGTCACGAGTTACTAACTATAATTGTTTGCTGCGCTCCAATTCTAGCAAGTACTCGCGACCTCGCCTATCTCGTTTTCTACTCTCTTGAGGAGTAGAAAACATCGATGCGGATTGGCTCACTGCCGTGTCTGACGCAAGTCAGACACTAGAAAAGCCCCTGTTGGGGCTTTTCTGCAGTGAGCCACCTCTCGGATTCGAACCGAGGACCTACGGTTTACAAAACCGTTGCTCTAACCAACTGAGCTAAGGTGGCGTATGTATACTCTGAAACAACGCCAGGCTATTGTGCCAAAAAAGCACAGAATTGCAACTCATCACCTATTATAATCTTGTGCCAATTGAGTCCTCCTTTCGTGCTTTCTTCTCCTCGTCAGACAGAGCATTCGATTCTTTATGGCGCGCAACCTCTGCGAGCGAAGTGTCGGAGTCTGCTGAGGACCGATGCGCTGACGCCATGGTGTAATTGAGATGCATCAAATTGTTTAAGTGACGCTCAAACCAACGTGTCCATGCACGCAGCGCATTGAGTGTGTGATGGAATAAAAAATGTACTGTGCCGCGCACAATATCGCGGCTTATATATCGCCCTACCTGTCCGAGGACTGAAGAGAGAATAGCTACTTGATGATCGAGCCATTCACGTATTCGCGAGAGGAAACGTCGTCCACGCTTCTGCTCCACACTAAAAAGTGCGATGAGTAGAAGCATGCCCCCGAAAGCGCTGAGTGTCGTGATAAATGCTATATGCATCACACTATTTTACCGCGATACGAGAGATTTCGGCAACGACAATATTTTCACCAAATTTCTGCACTGCTGCAGCAACCAGGTCACCGATAGTCTTCTCTCCATCTTTAATAAATGCTTGTTCCATGAGCACTTTGTCTTTGAAGTATGCATCGATCTTCCCTTCAAGGATCTTCTCTTGCATATCCTCTGGCTTATCTTTCACCTCTTCACGCAATACTTCTTTTACCTTCGAAAGCTCTGCATCGGTGATATCTTCACGCTTAATGTACGCAGGATTAAGTGCTGCAACGTGCATGGCAATCTCGCGTGCGAGAGCAACAAACTCTTCGTTCTTTGATACAAAATCAGTCTCACATGCAAGATGTACGGACGCGGCAATTTCATTTGTATTGTGTACATACACACCAATAGAGCCAGCGCCGAGTTCTCGGTCTGACTTTTTCATCACTGCTTCACTACCCTTCTTTTGCAAGATGATAAGGGCCTTGTCCATGTCACCATTCGCTTCTTCAAGTGCCTTTTTGCATTGCATCACAGAAACACCTGTTTTTGCACGTAGTGTCTTAATTGCTTCTCCAGTAACTCCCATATCGATACTATATCAAATTAAATACGAATAAACGTAACGAGAATTCTCGTATATCCTTAGTTTTTTGTATCAGCAGTTGGCTCACTCACCGCAGATCTCTTCCCTTCTTCATATGCCTCTACCAATTCGTCGAGTGCAAGCCGTACACTGTCCTGAAGTGCATCATTCACTAAGACAGGATGGGTCACCTTTGCCAGGTTACCATCAGAACTCGTAATACCAAGTACGGGGATGTTGAGCTCGCGCGCTTCATCAACCGCAATCGCATCGTGTCGTGGATCCACGACGACCATAAGCTGCGGTGCCCGCTCTACATCCTTAATGCCACCGAAGTTAAAGTTGAGTTTCTCAAACTCGCGACCGATAACCACACGTTCTTTTTTTGTATATTTTCGTTCAAGTTCTCCTGATTCACCTTGTGCGATAAGCTCCTGAAGTCGTGCAATTCGCTTCTTTATTTCAGAAAAGTTTGTGAGTGTTCCGCCAATCCATCGGTTAGTCATGTATGGCATAGCGATATGCTCTGCTGCAGCTTTTACAAGCACCGACACCTCGTCCTTTGTACCCACAAACAGAATCGTACCTCCCTTTCCAGCCACATCTGCAACGACTGCTTTCGCATCCTCGATAAGTACACTTGTTTTTTCAAGATCAAAAATATCAGTCCCTTGCTTTGTGCCAAAAAGATACGGCACCACCGTTGGATGACGTCGACTCTTGGTAAAGCCAAAATGCGCTCCCACAGAAAAGAGTCGGTCGATAAGATTTTGATTACTTTGTTTTGTTTCTGTTGCCACGGCGTCTATAGCGATGTAATAAAAAAGCGCAACTGCGCTAAGTGCCGACAATCTACCATACGAATCCGGAGTGCGCAACAAAGATGCGTAGGAGCACTCGAGCCGCACAGGTATCCAGTTAACTCTCTACCTGTGCGGCCATACTCTTGATACTGTCCAAGCACTTACCCAGTTTTCCCGTCTTTCACTGCCTCGTTGATAGTCGAGAGCATATCTCCCATATCACCCATCATAATTGCCTCTATATTGTGCCACGACTCCTTAATACGATGGTCAGTCACACGGCTCTGAGGAAAGTTATAGGTGCGGATTTTCTCTGAACGGTCGCCGGTGCCAATTTGGTCTTTACGCACTTTCGCATGTTTTCTGGCCTCCTCTTCCTCGTGGAGTAATTCTAGCTTTGCGATCAGGAGACTCATGGCTTGTTCGCGGTTTTTCAGCTGGGAGCGCGCCGCTTGCGAGCGCACATCAATCCCGGTCGGCGTATGCACCAGACGCACTGCCGTCTCTACCTTGTTTACATTTTGTCCGCCAGCCCCGCCCGCACGAGAGAACTCCATTGCAATGTCGCTCGGGTTAATCTCTACTGTCGGCTTCTTGCGAAGTGGAAGAATCGCAACTGACGCTGTGGAGGTATGAATACGCCCAGACTTTTCTGTTACCGGAATACGCTGCACGCGGTGCACGCCCGTCTCGTACCGCAAAGCGTCGTACACATCGTTACCTAAGATTTCGAACACGCCTTCTTTATAGCCACCCTGTGTCGCACGTGACTCAGAGACCAACGTATGTGCCCATCCATTTTTTTCGGCAAACTTTAAGTACGCATGTGCGAGTTGCTCAGCAAAAAGAGCGGCTTCTTCTCCACCAGCACCAGACCGGACCTCGAGCACCACACCATACGGCTTCGCCTCCTCTACTTTGGAGTTTTCAATAATACGATTCATCTCATCGTACGACGCCTGAAGCTGTATCTCGAGTGAGTCCATCTCTTCTTCTGCCAATTCCTTCATACTAGGATCTTCGAGTAAAAGAGCGCTCTCCTCATATTTCTTCATAAGCGCATCAAACTGCCCCGCAAGAAACTGTGTCTTCTGGTCATTCCGAAATGATTCTATTTTTTCTACATCAAATTCCATACGCATTACTATACCACCGGCATTATAAAAATCCGCACTCCAGAGAGAGATGCGGATTTTTATAATGAACCGTTATTTCTTTTTCTTCCCAGCTTTCTCAGCACGTGCCTTAAAGCGTTCAACTCGCCCTGCAACGTCCATGACTTTTTCTTGGCCTGTATAAAATGGATGTGATTTGCTCGACACATCTACGTACGCCACAGGATATTCCTCTCCATCATCCCACTTTGCAGTCTCTGATGAGGAAATTGTCGAACCAATCAAAAAACGCTCTCCTGAGGAGTTGTCATGGAAAATTACCTTCCGGTAATTATCTGGGTGAATGTCTGTCTTCATAAGTCGGCACACTATACCAAAAATCGCAGGTTTGGCAACAAGTAAGCGGTCCCTAATTGATATACCAAAAATCGGTGAAATGCGCGGCGCACGGGGAAAATAATATGAGTCGTATTTTTTGATACGGTATGAGAAAGTCTGGGAGACTTTCGCAAGAAGTTGTCAGCTATTTTTAGAGCTTACGCACAAACATAGCAACAACTTGAACAGCTTCTATAAGAAGTACATCTTCTGAAGTGCAACAAAGCAGGTCGTGATTTTCGGTATATCAACCCCCGCGGAGAATGTTTATTTCTCCCTGTAGTCGTGCCCGTCTGCTCATGACATTATCGCCATACGGATAGTTAATCGGGTTTGAAGCACCGTTCCATCCTGCAAAGTAGCGAATCGCCGCCGTCCACTCAGCATTATATGAACCTGGCGCTGCACCATTGTCACGCATGAGAAGTGAGGTTGCCACGAATGCATCTTGGTTATTGAAAGGGCTCGACGGAGTGTCTTTGCCGGTAAGTTGTCGTATGTAGTCGGTACCTTTGTTGTATGTCCATCCGCCCCCTCCCTCTACAATTCCCCCATAATGCGCCCAGGTGCTCGGGATAAACTGTGATGGCCCCATTGCGCCTCCCCAACCAATACGCTCACCACTTCTAATCCACGGACATGAAATTTGTTGACTACGTGGATCGAACCCAAGCACAGCAGCAAGCGCTACAAAGACCGGTTGGTCGCGATCCGGATGCATCACTGCTTTGCCATATACAATGTCGTCGTACACACACGAGCCGATATTTGCTCCGTATGCAGATTCCTGCTCAAGGATTGCAAGAATCAATGCGGCAGAAACACCACTCTTCTCACTAGCCACTTCTGCGAGTGCGACCGCTTCAGGAAATGGAATCGGGCCGCCGCCGCCAGAAAGTTCAAAAAGTTGCGCACGAATTTGTGCCGCAGACTTCTGCGACTCTTCCAGGAGCGCCTGATACACCGCTTCTTCTCCCTTTGTCACTTCAAGAATCTGTTCTTTTGCTGCTTCTTTTTCCTCAATCACTGCTTTTTCCTGTTCCTGCAATCGCTTCTGCTCAGCTTCGGCGATTTGTTTTTCTTCAAGTGAGAGAATTTGCTCTTTAGTATCACCACGGATTTCAGTCAAAATATCGACCGACTCATTGAGTGACGCCTTGATAGACCGATAACTTTCAAGGTCTTCAAAGAAACCTGAAAAATTTTCTGTACCAAGCATGACCTCCATCAGCGAATAGTCGTCAATCTCATGCGTCTTCCGCAGCAGTTGTCCGAGTGACTGACGCTGACGTGCGAGTCGCTCGGTCAACTCCTGAATCACTCCTTCTTTGTTACCAATTTGATCGCCCAACTGCTCGATGGTTAAGAGACGCGCCTGAATACCGTATCGCGCCTTTTGTATTTCTGCGTCAATGAGATCGAGATCACGCTCGAGCGATTGACGTTCTTGTTGTTTTGATTCCACCAACACCTGCTGTGCCTGGATCTGTTGCTCTACCTGCTGCAACTCTGCTTCGAGTCGTGCCTTTCGCTCTTCTTCTGTTTCCGCAAATACAAAAGGAGCCGTACTGAGTACAACCACACCAAGGATAAATACACTCAAGAGGACTCTCATAGCGATGAAAAACCGAAATACATCTATGAGAGCGATTATACCATGGTTGATTTTTAGACTCGTCCTCGGTACGGCAAAGATACACAGCAGAAACCGGCGCCTACGGCGCCGGTTTCTGCTGTATGTACGTCCTATTTTGAATCCTTCGACTCTCCCTCGTCTTCATCTTCATCCTTCTTCCCTTTCTCTTCAACTTCAATAGCATCCATATCAACTGCCTCTGCCGGCTCTTCTGCTTCTTCCTCAACCTCCTGCACCATCGCAACGACCTCCTCAGACTCATTCTCCACCGTTACTCCTTCAGGAATTGGGAGATCTTTAATCTGAATCTGATCTTCAAAGGTCACTAGTGATGACACATCAACCGTAATATTTTTTGGAAGCGCACTTGGACGGCACGTCACCTCAATTTCATGAAGTACTTTCGTGAGTGAGCCACCGAGCTTCACTGCCGGCGCTTCACCGATATATTCAAGCGGTACATCAACGGTAAGTTCCTTGCCACGTTCAATTGCATAAAAATCCACATGAATCACACCGCCCTTTACTGGGTCAAATGCCAAATCATGGATGAGCACTTCTTTATCCTCACCAACGCCGGTAAGGGTGATAATTGATGACTCTCCAGCCTCGTGGAGTACTTTTTCAAAATCCTTGCGACCAAGGGTCAATGCGTGTGTATCCTCTTTTGGTCCATACACAACCGCAGGAAGTTTATCCTCACTCCGAAGCTTCCGTAGCTGTTTGCCGCGCGCGGTTCGTTCTTCTACTGTAAGTGTTGATGTCATATATAATATCTCGCTCTTTAGTGCGAATCACCATACCACAAATAGAGAATTTTTCAATATACTCATAGGAAACTTGGTGAATTGGACGACCAACTTAAATGTCTTATATTCTGAACAAGCGTACTCCTACTTTATCTTACGTAATATTGCTCGTAATAAATCTACCACTACTTCTTTACGTTGGTTTTCAAAACCCAAATCAAGATGAGCTGTATATCCAATCTCTTCAAAAGTGACACATACACCTTTCTCAGGCAAACCATCACACAATGCAGACTTCCACATTTTCCCTAAATAGTTTTCATTAAGTAAAGGAGAGATGTGTGCGGTACCTCCCACCCTTAGGACACGAGTAATCTCTGATGTAATAGCTGTAAGGTCTTCATTGGAGATATGCTCCGTCACATGTGACATAAGTACCACATCGAAAGACTCCTCCTTGAAGGGCATGTCCTGACCTAGACCAGCAATAATTCCCCCCGACATCCTCTACCTTTTTACGATGTCTTTCGTTCGAGTAATCAGGGGAAAATGAAACAACATCTGCTTTTCCGTTCAAGTCTTGTGCGATCCTCGCTGTAGGACCAGAGCCCAAGTCGAGTATCTTCTTACCAATCAGATACTCTCTAGTAATATTCAACTCGGGAAGATATGTCGTAAGCCCACGACCTGTCTCACTCAGGTGCCGAGGAAAAGAAATCGACCCCTTCTTCCATGAACGTTGCGGTCTAAATTGTTCCATAATTAGCCGGAAAGGATATTAGCTGGCCTCCACCACATTCTCTGGCGTCTTTCCTTCCAAGAAATCGATGATATTTTGCGCAGCAATTTCAGACATCTTTGTGCGTGTCTCTTCACTTGCTGAGGCGATGTGTGGCGTGATGGTCACATTCTCAAGCTCTGCGAGTCCTGGCGCAAGCGCTGGCTCGTCTTCATACACGTCAAGTCCTGCGCCACGAATAGTTTTATTTTTGAGTGCGTCAACAAGCGCAGCTTCGTCTACCACTGGCCCGCGCGAGGTATTGATGAGGTACGCACTTGGCTTCATCATCGCCAATCGCTCTGCATTGATGAGATGCTTCGTACTATCAAGAAGTGGTACGTGCACTGAAACCACGTCGGCCTCTTTCAAAACCTCCTCGACACTTTCTTTAAACGTTGCAGGAATTTCTGCCTCCAATGGTTCGCTCTTTTTGATGTCGTAGTAGATGACATTCATACCGAGCCCTTTCTGCGCACGTACCGCAACACCTGAGCCAATACGTCCTGCGCCAAGAATGCCAAGTGTCTTTCCTTTTAAATCGCTTCCGAGCAAGAGCTCTGGAGCCCACCCTTTATACTTTCCCGCGCGAGTGAAGCGATCCGCTTCGGCAATTCGCTTTGTAACGGCAAGCATAAGTGAAAAAGCGTACTCGGCAACCGTGTCGGTGAGTACTCCTGGAGTGTTGGTCACCGTGACACCCGCTGATTCTGCAGCCGCGACATCAATGTTGTTGTACCCCACTGCGTAGTTTGCAAAAATTTTTGCTGTTGGCACTGCTGCAAATGTCTCTGCAGTAATTGGATCGGTGAGGAGACAGAGGATTGCGTCGTACGGTTTCGCTGTAATTGCTGCATGTAATTCTTCTTTGGTGAGTACGCCGTCTTTTTCACTGACGTCCACGTCGTGCCCGGCGCTTTTAAGCATTTCAATACCCTTCTCTGGAATTTTTCGTGTTACAAAAACTGCTGCCATAAAAAATAAATGAATTAACTGGTGATATCGCTCACATAATACCATGGTGCATACGCTATACTGAGTCTCTATGGCAGAAAAATATGATTTCGTCGCGCTTGGCGACATAACTATTGATGCGTTTATCCAACTCTCACAGAAAGATGCACAGGTTGTCTGTGACATTGAAGGGAAGCCGTGCCAACTCATGATGAACTTTGGCGACAAGCTCCCGTATGATCAAGTTACGGTCGTGAATGCGGTAGGTAATGCGCCAAATGCGTCAGTCTCTGCACACCGGCTCGGGCTCAAAAGTGCACTCATCACCAATCTTGGTCACGACCGCTACGGCAAGGATTGTCTCGACGCTCTCAGGCGCGAAGGTGTCCATACAGATTTTGTAAAAGTGCATGAAAATAAACTGACCAACTATCACTACGTGCTTCGCTATGGCGCAGAGCGTACGATTCTTATCAAACACGAAGAATACCCGTACATTCTGCCTGACTTTGGTACACCGCCGCGATACATCTACTTCTCTTCAATTGGCGAAAATGGTGTCGACTTCCATCACGATGTCGCAAAGTATGTCAAAGAGAATGAGACAAAGTTGGTATTTCAACCGGGAACATTCCAGCTTCGACTTGGGTATGAACCACTCAAGGACCTTTACGCAGAAACAGAAATATTTTTCTGCAACAAAGAGGAGGCGCAGACTATTCTAAGTAAAGGAGATACAAAGATTCCTGACCTTCTTAAAGAAATGTCGACCCTTGGTCCAAAAATTCCTGTTATTACCGACGGACCAAAGGGTGCGTACGCACTCGACGGTAATGATGTGTGGCACATGCCGATGTACCCAGACCCAGCACCACCAGTCGACCGTACCGGTGCCGGCGATTCATTTGCGTCAACATTCACGTCTGCACTCGCGCTCGGACTCGACGTACGTACCGCACTCATGTGGGGACCGATAAACTCCATGTCAGTTGTGCAACACATTGGTGCACAAGAAGGACTCCTCACGAAAGAAAAAGTAGAAGACTTCCTTTCAAAAGCTCCAGAAAACTATCAACCGCAGAAAGTTACATAGTCTCAAAGAAAAGGACGTGCCTTTCCCACCACATACACCCAAAATTAGTCCAGTTAACTGGACTATTTAACAATTACATTTTACTGACCATTTAACTACTCACCAAGTTTTTTGCGGCGGCTACGATAGATTTTGCATCCATACCGTAATATGCAATAAGTTCTTCTGGTTGTCCTGACTGACCGAAGCGATCGTGCACACCAATGCGCGCAATGCGCGTCGGACGTACTTCCGAGAGATACTCAGCGATTACACTTCCCAATCCTCCAGCGACCTGGTGCTCTTCTACCGTAACGAGCACGTCATGCTCTTCTGCAAATGCAAGTACTGCTTCCTCGTCGAGAGGTTTTATTGTTGCGAGATTCATAACTGACGCACCAATATTTTGTTCATCCAACATCTTGGCGGCGAGAATGGCATTGTGAAGTACGATACCCGTTCCAATAATGCCGACTTTTCTCTGATGCGTAGGATCGCGTCGTACGTAGATATCTGCTTTACCAATTTCAAATGATGTCCCGAGTGAGGTGACGACCGGTGTCTTTTCACGTCCGAAGCGTAGGTATACTGGCCCGTCATGTTTTGCTGCGGCAAGTGTTGCGCGCTTTGCCTCATTCACATCACACGGAACAATCACCGTCATACGCGGAATCACACGCATAATGGCTATATCTTCAATAGCCTGATGTGTTGCGCCATCAGGCCCCACCGACACCCCCGCATGCGCGCCAATTATCTTCACATTCGCATCATTGTAGGCAATAGTTGTGCGCACCTGCTCCCAACTTCGTCCAGGAGAAAACATTGCGTACGATGCAATAAATGGGATCTTACCCATCGCCGCCATACCGGAAGCGACCGAAGCCATGGACTGCTCCGCAATGCCCATTTCGATAAATCGTTCAGGAAATGCTCGTGCAAAATCCCCCACCCTGGTTGAATCGGTCAGATCAGCGCAGAGTGCAACAATGCGCTCATCCTGCTCGCCGGCCTCTTTGAGACCATCACCAAGACCATTACGCGTCGGTACTTGCTCGACGTTTTCACTTAAGATATTTGGATTGAGATGTTCTGCGACCTTCATATATATACTAATTGTTATCTTGCGCGACAATGATGCCATTAAGCGAACGCAGCCGTTCGAGCGCGACTTTCGCCTGATCCTCCTTTGCTACTCTGTCTTCTGGACCCTTCCCTGGAGGATTACCGTGCCAACGAAAGTCGCGCTCGAACACATCAACACCACGAGAGGGAATCGTGTGTGCAATAATAACCGACGGTTGGCTGTATACCGCCTGAGCCTTCCCTATTGCATCATTCAGTGCGCGCATGTTGTGCCCATCAACTTCCTGTACGTCCCAATTAAATGACTCCCATTTCTCCGCGAGCGGTTCAAGCGGCATAATGTCTTTTGTATACCCGTCAATTTGAATACCATTTCGATCCACAATGACAATGAGGTTATGGAGTTTCTCCTTACCTGCCTGCATCATTGACTCCCAAATCTGTCCTGCATTTAATTCGCCATCACCGGTAATACAATAGAAATATTTCGATGAATACTGATTATTCATCCGTTCTGCGAGTGCCATGCCGATAGCCTGAGAGAGTCCAGAACCAAGTGGTCCGGAACTTGTCTCCAGCCCGGGAAGCATCTCGCGATGGGGATGTCCTTGGAGTCGCGCACCAAACTTGCGGAGCGTCAGCAATTCTTCAAGCGGAAAGTAGCCGGCATGTGCCATCGCTGCGTACAAGACTGGGCAGATATGGCCATTAGATACGATCAGTCGGTCACGATCTTCCCAAAAGGGATTTTGCGGCTGATGATTGAGAACTTCAAAGTAGAGTAGCGTAAACACATCTGCCATATCTAGCGGCCCGGCAGTATGTCCACTCCCGGCCTCAACAAGCATCTCGATAATACTATGACGAACCTCGTTCGCCTTGTCTTCGAGTGAGCGCACTTCGTCGTCGGTCAAATAACGCATGTGACTTTATTATAGCGTCACAGACTCCTGTAACACACCGTAACTGTCCCCACGTACATGTACGACGCATGATGTAAGAAGTAAGCGTTACGAGAAAACCGTTACAACCGTCATTCCCGCGGAGGCGGGGATCCAGAGCATGTCGGTGATACTAGATTCCCGCATCCGCGGGAATGACACGAATCCTTCGGATTCGTGTCATTCCCCACACCCATTCTACCCATCTTTGGAGCGAGGAGACTTTTAACTCATGCTCTAACGATGGCTGGACTAGTTGTGATCCCTGCAGAAAATTTGAAGCCTATCCACCACCCCCCCCGTTGCAGTTAACTGTAACGGGGGGGGTGGGTTGTGTACTTTTGTCTATACGCGCGCACCTGCTAATTGTGAAAGTTTTGTATACGCTGCTGCCGGGTCTTTTGGTTTTAAAATTGCTGAACCAGAGACAAACCGGTCTGCTCCAGCTTTACGAAGCTTCGTGATTGTCTCTTCTGAAACGCCGCCATCAATACTCACCGGCATATCTGGAAACATTTCTTTTACGTTACCAATACGCTCGAGTACGCGCTCATCAAACGGATTGCCCTGTGCACCAATCTCTGCAATCCCCATAAGCTGTATAAAATCAACAGCAGCAATATCGATCTCTTGTAAGAGCGAAAGGCTGGTTTCATTATTAAATGCCAAACCAAGTTGATAGCCGCGTATACTCGCGTGCTCAACGACTTCAGAAAGTTTCTCTGTACTCTCGACATGCACAATAATGCGCGTCGGCTTTGTTCCTAACCAGAGATCGAGCGTCTCCTCGGGATTCTGAATCATCAAGTCAAGCTCAACTGAGAGAGTGTCGAAAAAAACTGATTCAAGCGCATGAGTAAGCGGTACACCTTTGGCGTACGGCCACGATGTCTGTGGTGCAAACACACCATCGACTACGTCTACCTGAACCGAATCCGTAAACGTACCTAAAAGCGAAAGGGTGGTATCGAGATGTTGTCTCGATGTTGGAATTACTGCGGGGACAATGATGCTCATTGTCCTATATTAGATGTCACAAGGTACGCCATTGAAATCAGTGTCTACATCGACTTCGTTTATACAAATCGATGCATCGCCGTAGGAGATATAGCACCACGCATCCTCCGCTTCATCACTCTCGATATTTGCAAGAAGTACATAACCGTCATAGTCAGGACCCTTAGAACAATAGAAATACCCTGCATCTGGATCAGAATAAATTGGGTCCGTAGGTAAACTACCTAAGAGACCACCAGTGACAAGGGCCGACGGAATACTGGTCTGCACCAACGGCGCTGTGTCTCCGGAACCTCCTCCGGCCGGATACCGACCATTGGTTGTGTAATAAATCGCAAGGGCTTTTTCCACCTCCTTTAACTGCGCAACACGCTGAGCATCACGTGCCTTCACACGGGAACTGTTTAACGACGCCAATACAACCGCAGCCAAGATACCGATGATTGCAATAACTATGAGGATTTCCAGTAATGTAAAGCCGCGCTGCGACTGCACTCGGAAAAAGAATGCACGAGTCCGTTCGCTCTTTTCCTCACTTGTCGCAGTGAAACCCTTTTCGTTTGTTCGTCTACTTAGAAAACTCATACATATATATTACCATCCCTTCTCCCATCCGTACCTAAGAAAGTTCGTCTAACTTGTGAATACGCCGCACATGCCGCTCGTCCCCAGAAAAGGCTGTTTCAAGCCATATTTTAACTGCTTCTTTTGCCTCGACCTCCTCGAGAAAACGAGCTCCGAGCGAGAGTACGTTTGCATCGTTATGAATACGAGACGACGTGAGTACATCGAGTTCTGCTCCATCTACATCTGTTTGCTTCACGCCTGCATGTCCGTAATACACTGCGGCGCGCACTCCCTTCACACGGTTCGCAGTCATCGCCTCACCTTGCCCTGAACCTCCAAGCACAATACCAAATGATCCAGCGTCTTCCACAACAGCCTTCGCTGCCTTCGTGACAACATCCGGGTAATCGTCACTTTCGTCGTACGCATACGCACCACAGTCTTCGACTTCATACCCAAGCTCATCGCGTACATACGCAAGTAGTGTGTTCTTTAACTCAAACCCCGCGTGATCTGCTGCAAAGTAGACTTTCATAATTCATGCTGTTTTCCCAACGCTCTGTGCTGATTTCTCTACATGTTTAAGCAGGGCAGACGTATAGCCCGTTTCGTTATCGTACCACGCAAGCACTTTTACTAAGTCACCGTCCACCACGCGCGTCATAGGGAGATCGGCAATTGCGGCACACGTTGAGCCAATAATGTCTGAGGAAACGATCGGTTCCTCTGTCACTGCAAAGAGTTCATTCCACTTCGGTGACTGTGCTGCGTTGCGGAGCACCTCATTAACCTCTTCGACAGACGTCTTCTTTGAAGCGAGAAAGGTAACGTCGACAATAGATCCGACCGGTACCGGCACACGCATCGCAATACCATCAAACTTTCCTACAAGATCCGTATGTGCCTTCGTGGTCGCGACCGCCGCGCCGGTACTCGTCGGAATAATATTTTGCGCAGCGCTCCTCCCTTTACGAAAATCTTTTTTATTTGGACCATCGACAATTGCCTGCGTTGATGTGTACGCATGCACCGTATTTAAGAACGCCTTCTCGATTCCGATAGACTCTTTCAGAATTGCAATAAGTGGACTCGCGGCGTTCGTTGTACACGACGCATTTGAACTAATGTCACACGTCGCCAACTTTTCATCATTGACGCCCATAAGGACTGTCGCGCCCTTGACCCCTGCAGCCTCTGGATCGTCTTTCACTGGAGCTGAAATAACCACACGCTTTGCTCCGGAGGCGAGATGCACCTTTGCCTTCTCGTAACTGGCAAAGACACCGGTTGATTCCAGTACGATGTCAATATCCATATCCTTCCATGGTAACTTTGTCGGATCACGCTCACTTAAAAATGTAATGGTCGTGCCGTCAACGACTAAATTACCGCCCTCAACCTCAACATGATGTGGTCCACGACCGTATGCAGTATCGTACGTCAGAAGATACGCGAGATTTTCTACCTCACCCAGGTCGTTGATTGCGACGATGTCAAAATGTGGATTTCCAAACGCCATTCGGAAAAATGTTCGGCCTATCCGGCCAAGGCCGTTGATTGCTACACGTGGTTTATTCATATATATAGTGTATCGCGTGTCCCCGACACACCAAAGCGCTAAGACGAGGAAAACTGTGTGTGTAATGACGGACATCCGATGTCCGTCATCGTAGGGGTCTGACCCCTACGATAGGCTACGTTTTCTTTTTATGCTGATTCTCCTCCTTCGCACCGAAGATGAATCGTGCGGCAATGAGGAGCAGGATCAGGAGAATAACAATAAATTGCAGTAAGTAATCCCTCACACTACCCTCCGTATCCGCCGCTGCGACACTCGCGATCAGTGAGCCTTCCACCTGCGCCACCTTTTCAGTTGCATAGTCAAACACAGAGATGGAGAGCGGGAACTTGCCGCTCTCACCAAACGGTGCGAGCGACGCTGTGTAAAACGTCCCCTCTTCATTTATACGAAGTAAGAATGAAAAGCTCTTGTCACTGAAATCTCCATCGTATACCGTCACAATAATGCTCTTCAAACGCTGCGGCAGTGCGGTTGCATCGAGCAAGATGTCGAGCTGCTGTGTGCCATCGATATCGACCGCGCCGTCTTTGGGTATCAAACGCTCACCATTCTGCATAAAGATGAGATCGCCAAGACCGAGAGAGATGCCGTCTGGCGAGACGGGGATGTCGTCAGGACGTATAACTACCACGTTTCCGTTCTCATCAATTGAGAGCGATGTCACCGCACCTGAGGAAATGTTTCCGTTCTCGTCGTAGGTAAAGAGAGTAAAATACTGTGTCGTGCCCGGGATCGCACTACCCCGGTCGAGCGTCACCTCACCGTCACCTTCATAGATGAGTACGCCGTCGGATAGATCGCTCGGGAAGAAGCGGTCACTCCTCAAAATACGTACACGGTCAAAATCTTCATCTGACGGATTGGTCCAACGAAGTCGTATGTCGTCATTCTCTTTTTCTGCACGAAAGTCTTGGACGTTTGCGGGAGGATTTGTATCGGGCAATGCAAGTGTATTGAAGGCACTCTCAATCATCACGCGCTGTGCGCCCACGCCATTCTCGCCATTTATAGAGAAGTAGTAGCGTGTGTTCGGCGTTAGTCCGGTAATGATCGTCGAGTGTTCAAGTGAAAAGGTACTCTCTGCCACCGAACCCATTTCGTAGGATGTGCTCTTTCCCCACTTCAGTACCGAACGTGTATGTCCGGCAGTCCACCATTTGATGATCGCGGTTGTCGTCCCTGGAATGACTTCGATTGAGGTAATCCGAAGCGCGGGAGAGCCACCAGTTGTTCCACCGCCGCCTTCCTCTTCTTCCTCTACCACCGCCGTCAGCGTCGTGGTTGCAACGGAGTCTGATGAGGTGGAGATATTTAGTGCTGCGTCAAACGCGCGCACGAAGTACGTGTAGAGTGTGCTCGCAGAAAGTCCTGTGTCGGAGTAGGTCGTACCACTTGAGGTCGCGACTTGCACACTATCGCGAAATACTTGATAGCCGGTCACTGCTACATTATCTGTTGACGCTGTCCATGAGAGATCAATTTGTGAGGTAGAAACTGGTGTTGCAGAGAGATCAGCTGGTATAGATGGTGCAGTTGTATCAGATGTAATTGTTGCGGTGACTGTGAAGGTGTCGTCAACTGCGTACGCTATTCCACTTATAAAAAATAATACGGCTACTATCCCGTACAATGTGGGCCTCACAACAAAGTAATGTGCGATTTTTTGCACATTTTTAATCATAGCGGTAAGGCAGTTATAGTCGTTGTCGCAACATATGTACCGTCAGCGGGCGCAGCTGACGCACCGACTCCCAACCTAAAATAAATAGTCGTCGCCTTACCGCTCGGATGATTGGCACTTGATGCGGATGCAATCGCCTCAGTACTTGTTGCAAGCCCATCCCAACATGTGGCAACACCGTTACTACTGCCGGTATTACAATTGGTAGCGCCATCGTCAAGGAAGCGGGCGATTGTGTCGTCACCATACGGAGAGTACGCAAAGTGCGCGTCCGACGCACCGGTCGTAAATGTGTAGTCGGGAGCGGCGCCCGCGGGTGCGTAATCGGCAATAGTGTTTGCGCCACTCTGCATCGCCGGACTGTTACTTGCTTTAATAGTAAGCTCGTATCCCGCGACTCCGTCGGTAATAACCGTTGCAGTCGTTGACCCGACTGCTGTACCTCCTCCCGCGCCAATAGATGGGGAAAGAGTTACATTAGCCGCACCGGAAAGTGAGATGAATACTTCTTGCATCTGCTGATATCCAGCCTTGAGTGCATAGGTTGCGCTCGACGATTCACCCGTCGCGATTTCTCCAGACGTCGACTCCAGTGTGTACGAAGAAGAAGTGGAGAGTCCGCCGCCCACATTGATGCTGTCACTCTGCAGCTGATAGTTGGTACTCTCCATTACTTGCGCCATGGCGCTTCCAATATTAAAAAGGACAAAGGGAAGAAGGAGTACTGCCGCAACAGTCGCAAAAATCACATCGCCTTTTGTTGTGTTGTGTTGTAGACGTTTCTGTACCATTTTTTCTATACACTACGTGTCTTTGTGTGCGGGGTGCAGTATTTTTCGGATGATAAAAAACAAAATGAAGAGCGTGAGGAAAAGCACGAGCGCGATATTCCAAGGAATCACAAAGACGTGTAACGACATTGTATCAACAATGTCGTCGTATCCTCTGTTTATATTCGCCGTGACGGTGTAGCGTCCAAAGAGAAATCCGCCGTCCCATTCAATTTCCCGCAGCCGAAGCGATTGCGGTAATGCAAACCATGGTTCAAGCGGCATGAAGGCAACCTCCTTTCCAAACATGTCAGTCACGCGCACTTCTCCGTACGGGTTGAGGTGTACCGATCCGGTGTTTTCGTACGCAAGCGAGAAGCGAAGCGGGCCGCCACTGAACACCGATTGCTGTGGTGGGATTGTAGAGAAATCTTTCAACATTCCGCCCTCCACCGCCTCCCCTTCTACGGTAATAAAAAAGAGTGTGCCAATGCGCGCGATGAGTGGCGACGCTGCCGCGGCATATTCCGGCGCCGCGGCACCCCCTCCCGTCGCCACCAACACACTTCCGTACACACCACCTGGCGCGGCACCATTCGGAACCGTCACCATAACCGGCACACGCACGACCGCACCATGGGGCACGCTCACCGCTTCAGTAGGTAGTGTAAGGTACGCGCCAATAGTGGACGATTCGCTTTCACCAAGAAGCATGACCGCGTGCTCCCCGTCTTCTGAACCCGCAATATCTTCAGATGTCAGTGTATACTCGCGCGTCTGACCTGTTCTGTTTGCAATACGAAGTTCAATCGTTTGCGACGCTCCCGGCGCGAGTGTGACCTCTACCTTTCCTGGACTCACGACAAAATCGCCGACAACCTCATTGCTTGGCAGTAAGTCGTAGACATACACGTCGTCGTCACTCGTTTGTGCGTAGAGGGGAAGTGCGGTCGCTAAAAATACAACAACAAGAAATAAAACTATGTGTGTGCGTAGATGTCTAGAGCATGTGTTAAAACCCTCCGTGCTCCAAAAGTTTTCAAAATTCGAGGGAAAAACACGTATCATTCCCGCGAATGCGGGAATCCAGTGTTGTGGATCCCCGCCTTCGCGGGGATGACAGGCTTCGTGGGAATGACATTGTAACGGTTTTTTGACCTCATTTTTGAAACTGACGAGCTGTGAGCAGTTCCGGGGGAACTGCTCACGATGTTGCCAGCTATTTTTGGAGCTGTGAGAACAGACATGGCGACAACCTGAATAGTCCTTGTAAGGGAACAAAATACTAAACAATATTTTTTCTATTTGTGTAGGGTTTTTAGACATGCTCTAACCATTATGTATGTCATTCACTTTCCTCTTCAGACGCAGGACTCGAATCTTCTGCTGATTCTGGTGCTGGATCTGGTTCAGCTTCGGGCTCTGGCTCAGGTTCCGGTTCGGAGACAAGCTCCTCCTCGGCGGGCGCTTCACTGGTATCCGGAGTTGTCTCGCCTGTCTCCTCGCCTTCCGATCCTTCTACCGTTTCTGGTTCAGGCTCTGGAGTCGGTGTTGGAGTTGGAGTTGGCTCTTCTACTGGAGTACCTCCACCTGTCGCCGGAGGTGTAGATGTACCACTTGCGCCGCCGCCTGTAGAACCGCCACCGGATCCTGTGCCCCCGCCAGTATTTTCTGCAGCAGGATCATACACTTCTACTAGACGCGTCTTTGACGTCGATTTTCCCCCGGAGTCTGTTGCGACATAGGTAATGTGGTACGTGGTCACCGTACTGGTATCAAGTGAAATTGAGGAAACTGCTTCACCATTCAGATATAAGTCGGCAACAATTTCCGCATCATGATCGTCACTCACTGTTGCACCAAGGTCAGTGTATGAGGCGCCGAGTGCGACACGCGCAGGATTCTTACCGAGTATTGTGACAACTGGTTTATTGTTGGTAACTGCTGGTGTTGAAGTGCCTGTTCCGGTGCCACCACTACCCGCACCACTGCCGGTTGTCGGAGTTGATGTCGCCGCGCCAGCCACCTCACCTTCAGTAGAGGTCTCTGTTGGTCCATCGTCACCGTCCGGCTCAACTGTATCTTCCGGAATTTCTACGTCATCCTCTGGTTGTTCTACCGGCAAGACCGCAATCGGTTGCGCTGGAGGATTTTCTGGTGGATACGCAAACGTATCTTCTTCCACTTCCTCCTTTGGTGCAACCACGAGTGGTACGTACCCCGCAACGGTCGTCACTTCATCACTGAGGAATCCGCCCACGAGCCCTCCGTATTCTGTTGCAACCTGCTTCTGTGTAATCTGTCGTTTTTCATACACCTGTGTCTCACGAAGACGCTTTATTTCTGAGGAAATAATTTCATTCAACTGCTTCGTGACATACACCCCAAGATCGCGAAATCCGGTCAGGCTACTCTTCGCAACTTCGAGCGTGCGCGTTTCCACAACATCCCGCCATACATGGTCTTGTAGTGCGATGGTCGTCAGTTCGTAGGTAATATAAAATCGTTCTTCATCTTCCTCCACACTCACCACTTGAATCGTTGGTGAGTAATTGAAGAGATCAGCGTGCGCAATGTAGGTGTTGTCGATAGAAATAACCTTCTCGGTCTTCTCAACAAAGACTTCAGGATTATTGGCGGCGTACGCACTCCCCGCGCCAATGGTAAGGAGCGTGAGCGTTATTGGCACCGCGTTGTTGTAGCTTAAAAAATGGAATATTTTTCCCATACGTCCTTACAGTATACCGCGGTCTATTATGCTCTCATACACTTATACGCACACATGCGCAGAATTGTAGACAACCTTCCTATGTGGGACTTACGAAGTCCCACATTGCTAAGTAACTTTGGATCGGTAAGATGCACATTATTTCTTACACATCCCACAGAGCCATAGTAGCTCCTTCCGTCTCGCTGTGTTCGATTGTACACGTCCCAGAACCGTCTGATGTACCTGATATCTGATTACACCACTCGTTACTTCTTACATCAACTTCATTATCTTCAGCACCCGTAATGTTGGTAAAGGTTGGACTACCTTGACTTTGGTTGGCATTACCACCCGACCAAATAACTATGGAGCCCGCTGCGGCTGCGGTACAAGAGCAGGAGGTAATCCCACTGGAATTGTTTGAATTCACGTCGGTATCATCTGGTGTCAAACCTGGCACAATAAGTCTATATACAGAAAAAGTGCATTGAAAATCACTACTTCCACTTCTTGTCACGGCTATAGTACCGCTCGTACCAGTCGGTACTGACGCACCCCAAATGGAGTAAAATTCATTTGACCCATCTGCATTTGCCTCAGTGGATAAACTTGATGCGGACACCCCCCCAATAGTGACGGAAGAAACCGTACCAGACGAAAAATATCCACCAATAGCGATGACGATTCTTCTGCTGGAGTCTGCGGCGCCAAAATCAACAGACGTTTCATTATGTGTCGTCTCAGTTGTACTCCAAGTTCTATTTTCAACATAAGTATAACCGTACGCTTGCTCAGGCGCAGCACTATCTTCATTTGAATAATCACTGTCACCTATTGCGTTTGTCGCTTTGACACGATAGTAGTACGTTGTTCCGTTTGAGAGACTCGTATCATTATACGTAGTAGTGACACCTATAGTGTCAACGAGCGTGGTCGGAGAAGAAGACGTGTCACGATAAATTTTGTACCCAGTGATTGCGCTACCACCAGTATCACTAGGAGCAGACCACGCAAGGTCGACTTCAGTATCTCCGGCCGTCGCGACAAGACTTGTCGGGACACCAGGTACCCCAATTGCAGAACCAACTTGTATCATGCGGTGCGCTAACATTCTCTTGATTATATCAATAAAACCTTTAATCACATGACCATGTCGTACCACGCACTGCCGCAGAGGTGGTTCAACTCCACTGCCGATCCTCAACCCTCAATACCGAACATCATCAAATCAGATACCTAACAATGACGACACCGCTGCTTCCGTTGCCCCCTGCACGGGCAGTTGAGGCATTATTAGATGCACCACCACCGCCGCTGCCTCGATTAGCTGGTGATGCAGCACTTCCGGCAGAGCTCGATCCTCCAGCTCCCCCTATACTACTGCCCCCGGATCCGCCTGATCCATCGTTGTCACCACCACCACCGCCAGCGGCATATGTAACAGCCGACCCGGAAATGGAGCTTGAACTACCAACACCGCCAGCTGGGTTAGCATTAGAGCCCGCCGTACCCACTGCGCCGGCGCCACCTCCGCCGCCGCCAGCCCTCTGTGATGATGTACCTGAGCCGTTACCCTGCCCTCCGGCATTGCCTTGCCCCGACGGCGATGCTGCACCTCCCGCATCACTGCCACCTTCGCCGCCGCCGCCGCCGCCCGACCCTCCGCTCCCAGCATTGTTCCCAGCGCCTGCTCCGCCGCGGCCGCCGCCGGTAGAGACCACGAGCGATCCGATGGAGCTATTTCCTCCGACTGTTCCAGTATTGTTCCCGGCGGCCCCTCCAGCACCACCCGCACCTACTGTAATGGACTGCGACGCACTGATCGTTAGACCTGTTGCGGTTTTGTAGCCGCCGGCTCCGCCACCACCCGCAGCAGAAGCACCGGTATAAGTAGCACCTCCGCCACCGCCACCCGCAACTACCAGGTACTCCACATCACCGGCGGTAACCATTGTGAGTGTTCCACCGGTTGTAAACGTATGAATACGATATCCGCCGGCTTCGCTTTCCGTTCCGCCAGTGAAATAAGTGCTAGGCACCGCCAAATATTGTGCACCCACAAATCCAAACCACGTCGTGCCGCCATCGTACGTACTGAACTGTAGAACATCAGTAGCAGAAACCGTCGTGGTGAGTGTCGGTGCGGTAGCTGCAGGCCAAATGACTGCTGCGGGCCACGTGGCAGTGCGGCTACCGGTGGCATCTTGTTTGAGAATGAGCGTCATGTTGCCGACAGTGCCCGAGGCGGGCGGGTTGCTGAACGTAAACGTGCAGTTTGCAGTCAAAATTAAATTAAAGACATTCCCACTCGTACAATCAGCGGTATATGTAGAGCCGGTATTTGTACCACTCGCACCTCCCACCGTCGTCTCCCCATAATCTTCAAGCACAGGCTTCCGGAGAAGTTTGTCGTCGAGGTCTATTCGGTCTTTGGAAATGCGCATTGTCATGTCACTATTTTATCATCTTAGAATTTAAATGTTCTACCTAACAGGGCAACATACCGTCCATCGTTACACCCAAACCTATGTGGGACTTACGAAGTCCCACAGTGACATACTCAACATGACGGACATCGGATATCCGTCATTACGACGTATTGTAATTTTGTGCACTCACTAAACCAAACCATGTTGTGCCGGCATCGTATGTGAAAAACTGCAGCACGTCTGTATAGCTACCAGTTGTCGTAAGGGTCGGTGCTGTTGCACTCGACCACTGCACCGCCGCAGGCCACGTCACTGTTCGACTGCCAGTTGCATCTTGTTTGAGTACAAGCGTAAACGAACCAGTTGTGCCAGAAGCTGGGGGGTTGGAAAAGGTAAAGGTGCAGTTCGCCGTCAAGGTGAGATGAAATATGTTTCCATTAGTGAGATTGATAGTGTACGACGAACCGGTGTTTGCGGTCACCGTCGTCTCCCCATAATCTTCAAGCACAGGCTTCCGAAGAACCTTGTCATCGAGATCTATTCGGTCTTTGGAGATGCGCATTGTCATGTCACTATTTTATCATCTTAGAATCTAAATGTTCTACCTAACAGGGCAACGTACCGTCCATCGCTACACCCAAACCTATGTGGGACCTCGTAAGTCCCACATAGGTTTGAGATATAGATACTCAACATGACGGACATCCGATGTCCGTCATTTACGAAGTATTATAATTTTGTGCACACACAAACCCAAACCAGGTCGTACCACCGTCAACGGTAGAAAAGCTAAGGATATCTGTATAACTACCAGTTGTCGTAAGGGTAGGGGCCGTACCACCTGCCCATTGCACTGCAGCCGGCCACGTCACTGTCCTGCTGCCGGTCGCGTCTTGTTCTAAATAGAGAGTAAACGAGGTTGAAATACCTGAACTCGCTGGATTACTAAAGGTAAATGTACACGTTGCAGTTAAAACCAGATGGGATGCATTTCCGGTAGTGATGTCAATTGTGTACGAGCTGCCGGTATTTGTACCACTAGCTCCACCCACAACCGTCTCCCCATAATCCTCAATCACCGGTTTGCGGAGAATTTTGTCGTCGAGGTCGATACGGTCTTTTGAGATGCGCATTGTCATACGTACATACAATTATAACGTACCTGGGTCTACGAGGTATTGTAATTCTGAGCCGAGACAAACCCAAACCATGTCGTGCCGCCATCAACGGTCGTGAAGGACAAAATATCTGTATGACTACCAGTTGTCGTCAAGGTAGGCGCTGTACCACCTGCCCACACCACTGCAGCCGGCCACGTAACTGTCCTGCTGCCGGTCGCATCTTGTTCTAAAAAGAGGACAAACGAAGTTGAGATACCTGAACTCGCTGGATTACTAAAAGTAAACGTGCAATTTGCGGTGAGAATGAGATGAAACGCATTACCGGTTGTAATGTCAATCGTGTACGAGGCGCCAGTATTAGCACCACTCGCGCCTCCAATAATTGTCTCCCCGTAATCTTCAAGTACAGGCTTCCGCAGGATGTTGTCATCCATATCGACACGGTCTTTGGAGATGCGCATTGTCATACCCAGTTAATACGACTTAAATTATTCAGTAAAGGACTTCTTATCGATGATCACAATCGGATCGCCGTTCTCGCTTGAAAAGATCATCTCGTTATTATCTTCAGTGATACGAAAATTTTGAAAACGATGATCATTTTTCACATCGATCTCACGTAATCCACTTCCACCAAATAATTTACCGACGAAAAACGCAGCAATTCCCGTTGCGCCGAGCACAAGCGCCGCACGACGTTTTTTATTTTTAACCTGTAATTGCTTTTCCGTCGGCATACGTCGATGTTTATGAACGCGTCACATTACTATCGTTACTGTCCGTATCTACCACAGGAGCATCTTTCGATGGATTCTGAACCGCTCGTTCAGCTTCCTTTAACTCACGCTCAATGTCCTGCTTCCCCTTTTTAAACTCCCCACTCGCGCGCCCCAGTGAACGCGACAGTTCAACCACCTTCTTGCCACCAAACAGCAGTACGCCGACCGCAAGGATGATGACTACTATTTCTGGGATTCCAAGTCCAAACATGTTTTATTTTATGATTCTAGAAATTCTAATAATGACTCACCTGCGATTCCCTCCGCCCTGCACTTTCAATACGCGATGCGACAAACGCCCCCGCACCATAGAGTGCGGACACCGGAAGTGCGAGCAGTATCATGGAAACACCACTCCCGTCTGGGGTAATTATAGCAGAGAGCACGATAAAGCCGACAATGGCATATCGTGCATGCGCAAACCAAAACTGCGACGGAATAACGCGCATGCCGGTTAGGGCAACCATAGCAACCGGAAGCGTGAAGGAAAATCCTGTCGCGAGTATGAGCGCCATGGTCAGCCCAATGAATTCACTCACACTCAGAAATGATGTCACCCCGATTGGGTCTGCGAAGAGGTACAGAATGCGTAACGTCGACGGCACAATGACCGCGTATGCAAACACGGCGCCAGCACCAAAGAGTATGAGCGCCGGCACGACCATGCGACGCACAATGGTGTATTCATGTTCGTAGAGTGCCGGCGCAAAATACTGCGCGCTGCGGTATAGGAGAAATGGGAAAGTAAAGAGGAACGCAAGAAAAACTGAAAGTTTGATTTGTACCACAAAGGCAGTGAGTGGACTCGTCACAATAAGCGGCACTGTACTTGGTGCCAGATCGGTGACCATCATCGAGAAGAGTTGTGCTGCGAACGAGATGTCAGACGGGACCGGCAATATCACCAGTCGCCCAAATAACTCCACCGTACCGACATTGAACGAGAAAAAGAAGAAGGTAAACACCACCATCAAGATCAACCAATCGCTTATGGTTTGGAGAAATATTTGTATCTCTTGAAAAAACTGTTGCATATTACTGATCAAAGATAACGATGACAGATCCTGACGCGTTGTACACACCAAGTTCAGTCGTGGTGCCCGCAATCTGATCGATCTTCATACCGTTACCGAAGTACACACCATTCTCGACAATCGCGTATCCAGCAGTTGACGACGCAGTGATTGACGGACACGATCCCCCTTCGCACACCCAGAGATTATCATCACTCAGGTACACATCGTCGCCAGACGCCGTGATGAACAAATCACCTGTCGAATCAATTTGGAAGTCAGCATACCGTGAGTCATCGTATGAAAGTCGAAATTGTGCATCGGCAACGGTATCAAAGACATTGAGACGCTTTGCAGGAGTCGTGGTACCAATACCCACATTGCCGTCATCGAGAAGTACAAATGCATCTGCAGTAGCCTCAGTCGAGATACTAAGCGTCGTGGCATCGTAGTCGATAATCAAGTCGGCAGAACCGTCACGGAGACGAAGTGATGGAGCAGAGTTGTCGACAACAATTGAATCAAAGAACGTATTTTGGCCCGCAACATCTACCGTCCCAACACCCTGTGTAATTTGTCCCGCTTCAGTTACCGCGAGTACTTGCAACCCACCTGTCTCAAAGAGATTGAGGATGTCGGTAGTTCCTGTTGTCTGCACAGTGAGACGTGCGTTAGCGGTTGTAGTGCCGATACCAACACCACCTGTTGTGCCAGGTGAAAGAATAATGTCTCCGCTTGAGAAATCAGTTGCAAACGTCATATTGCCGTTTGCAAGGTTGTACAGTTCTATTGAACCAGAATTTGTACGCCCCGCATTGTAGGCAGTTATTGTTCGAGTAACATATCCCTGTCCAAGTTCAAAGTCTCCGATGATGTGAAGTTCTGCTTGTGGCGAAGTGGTACCAATACCGACGTTGCCACTTGCATCTACGATAAACACATCTCCATCAGTACCTACACCACTACTGACCATTAAGTAATCATTACCGCCGCCGCCCTGATTAATTTCAAGCACTGCAGCAGGTGCAGTATTGCGCCAGTCGGCATTACCAATACCTGCAAGCCCACCAGTCGTAATCCACTGCAGATAATCGACAGCAGAATGTGAGTACACACCGTATGAGTCGACGCTACCGCGCGCAACCTGTGTCCACGCACCACCAGAACCACCAGATGAATCAAGCGTGAACTGTGCTCCGTATGTTGTGTCATCGTTTGAGAAACGGACCATTTCTCCTGCATGACTTCCTGCATCTACATGCAATGTGTATCCTGGATTAGTATTCCCGATTCCCACATTTCCATTTTCAAGAACTGTGAACACTTCCGTTCCATCTGTTTCAAAGAGGTTGAGGATATCAGCTGTACCTGACGACTGCACCTGAAGTCGCACGCTGGCGTGCGGTGCTCGTCCAATACCTGCTGTCCCGCCCACTCTAAAGTTATCTTCGGCATATACTTCACCATCATTAATATCGATAGAGAGGATGCGTTCATTCACTGCCGCGCCAAGATCATCATTGAACGAGCGGAAGAGGAGTTCACCACCGTCAGCAATAGCTTGAATGATTTTGTCGTTAGACGCGCCGCCAAGGTCGATCCAGTTCACTACACCTCCAGACTGCCCCTCTACAACAAGCTGCGCAAAGCTTGAAGTATCTTTCACATGGAAAACGGTACCCGCAGGATCTGCAGTATCTCCCGCAATATCCTGTCCTGGGGTATTTGTACCTACACCAGCATCACCACGACTCGCATCAACGTAGAATGCAGGTGTTGCAGATTGGCCGGCCTGTATGTCTCCCCATATGTCTAGCAAGGCGCCCGGTGTCGTCGTCCCGATACCTACATTTCCTGTCTGCAAGAAGGTGACCCGATCAGTAGTGTTCTCTTCATCACGCACTACTAATGCGTCATTTGCAGGATCATAATCGAGGTTCATGCGCGCACTACCACTCTCGTAGAATTCAAATCCACCACGAGACGTACCGGTTGTGTCGAAGCGAATCGCGCCACCATCGCCTTCAATATCAATCTCTGCTCCAGGATTCGTAATATCACTGAGTGTGTTACCGAGTGTCGTCATACGAAGTCCGCCTGTCGTGCCTATCACTGCACGCAATCCGTTTCCGGTGAAGATCGAAAGTGGATGTGTGGAAACCGTACCAAGCTGCACGGTGTTGGTACCATCGTTTCGTGCATCGAAGATTCCTTCAACGTCGGTACCATCAGTATTGATGACCGTGAGTCGTGCCTTCGACGATGTTGTAGTACTAATAATCGCGAGGTCCGTGTCGCTCGGCACGCCAGTGAAGCTGTTGTGACCAATCGCAAGTCGGGCACTTGCTGCGTCATAGTAGAACTGACTCTTGTCTTCAACTACCGAAGAACCAGACATGAAGAGTATTGCACCGTCGGTGTAGCCACTTGGTGTGTCGGTAAGCGCAAGGAAGGTTGAACTGCCACCAATACCAAGTGTTGAGGTTGCTACCCAATCAAAGCCACCGGGAGCTGTTGTACTCGCCTGCATGACGTAGCCATCCTGCCAATTGCTTATAGCAAGCGACGAAGAGGCGACTGATTCTGTCGCAATGAGTCCGCTCGAGTTCACTCCGAAGAGGTCACCATCACCAACAGTGAGCAAGTATGCTGGGGAAGTATCACCGATACCAACATTTCCAGTGTTTCGAATCGTAAGCGCTGTCACACCGTCTGCACCATACTGATCGGTGTCACTTGTCCCGCGGACGTTGAAATCAATACGACCGCCAGGGTGACCGCCAGCGCCTGTGACATCAGTACCATCAACCTTAAAGAGAATCTCAAGTGCATCTTCAAGTTGCGTACCATTATGTACGCGTCCAATAAACTTACCGATAGTGTCGCCATCCTGTACTGCAGCCGGTGAACCTAGTGCGGTACCACGCGCACGCTCAAGAAGGAACTCTGGCTGACCAGATGTTGAATATGCCGACACCTTGAATCCTGGGTACACAGATGCGCCTGCTTGCTGAATCGTTGCATATGTTGCAGCAAGTGCCCCACTATCATTTACGGTGAATCCTCCTCCACTCCCAACTGTAAACAATGCTTCCGGCGTCGTCGTCCCCACTCCAAGACGACCACTCACGGTAGTGGTTGCAAGTGTTGAGGTACCAGTTGTCGTAAAGCCTGCAGCAGTGAGAATACCGGTAGTGGTGTCATCTGTGTCATTGCGGAGGAAGACATCCTCGATGAGAGAAGAACTTATAGATGTAGTGGAGATGACGGTACCATTTGCGTTTGTTGCAAGGAGAGCGTTGGTGAGGTTGGTGATTGCAAATGATGTTGAAGTTGCGTTGCCTGAGTCGCCGACAAGGAATTGTGATCCTGCGGTTGCGCCGACGGTGAGTTTTGATGATGGTGAGGTGGTGCCGATGCCGACGTTGCCACTCTCAAGAACAGTGAATACTTCTGTACCACTCGTTTCAAAGAGGTTGAAGATGTCATTGGTGCTGGTTGATTGGATAGTGAGACGTGCGTTTGCGGTAGTCGTACCAATGCCGACATTGCCGCTGTTGTTAATCACGAAGATGTCTCCATCATCTGCCGCTGCCGACGAGATACCGAAGTAGCCACTGGTTGAGGTGCCTACCACTTCGAGGCTGAAGTCGGGAGTCGTGTCTTTGATACCAATACCAAGTGTGTCGACACCACCACTGCCGTCACTCAATCCGTATACCGTGAGCAGCGCATTTCCATCGAGTTGTGCCGTGTAGCTTTCAACAGTGCCATCTGCTGCTGCAGATGTAATAGGCATATCTACCCATGACACCATGCCGCTGTCTGCTTCAAAGTTGAGCGCGCCAAACGCAAGATTCTGGATTGTGGTGAGTCCTGATGAGTAGTCGTGGAGTATCGCGCCGTTATCGACGTTGAGTCCACCTGCAAACGTTGACGTTGCAGTGGTTGACGTTGCAGTGAACGCGTCCGCCCATACATTGCCAGCAACGGTGAGTGTTGCGTACGATGTTGTCGTACCAATACTCACCACACTGTTTGCCGTGTCGGCGAAGAGTGTCGGAATGCTTGAGGTGCCAACAACCAAGTCACCCCAGATATCGAGTTTTGCAGATGGAGTGGTGGTACCGATGCCGACGTTGCCATCACCATCGATAATGAAGATGTCACCATCATTTGCTTCAATCGAAGAGATGCCAAAGTAGCCATCAGTCGAGGTGCCGACGGTCTCAAACCCAAAGTCAGGTGTACTGTCGTTGAAGCCGATCTCACCACTATCGGTAATACGGAGACGTTCAGTGCCTGCAGTCGAGATGTATATATCTTGTTGATTTTGTGTACCAATTGCAGCGACAGATGTACCTGATTGATAGAAGTTGATCACATCGCTACCATTGTTTGTATTGAGGAAAAGTGCTGACCCATTATCTCGAGAAAATACACCTGTTCCAGAATCAAGTATTGCGGCGCCCGCAGTCGTATTGCTGATACCTGGAGTGATTGATGTACCACCTACTGCCACATTCCCACTTCCATCAACATAAATCCCCTCATCATCTCCATCACCACTTATGTAGTTAGAGCCGAGTGCAATGTTTGCAGCTGTACCACTGAAGGTGAGGTTTCCAGAGATTGAGTCTCCGGTGTTAAGGACGTATGCGTCTTCTATATATGTAGATGCAAGGGTTGATGATGCGCTAAGTACACCAGCACTGTCTGCAAGAAGGAAGCCGTCTGTGGTGCTTGCGAATTGGACAGAGCCTGCGACGGTGAGGGTGTTGGCTGGGGTGGTGGTACCGATACCGACGTTGCCGTTGAGAATGGTCTTCGTGATATCTGTGTTACCGAGTGTAACGGAATTAGAACCGTTACCAATCGCGTCATAACCAATAACAATTTCATTTTCACCACCATCTACAAGAGCTTTGGTGGAGGCACCAAGATAGAGAGAGCTAGAGGATGTTTGATTTGCGGTAGCTCCATCAGCAATGTAATACCCTGAGAGATACCCGACTGCAATATTGTTTGCCCCGATGGTATTTGCTCCCAGAGCGCTCGCACCATCTGCAGTATTAGATGAACCACTGGTGTTAAAGAAGAGTGCTCCTGCACCGTTTGCGGTATTAAAGTTACCAATAGTATTTGATTTGAGGGCGTAGTTACCGTGTACGGCGTTATTGTAGCCGGTAGTGTTTGCCAAGAGTGCCTCATATCCCGTCGAGACGTTGTTGGTTCCCGACATCGACACGTTCCCAGAATTAGCGAGGAAATAGTTGGTGTTAGAAGTATCAGCAGTAATGACATTTGCACCATTTAATACATAGGCCTCTCCTGACGGAACATTTATTCCTCCGTTTGCGTTAATCGCAAGTGTGAAGGTATTTGAACCAGTAAAAGTATTCCAGTCAGAAAGGATCGTGGAACTCGCTGCCGTAATAGTGATATTCGTAGAACCGTCGAATGAGACACCATTGATAGTACGTGCGGTTTGTAGTGTTGAGGCAGTGTCAGCATTTCCCGTCAATGCGCCGATGAAGCTTACTGCGGTAATAGTGCCGGTTGTGGTGTCGTCTCCATCATTGCGGAGGAAGACGTCTTCTATATATGAAGATGCAAGGGTTGTTGTTGCAGTAAACGCAGAGGTTCCGTTTCCAAGGAGAAGTCCAGTGAGTGTTGTTGCGCCGGTGCCGCCGTTTGATACAGGGAGTGTTCCTGATACGTCTGATGCCAGGGCAATGGTTGAGGTGGAGAGTACTCCTGAACCGTCTGTTTTAAGGAAGCCGCCGGTGAGGGATGAGAAGGTAACTGTTCCTGAAGAAGTGATGCCGGTTGCTGCTGCTATTGCGCCAGAGCTGTTTACTTGGAAGAGATCGCCGTTACCTACGGTAAGGAGTGCTGCTGGGGAGGTGTCGCCGATGCCGACGTTGCCTGCACCATCTATTGCGAATACATTGTCAGTACTATTCTCTACTGTAAACAAATATTTACTACTCACAGTTGTGGCACCTTGAATATTCATAACTGCTGAACCAATACCCGCAGTTACACTTGGTGAATATACACTCAACTGATTTCCAGGTGTCGATGTACCAATCCCTACCTTACCATCTCCAAGCACAATAAATTTAGTGTCTGAGTCTACATAATTCGTCCCTGCAGAATTTGTTCGAATTTGAAATGGAATATCTGTATCTTCTCCATCAGTGTCAATTTTTACTCCCCGCGCAAGACCATTACCAGAAACAATGTGTAGAAGACTTTCCGGAGTACCCGTCCCAATACCCACATTTCCATTATTAAAGACGAAGTCACCACTTCCCACTTCTTGTGAGTCGAAGTGGAGGTCGGTACCGTCGTAGTAGATAGACGCGTCCGAGCCAGTACCAAAAAGTGCTTTAACATTGTCGTTGAATACTATGTTGCCGGTGGTGGTGTCGCCAGTATTGAGAAGGTATGCGTCTTCTATAAGTGAAGCACTAATAGAAGTGGTAGCAATGACGGTACCATTTGCGTTTGTTGCAAGGAGAGCGTTAGTGAGACCGGTGATTGCAAAGTCTGTTGAGGTTGCGTTTCCACTGTCTCCGACGAGGAATTGTGATCCTGCGGTTGCGCCGACAGTGAGTTTTGATGATGGGGTGGTGGTGCCGATGCCGACGTTGCCTGCGGTATTGATGGTCATCTGCACCACTCCAGTTCCTGCACCATCTCCAGTTATGAATTGCAGTGCATTGAACTGTGGGTCACCACCGACAGTACCAAGAACAAACGCGTTGTTGAGTGCGCCAGTAATAGTGTCTCCTGCGGCAGTGGTGAAGGCCTCACCAACAAAGCCAGTATATGCGGTGGTATTTACGCCGTCCTGAGTGAACAATATACCTGCGTTATCGTCTTCGTCATTATTGTCGGTATCCGCTGCAAGGGTGAAGAGGCTGTCACCAGATGATCCCGATACATGTAGAAGACTACTTGGACTCGCCGTCCCAATCCCCACTCGCCCCTCAGAGTCATCAACAAAGAGTGTTCCGGATGAGAAGTTGTAGTCTCCTGATGCGGTATCACCAGTATTAAGGAGATATGCATCTTGTATATATGAAGAAGCGAGAGTAGACGATGCGCTGAGTACTCCATCACTGTCTGCAAGAAGGAAGCCGTCGGTTGTGCTCGCGAATTGGACAGAGCCTGCGACGGTGAGAGTGTTGGATGGAGTGGTGGTGCCGATGCCGATGTTGCCGTCGCCCATCAAAGAGAGAACATCTGTTGGACTACCACCCAACCCACTATCATGCTGGAAGAAGAGACCTTCGAAAGAACTGTTTGCACCATATCTGAAGAAGACATTTCGATTTCGCCCAGCCTCAATGAGTGCATTAACTCCATCAGTATCCCCAACACTGAACAGACCTGGCTGTGAAGCGGTTGTGATACTCAACTGTGTATTATTTGTGCCAGATGTATGAATCTGTAGTTTGGTGTCTGGACTCGTCGTCCCAATCCCCACATTCCCATTCTCAAGAACAGTGAAGACTTCTTCCCCTCCTGTTTCAAAGAGGTTGAAGATGTCATTCGTGCTCGTTGCTTGAATGCTGAGGCGTGCGTTTGCGGTGGTAGTGCCGATACTTGTGTCTCCTGCAAAGTAGCCGCCGCCATCGTAACCAATCTCAAACACCGACGTACCATCAGACTGCTGACCTTCCAAGATAGATAATGAAGCGCTCGGACGCAAACTCATAAGTGAACCAAATGCACCTGAAGCACTTGCATCGGTCGTATAGTGGAACGCACCACGTGTTGCATCCCCTCCTCCTGATCCATTCACCGCCTGTGCATACCCTCCCCAGTTAGTGTAGCTGGAATTAAGATCGCTTCCACTTTGAACGAAGAGAGAAGCGTATGAACTACCACCACCATCCCGTAAGTAGATACCTGAGGTGCCAGCGCCAAGATTCCGAATCTGTAATGCGTAGGTATTCGTCTGATTACCTTGATCAATATAGAGAGCAGTACCATCTGTTTCTGCAATAGTGAGTGTGCCAGAATTTGTTGTCGTCCCAATCCCCACATACCCACCACTTGTTGCAAGGGTGGTTGTACCTGTTGTAGTGAGTGTGCCATTGAATGCGTAATCACCTGTACCTGTGTCACCAGTATTAAGAAGGTATGCATCCTCTATATAACTTGCAGAGAGTGTGGTGGTAGCAGTAAATGCACTCGTGCCATTTCCAAGGAGAAGACCGGTGAGGGTTGTTGCGCCCGTACCTCCGTTTGCGACTGGGAGAGTTCCTGAAACGTCTGATGCGAGTGCAATGGTTGAGGTGGAGAGAACACCACTGCCGTTGGTGCGGAGGAAGCCTCCGGTGAGTGAGGAGAGGGTGAGTGCGGTGAAGGATGGTGAGTCTCCGGTACCGAGACCAAGAGAGGTACGTGCGGTTGCGCCACTTTCGTATGCAAAGGTACCTGCTCCTGTTGCCACAATGAATTCTCCATCGGTTGATGCAGCACCAAGGGTGTTTAAGTCTTCAAGGACACCGGTTGTGGTGAGTCCTCCTGCTGCTTGGGAGAGTCCCCCTGCTGCGGTCACCGTGAGGGTGTCGTCGGTGAGAGTGATACCGTTGCCGACTGCAAGGTTGGTGTCGTCGGAGATGTCGATCGATGAAGTTGCAAGAACACCTGAACCGTTTGTCTTGAGGAAGCCTCCAGCAAGGCCACTGTATGTGATTGTTCCTGCAGAGGTAAAGCCACCTGCAGTGAGTGTACCGGTAGTGGTGTCGTCCCCATCATTCCGCAAGAACGCATCCTCTATATATGAGGATGCAAGGGTTGTTGTTGCAGTAAACGCAGAGGTTCCATTGCCAAGAAGAAGACCGGTGAGGGTTGTTGCGCCGGTGCCACCGTTTGCAACTGGAAGGGTTCCTGAGACGTCTGATGCAAGGGCGATGGTTGAGGTGGAGAGTACGCCACTGCCGTCTGTTTTAAGGAAGCCGCCGCCGGCGAGGCCTGAAAGTGTGATGGTTCCTGAAGAGGTAATGCCGGTTGCTGCTGCTATTGCGCCAGAGCTGTTTACTTGGAAGAGATCGCCGTTACCTACGGTAAGGAGTGCTGCTGGGGAGGTGTCGCCGATGCCGATGTTGTTGGAGAAGTACGACGCGCCCGTTACTTCAAAGATACTGTTTACAGTCGACGTCGCACTGTTTCCTACCAACACACGGAGTGAAGTGTTTTGTGGGTAAATGTACTCTGTTGTCGTTGCCCACACCCCATCACCACCGCCACTACCAACCGTGAGGTCAACACCCCACGACGGAAGCCCGGCAGCTACTTTAAGTACCTGGCCGGTAGAGCCGATACCTAGTTTTGTAAGATTACCATTTGCGTCCGCGTAGAGGATGTCACCGGTAGTGTATGAACTGAGGCCAGTACCACCATAATTCTGCGAAAGCGTCGTCGTAGCAGTAAACGCAGAGGTGCCATTTCCAAGCAGCAGTCCGGTGAGTGAGGTTGCGCCGGTACCACCACGAGCAACTGAAAGTGTACCGGTGGTATCACTGATAGCACGGTTGGTGATTTGGGTGATGTTGGTGAGGGTGATGTCGTCTGCAACGTTTGCGTCTGGAAGAATGCCGGTAACATCTGTGGTGAGGTCGAGTTGGTTGAGGGTGATTTCTTGACCACTGAGTGAGAGGTAGTCGTATGCACCTGCGAGGGTGACGTTTGTTGAGTTGTCGGTACCTGCGAGGTCAACACCAAGGTTGGTGCGTGCCGTTGATGAACTGGTGAGGTCTGAGAGGTTGTTTGATGCAACGAGGTATCCTGCAGCACTGTGGTCTCCCCAACTGTATGCAGTGTCCCAGAAGGTAGAGCTTGCAGTGACGGTGTTGTATGCAGTGTTCCAGTCTGTGGTACTTGCAGTGAGTGGGATGGTGTATCCACCGGTGAGAGAGAAGATACCGGTTGAGGTTGCGTATGAAAGACCGGGTGCAGTTGATGAGAGTGATTCACGTGCACGTGCGGTGGTGAAGTAGAGGTTGGTTGAACCTTCGGTGAGTGCATCAGTGGTTGTTGCGTTCCATGCTGCGATGGAGAGGTAGGTTGAGGCTGCGGTTGATGTACTGAGTGTGCTGTCGAGTTGTGTTTGGATGTTGCTGGTCACTCCATTGAGGTAGCCGAACTCTGTCTTTGAGACGTCATTGACGTCAAAGGTGAAGTCGTTAAGGGTGACGTCGGTGTAGTTGATCTCGTTGTCTGAGACTGTGCCCGCGTCGAGTGTTGCGACATTGCTTGCAATGGTGAAGTCTCCCCAGTCGCCGTCTGCGATGTTTGCGACTGCGATGACGTCATCGGCGATGGTTGTGGTGATACTGGTTGTGCCGCTGCCGGTGACGTCACCAGAGAGGGTGATGGTTTCATTGCCGGTGAGGTATCCTGCTGCGCTGTGGTCTCCCCATCCGAATGCAGTGTTCCAGTCAGTCGTTGATGCTGAGAGTGGGATGGTGTATCCACCGGTGAGGGTTGTTGCGCCGGTGGATGTGCTGTATGTGAGACCAGCGACATTGTGTGAGAAAAGCTCACGCACGTATGTGTCGGTGAACGTAGTAGACGATGCGTATGCTGCATCCCACTGTGTGGTCGATGCGGTGAGGGGGATGGTGTAGCCAGATGCAAGTCCCGCAATGAAGGTGTGTGTACTTCCAGCAGATACAATCGAAAGATCAAGTCCTCCTGAGGTTGATGTTGCAAATGTTTGAGATGCTACAGTCAGACCACCAAGGGATGTAATACCGCCAAGTCCGAGTGACGCTGGATCAACCCATCGCGTCGTGGTGCTGGTAGTCTGGAGCACATAGCCATCGGTACCTGAAGAATTATCAGCATCATAAAACGCTCCTGTAAGTCGCATGCCACCTGCAACATGTAATTTTTGTGTGGGAGATGATGTACCTATTCCTACCGAACCATTGTCGGTGACCGTAAATACTTCAGTGCCGCCATCGAGGAGATTCAAAATATCGCCTGTACCAGACTGGTTGATAGTCAGTAGTGTTGACGTACTTGATGAGGCGATCGTATCCGGTTCGTCGCTGCGGAGAAACGACGTTGAATCAATACCGTCGAGTTTATCCGCTTCAAATGCCGCAGGTACTGCACCGAGAATTTTTCTCGGTGCCATCTCGCTGTCTGCCTCAACAGTCACGCCAAGATACAGTGTTTGGTTAAAATCGACAGACGCAAGAGAAGTCACGCTACCGAGCATGGTGCTAAAGAGGCCATTGGTTACTGTCACTTCATTTGCGCCAGTTTGGCTTTCTGTCCAAATTGCACTGCCACCAGATGAGACAGTATAGAGACGGAAGACGATATCGTACCCACCATCAGCGACAGCGGCACCGGATGTATTAGCTAATTTCCCTTGATAGTTAATTTGATAGTTCGGCGCAGCCGCAACAAGTGTTGGGAAGGCAGCAGCAGGAATTGACGCAAAAACCAAGGCGACGACCATGAATATGGTTGTAATGCTCCGTGTTTTTTTGTTAATTCCCAGAATCATAACGTTTTCAATGTCCCACTACTGCACCCCTGTCTTCTGCCCACCACCACTTCCACCCTGTGCTTCGAGTAACAACTTGAAGCGATACTCGCCTCCAGGATCATCTCTGAACCGAGGAGTAATCACACCACTATCAGAAACATCGACATCGAACGAGACTTCCACATCATCAGAGAACGCGTCGCGAATCGCCCGCACCCGATCTTCTTCTGAAACAACCGTGATGTCATACGACTGCGTACGCTGACTTTCATCACCATTCTGTACAAACTCTGAAGCTCCCGGCGCATTCGGTGAGATGAAATAGTAGAGAGACAATGCCGTACGCTCAATCGGTGTGATGTCTATTTCGATATGAATCACACTCGCCAACTGCTCTTCGTGAGTACTAAAATAGCCACTTGCTCCCAGCGTCAAGACACCCACGACCACGAGACATGCTTGCGCAAGCGCAAACATTTTGCCAGTACGGATCGCGGACTCCATTTCTTCCTCTCGATCTTTATGCAATACCATGTACTCGACTTTGCGCGATGCGCGTAATTCACTTTTACGTTTTTCCGATTTTTCTTGTGCCTCACGTGCGTAGTCGAGCACTGCCTGTAGGTCTACATGCCATTGTCTCCCGACTTTTTCTGCAGCAATTTTTCCAGCACGTGCAAGACGCGTGATGTAATCACACGTATAGCCGACCTGACGAGCTGCAATGCTCGCCGGAACTAATGTTTCAAATTGTCTATTTAATTGCTCTGACACACTTGCAAAATAAGTGAGATTCTGTATCGAAAGTTTCGATACTCCGTTTCCGGAATACCTATAATTTTATTAGTTATTTCGACTTTTTGAAAGAAAACTTATACACACACGTTTACTAAAAAATGTAACATCGCATCATGCAAAAAACATGCATAGAAATACATGCAAAATAGCGTTCTAAGAAACGTAAAAAATGCCTTTAATTTTTAAGTAAAAATACACAAGAAAATACTAAAAAAAATACGAGCGAAGACTAGTTTTCCTGAAGAAATAGGTGATGTAGGGTACCTAGAAAGATGAAAAAGGGTGCCACTTCTGAACTATTTGATATAGGTATATATTGTGCGACACCAACATACCTATATAAGTGTCGCACAATATAGTAGGCAGGGGAAACAAAGAATACGTCACCGTGACTACACACACTAAGCTGCTGAGGAGCGAGTATATAACTTTATTCGTACATCGAGTATGTAACCTTTGTGCTCCGTGTCTTTAGACCCCTCACTCCCAGAGAGCTAGTCGTTCTTAAACGAGATATCTATATTTTGAGCGATATCTCGTAGACTACTGACCCCTATATTGTATGAGGTTTCAATAATCTGTCTGTCTTTTATGAAGATCCAGTGCGTCTCGATAACCAATGAGGATACTAAAGTGAAGAATAATATAAGTACGAATACGAGCTGTAGATACTGCCCAGTACCCCCTCTCTCTAGTCTAGTGCTGTCTGTGTCGATATTTATATAGGCATGACCTTCCTTCTGCAAAGCCTCAGTCTCGTATGTAGCAGATGGTGGATTTAAATCATATTGAGGTACTGATGCAATTTGTGTCTTATGTGCATACTTTGTAGTCTCCCCTCCTTTTTGTATAGGTATGATTACTTCTTCCATATCTTGCGTAGGAAAGGAATCTTTTCCTGACTCCGTAACCACAACCTCTGGAGGCACCAACTCGGGCACTGGTGCAACAACCACCGACTCTTCTTCCTCACTCTCCTCCATCGCAGTAGGCCACTGCTTGGTAATATTTGGTATTAAATCACCTTCGTCAGTAGTGTATGTAATTTTTGATTCATTTTTTTTCTGAGTATGCTTTTCTGCTGCATGCGTCTCCTGAATAGTTTTCTTTACCTGTTCACGCGCCTTTACTCGTGAACTCCGCTTTTTCTCTTTCTTGTAGTCCATAAGATCTGCAAGATTTACATACCAACTACGGCCTACGAGCCGAGAATCAATCTCTTTCCCTCGGCATAACTGCCCAATATAGTCAGTTGTATAGCCACTTTTCTTCGCGGCATCACGAGATTTAACATACTCTTTTCCTTCAATATCAACTACCTCCATAGTAGGTACAGTATAACTAAAAAATATGCACATCGGCCCAGACTTGCGAAAAACATGTGTATAGCAAAAGCACGACCACCACCCAAAGAAAGTTGTGCTTTTCAAACACCGATACAAACTGAGTACCACCTACTTCAAAATCTGTTTCCGGAGTAACTCTACTAACATAGTTGGGTTTGCACTTCCTCTTGTTGCCTTCATACCTTGCCCTACGAGAAATTGCAGCGCTTCTTCTTTTCCTGATTTAAATTCCTCAACTACTGCGGGATGTTCTATGAGGATTTCTTCTACAATTTTTGTTAGTTCATCTTCAGAGCTCTTTTGCAACAAACCACGTTCTGCAGCAATTTTCTCTGGATTTTTACCTTCAAATACCACTTCTCTGAGCAGATCTTTGGCTACACGAGAGTTAATGGTACCTCCATCAACGAGTGTAATAAGTGCAATGAACGTATCCCTGTGGGCATTTTCAAGGGTAAGGGTATCGTCCTCAGCAAGTAATGCCTGTATATCCGACGTAAGATAGTTTCCTGCCAAGATTACCTGTGTATTTGTGAGATCCTCCATAACCAGCATATCGAAGAAGTTTCTAAGTTTAGTATCCGAGATTATCACCTCTATTTGCTTTCTTGCTATACCGAGATTACTATATTTTAAGCGCTTTTTTCCCGGTAATTCTGGCAAGTCCACCTTTAGACGAGAAATCTCTAATTTAGGAAGGTCTGGATCTGGGAAATAGCGATAATCTTCCGCACTCTCTTTTATGCGTTGTGACACTGTTTTGCCTTTCTGTTCATCCCAACCACGAGTCTCTTGTACTACACTCTCCCCTTTTTCTATACAATTTGTCTGACGCTTTACCTCATATATAATAGAGGCTTCAACCGCTTTAAAGGAATTGATATTCTTCACCTCAACCTTGGTACCGAGTGTATTGTCAGGACTTACTGACACATTTACCTCAACGCGCATTTCACCTTTTTCCATGTTCGCATCAGAAACCTCGAGCACACGAAGAAGTAATTGTAATTCTTTTGCAAAACGCACCGCGGTCTCTGGATCGTGAATCACTGGTTCGGTAACCAATTCCATAAGTGGTACACCCGCGCGATTGTAGTCAATAAGACTCGTGTCCCCTTCATGAATTGAACGAGCAGTATCTTCTTCCAGATGCACGCGTGTAATAGAAACGTCGGCAAGTGTTCCGCCACTTACAATCGGATATTTATATTGACTGATTTGATACCCTTTTGGAATATCAGGGTAAAAATAATTTTTGCGATCAAATTCTGTAAATGTTGCAATTGATCCGCCAAGTGCCTTTCCAACTTTGATGACATGCAATACTGCTTCTCTATTGATGACCGGAAGTGTTCCCGGATGTGCAAGACAAACCGGACAAATGTGCATATTTGCTTTTGCGGCATGCGGATCATTTAAAGATCCGCAAAACATTTTTGTCTTTGTCTTTAATTCCGCATGCACTTCAATCCCAATAGTAGTTTTCATAATCTCCTTATTATTCTCCTTAATTATATAGATACAAATTATTATATAGATACAAACTTTATAGACACCACCAGAGCTTTTACAGAACTTTATAGTACCCTTTTTATTGTCTTTTTCCAGTTTTTGAAACCTTTTTAGGTGTTTTTACTAACACGATTCTTAATTTTGTCAAAAATTTTTATAATCTTAAATATTTTTTACATATATTTTTAAAAAAGGCTTATCCTAAGCCATATTATATATATTGACAAAATTAAGAATCGTGTACTTCAAGTACCCTTTTCCTCCGCTACAGTACGCGCAACACCTCGTAGATGTTGTACGAGGGCATCACGAAGCTCCTTCACACCCCTATTTTCAGTTGCTGATATGAAAAAAACAGGACACTTGAGGGGCTGGAGTGCGTGTTGTACTGCTTCCGCTACCTCCTCGGTAACCAAGTCTGTCTTTGTACACACGACCCACTCTTCCCGATCTATAAACTCAGGGTTGAATTTTTCAAGCTCGGAACGCACTGTTGTATATGTGCGCATGACGTCGTCCACCGTACTGTCTATACAGGTCTCGAGTGAGATGCAGTGTAAAAACATGCGTGTACGTCCTACGTGCCTAAGGAATTTATGCCCCAATCCCTTACCGTCGGAGGCTCCGGATACCAGCCCTGGAATGTCCGCAAGTATAAATTCGTAGAGCGCACCGAGATGTGGCTCAAGCGTGGTAAATGGATATGCACCGACTGCAGATTGTGCATTGGTAAATGTATTGAGTAAGGTAGACTTACCTGCATTTGGTAGACCTATAAGGCCTACATCAGCGATTAGCGAAACTTCAATATGAATTGAACTTTGTTGACCTTCAGTACCGCGAGTAGACTCTTGTGGTGTTTGATTGATTGAAGACTTAAACATCTCATTTCCCAAACCACCCTTTCCCCCTTCAAGTATTTTCTCTCTCTGACCCTCAGTTCCTAGGAAAAAAGACCTATCTTCTGCCATATGTGTGACTTTTGAACCTACAGGTATATCAATGATGCAGTCAGTACCATTTTCACCGAAACGACTACGACTACCTCCAGGTACGCCGTCCCCTGCACGAAAGAGTTTGGTGCCGGTGTACTTTGAAAGGATGTTCATATCGCGTACCGCACGCACATAGACGTCGCCTCCATTGCCTCCATTACCACCCGCAGGGCCGCCTTTTGGCATATGACGAAGACGTAGCCAGCGCACGACGCCGTCTCCTCCGTTTCCCGCCTCAGCATGTATAGTGAGTTCGTCTATAAACATATCAAAAGCAGTGTACCGGTCGGTACGCAAAAGTCAAAGGAATGTATTCGTAGAGCTATGTCAGGAGCTTGTTCCCTATTGTGCTAATGATTGAAACTATCACTGATCCAACGAGTGCTGCAAAAAATCCTGTCACAACAAAACCACTGATGAACGATGCTGCGAACCAAAACAGAAGTGCATTGATAACAAATATAAATAACCCCAGTGTCACGATTGTAATGGGAAGTGTGAGTACTACCAGTATTGGACGAGCGATGAGGTTGAGGAGTCCAAGTACCACAGCAGCGATAATCGCTGGATAGAGTCCGGATACACTGATCCCTGGCACTAGCCGCTCAACGAGGAGGAGCGCAAGTGCAGTCACTAGGATACGGATAACGATGTTAATCATATGTTTATTATATACACTGCAGTACCTTCTCGACAAATGTATTCGCACGTTCGGTAAACTTCTCGTCGAGGGCATTGCCCGCCTCATCGAACGTCGTATCGACATGTCCCACATAGAGTGCTGTCTTATGTGGCAAAAAACCCAGCTCGACCAACACCGGCTTCACGTGGTCGGCAACACGCACACCAGAAAAGATCCCATTAGATACTCCAACAATATATGCATGCTTGCCTTTATATTCATCATAGAGAGAGTCTACGAGAAGCTTCCACTCACCTGGGTATCCGTGATTATACTCCGGAAGAATACATATAAAAATATCTGCGTCTTCTGCAATACGCTGCCATTCCGTATGAACTTTCTCTGCGCCACCAGCACCCCATGGCGGAGTCGTGTGCGGAGTATGTACATGATCTCTGACGTCTACATACTGCAGCGTCACATCTTTTTGTGCCTCAATATGTTTTCTCAAGTAGAGCGCAACGCGCTCTGACATTCTCCCTTCACGTGCTGTACCGAGCACCAATGCAATATTTTTCATATCCTCCTATGGTACCTCAATGCCATCCCACTAGACAATGCGCCAACCTTCTTCAGCAATAAGTTGTTCTGCCTTCTTGTATTTCAACTCTTTCGTTTCAGTGCCATTTGTTATTTTTACCGTTTCATTACGTCCATACTTTGGCTTAGCTGATACCGATGATCTGCTTTTCTGCTCGTTGTCTGCATGTGATGAACCTCCTACCCGCTTCGCTGCTGCTTGTGCACGACGACGCGCTGCCTCCTCTTCCTCAACCGCTTTCTTTTGAATAGTTGGGATGACTTCTGCAATCCTACTGAGAGCCGCGTCTTGCATTTCTCCGAAAAGGCGTGTGCCCTCACGCCGATATTCGGTCAACGGATCCTTTTGACCGTATGCACGAAGACTCACACTTGAGCGCGCATATTGCATCACCTCGAGATGTTCTACCCACAATGTGTCATATACATGAAGCATGAGTCGCCGGATAAGCCCATACCAGTCATCCTCACCAAACTCATCACTTTTTTTATCGATAGCCTCGGCTGTATCTGGATACACTGCAATGACGTCAGCCAGCACCTCATCTACCTCACTGTCCTTGCCGGTAAGAAGTTTGCGGCGGCGCTCATACATGACATGACGCTGCTGATTGAGCACATCGTCATACGCAAGCACCTGTTTTCGAGCATCAAAATGAAATCCTTCAATCTTCTTCTGTGCGGACTCGAGCGATCGAGTGATGATCTTATTTTCAATAGGCTGATCCTCAGGGATACCAAAACGCCCCATCATATTCTTTACCGCATCTGTCGCAAATACGCGCATCAATGCATCTTCCATCGAGACAAAAAATTGTGTTGCTCCAGGATCTCCCTGTCGTCCAGCACGTCCACGTAATTGGTTATCAATACGACGCGCCTCATGCCGCTCAGTACCAAGTACAAATAACCCCCCGAGCTGGCGCACCGCCGCCGCATCTTCTTCGGTTGCATCGATACCACCGAGCTTGATGTCGACACCACGTCCTGCCATGTTTGTTGCAAGTGTAATCATACCTTTCCGGCCAGCATTCGCGATGATCTCACCTTCACGTTCATGATTCTTCGCATTCAACATCTCGAAGGAGATACCTGCACTAGTGAGTGCAGCAGCAAACTCCTCATTTTTTTCAATGGACGCTGTACCGATCAATACCGGCTGACCCTTTTCATGTAGTTCCTTAACCTTACGAATAACTGCAGTGAACTTACCTACCTCTGTCTGGAAGATGAGATCGTTATGGTCGATACGTTGTATATCCCTATGTGTCGGCACCGGTATAACATCAAGTTTGTATACAGAGAAAAATTCTTCCTGTGAAGTAAGCGCAGTACCAGTCATACCTGCACGCTTCTCATACATACGGAAATAATTTTGGAAAGTAATTGAGGCGTACGTTCTACTCTCGCGCTGAATCGGCACATGTTCTTTTGACTCAATTGCCTGATGGAGTCCATCAGACCACCGACGACCCGGCTGGAGACGTCCGGTAAACTCGTCTACAATCACAACCTCAGTACCGTTGACCACATAATCCTTATCGCGCGTATACAATGCCTTGGCGCGCACTGCAGTCTCTAGATGGTGCACATACTTAATTCCTTTGTCAGTGTAGATATTGTCGATCCCTAACATCTTCTCGGCGACCTCAACGCCTGCGTCCGTCAATGTCGCACTCTTTAGCTTTTCGTCGACAGTGAAGTGTTCTCCATTTTTGAGATTTGACGCGATGCGCGTAAACACCTCGTAGAGGTTCTCCGAACCTTCAGCCGGTGCGGAAATAATCAGCGGCGTACGCGCCTCGTCGATAAGGATGGAGTCGACTTCATCGATGATTGCATACGCATGTTCACGCTGTCGGAGCTTTTCTTTTTCAAATTCAATATTGTCGCGCAGATAGTCGAACCCAAACTCGTTGTTAGTACCATATGTAATATCTGCATCATATGCCTCCTTCCGCTCACAAGGACGCAGGAACTCATAAAATACTTTAAAGGACCCTTCTTCATCACGTTCTTCATCCACCTGTACATGCCCTTTGTCATAAAGGTATGACTCCCCATGATTAATGATTCCGACTGACAGGCCGAGTGCGGCATAAATTTGTCCCATCCACACTGCGTCACGCCGTGACAAATAATCGTTTACCGTCACAATATGTACACCTTTGCCGGTAAGTGCATTGAGATACGCAGGGAGTGTACCAACCAACGTCTTACCTTCACCAGTACGCATCTCCGTAATCTTGCCACTGTGCAAGATAACCCCACCAATCAACTGTACATCGTAGTGACGCAACCCAAGCGTGCGCCGTGATGATTCTCGTGTAACAGCAAATGCTCTCGGCAAAATATCGTCGAGCGTTTTCCCTTCCCTTAAGGTAGCTTTCAATTCACCAGTGACCGACATCAGCTCTTCGTCAGTCTTTTGCTCCATTTCTGCCTCAAGCGCATTAATCTCCTTCACAATCGGTGCTATACGGCGGAGCTCTTTTTCATAGGTTGGCCCAAAAAATCTATCTAAAATTGCCATATGTCAGTACTTTAACAGGTGCCTACTATACCACGGAATACATGCTCTGTAATATATAGGAAATGCCCCGTATACGGGGCATTTCCTATCCTACACTTCGGACTTTAATGTGCCGAATATCTTGAGTGACACCTATTTTTTGCGGCGTCGTGTAGACTTTTTTGCTGCTTTTCGAGTTGACTTACGTCGTGTAGACTTTTTGGCAGTCTTTCGACGAGCAGTCTTCTTCGTTGACTTCTTCGCAGCCTTACGTGTTGACTTACGAGCTGTCTTTCGACGAGCAGTCTTCTTCGTTGACTTCTTCGCAGCCTTACGTGTTGAGCGCTTTGCGGTCTTCTTCGCAGCTTTTCGTACCGGCTTACGCTTTGCTACGCGTCGTGTTGACTTCTTCGCAGCTTTTCGTGTTCGTTTTTTCGCTGGCATTGTAATTTAATGTGCACATTAATGTGTAACTACATCGACCGCATTGTTCCCTTTTTCAAAGAGCATCTATTACGAGAACGTTTGCTTACATTCATTATTGTTTAAATTGTTTTAAACAACAACATTTTTTTTAACAAAGTTGTGGATAATAAAAAACTTCTAAAAAAGTTTTTTATTTATTTTTTAGACTCGTGTGTGTTACGACAAAAAAGAAATTTCAGATGTAAGTGTCACACCAAATTCTTTTTGCACCGCTGCAACAATTTCCTTTGCAAAATGTTCAACATCAGACGCAGTTGCGTTGCCGCAATTCACCAGCGAGAGCGTGTGCAACGGTGAGATTCCTACTGTTCCATTGAATGTTTTACCAATAAATGCCGTCTTGTTATACGGCGTACACTCCATAAGAAATGCTGCAGAAATTTTCACCTCACCAGTATCCAATACCCAGTACCATGGTGTGTACTGCTCTGATTTTGCTCTGAATTTTTCTTCCACAGACGCGAGTACCTGCTTAAACACTTCTTCTGACACGATAGGATTTATAAAAAATGATCCCGCACTTTTATATGCGCCCTCAACCATACCAATACGCGTGCGAATTTCTAGTATTGCCTGACGAACATCTTCTGGAGTAGGTTCTGTAATATGATGCGCTTCAAAATAACTCTGCATACTCTGTGAGGCACTTTTGTATGTCGCATGCACCGCTGTCTTTTTTGAAAGCGACAATCGTACCTTTGTTATGACATATTCTTTGCCAACTCCTAATTCCTTGAAGAAACTATTCCGATAGGAGAACATGCACTCGTCTGGCTGAAATGTTTTCTGCGTTCTGGTAGGAATATGTACCGTCTCCACAGACACGACCCTCGTACCGATAGTGACACCGTACGCATTAATATTTTGTACAACCGCGCCACCGACTGTGCCTGGAATACCCGAGAGATTTTCAATTCCCCAGAGTTCTTTCTCGACTGTTGTTGCGACAAGTTCGTCCCACGACACACCAGCACCAACGGTTGCCAGAACATGTGTATCGTCCCCCTCTGTGTACTCGATGCCGTCAATGTTCATATGAACGACCAACCCTTCTATTCCAACGTCAGTAATAAGTACGTTCGACCCTCCACCCAATATGGACATCCGATGTCCATATTTTTTCGCCCACTGTGCCGCTTCGGTGAGTTCTTCTTCCGAGTGCACCTCGGTGAAAAATTCTGCCGCGCCGCCGATGCCAAACGTAGTGAGTGGCGCAAGGGGGATATTTTTTTGTATAACAAGCTTACTCATGGTCAGCAGTTTTTTTACCACACTTCCACGGATGTGGACTGAGGAACTGTGCAAAAAGATCGTCCTGCATAGATATTTTTGGATTAAGCATAGGATCGTCCGACTGCTCACTCCCAAATACTACATGGGGCACACCCGTACACACCGCAAGTGGGGTGCACTCATCTCCCTCGCCCATCACTAAGTTCGCAGCAGTCGCGAGACTATCGACGACGTTCATGCGCTCAACAGCAAGTTTTCTGCCAAAAATGTCTTCCTTGCCGCGATAGTCAAACATGGGCACGATACCCGCATAGCCCAATGCTACCGCAGTCGTACCTTGCCGCATAGGCATAGAACGCGAGTCAGTGATTACGACTCCTAGATCTCTAACAAAGTATTTTTCTTTTAGATGATCGCGTAGATCCTTTGCAATCTGCTGAGTATTCTTTGGTAATAATACAAAATAATCGTTTCCGTTACTCGCATCGATGCCGGAGATGCTGCCGAAAATTCCTTCGTACACCGTAAACAGTCGTGAATATGGAAATGTATCATCGGGATTCATGTACACATCCGCTTCGCGTCGCGCGAGCTGTTGCTTCTGCACGCGGATATCTTCAAGGGGCCCTCCTGGAATGGGTTCACATCGTCCTTGCCAAATGGCGACCACTTTTGAACTCACCACTACGACACTCTTTTCCTTAAGTACAGGGAGTGACGTATCGAACACCTCCAAAAGGTCATCCTTTGGTGGGATGAGTGCACGCGTCTGTATCGCAATAATCTGCATCACTAGACGCTACCGCAAAAACTGCAAAACTGCAAAAAGATACCTAGACTCCTCTTCCAACAAGGCCAGCGGGTGCGAGCTCCAAAAAGTGAAAGTCTATAATGTGAGTGCCGCCGCTAGCCGTGTTGAAAGACGAACTCTAAAAAGTATAGCACCTACTTCGAGCTCTGTATGGAAACTATAGAAGACAAAAGACCCCACCCCGGGGTCCTTTGTCTTCTAGACTTTCAATGGTGCTCGTTGAGCACTCACAAATAAAGTATATCCTCGCAGCGACACCTCTGCAAGACCTACATTTCAGCTTGTATAGCCTGAATTGCTTCTCTACCCTGTGCCTCGAACGAGGGATCCAACACAATACCTGCTTCTAGAACTTTTATAGCTTCCGTACTTTTTCCTGTCTGATGCAACGCTATTGCAAGATTGATTCTCGACTGCGTGTCGCTTGGATTCTGCACCAGACGATACTCAAGCGACCGTATAAGTAGTGAAAATTCTCCAAGTGAGTACGTTGCTTGGAGAGCAGTGTCATTTTGTGCAAATGCCGCAAAGTATTCGTCAGTATTAATAAGCGAATCAAACAACACTTGGTCACCTTCATACAATGCGCGGAGAGCATACAGGACACGTGCATCGACTTTTTCTGGAGCAAGCTCAAATGCCTCTTTAAATAAACTGAGTGCCGACTCAGTATCCTCCTGTTTTAGATACGCAAATGCCAATTCAAAGATGAACTGCTGCTTCTGTGGTGAAAGCGTACGAGCAATCTCCAACTGCTGTATCTCTAGATCAGTATTTCCAATTGCACGATACAAAATTGCTGCAAACGCGTACACGCGTGCGTCTCCTGGTTTTTCTTCAATCTGTTTCTGTATTTCCTCATGAGCTTTTCCGACGAGTACTTGCTTCATCTCCGAGGAGATATTCGGATTTCCCAAGTCACGAGCTGTTTGCAGTACCAATTGCTCACGAATCTCTTGTAATGCAAATGTGTTACGAGAGAGCGCGGAATCAAATGACCCAATCCTGTCTTCTATAGTCCTTGCTTGTAGCGCATCAATAACATCACGTGAGGCAAGAATGTTTGGCATATGGAGCGTGTACAGTAGTCCAAGTGTCACAACAAGCACAATTGGTGCAATAATATGTTCAACCGTTTCTTTTTTGATGGAAATTGAGTCAATACGCTCGAACGGCCTACTCACTCGTTGGTGTATCAATGCGAGTATCAAACCGAAGAAGATATAACTGATGAGGTTATCAAACACAAACAAATTATGGAAGGTGTACGCTGCCAGCAGTCCAAAGAGTACACCGCTCTCCATTGGAGTGAAGGGAGAGTCGCCCTTTCGAATATATGGAATGATGACCACATACACGAGTGCAGCGACAAATATTCCAACGTAAAAGAGGAGTCCGAGTATGCCACCCGCGACCAGCCAGTCGAGCACCACATTGTGAACACGATCAAACCATGGCTCTTGTCCGTACAACTCCGCATCATAGTGTGTATTAAAGACATAACTGAAGTTCTCCTGCCCCCATCCAAGTACCGGACGCTCTTTGAATCCCTCAAAAGCGAGCGACCAAATGGCAAAGCGGGTTGACCCCGCGTCGAGAGATATATTTGCAGCACGCGCCAGACGTGGGTCATTCTGTACAAAACTGCTATCACGAAACCCGACCAAAAGACTGCCGACAGCAACAATGGCAAGCAGTACGCCGATTGCAATCTTTCGTGTGCGCACATGACCATGCGCAAACAGTGCAATATACCCTGCCGCGAGCAGCATACCACCACCTAAGCCGAGTATCGCGCCACGTGTTCCTGTTTGCACTAACACAAACGCAAACAGTATCATGAGTCCCACGTACACATAGCGCATCCAGGGAACACGTGTGCGCGCAAACATGATCGCAGCAATGAATATATGGAAGAGCATGTACACGGCCATGTATGTCGAGTTGCCAAGTGTCCCATGAATACGCCATGATGCGTCTTGACTAATACTTCCCGCACCCTGCAACTGTGCCAGTGCATAAACTACTAATGCACATGCGACGGCAAGTGTTGTATTAAAAAGTGCATTCCAGAGCTTTTCTGTGTGCAAAACACTCCCTACCACGAGTGTAAAGAGGAACACGTGCACGAGAGTGATGTACCCTTCCATACGCTCAAAATTGCTCCAAAAACTCTTGAGTGGGAATTCTCCCAGTGCATTTGCAACAAACATCACGACCAGAAGTCCGGAAAAGAGCGCTATGATCCAGGAGAATTGCGGACGGTACTCAGTATTGAGGAGCGCCAGCACTATCCATGCCGAAAAGAGTATTTCAACCAGAATCCGGAATGCAAAGTTCTTTCCCGTAATGAAAGGGAAAAACATACTCTCCGTAACCAAGAGTACGATGAACGGCACGAGAAATATGCCGCTCAGCACACCATATCGTAAAATCGTCTGTGTCGTCGACATACTGTAATTACGGAGACTATACCATATTCATTATTCAACTGCCGACTCCGCTGCTGTACTTGCTTTTTCCTCACTCAGTGAGACAAGGCAGCGCTCGATACTACTTCGGTACGCGTTCATGTATGTAGAATAATCCTGTTCAATGCGATCTTCCACTTCACTACGCGCATTCATCGTAAGCACGTGGCGCAAACGATTGTCATTAAGGAGCCGATTCACCTTCTCTCCAAAACACGGTGGACTATCAACTGGACACATGAGGACCGACTCTTCATCTATAAACAGCTGCGATGCTAAACCATAATTACCACACACAATCGGCACCTCTGCAGCTGCGGCCTGAAGAATGATTTTATCTTGTGTTGTCTCTTCGGATGTATGAATCACCACCTGCGACGTCTTAATGTACGAAAGTGTGTCTACATCTTTCGCCGACTCAAAGATAATACGATCTTGAAGCCCATATCCCGCCACGCGTTTTTCCAGCTCCGTTTTATCGGGACCGTCACCGACAATCACCAAGCCAATGGTCGAGTACTGACGCAGGATGTAATACAAACCATCAATAACCGCTGCAGTGTAGGAGAGTGGATTCATGGTCGATATATGGAGTAGGGTAAATTTAAATTGTGGATACTTCTCCTGCACATCCACAGAGATCGCGGATTGTTTCCAAGCAGGCATATCGTAGTACACCGGCAACACTTCCACCTGTGCTTCACGTAACTTGTACCGCTCCACTACCCGCTTACGCAAATACTCAGAACTCGTACGTACGCATGTTACCTGTTTCATCACACGATGCGCGATACGCACACGCCACTTATTCTGCTTGTTTTTCTTTTTAAAGGCTGTATCAAAATAATCGTCGCGCACATGTACCTGGAATGAACGCTTGTATATACGCGCAATTTTTCTCCCTGCAAGTCCCGATTCAAACGGATCGTCAGCAATCACAATGTCAGGACGAAATCCGTCACCAAAAGAAAGCTCCTTCCGTGCGACGCGCACTGCATTAAATGACATCTTCCACCAAAAACGCGAATAGACAGGATAAAGCCATACTGCATCACTAATGCGTTCTGTCTCCCCAGACGGAAGTGCCGTGGTGGAAAGTACAATTACATGCACTTCCGCAAATATACGTTCAAGGTCGAGAAGCCATGTGCGTGCACCAGAAGAATCTTCATGGACCGTCACATCGGTCGTAATAACCAGGAGACGTGCCTGATTGCGTGACGACGTATACTCCACGACCGGCGCGGCTGCACGCTCTTCAGTCGCCACTGTTGCGATCTCGGCTGCACGCGCAGCATGCGCTTCTTCTGCAGCGCGATCGGCCTGTACCTCCTGTAGTTTTTCATCAACTACAATGACCCCCTCTACATTCGACACTTTATCAGAGGCATCAGAGATATCGTCTGCTGCCCGCTTAGACGGATCCAGTTCTTCTGGATCATTGAGTTGTTGTTCCTCATCAGCCATTACTTCATTATACCCATTCTACACGTCAACGTTCTCATGTTTTCCATCAGTCAGAGTGGAGTAAACCTTTTACCCTATTCCGCTGTTATACTAAAACGCAATGGAAACAGAGGACCGATCAATAAAAGGCTCCACGATACGTCTATTACGTTGGAGTGAGCGGTACACAAAGACCGATATGGTCTACCTCATTTCTGGCGGATTCTGGCTGAGTGTCGCTCAATTTGCGGCCGCGCTCGCTGCATTTTTTATCACCGTACTCCTTGCCAACACGGTGTCGCCGGAGACACTTGGTGAGTACCGTTTTCTCTTAGCAGGTTTTACTCTCCTTTCAATTATTGCGCTTCCGGGAATGCGCTCGGCGCTGCGTGAGTCCACACCAAAAGGTTGGTATGGCAATTTGCGCGTTGCCTTCTCTGCCATGATGCGGTGGGGGTTACTCGGGTCGATAGCGGCACTCGGCGCTGCAGCGTACTACTACACAAAGGAGAACACGGGATTGGCGATGGGATTTGTCGTCATCGCACTCGCACTCCCCTTCTTTGACGCCAGTGCTGCGTACCTGGAGTACTTAAATGCATTAAAACATTTCAAAAAGACCACGCTCTATACCATCACAACGCGAGCGGTTCTGTTCGTTATCACCGTCGGCGTCATATTTACATACCCTGAATACGCATGGATCATTCTTGCCGCCTTCTTTCTTGGACACATCATTCCTAACCTCTTTTTTCATTACAAAACTGTACGCACCATAGCAGAAACTAATCCAAAAGCAGATCCCGGACTCACGACATACGCAAAACACCTCACCGCCATGGCTGCACTCGGTCTCATTGCCGGACAACTAGATAAATTCTTTGTCTGGGAATTCATCGGCGCAGGCGGTCTCGCAATCTTTTATATTGCATACACACTCCCCCAGGAAAGCGGACGGTTTCTTGGCCTGGTATCAATGTTGGCATTTCCAAAATTTGCCACCACACCACCACAAACTATTCGGCACACACTTATGTCGAAGTTACTGAAGTACCTTTGTGTCATAGTCATCATTATTTGTGTATATATTTATCTCGCGCCATATATATTTACATTGCTCTTTCCACAATACATGGACGCTATTCTGTATTCACAAGTACTAATGTTAGTCACACTCTCTTTTGCATTCTCTCCAATACGTACATACTTGACGACAATAAAAGCTACGGGTCCTTTATACACACTCTCCGTAATTCCACCTAGTGTGCGCATAATAGTTGCGCTATGCCTTATTATTCCCCTTGGTCTATGGGGAGCAGTATGTGCTCTACTGGCTGAAGCCTTAATGCGTACTATATTACTAATTTTTTTCTTCTATACGTCTCGGGAGAGAGCAGATTGATCACGTAGAGTATCAATAATCTGTCGCGCGTTTTCTTTTGGCTTTTTTATCCCATCAACATGCAACACTGTCACGCTTGGCAACTCACCTACAGTTTGTATCGCCATAGTTCTAACTTCATCTCGGAGTGCACGCCCAGCAAGGATGGACGCTTCTTCACTTTGTGAAGGTCTCTGACCATCACGCTGTTTCCAGCGCGACAAAGCTTGTCCTGGATTAGTATCTACGGCAACAATAAGTACCCGTGTTGCTTTTGGTAGTACGCTTGTAGCCCAAAATTCTCGGAGATTTTTCTGATTGAAACCGGGGTCTAAGGGCCAAGTTAATATGTCTGTGTCATATACAACGATATCAACCTCTCTTTTTGCTAATTTTTGCAAATTATAAGCCAGGACAAGAGGTGCTTTTAGTGCATATATACTAGGAAGACCTTTCTTTAGAGAACGAGGGAGATATATACGAAAGAATCTTAGATCAAAAAAACACCACAGGTATAGAGAACTGAGAATCCGCCTAAAAGCTCCTTGTTGTTGCAAATGTCCGTGATGTATATATCGAATTTTCCCCATGTCTAACTCTTGACAGAGCGCCCGCGCAACGGTCGTCTTCCCAGAACCACGCATTCCCGTAAATACAATTAGCATACACATATCGTACTACGATACCAGAGAGAATGAGAAGAGACCACAAAAACGGATGCGTACACCAACATCTACTACAAACAGCAGCCTTCCGATCAAAAAAGAGAGGTGTGTTGTAAGTCATGAAAGAAAGGCATTTATTTTTTTTATAATATAGAGCGCATTCGTTTTTGGATCATCCGCTCCATCCACAGTGATCACAACAGCCTTCGACATGCCTGAAAGGGCCTGAATAATCCAGTGGGCCACCTGTTTCCAGACATCCTGATCAGCTCTCCAGGCTTTGGTCTCTGTCACAGGCAGACTCGCATTTTCCCGCTTACACCACCGATATGTAGAGAGTGATGAAGGAGTATTGACTCTGACTACAATTAAGCGATCGACCTTCGAAAGGATGACATGAGTATAGAAATCTCGCAGATTACTCACAGAAAAATCCTGAGGTAATACGCCATCACCAAACCAGCTGATCATATCGTGGTCATAGATAAGGATATTATTCTCCTTATCTTCCATGTGTTTTAGATGATAGGAAAAAATAAGCAAAAAATATAATCGAGACAGACTCATTGTCTTTATATGCCATAAGAGATTGCGTCTGAAAAAATTAAAATAAAAATTAAAAATTTGTCGGTCAAAAAACTTCCAGAGATATATTGCATAGTAAAACTTCAAGGAGAAAGATAATCTATCTCGATGTACTGTACGACCATTAATATAATGTATCTTGCGCTTCTGGAGTTCGCTGTATACTGATTGAGCAATGGTGGTCTTACCAGCACCTCTATCCCCAACAAATATAAGTAACATGAGCTTACTTTGACAAGATATTTACCCTGATAAAATCACTTACGGCTTCTACATTTTTTTGAAGATCTCCATTTCCATTTAGGAAGAGGCAGGGTACACTTTTCTGATCTTTCAATACTTGCCTGAGTAAAATATTTTGACAAAATGTCCGTTCATATATGATCTTGAGATCTCTTCTACGTTGTACTGGTCGATTGACCAAACGGTTCTCAATACGTTTTTGCATATCTTCACGAGATATATCCATATATACAATGCCATCATACAGATACGAAAAATGATTGAAATACTCTTGGAGAGCCGTTGCTACATCCACACCATTTTTAAAGAGAATCCTTGGTAATAAATGCAGCATGTCATCCTTTAACCAGATATCAAAATCGAACTTATCATAATACGGATGTAATATTACTTGTTTCATGAGATGTCTCCCCACATTACGGTAATTTGTCCAATGCCATTTAGCATACCGACAAAAAAACAAAATCACGAAAAACAGATGCCGCATATTTTGGAAAATTATCATCGGCATGGAAAATGCAAAGTCAATGGCTGAGCGATGAATTTGCTGAGGATAAAATGCAGTGTAAGGAGAAAGACACTCTTCGTCCACAACCTTGCAGAGGGTTGTGGTTTTCCCAGCCGTATGCTGTCCAACAAATTCAATGTAATACATTTCTAATTTCTAGAATACTATATTAGTAACCTTGCAAAGGCCTGAACCGTCTTCTCAGATGAAAACTGTTTTGCATACGACATGAGTCTCTCTCGATCATGTTGTCTTTCGAGTGTAGTGATAATAGCGTCTACCATCGCGTCGCTGTCACCAAGAGGCACTAATATGCCATATGCGCCATTATCTAATATTTCCCGTGGGCCACCAGGACAGTCCGTACTCACCACTGGCACACCTAATGCCATGGCTTCAACAAGTACTCTGCCAAACCCTTCGAAGTCACTCGAGACGACAAGCATATCACTTTGTGCAATATATGGGTACGGATTATCCTTCCAACCTAAAAAATGTACTACTGAGACAATCTCAAGTGACCGAGCGAGACTCTCTAACATTAAACGCTGGTCACCATCTCCGATAATTAACAGCTGTGTATTACAAAGATGTTCTTTAGGTATCGACGCAAAAGCCTGGAGTAAAAACGTGATATTTTTCTCTGACTCCAAGCGACTGACACTTACAAGTGTCCTCTTTTCAGAAAAAATATTTTGATCGTCGGCAGATATGTGTTCTCTTGCTTTCTTTTTTATAAGATCTAAATCAAAACCATTTGGTATAACTATTACCTTGTGTACTACACAACGAATATATTTTTTATAATACAGCTTAATAGCCTCTGAGACCACTACCACTCTATAGGAAAATATCCCAATAATGATCGCGTAGAGAAGAAACCTCGTATTTGGTTCGAATGAATGCTGGACTGAAATACATCGTGCCCGTGAAAACACGATATACTTTGCTATAAGCGTTGTAATACATATATGTGCGACATTGCTGACGATACGATCTGGCTTAATATTTGTGATGAGACGAGCTAGTCTGAGTATTGAGTGCCGTGCATGATCCGCATACAAGATCTCGACAGACACGTGGGTGGCAAAAGCCTTCGTAATCATGTCACGTGACAATGATCTGGGTGCTATTACTACAACGGTTATATGCAAATACTTAGCGTCAAGATTATCGACAAGTGATTGCGTGAACCGTTCCACACCCGCCGTACCATAGGCACTCCACGGCAGTACGACGAGTATTTTTCTACCTGTATTCTTATGCATCCTTGTCATTATCATGTAGTCACGTAGACTTGTCTTCCTTTAAGACTTTGTGCAAGTGTGTTACTTCTGTAACCAACTCACTATATGTACCGTTATTCTGAATACGAAACGACTTCGACATAGAGAGTGCTCTTAGTCTTTCGAACAGCAACTCATGGATCGCAATGCTATCGCTATGAAAACGATGTTTAAGAGCTGGATCCATATCATCAAAAAAAGGTAAGGAGATCTCACGTCTCTCTTCACGCGCCATAGCAGTAGAAGGAGCCGTCTTTATAAATACTAAGATAGCTGAGGACGGGAGAATACTCTTAATCACCTTAATTGCCTGATCTACATCCAGATGAGTCAACACCATTAAAGCTGCGACTTTCCCTACAAGACTTTCATCATTCACAAGCGTACTATCTTTACTAAATAAAAGATATCTAACCACCACAGCATCGACAGCTGTCCGGAAAATAAGATTCCACATTATTTTATGAATATGCGGAGTCGCTCCATATGCTTTCCGGATACGTAAAAAGTACAGAGGCCAAAATGAGAATTGAAATAGAGACAGTGGCAATAAAAGTCCTAGACATACTTTTAAAAAAAGCTGCCGTCTAAATGGTACTCGGTATATCCACGCCATCCCATCTTGTTGGGCATGCGCGACTAGAATACGTGTTGCCTCCGTTTTTCCTGAACCAGCTGTGCCAATAAATTCAATATACGATTTCATACCACACCTTATTGCAAGAATCGACAGATGAGCCACTCCCGGAATGAATACCTCATTGAGTGCTTCAAATAGGGAAAGGAGAATAGATACCCCCATCTAGCAAATCCTTTAGGGCGTGTAAGTGCATCGATCTCAGCATGTATGGCATCCAGCTCATCGGGAAAGCATATGTCGATATATTCCCATGATTCCCGAGTATTGTCTGTCGAGTGCATAGAGCTCGTCCCCTTTACGTCAAAGATATTACGCAGACTGTCTTTCAGAGTACGTATCCGAAAATGCTCAAAACCACTTGCGTATGCAGGGGGTAGGCCTGCACATTTTCGATCTATCGCAACAATTACCATTGCTGGCCCCCACCCACTCTGATTTCCGTCTAAATCCGCACCCCATGTACCTCCTCGCAAATTGTCGGTAGCCTGCTGTTTTAAATCCCCGGTCAAAATTTTAGTACGTACAATAGAAAAACCTCCCATCTCCATGTGATGCAATACCTTGTCTACAAGACCTTGCTCGACCATCCATTCACGCAATATAAATACCGCAAGTCCTGCTGATGTAGAACCTCCATCAGAAAAAAATCGATCCCGAACCCATGCATTGGTCTCTCCAATCTTTGCAAGAGTGTCAAGTTTAGGTCGCCATCCTTCTCCAGCAATATATTCATCTAAATCCTCCATTGTAATAGAAATCTCTACACCAAGTTCTTTTGCCATACGGCGAATTACGCCAGCATAATCATTTTCGGGATGTTCGTCTGTCTTCCCGATAACACTCGGGATGCCGGATGCATAGCCCTTTTTCCCATGATAAAGCGCGTGGTATATAAAGCTGAGGAAAGCATCTTTGGATGCAGGAATACGAGAACCTGCAGGACCACTAGTGGAATTCTTGAGTATTTGTCGTGCAAGCGGTGGTGGATAGTATGGTATATTACCTGGTCCAGGATCTCCCTCTACTGTATGTAGACCAAGATTAATATCACTTGTTTTACTTGAAAGCAGATGACTTTTCTCTTCCAAAAATCTCAGCACTTTCTGCTTATCTTCGTTAGACATAAGCAGATCGAGATCGCCTCCTTTACGATACAACTCTGGCAAGCATTCATAGAAACGCAAGACAACATATTCGATGTTCTCTTTATGCAACCAATCCAACAGTGACGGTATACCTACTTTTTTTGGCAACACGGGGATCTTATTTGAAGCCCTGCCAGTCTGCTGTACGACGAGCCATCGAGTACATCTGCCGTTCGCATCTCTAATAGAGACCACTCCTTTCATTTTCACTAAGCCAACGAGCATACGTCGCAATAGACCCGGGAGTCCTAAAAACCAACTTCGGTGAAAAGTCAGGCGGACAAGCACATGTCTGGGTGCGCTTGGATACATGACAAGAAGTACCTTGATTGCACTGTCATTCAACACACACACATCTGCTGCGCAGTCAGATGCTTCCAGTGACGTTTTGTACGGACGTGTGATAACAGTACCGCTATCTTGTTCTCTATCTCCGCGTGTAAACACCACTACCTGTTCAACACCTGCTGTGGCAAAACTTTCTGCAAGAGACTGATCACCATCGTAAATATCTACCGTTTGTCCCGCGGCTATAGCTGTTAGATCTAACTTCTTCATATGACTGACTTACGTTCAAACAATCTCACAATCATACCATCCAATTCCTAAAATCTAAATACGACAATCACCCTATCAAATACACTGCCATATGCATAGAAGTGGTATGGGCCATAGACCATTTGACATATGTCTCATACTCCTCTATTAGTTAAATCTAAAGAGAGACGCCTACTTAAGACAAGGATTTCAAGATATACTATCTGAATCGAAAAGACCTTCATCACGTGGTCTAATTATACATGTCACTATGCACCAACCAGAGATATCTGTCATCATGTCGGTCTTTAAGGAAACCGAGACCGGTATCCGCGTCGCCGTTTCAAGCATCCTTGAGCAAACGTTCAGAAACTTCGAACTTATTATTGTAAACGACAATCCAGAGAGTGAAGAAGCAGGGCGGATATTAGAAAAGATTGCGAAAGAAGATGAGCGTATACGGATAACTACAAACGATCGAAATCGAGCGCTCGGGTATTCACTTAATGTCGCCGTACGAGCCGCGCAAGCGGACATTATCGCGCGCATGGATACGGAAGACACGAGCGTGGAGGAGCGACTTGAGAAACAGTATGCATACATGCGCGCGCATCCGTCCGTTGATCTACTCTTTGCGCAGTGGATTGATGTCGATGAGAAAGGTGCCGAAACACCACGACTCCCATCTGCGAAAGACGCGGAGCGCCTCAAGAAAACATTTTTTACTAAATCACTCTTGATGCATCCAACACTTATGGCGCGCAAGGAAGTCTTGCTTAAGAATCCCTATCCAGAAATGGGTCGCCCGGAAGACATCGTCCTGTGGCTTAAACTCATTCGAGAGAGCTACACATTTGATCTACTTGAAGAGCCACTGTACAAATACCGCGCTGATCGACTCGACATGAATCGACGTTTTATTAAAACCAAGAAAGGTGCGGAAAATGTTCTCCCCCATCTCATACGTGAGAGCAGATATTATTGGCACAACATCTACTTCTGGCTCTACTTCCTCCGCACACTCGGTGAATACCTTGTCTCACGCAACAAATTTATTTTCAACCTCGTCTATATCCGCGCGATACGGACATGGAAATCTGTCTTCGGTGTGTGATTTTCATAACCTGAAGAAGTTACTTTCACTAGCATATATGGTAGTGAATTATTTTGATGACAGACAGATTGAGTTTTTATTTAATCCATTGCTTGTACCAGAGCGTGAACAGGTACAGCCACATGATGCGATCTTTTCTGATCCGCTCCTCCGTGTGATCTTTTTTTATGTCGTGTAAATTCTTTTTGTACCACGCATGTGCACCCGGACATAAATCTTTTAATATCTCCAAACCTTCCTTAAGATCTGCTTTAACAGCATCACTCGCAATCCAATCGAGTGGCGGAGTAAAGCCTGACTTGCCTCGATTCAAAATGTGCTCCGGCACGATACCCCGGATAATCTCGCGCATGAGTATTTTTGTTTTTCCAGAGCTGTTCTGCTTCCACTTGGTTGGAATCCTCTGCGCGTACTCTAGGAAACGATAATCAAGAAAGGGCGATCGTACTTCGAGTCCATATGCCATCGAAGCGCGGTCAACTTTTGTTAAGAAATGATCAGGGAGTGTGCCCGCGAGTGAGTCGTAGACTCGCATCGCTTCGGCCAAGTTTCCATTAGATAATTCCAGCGCTTTTTCCATGTGTTGTTGCACAAACTTCTTATGTGCTTCTCCACTATATCCAAACGTCTCTGTCGCACGTGCGTAAAACTCTTCTTTTGGTAAAAAAGAGAGTGCGAGCGCTTTCCGTAAAAGCGCAACTTTAGCAATCCACCCAAATGGTGTGAAGGCAATGTGTAGCAATGCTCGTATTGCGCGCGGAATTTTATACAGCACTTCCATCTGCGCGCCCATTACATATTTTGTATAGCCACCAAACACTTCATCACCACCGTCTCCCGAGAGGGCTACCGTGACATGTTGCCGCGCAAGCTCGGAAACCGTGAGTGTCGGAAATCCCGCGTAGTCACCAAACGGTTCATCGTATGATAACGAGTACCTCTCCAGTATTCTGCCGAACTCGTCGTCCTTAAATGTGACCGAGTGGTGGTGCGTTCCAATATGTTTTGACGCAGCCTCAATATATTCTGTCTCATTGTGCGTGCCGGTAAATTCGACAGAAAATGTGTGTGGTGTGGAGTCCTTGGCAAATTGCGCCATAGCCCCCGTCACCGCAGTACTATCTAATCCTCCGGAGAGAAATGAGCCAACCGGCACGTCAGAACGCATGCGCAACTGTGTAGCACTCGTCAGTAATTCCTTCCCCTCCTGTACCAATGCTTCCTTGTCGTTTTGAGGAATGAACGTTGGCAACGTATAGTACTGCCACAACTGCTGCACTTCCCGCTTTGCAAGATTAAAGACCATACTATGTGCCGCTGGCAATTTACGCACTGTTGTATAGATTGAGTACGGCGATGGAATATATCCAAGTGAAAAGTAGAGCTCAAGAGCATCCAGGTCTATATTTTCTTCCGTATTAATACACGAGTCTCTATGTGCGAGAATCGCTTTGATCTCGGATGCAAACACGAACACACCGTCCTTAAGATAATAGTAGAGTGGCTTCACACCAAAACGATCTCGTGAAAGAAAGAGCATGTTCTCCTTCTCATCGTATATACAAAATGCCCACATGCCGTTGAATCTCTCAACACACGCGCTACCCCACTCATTGAATGCAGCAAGTATGACTTCTGTATCGGTCTCTGTGGTAAATGAGTGCCCGCACGCTTCAAGTTCTTCGCGTAATTCTAGGTAGTTATATACTTCACCGTTATGCACGATGGTGAGGTGCTTGTAGTGCATTGGCTGCGCACCGCGCTGACTGACGTCAAGTATCGCGAGACGCCGGTGCCCAAGCGACACACCATTCTTCACCAACACATCCTCGCCATCTGGACCACGATGCGCAAGCGCAGCATTCATTGCTGCTACTTTTTTCTCATCCTCAAAATTAAATCCGCTTATGCCACACATAGCTCAGATATGTTCTAGACACCATACACCGATCTGTATGATTCCCCTACCTTCGCCGGCGTCAATTCTGTACGCACATATTCTTCACTCATTTTAAGAAGCTCAGGAATACCACCAACAGAACTCGCCTCTATTGGTATACCGGCCAACTTCGCTTCGAGGAGTACATTTGGGAATCCTTCTTTCTTAGAGGGAAGCGTGAAAAGGTCCAGCGCTTTGATATATTTACTCGCGTCCGAAACAAACCCAAGCCAGTGGACACGAGACTCAAGATTGAGCTCTCTCGTCTTCTCTTTTAGCTGTTCAGCGAGTTCTCCTGAACCAAAGTGTATGTAGAGGAAATCTTGTTTCTCTTTCCGCTCTTTGAGTTTTGGTAAAAATTCTAAGAGGCCTTTATTGTCGGTCAATTCACCAATCGAACCGATGAGAAAAATGTCCTCTGGTATTTCAATTCCAGCGAGCTTTCCAATATATGCACGCGCATCAGCGCGCGAGAGAAATCCTGGCGACTCGACACTATTGTAGATATCGGTAATTTTCTTCTTGGTGAATGGCCACTCCAGTATGATTTCTCGTTCACGTTTTGAGACAGCAACAAATGTGTGTGAAAAGACCGCGGTCACCCAGGTGAGAAATTCAATGATCATATTTTGCCATCGGGGACGAATTTCGAGAAACGGCGCGCCACGCATGGTAAAGACAATGCTGTGCACGCCAGCTAGGCGCGCTGCAGGCGCGCCGAGCGCGCCTGCTTTTGAACTGTTGAGATGTACCACATCTGGTCGCTCCTCTCGAAAAAGCTTCAGAAGCGTGAAAAATGAGCGCACATCACCGAGGAATGCGACATCACGCTTGAGTGGCGTAAGTGGAAGCGTGCGTACACCCGCCTCTTTGAGTTTATCCTCAAGTATGTTTCCTCCTTTTAACCAATTGGTTCCGTACGCAACAGCCACGTCATATTTTCCGGTATCGTGAAAATATCGTGCCAATAAAAAAACGCTCTTTTGTGCGCCGCCCCAACCACTTTTTGTGACAACGAAGATAATTTTCTTTTTTTTGTGCATTGTTATGCTCTATCTATTGTGACGTTCCGCCTTCATTTTCTACTAACCACGCGCATGTCTTCTGTATACCCTCCTCCCACTTAGTTTGCGGTTCCCAGTTGAGAAGTTTCCGTGCCTTCTCAAGATTCACATTTTCGTACATTGTCTGCCACTGTCGGTCGGGGCCATGCACGATCTGTGACGAAGAGCCTGTAAGGCGTTTAATGTCCTCTGCCATTCTATTGACACTTATTTTTTCTTGTCCGCAGAGGTTAATGATATGACCTTCTGCGTCATGGTTGTCAATTACCGCAACCGAACCACTTACAATGTCGTCGACATATGTCTGCGTACGCTCCTGCGTACCATCTCCATGAATTGTGATATCGTCTCCAGCGGTGGCCTGTCTAAAAAAGACCGCTGGTGCAAGTGCGCCACGCATACCAGGACCGTAGATCGTCCCGTACCGCAGAATGGTGTACGGAAGACTGAAGGTGAGATTGTATCCAATAACAACCTGCTCGCCAGCAAGCTTACATGCAGCATACATTTCGCGCGGATTAGGTACGGTCTGATCTTCATCATCGACTCCGAAACGCCTCTCTGAATTTCCATACACACAGCACGTGGAGGAATAGATGAGATATGTATGATGTTTCGCACATACATGAGCGACATTTTGTGTACCGGTCACATTTAAATCAACACATATCTTTCCTTTATCCAAATCTGTTATTTTGGTGAGATCAGCCTGGGCTGCAATATGATACACAATATCTACCTCTCTGATTGCCGTATCGAGTTGATCGAGATTCAAAATATCCCTACCTTCTGTTATGTCGTATCCAATGACCTCATGCCCCTTCTCACCGAGCGCATGCACAAGTCGTCTACCGACAAAACCCTCTGATCCTGTTACAAGTACCTTCATTTTCTAGAATAACTATTTATATAATTGATGTTACAGACAGGGCTTATTGTCTCACCTACTCCAAAATATAGTCTACAGACAGCCCTACTCTAACATCTTTTTAAACAATCCAAAATCTACTTTGGTTTCCCTATATCTAACCACGCATGAACATTCCGAATATGCCAAGGAGTAGGAGTCCTGCGAGGCCGAGGTATGCAATATTCGACGATGGTGCCGGTAACCCACCTTCTGAATCCCCTCCCGAAGCGGCGGCAATCTGCATGTACGGATCAAGGAGTACGAGCGGAGTGTCTGGTGGCACGAATGTTTCTGGATCCGCGCGAACGGTACTCGTACTACTGATTTCTGGCTGCGGATTTACTTGTGTTGTAGCACGTAAGACAACGGGTTTTGGTTCCTCCGTATACGACTCTACTCCAACTACTCCTCCTTCCGGATCAATAAGTTGCAACAACACACCTTGAGAAGGAGTCGTCTGCGAAACTGACAAGGTGAGTGTCTCACCTGGTAACACGACGGTGTATTTTGGAATAACAAATACGTCAGTGCTGCGAAGACTAAATCCACCAAGATCAATCTCGTACGCAGATTCGTTAGTAATGAGCGCGTTTCCCATAGCGTCGCGTGAGAGCGTGAGTTCGGTTTGCAGAATTGTAATATCGTGTCGCCCCATGACTGTCTCTCTCGCGTAGTAACTCTCAACCATAACCACATATCTGCCTGCATGATGAAATGTATGTGTGGGATCATTCCCCGTGCCCTCGGTCGCATCACCAAAATACCAGGCATAACGCACCAGTCGATCATCCGCATTCTTTGGCCGGACTGCAAATGAAACTGACTGATTCACAAACGCGATCGATGGAGCTGTTACGACCAAGTCTCGCACTGGCACCTTCTCGTTCTTTCCAGACTCCGGAGGAGTGTCGGTGACCGGAGACTCATCCTCGTCCGCATTCTCGGTATCTATCACAACACTTGTACCACCAGTGACGGTGATTAATGGTGCAATCTCAGCGTACGTTGACGGGCCGATACCAGTGACATTTTGTATATCAGCACTTGTCGCAAAGTTGCCAAATGTGCTTCGATAGTCAATGATCGCTACAGCTTTTGCCGGCCCGATACCCGGCAATGTATCGAGTGCCTCAACATTTGCGGTATTAATGTTTATCAATTCTGTAGCAGTGACGGTGGGCGGAAAGAAAAACAGCGCGATGATTGCACCGGCAATCATCGCGCTGTTTTGTAAAAACTCCACTTCGTATACTGAATATTTTCTAATCCAAAATTGCATAGCTATTTGAGCGGCGAGCGATCACTAGTCGTCACACGCATCATTCGCTCGAGCTTTTGTGGACTTATGGAAGTATCATCACTTTTGTCACCCACCTTCTCTACCGCCATATTTTCCACTTGCACTGTACTGCTCGTATCCGAAGACTTCGCTTCCGATTCTTTTGCGCCAGACTTTTGCAACACATCTGCAAGAGTACTACGCAAATCGACTTTCTTTCCCTGTCCGGGATCTTTTTTTACATCTCCGGCGCGTACTGGTGCCCGATCACCATCTCTATTCTCCCTTTTACGTGGACTCTTCTGGTCAGCGTTCACAATAGTACGAAGCGTCGCTCGTAGATCATCAAGATGCGCGGTTGGCGGCGCAGGCCTTTTCTCAGCGGCAGGCTGCTGCCGACGTTGTTGTGTATCTGATGAATGCTCCCTCTTTTGTTCTGCTCGCGGCTCGGCACGTTCCTGCGCGGAGAAATCTCTCCGTGGTGACGTCTTTGGTTTTGAGTCACCACCTTTTCTATCGCTCTGCTGTCTCGAACTTGTATCTTTCTTTTGATCAAACTCTTTCACGACTGGTGCATGGAATGCAATCACCGCCTCCTCTACTTCCCCCCGCGCACGTGCAAATTGTTTGCGGCTCTGTGAAATAACCATTTCCTTGCATGAAACTCTCGGTGCCTCAATCGGTGGAAGCGTCACTGCAGAAAACGGCTGCGAACCAATCCCGTCGATCATGAGCGTTAAGTACACCTGCGCAAAGCCGAGATTCACGATATCGGTTGCCAAAAACCGCGGCGAGAAAATTGTCTCTAATATCTCCGCATCAAATGGTCCAACGCGGAACGACACAATTGTTCCTACGTTTCCAAACACGGCGTCACGCACCTCCTCCTCCATTTGCGCAATGTATTGGTGTGCAATGGTGAGATTCAATTTGTACTTTCGTGCCTCAGAGAGAATGTTCGCGAAGGTCGCGTTTGCAAACGACTGAAACTCGTCGACATAAAAATAAAAGTTTGGCATCGCATCCATCTGTTGCGGACTGAGGTCTGCTCGACTCATTGCCGCCAGATAAATACGCGTGGTGAGCATCGAACCAAGAAGGTTTGCGTTCGTCTCCCCAATCAACCCTTTCGAGAGATTCATAATCAGAATCTTTTTCTCATCCATAATCTCACGGATATCGAAACTCGACTTTGGTTGGCCGATGATGTTTCGAATCACTGGGTTGGCAGTAAATTGTCCAATCTTGTTTTTAATTGAGTCACCCGCCTCTTGCATGTATCGTTCGTTATAATTCGCAAACTCATCAACCCAGAACGATTTTACTCCTGGGTCTTTCACATTCTCCACGACCTTCTTACGATACTCTTTGTCAGAAAGCATTCGGTTGACCCCAATGAGTGTTGAGTCGGGATACTCAAGAAGCGCCAACAGTGTATTTTGGAGAATATATTCCATACGAGCAGACCACACGTCCACCCATACTTTTTTAAACACCGACATCAATCCAGAAGCAACCAAATGTCTCTTTTCTGGACCAACATCCTCCATGATGTTGAATGACACCGGGTGCTCCATGTCATGCGGCGCAAAGTAGAGTACATCCTTTACGCGTTCTTCAGGAATAAAGTCGAGAAGCTTCTCTGCAGTCGATCCGTGTGGATCAATAAACGCCAAACCCTCTCCATTTTGAATATCCTGCACTGCCATATTCTCAAGCATGGTGGACTTCCCCATACCCGTCTTCCCAATGACGTACACATGTCGTTGTCGGTCTTTTGCCTTAATACCAAAGGGCACGTGTCGTCCACGCGCGTCAGTCTCCGCAAAGAGTGTTACCTTGTCAGGATTAAAAGCCATTATTAAAAATTATAGCAGACCCTCGCGCCAAAGGCGCGGGGGTCTGCGTCACTCTGCATCTTTCAATGCCCCGCGCGTATATACATTGCTTGGCGCCCAGATCATCCATGAGTCAACGCCTGCATCAACACTTGCTTGCATTTGTGCTCGCACATCAGCTGCATCGTAGTCACCACCGTAGTCAAAGTCCTGAATCCATGTGCGCAACTTATCAGCTGTCCACACCGGTTTTGAATACACTACAGGGGTAGAGGTACCAATGCGTTCATGATTAAACCCTTGCACTGTAGTGGTTGTAGCGGTCATTCTCTCAACGCCACTTGCCATTGCGTAGTTAACGACTTTGTATGGATAGTCATTTGGATTTCCCAATCCCAAGAACGATTTTGGATAATGTGACGGATATACCATTGGTGCAATGAAATCGAAGTACGGCGCGGCCCTTTCTATAATTTGTCCGATGGAGAGATCATCGTGGTTCGTTGTTGTCATTCCAAAAAGATCAACACTCGTCCAAGGAGTAGTCGCCAGACGACCAGTATTTTCATGCCGAAAATCTTGATAGAGCGTCTCATCATCGAGCTTCGTATTTAAATACTTAAAAAAACTTTCGAGATTCGCCTGCATATCATCGTCCCCTGGAAAGGTATCACTGAGTGTGAACGCAATGTCTTTCATCGGACCATCCGAAGGATAGCGCACATAATCAAAATTGATCTCGTCAAAACCAATGTTGTACGCATCTTTCGTCAGGCTCACCACATAATCCCAGTATGATGTCGCACCTACATCTATAAAGGAGAGTCCCTTATAATCTTTCCACACAGTGACACCGTCGGCCTTTTTCACCGCCAGTTCTGGATGAAGTGTCGTGTAGTGAGGGTCTTGAAACACTGTTAATCGCGCGATGACATATATGTCATTCTCATGCAGACGAGCAACAAAATCCTTCATGTCGCCAGCTCCACATTTTGCCGCTGCCCATGCCGGTTTCAACTCCTCGCTCAGAGGAGGAAAAGAAATAGTTCCTGAATAATCCTTGATATCAATAACCACCGCGTTCACTTCCGTTTCATCGATGAGTGCGACGACTCTATCTCGAAAGTCGTGCGTGCCCGCAACACACGAGGTCATGTACACTGCCTTCAGCGGCTCTGGGAGCGGTACATGCTGAATTACCTCTCGGTCATCCACAACGGCAACATCTTCTACATAATCAGCAACCTGCTGTGCTAACACACCAGGATTCGTTGTGTACTCAACGCGCGCAACATGCGGCATTGCAACCAAGCCACCCACAACAAGTACCGTGAGCACCACACCAGTAAGAATGTGGTACCGATTCATGCATCCTCAGTGTTAAGATCGAGGTCGTTCTCTTTCTCTCGAATGTGGGGCAATTCAGAAAATGCGTCTCCATTCCTCTCGCCGGAGTGATGTTCAATGGATCGTACGAATGCCGAACGTCGCAACATAAACCCAACAATCATAAGTACGGCACCTGACGCGATATAAAAGATCTCTTTCCAATCACGTGGAATACCCAAAAATGAAATAAGGAAGATGAGTAAACCAAATACAAATACCAGTGATTCTTTTGTCATGTCAAAAGTATACCGTACCTTACTCACCTCCTACAATAACCACGAACTCCCCCCGCTGATGATCAGGATGATCGAGAAAATACTGCAACACTTCGTCAGCAGTCCCTTGCACCACCTCCTCATGCATCTTCGTCAGTTCGCGTCCAATGGTCACGCGTTTCCCGACCTCGACCAACGATTCAAGAGTCTTCATAATCCTGTGTGTCGACTCAAAGAAAATGACCGGTACATCAGCATCAGCGACTTGTTTGAAAAATGTCACCCGTCCTTTTTTCTGCGGTGCATACCCAAGAAATAGGAACTGATTCCCAACAATTCCCGCGATAGAAAACGCGGTGGTTACTGCCGACGGACCAGGTATCGCTTCAATAGTCGCGCCCGCTTCGCGGGCGCGACTGACCAACAACACTCCCGGATCACTCACACTCGGCGTCCCCGCGTCAGACACCAGTGCAATATGCTTTCCTGCTTCCAAATCTGCGAGGACATCTTCGTGTACTTTCTCCGATGCATGCGCGTCGTACCGCTTCATTGGCGTTTCAATTTCGTAGTGCTTCAAGAGCTTCCCAGTCACTCGCGTGTCTTCACATAAAATATAGTCTACTTCTTTCAGTATCCGAATAGCCCGAAGCGTGATGTCCTCGAGATTTCCTATTGGTGTCGCGACGATTGAAAGTGTTCCCTGCATATCAAAATAAAACTAGCACTCTCTTGTATAAATATCAAAGCGGGGCACCTTCGGCGCCCCGCTACATTTTCATCGTTGTCAGCGAGCTCTACCGAGCCCAGTGGCGAAACCGCTCCACCAAAGGACTCATTACGGGAATGGTCCACATGATGCAGAGCTTGAGATACGCCAACACCTCATGCCACCATGGCGGAGGATCATCTTCCGAGCAGATCTCCTCGACCTTGCGGCCGTTAAAGAACCACTTGATAATGATATTCACTCGCCGCATGTGTCGCCTATTCGTGACCACACTGATCGTGTCCGACTCGTCTGCCCCAGCGGCATCGATCAGGCCGAGAGCGTGCTCAAGCTCCGCCTTCGTACCCCAGACAAGCATCCGATCTTCATTGTAGAGAATCGGAACTTTTGGAGCACGCCGCGAGAGATACTCCCGCATCAACTCAGCAACGGTATTGCCGTGATGTGTGTATGTGCGAGAACCTTTTCCGGCACTCACGACAAGTGTGACCGAACTCCCGTCCTTCACAATGTGTCTGGCCGCGTCAAGTGCACGATCACAACGCTCCTGCGTGTTCGTGCCCACGATTTCGCCATGCCGCACATCACCGGCCAACACAACCACGTAATGCACTCGTCACCTCCTTTCGTCGGTGAGTTAAGGTAAAGTTACAAATTGAATCAGATAACAAAATACCACGCGTCTCTACTCTGTCAACTCGCTCGCGACTTTCGTAATGTCCCCTGCACCCATCACCAACACCACGTACTTCTCGGACACAGCGCCTCTTAAACGGCCTGAAATTGCCTCCAGGTCCTCAATATACTCAACACCTTGATGTGTCTTTGAAATCGCCTCAGCGAGCTTCTTAGTCGAATCGTGTGATCCACCCACCTCACGCGCAACGTACGCAGGTGTCAAAATAAGTGTATCTGCCTTCCCAAGTTCTGTAACAAAATCTTCAAAAAGTGCTTCGGTGCGTGAATCTAAATGTGGTTGATACACCAGCACTATATGTTTGTCCGGATGCAGCTCACGCGCGCCAGCGAGTGTCGCATGGATCTCTGTCGGATGATGTCCATAATCGTCATAGACCTTCGCACCGCTGGCCTCACCTTTATATTCAAAACGTCGCCACGTTCCCTTAAATTGCACTAAGGATTTTTTTGCATCTTTGGGATCGACGCCACAGAACGCCGCGGCAGCTATCGCTGCCGCGGCGTTCATACGATTATGCATACCTGGCTGCAGAAGCGGTAGGTTCAAATCAAAAGATTCTCGATAATCAACGAGTTGTGCAGAAACACCTTCTACAACTGGAGCGACTTGCTCGTCAGTTTTGTTATAAATAACCACGCCATTTTCAGGCACCTTTCTCGCCAACTCATGAAACGCAGCCTGTACATCCGCAAGGTCTTTATAGTAGTCAAGATGCTCTGCTTCGATATTGGTAATGACCAACACATCCGGCTCGAGGTGCAGAAAATCGCGCTTATACTCGCACGCCTCAACAATCATGTACCTGCTCTTCCCCGCACGAAAGTTACTCTGCGTCTTACTCCGAAGCGAGCCGACGATCGCTGTAGGATCAAGGTCTGCGTCCTCGAAAATATCAATCAACATCGCTGTTGTGGTCGTCTTCCCATGTGTTCCTGCAACCGCGATGAGGTAGTACTCATTAGCCACCTTACCGAGCACTTCAAAATAATTCATCATCGGCACGCCAAGCTTCTGCGCTGCAGCCATTTCAGGATGATCCTTCGGCATCGCTTCGGTATATACCACCATATCAATATCGTCCGTGATATTTTCTGCAGCTTGCGAAGAGAAAAATTGCACTCCTTCTTTTTTCAGCGCATCAGTGATGGCCGAGGACGCTCTATCTGAACCACTCACTTTTTTTCCTTCGTGCAAAAACAACCGCGCCAGTGCGGACATGCCAATGCCACCAATTCCTATGAAATACACTCTTTTAATGGTTTCCCTATTCATACTAAATTACGTTCATTCCTCACTATTTTACACTCCATTCACTTGTATCCTGGACTGTGTCTTTAATTAAACGCTTTGTATACCCAAGTGCAACCATTTGCTCATACGCCTGCCAAAACTCGTCAGGAATCTCTTGTTGGATCATGAAGCCAACTGCCGGATACTCTTTAATCCTTTGCAAGTCACCAACCATCGCATTTAGATATCTGTCTCTTTCTTCAGGAGTGACGTCTAGATACTCTTCATACGAAAGGTTCGGTGAGGTCATAAGGCAACGTGCTTCTGGCCAAAATTTTTTGAACGTTGCATACGCCCTGCGTTCCATGAAAGGTTTTTGAACAACAATAAAAGACTGGTAATCCGGTCCTTTTTCTTCCAGGAGTGCTTTGGTAAAACGAACATTCTGTTCAGAGTTAGCAGACTGGTCCTCAATAAGAATCTTCTCGATGGGGACACCTGCATTACGAGCGATAGTAGCAAATATCTCAGCTTCGGGCTTATCAAAATGTGCGGTTTTCCCATATTTTGCACCACTATTCCCCGCAAAAATAATGTATTCTCCGTATCCTCTCTTGAATAAATCTGCGGCATGTTCTGCTACACGAACATCACTCGAACCAAACACTAGGATTGCGTCCACAGGCCGCAACTCATGATGCATCAGCATATAGTCCCAGATAATTTTTGCGTATGTGTCTACCTCATTCATGATTTTGTATAAAACTGACAAACTGATCGTTTCGGTCATACTCATTTTTGAAGAGTCCAAAGGATGCAAATGCTGGGGAGAGGAGAACGGTGTCGCCGCGTTCGGCGCAGCCGAACGCGGCTTCTACCGCGCCCTTCATATTATCTACCTCGACACCTCCAATATCTTCCTTGAGACGGTCTGTGCCCGTACCTGGCAAAAGCACTACCTGCTTGCAGTATTCTGGAATCGCTTTGAGTAATTCAGACATATCGATACCTTTATCTGAGCCGCCCATAATAAGGACAATATTTTTCTTTCCTCCCTGCCCGTGCGAAGCATTAGGGTCCTCGGCAAGTGCGCGCAGCGCAGCAAGCGTTGCAGCTGGTGTCGTGGAATTGTTATCGTTGTACACTTTTATGTCGTTCTTTGTACCGAGAAATTCAAGTCTCCCTGGCAATCCCGGGAATGTTGCAAGTCCATCAAAAATCGCTTCCTCGGGAAGCCCTGTGGCAAGAAGTGCCTTATACGCAAGCGCAGCATTGAGTCGATTATGTTCACCTGGAATTGCGAGCAGGCAGTCCTCTGGTAAGACTGAGCTATCGGCAAGTACCACTTCCTGCTCGAGTTCTATGCCTTTTTCTTTTGCAAATGCTTCAATGCGCGGCAAAAGTTCTGGCGTTGTCACGAGCGTACCATTTGCCTCTTGGTAGAGAAAGATGTTTGCCTTATCAGCAAAGTACGCGTCCATATCGTTCTGGTAATAGTTGAGATGATCAGGCATCAGGTTGGTAAACACTGCGACTTGCGGAGAAATCTCCTCCCATCCAAATCCTTGTAATTGCCACGAATCAAGCTCCATCACTGCGAGAGAATCTTCATGCACATCCTTTAACAATTGCAGATTTGAAACACCACGCACATTTCCTCCAAGCAGTACTGGCGCACCCTCAGTGCCATGTAAAAGTACATGATGAATCATGTGCGTCACCGTCGACTTTCCACGCGTACCCGTCACACCGATAATTGGAATCTTGGAGAGCTGTGCAAAAAGTGCAGCGCTTTGCGTCAGCGGCACATCGGTCTCGCGGGCATGTAGGAGATACTCCGAATCCATTGGTACGCCCGCAGCAACAAGTATCAAATCTCTATCTTCGAAATCCTCCTTTCTATGTTCTCCAAGTACGAACGTAATATTAGAAAAATCTTGCAGTTGCGCTATTGAGTCCGCAAGCTGTTCTTCACTTTTTAGATCAGTGACAACCAACTCAGCACCGCACTCCACCAAGAATGCCGCATCACCAATACCGCGCCCCAAAAGCCCAAGACCCATCACAGTTATTTTCTTTTCTTTGAAATAGTCTTTGAAGTCAGTCACAGAAACCATACTATCTTATTTTAAATACTTTTTCTTCTTTAGCTTCTCAGGCAGATACGACTCTTTGTCGTACATCTCATACCCTTTACCATATCCTTCCTCCTTCATAAGTTTTGTCGGTGCGTTCCTAATATGGAGCGGAATGGGAAGGTTTCCATATCTTTGTATATCCACCTGCGCAGAGCGGAGTGCGTCGTGTGCGCGCCGGTCTTTCTTCGCCTGCGCGAGGTATGCGACACCATGCGAAAGATTGATGGCGCATTCAGGGTACCCAATCACCTCACACGCACGAAATACTTCGTTGGCGACTACCAGCGCTGTTGGTTGTGCAAGCCCCACATCTTCTGACGCAAAGATGACCATGCGCCGCGCAATGAAGAGCGGATCTTCACCACTTTCCACCATCCGTGCAAGATAGTAAATCGCCGCATCCGGCTGTGACGCGCGCATACTTTTTATAAACGCAGAGATGGTGTTGTAGTGTTCGTCACCTCTCTTATCGTAACGCGGGTGCGTTGATTGGAGCGTGTTTTGTAGTGTGTCAACAGAAACCTTTCCATGGAGTTCCTGTGTTTGTTCAAGAAGTGTAAGCATTTGCCGTGCATCGCCATTTGCCATTTGTATGAGCCAGTCAGTTGCCGCCTTGGAGACTTTGATTTTTGTGCGCTTGAGGATTGTCCGCATCTCCTCATCTCCAAGTTCCTTGAGAGTAAACACGCGCGTACGTGAAAGTAATGCACCGATCACCTCAAAGCTCGGATTCTCTGTCGTTGCACCAATAAGTGTGAGTTCGCCCGATTCCACATACGGCAAAAGGAAATCTTGCTGTGCTTTATTGAAACGGTGGATTTCGTCGAGAAATAACACCTTCGGTGAATCACCGGTATCAGTTTGAATAACCGTTTTTATATCCGCCTTTCCAGCAGACACGGCAGAGAGCTCAAATAGTGTTGCGTCGAGTGCTCGCGCATAGATACGTGCTAGCGTCGTCTTTCCTACACCTGGAGGTCCCCACAACACAAAAGAAAAAAGGTGTCTCTTTTTAAGAGCTTCACGAATCGGCTTTCCTGTTCCCACTAGATGTGCCTGTCCGACAAAATCGGTGAGTGTTTCCGGGCGAATACGTGCAGCAAGTGGGGTCATAATAGAAATCTGATAAAGAGTTTCTTTAGTGTACTCTCCTTCCCTCTGTGCACAACCACACACAAGAAAGCGCCGTTACTGGGCTACAATACCGTGTATTATGCAAGCTCGAAAACTCGAGGAGTTCAAAATTTTTCCTCTTGTTGCATGGTTCCTCGTTATCAGTTTTTCTGCGTTTACTATCTCACTTACCCAACGACTGACCGATGAGATTGGTATCTCTGGATATGTGCGAGAACATGTGACTCAAACCCAGACATTCCTGGGGAGGTAATCATACAATTGTGCAACGACGCTGTTTTTGGTAGTATCTGTGAGCTTTCCTGTATATACATTCAATCCAGAGTGCGCGCTTAGCTCAGTTGGCTAGAGCATTCGACTGATACTCGAAAGGCCCTAGGTTCGAATCCTAGAGCGCGCACTCTGGATTTAAGTGCGTATGAGCAAGAAACCCTGCCATTGGCAGGGTTTCTCTATTTTTAAACGCGAAGTACGTGTCGACAAGTAAGTGGTAGAAATGGTGGAAACACGGATAAAATAAAAGACGCCCACGTTTCCGGAAAATAACCCGGATACGTGGGCGCTCGACCTGCAGGGGCTGGGGGGTTACCCAAAAAACCGCAGGTCGATATTGAAGAGCTTACTGGCCGAAATGCCCAGCAAGCCCAAACCAAACAATTTTGTTAGAACAAAAATAGTGAAATTGTCCACCTCGGCGCCGCAAAGCATAAGACCGAGAACAAACAGAATTCCAAAAAAGATCGTTTTCATGACGTTCACCTCTTACTTGTTACAAGGAAGATGAACGCCTCCCAGGGGTGATGTTGTCTCACCCTTGATATTATATTATCTCAGATTTATATACTTTTGTCAAGTTGTATAAAAGACCCTGTCTTAAACGGTCTTCTGCGGTATCATTAATCATATGAACGGCATTATCTCCATCCTTGGAAGCATTGTACTTTTTATAAACTATGTACTCCTCCCATTCATTTTTGCACTCGCGTTTCTCTTTTTCATCTGGAACGCATTCCGTTATTTTATCCTCGGTGCAAACTCTGAAGAAGGGCGAGAAAAGGCGGGGCGTCTCGCGCTCTACAGCATTCTTGCATTTGTTCTCATGGTCAGTATTTGGGGCATTGTAAATATGCTCGTGAACGGATTTGGTATTGATCGCGATAACTCAATCATCCCTGACTATATAGAGGAGAACCGCAATCCGTGGGGTGAAACTCAACAACGCTCTTTCGATGATGAAAAAAATACTTCAAATAACTCCCAGTACCAAGGAGGATTCCGTAACGGGAATGCACCAGGAGGGGCATGGGGACAGGGTGGTGGGGCTGGCGACTAGCAACAAAAACCACCACGGCACGTACGTGCCGTGGTGGTTTTTGTTTTTGAAACTACATACTCTCAGCATAGCAGGACGATACAAAGCACAGAATGCTTGTACCTTTCCACTTTCTTTTGTCTTATCCTTTTCCGGTCTTTCCCTGTGTCAGATAGATTCAGCGATCACTATCATAGCCAAGTGTTTTGTGCTCAGCTGAGACACAAAACATCGACCAATTAGCAAAACAAATTGCGTTGTCCAATTGGAATTAATCCACGACCAGCTTCCGCTAGCCGTGCCTTGTTACGACTTAGTCCTTGTTATCGAGCTTACCGTAGGACCAAGTAAATTGGTACTTCGGGCACTCCCGACTCCCTTGACTTGACGGGCGGTGAGTACAAGGCTCGGGAACGTATTCACCGCGGCATAGCTGATCCGCGATTACTAGCGATTCCAACTTCATGAGGTCGAGTTGCAGACCTCAATCCGAACTGAGGATGGTTTTATAAGGATTTGCTCCATCTTGCGATATTGCTTCCCGTTGTACCACCCATTGTATCATGTGTGCAGCCCAAGGCATCAAGGGACATGCTGACCTGGCGTCATCCTCACCTTCCTCCCCCGTGAGGGGGCAGTCTCGTGTGACACTTGTAACACACAACGAGGGTTGCGTTCGTTTCCCCACTTAAGGGAACACTTCAAAGCACGAACTGACGACGGCCATGCATCACCTGCCATACACCCTCGAAGGATTCTCTCTTTTCGGAGAGCGTGCAGTATGGTTTCTAGCCTTGGTAAGGTTCTTCGTGTAGCATCGAATTAAGCCACATGATCCACCGCTTGTGCGAGCCCCCGTCTATTCCTTTGAGTTTTAAGCTTGCGCTCGTACTACCCAGGCGGTCCGCTTAACGCGTTAGCTTCGCCTCTCGGAGGGTCGATACTCCAAAAAGCCAGCGGACAACGTTTAGGGCGTGGACTACTGGGGTATCTAATCCCATTCGCTACCCACGCTTTCGTGTCTCAGCGTCAAGAAAGTGCCAGTGTGCTGCCTTCGCTTTTGGTGTTCCCCATGATATCAACGGATTTCACCCCTACACCATGAGTTCCGCACACCTCTCACTTCTTCAAAGTTATACCGTTTCCTATGCGATCTTCGGGTTGAGCCCGAAGTTTTAACACAAGACTAATATAACCGCCTACACACCCTTTACGCCCAGTAAATCCGGGTAACGCTTGAGGCTTCTGTATTACCGCTCCTGCTGGCACAGAATTGGGAGCCCCTTATTCATGAGGTAATGTCAATAAACTTCTTCCCTCATAAAAGGTGTTTACGTCCCTAAGGACTTCATCCACCACGCGGCGTCGCTCCGTCAGACTTTCGTCCATTGCGGAAGATTCTCGACTGCGGCCTCCCGTAGGAGTATGGACCGTGTCTCAGTTCCATCGGTGGGGGTCAGGCTCTCACCTCCCCTATCCGTCATAGCCATGGTAAGCCGTTACCTTACCATCAAGCTGATAGAACGCAGACCGTTCAGAGAGCGATAAATCTTTACCCAAAGAAATAAATCAGTGGGACTATCGAGTATTATCCCGCCTTTCGACGGATTATCCCCGACTCTCCGGTACGTAATCTACGTGTTCCTACCTCGTCTGCCGTGGGTCTAAACCCACTCGACTTGCATGCCTCATCCACGCCGCCAGCGTTCACCCTGAGCTAGGATCAAACTCTAAGTTAAGACGGATGCAAAGCAAAGCTTTGTATCCGTTGTTTGTAATAATGTACGGAGTGTACTTGTCTCAACGTACTTACAAACGAATCCAAGGATAAGACAAAAGAAAGTATGACCGAAGTCACTCTACTTTTGTCTATGCTGATCCCGTTAAGCGTAAGAGATCTGCGATCTCTGCCGACTTCAGAGAAGTCGGACGTTTAACGGGACTGATGCATACCATCACATATTCAATATCAAAAATGACATTGCGTATGCAATAGTACGTATTTCCCGAACACACTTTTGGGAAGTGCATCCAGATTATGTAGTTTTCAAAGTCCCCTGCTTCTCTTTTGGAGCGTAAACGAAAACGCTGTTTGACCTAATTTTGGTCAAAAACGTCCGTACAAAGCCACCAAATAAACAGTTGCGCTATTATACGGGCTTTGATAAAAGAGTCAAGTAACATAATGGATACATAAAGAAAAAGGCCGGAGGTCTCAACGAAGAGACATCCGGACCTTGTGCAGTTTTCTAAGTATTTTTTGTTGGCGACCGCTTACTGCGTAGCGGTCGCGTCACCACCGTCGCCACCGGTGGCGTTGATGCGGAACGCACCGTCGCCAACCAGCGTCGAGCCAGCCGGAGCCAGCAGCGAGCCAACAGTGGCTGCTGCGACCCCTTGGATCGCAGCGGTCCCGAGACCAGGGCCGGCGTGAGTCCCAATAGGACTGAAGTCTGCCCCGGCGGTGGGCGTCATCGACACCGAGGAGACCGAGAGGTCGAGCCGGTGGTCGGTGACAATCGCCACCTTCTGCCCCGTGGACAGAGTAGCTTCACGAACCGTTGTGCAACCAGCGAGTGCTGCACAAACGACGACAAGAATGGTAAGAAATTTCATTTTCGGTCCCCCGAGTTTGGCCGAGGTGCACCGCACCTCGGCTCAGCTGAAGTCGATTGGTTCGTCGGTCAGCCCTTGCCGCCGCCATATGGTTCGAACTTCTGGAATGCACCGAAAGCATCGCCTCCGTCGCCACCGAAGACCTCCTCCACGTTACCAGTCGCCGAGCCACCCTTGCCGGCTGAAAAGCCGACGTGGGCGCCACCGCCGTTGCCGCCGAAAGAAGCACCAAATCCGTCCTGCGACGAAAAGTATGGTGCAGAAAAGTTGACCATGCCGTTGCCACCGTCCCCTCCCTGAACAGTGTCGATGTTGGCGCCGGCGAACCCGCCGGGGGCGGCATAGACGGAGACGGAGGCAAAACCACCGTTGCCGACCTGGACGAAGAGGTCACCGGCGAACGCCGGCACGGAAACGAGGGTGACGAGCGCAACAAGCGCCGCAATCAACATCTTCATGATATTAAATCCTGTGTTGAACACCACCGTCTTGCAAGGAAATCTCCTTTGCGGTGGTCGAAACATGATAACACATCATTATATATATGTCAAGATCCATATTCTTCACTCTATCCGTTGATTACTCCATTTCCTCCCCCTCCGAGAGGGTATAATGACCTGCAATGGAAACCATTGTGATGTCTGTCGGAGGATCGCTCGTGGTCCCCGATGGTATCGACACTTCCTTCCTCAAAAAACTCCGCATATTCCTTGAAAATCAGATACACGACCACAATCGGCGGTTTTTTATTATTGTCGGTGGCGGTAAAACTGCACGAAGGTATCAAGAAGCCTCTGCCGCTGTAACCGAGCTTGACCCGGAAGATATCGATTGGATAGGACTTCATGCAACACGCCTCAATGCACAACTCGTAAAGACGGTATGTAAAGAGCTTGCTCATCCGGTGATCATTACCAATCCTGACGATGTTGCTCAAGTACCAAAAAGCGCAAAGCTTGTACTTGCTGCCGGCTACCGTCCAGGATCTTCAACCGATCTTCGTGCGGTGCAAATTGCAGATCGTGTCGATGCAAAAAAAATCATCAACCTCTCAAACATTGATTATGTCTACACCGCAGATCCAAAAAAAGATCTACAAGCTGAAAAGATTGAGTACATTACCTGGGGTGAATTTCGCAAACTCATCCCAGACGAATGGGACCCGGGCCTCTCTTCCCCATTTGACCCGGTTGCTGCCCGCGAAGCAGAAAAATTAAAAATGGAGGTTGCTGCAATCAATGGCGAAAAACTCGACGAACTTGAGAACTATTTAAATGATCAACTATTCATCGGTACCCGTATTCACTCGTAATCTGACTTTGTCTGCACCTTATTTCGCTTCAATCTTTTGTAGTACGGCGCCGATTTGCATATGTAGTTCTGGAAGAGTGCCATTGTTGGTAAGCGTGTGATCGGCCATCTGTATCACTTTCTCTTTTTGCATACCGTGCGGATCTGGATCATTTTTCTCTAATTCCTCGTGTGCCAAAAATTCTTCGTAGCTCACTTGATCACTCGCCGAGCGGCGTTCTTGCACACGCGCGTAGCGTATTTCAGGCTCTGCATCCACTGCGAGAAGTATGCCTCCATGTTGTTGTAAAAAATTTGCTTCGGCACGAGCACGTACCGACTCAATTACCACATCCTTCTCTCCTTCTTTTTGTGCCTTCTCAAATGCCTGTCGTATTACGAAATCATCACCATGCTTAGCGCGTAATTCGTTTGCCGTAAGACGCATTTGATTGCGGGTGACTTCCAACCCCTGACTTTCTATCTCTGCAACAATAAAATCTCGCGACGAGTAGTGTGTAAATCCTTTTGTTTTTAGATAATCGACGACCGTGCCTTTTCCAGAGCCATCCGTGCCCGTGATTCCAATGATCATGGTGTCATTTTAGTTAGAAGCGTATTGTAACTCTGCTTAGGCACGGGCATCTTACAGATGCTGTTCAGGTTGTCACGATTTTTGTTCGCATTCTCCAAAAATCGTAGGCAACCTCTTGCAACAGTCCCCCAGACTGTTTCACCTTTTCCTGCTCCATCAGTGCCCGTAATGCCTATAATCATTTTGCACCCTTCTTAGCCTGCCAATGAGCAATAGCAATAAGTAACGGGCTTGCAATACAAATTGATGAATAGGTTCCCGCAACAACACCAACAATAAGTATGAGTGCAAACATCTGTGTTGCACTTCCACCCAAAATAAAGAGGGCTATAAGCGCAAGGAGTGTCGTGAGTGAGGTATTGATAGAACGTGCGAGTGTCTGTGAGACCGACTCGCCGACGATATCTGCAAATGGTTTTGTGAGTTCGTAGGTTGTTTCGGTACGATCGACACCGACTGTCTTTACCTTGATTTCCTTTTCATTGCGATACTTCAAGAGATTTTCCCGTACGCGGTCAAACACCACGATCGTGTCGTTCACCGAATACCCAAGTACCGCTAAGAGTGCCATCACAAAGAGCACATCTGCTTCTATGCCGATCAGCGTTCCGAGAACAGCGACAACTGCGGCCGGGACGAGTACGTCATGGAGAAGTACGAGAATGGTAATACCGCCGTATACCCACGAGCCAACAGGTTTTGAAACCTTTCGAAATACAAACGCGACATAGAGAATAATGATCAGGAATACCGCACCAAGTGCATAGAGCGCTTTGTCCTGTAACTCCTCACCAATAACTGGCCCTACAGAAGTGAAGCGATCCACTGCACCACCTTCGGTTTCTTCTGTGAGAGCGGCTGCAACCGCTTTTCGTTCACCCTCCAACAAATCGCGTGTGCGCAGAATGTATCCCGCACGACCCTCGACACCAGCAGTACCGCGTAATGAATACGCACCAAGTGAAAGATTGTCGAGCCTCTTCTCAAGTTCAACTTTTTCCGGAAGTGCTTCGTAGGAGACTTCAGTGAGTGAGCCGCCAGTAAAATCAATACCGAGTGGAATACCAAAAGAGAATATCAACACACACGCACCAAGATAGATAGCGAGTGCAGCAATGAGAAACTGTGTTGTATGGCGTGCGACGAACATAACTATTTATTAAATCCTGAATGGAATAATTTTGACAGAAGCGTACCATCTTTTTTCTGCACCGCAGGAAGCGCGAGAAGTAAGGTACGCGTCACCACGAGCGCAGTGAACATAGACACTAATACGCCAAGACCAAACACAAGCGCAAATCCCTTCACGATTGATGTTCCAAACCAGAAGAGCACTGCAGCCGAAAGAAGGCTCGTTACGTTTCCATCCCGGATCGCCGACCATGCGCGCGAGAATCCTTCACGAGCCGCGTCGCGCGCATTCCTCCCCTCCTTGTATCCCTCCTTCATTCGCTCGAATACGAGCACATTCGCATCAACTGCCATACCTACAGAGAGGATGAATCCGGCGAGTCCAGCAGCAGTAAGTGTGACGGGAATGAATTTAAACAGTGCCATCATCATAAGTCCATAGCAAAGAAGCGCAATACTTGCGACAAGACCCGGGAGGCGATACCACACCAACATAAATAACATAACCAGACCAAACCCGACAGCGCCCGCGCGCATGCCGTCGTTCAAAATGTCCGCACCAAGCGATGCGCCAATGGTCTGTGTACTCTGGAGGGTGATCGGAAGCGGAAGTGCACCGAAGTTTAGGTTTTGGACAAGATCACGCGCTTCTTCTGCAGTAAAATTTCCAGAGATGACCGCACTTCCGCCGGTAATTGGCTCGTTGATTCTCGGTACCGACATCACCTCGCCATCGAGGAAGATGGCGAGGAACTCTCCCGTGTGTTCTGTGGTGATTGTTGCAAACAGCTCCGCTCCTTCTTTGGTGAAATCGACAATAACTACTGGCTCATTAGAAAGGCCACCACTCCCTTGTCCAAAGACGAGCTCAGCCCGCTCGAGATAGCGTCCGGTGAGGCCGGTATCAATATATGTTGCTGACGCGGCGATATCCGCCTCAGGATGCGTCGCCTCAGTTTCTGAAATATCGGCAAGTTTAAACTCCAACAGTGGCGTCCTTCCGATTTCTGCTACTGCCTGTTCGACGTCGGTCACTCCAGGAAGTTCAACAACCAATCGCTCCCGCTGCTCACCCGCAGCAAAGCTGCTCGACTCGACTTGCACAATTGGCTCAGAAACACCAAAAATATTTATGCGACGCTCGATCACGTCACGCAAAACTCCCATGAGTTCAGACACTTCTTCAGGATCCACATTCGTGGTATCTGCTTCGTACACCAAATGACTTCCACCCGCAAGGTCAAGACCAAGCTTAAACGGAAAACGACTCTCAGAGTTCATGGTCGTCTGGTATACAAATAGAAAAATGAGGAGTCCGAGAGCAAGCACTCCCAACGCACTACCTATCCGCGCGGCTGTTCCTCCTAAAAATCCCTTACTTTCTGACTTCTCCATATAATGTGGCTACTATAGCAAAAAATAGCCTTTCCGGCTAAGAAATATTCAACTCTCGCGCAATGAGCGTCTGCATGTTTTTAAAGAGACACGCAACCGCAATCGGACCTACGCCGCCTGGTACTGGCGTGAAAACGCGCGCAATTGAAGCACACGCAGGATCAGCATCGCCCGCAAGTTTACCCTTCGACTCGCTTGTTCCTGCATCAATCAGCACGACTCCCTCTTTCAACATGTGTGGCGCCACCAACCCGGGACTTCCTGCGCCAAGCACGACAATATCTGCATTTTTGAGTGCATCGAATGAACCTTCTGTTTTGGTGATTACCGTGACCTCTGCACCACTTTCCTTTAAGAAACGGGCTACTGGCACGCCAACAAGTCTCCCGCTTCCGACTACCACCGAACGTACACCTTCAACACGTACATCCGCACGTTGCAATATTTCTGCTATCGCGACAACAACAGGTGTGCGGACGAGTGGATGTTGCCCCAGTGCGTCAGGGTCTTTTTCTGGAGGTAATTGTGCAAGGAGTGTGTCGGCATCAGGATGCGGGAGCTGCACAATGACTCCGTCACAGCTGCCAATAAGTTCCTCAAATGCTGCGCCTGCCGGCACCGATACACGCACAACCTCAACACCCAGGCGCGTGGCTACCTCAGACTTTATACGCACAAAAGACTCGATCGCAGGATCATCTACCCCGACCACGATACCGAGTTTCTTGCCCTGAAGCGCATTCCCTATACCGTCGATAATCTCTCCAGCGATCTGTTTTCCATCAATAACCATTGCGCGTATCCTAGCACCAAAGGAAACAGGCGACCAGAGTATGAAAGCTACACGAGTTCACGAAGCCCGTCAGCAAGTGGGATCTCTGGTTGCCACGTGAGTATTCTTTGAGCACGCGAAATATCGGCACACGAACGCATTGGCTCAACGCGCAGTGGGAGATGTTCTATGTCGCCGCCTATTAGATCTGCGATGGTTTTTATAGACACTTCTTTTCCCGAGCCAATGTTACACACCTCTCCGTTTCCAACATCGTCACTCAAAGCTGCTGCGAGAAATGCGCGCGCCACGTCCTTCACATGAATAAAATCTCGCGTCTGTTCGCCTGTCCCAACGATGGTGAGCGACTTTCCTTCCTCGTGTTGCTTGAGGAATTTTCCTACTACCGCTGCATATGCACCTTCCGGATCCATATGCGGCCCATATACATTAAAAAGACGGAGTGATACAGTCTCTACGTCATACTGTTCACTCCACAGGGTCATGAGTTGTTCACCTATATATTTATGTAAACCGTATGGACTCTTTGGGTTTTTAGATACACTCTCGTCTATCGGACACGCCTCAACGTCGCCATACACCGCCGCAGACGAAGTGAAGATCACACGAGGAGAACCTGCACTGCGTGCAGCTTCAAGCACAGACAGTGTGCCATCGACATTCACGCGGTGTGCAGCAATCGGATTCTCAAGCGAGAATTGCACACTCGGCAATGCTGCCAGGTGAAAAATGAAGTCCATACCTTTTGCTGCTTCACATACTGCTTTCGTATCGCACACATCTGCCTCATGGACCATCACATCACTGGGCACGCGCTCGCGCTTCCCTGCACTAAAATCATCAAGAATTGCAACGTCGTACCCTTGTGCACGCAAATGCATGACGAGGTTGGTACCAATAAATCCGGCTCCGCCGGTGACGAGAAACTTTTTATTCATATGTAGTTACTATAACGACAAATATCACCGAAAAGTTCTAGATGGCTACGTTTTGCGTTTCTATGTGAGATAGGTTCTAGGTATATTAGGTACCTGTTCGCTGAAGAACGGTATCAATTGTTTTTAACCCTATCTCCATATCAAGCAAAAACGAGCGGTGTTTTAAGTAGTAGAGATCAAAGGAGAGTTTCTCGATTGTACGTGGAACATCAACACCAGCGCGTGGCGCGTCCAAATCGTTTATTTGTGCCCAGCCGGAAAGTCCGGGTTTGATAAGGTGACGCAGGTTGTAATACGGAATTTCTTCCGCATACACTGCTGCAAGTGACGGCATCTCTGGCCGCGGCCCGATGAATGATAGATCGCCGCGCAGCACGTTCACAAGTTGTGGAAGCTCATCAAGGCGTGATGTACGGAGAGCTTTCCCCACACGAGTCACTTCCAAGTTACTCTTCAGAGCAGCATCACCACTGTCACGCCCAGTCATCGTACGGAACTTAATAATCTTTATGATCGCATTGTGCAACCCGACTCGTTCGGTTACATAGAAGAGCGGTCCACCATCTCCTAGTTTTATTGCCAGCGCAATAAAAGGAAAGAGTACGGCAAATGGCACAAAAAGTATGATCGCGCCGACCAAATCCACCGCTCGCTTTAATACATCGTATGCATAGTGCGGGGAGCCAGTGGTGACATTCTCAAGAAACCATGTTTCACCGATGAGGGAGGGAGGAATGCGATGATGCAACTGTTCGTAGACAGTTGGTAAGTTAAAGAACTGCACGTGCTGATTGGTAAACACAAGTGTGTAGAAATCTTTTGAGAGTTGCTCAATATGAGGGTCACGCATATCAGCAACGATTAGATCGATGCCCGATTGATCAGCCGTGCGAAGGAGCGAAGTGCGTAGTGTGTCAATATGCTCTATTCCACGGCTATCAAGTGCGCTAGATTGCACGTTTCTATAAAACGGATTTGATGCAAAAGTCTTAGCAATCGCCGTCGCCTCTGGTCCACCTCCAATAGTAAGTACGCGCAATGTCTTTCCACTCACTATCGAAGGAAAGACGTATAGTCGCCACACCGAGATGAGAACCGACGAGATAAGTAGATAAATAATAAGGTTTGTCTTTGGCTCGATACCAAATGGGAATATGAAGAAAAACAATACCGCAATAAGTGTATTAATAAACTGCGCACGGAAAACCATACCAGGCACATTCTTTCGTGCGAGTGTCATCTTCTTGTCGTAGAGACCGACAATGACGTATACGAGTAACCAGATGAAAAAGAGTATGACAAATGGGGAAAGGTGCTGATCAATAACCTCAGAAGAAGGTATCGAGCGATATCTCACCAAGAGCGTAAGAAGTAACGCTCCAGTGAAGATGGCGAGGTCGCCAGCAAGTAATATAATGGTGCTTCCACGGCTAAATAAGCTCATGACGCTATAGTACGTTTCTTTTTGGTGGATGCAAGTATACTACTTTGGATGTGCATAACCCATGCGCACAGGAAATGACGTGGTGTCTGAAAAATGGCGTACTCATTGACCCATTGAGCACTTTTGATATCACCCAGACATTAGAAATGCTCACTACGTCAGAGGATCTCCGAAAAGATTTTGGCATAAGACTTCAGCAGAAAATTACAAAAGAATTTTCACTTTCAAAGATGATTGACGCTACAATACGTCAGTACCATCATTGATGTTTGTGTGCGTGAGCGATGTGTGTCGGGCGTACCGACTCATTGCCATCACCATCGCAACCGCAATAAATTCAGTAAGTAAGTGCGATCCACCATAACTCAAAAACGGTATTGTCGTTCCGGTCACCGGAAGCAACCCAATGTTCATGCCAATATGCACGAAAAAGTGGCTCACAAAAAAGATAGCAACACCAGCGGCAAATAAGCGTTCAAAATTTGTCGCAGCCAAAAGCGCATGTCGTAAAAGACGCCAGACCACCACACCGAATAATCCAAAGAGTGTAGTCACTCCAACAAATCCCCACTCTTCCGCAAAGGCAGCAAAAATAAAGTCAGTCTCATACTCCGGTAAGAATTTAAGCTTTGACTGTGTACCATATCCCACCCCTTTCCCAAGCACCTGCCCTGAGCCGACAGCGATTGTTGACTGATATGCGTTATACCCTGTACCTTGTATATCTGCGAGTGGATTGAGGAATGTCAGGATACGTTCTTTTTGATACTCCTGAAATCCAAATCCCCACAAGAGAGAAAAGGACAAGACTCCGAGCGTCACAACAATCATGAGGTGTCGTACTGAAATACCGGCAACCAAGACCATACCAAACCAAATAAAAAAGAGGATGAGGGCTGAACCAAAATCGGGCTGAATGGCAACAAGTGCAAAGAGTACAAATGCGTACATGCCCGACACGAGAATGTTTTTAAAGTCTCCAATGAGCTCGTGCCGTTTTGAAAAGTATTTTGCCAGCACTGCAATCAATACGAGTTTCGCATACTCAGACGGTTGCACCGAGAAAAACCCAACATCAAACCGACTCTGCGCTCCTTTCACGGTCGCACCAATCACCAACACAAGAACCAGCAGTGTGACCACACCGAGGTAGAGAAAGAAGAGGAGGTTTCCATTTCGGAGAAACCGGTAGTCTGGCAAGAGCACGAGACTAAACGCAACAAGAGAGACTGCCATCCAGATGAGTTGCCGCTCAAAAAATACTCGTTCACCGGTAAAGGTGAACATGGTAACAACTCCTAACAGCGTCAATAGAACTACCGCAACAAGAAGCGGTACATCAATACGCGTCAAAAAAGTCCGCAGGAGTTGCATACAGGTATTGTGCCTCAACTACTGAATCGGAGCAAAGCCACATTCGAGCAGCATCTCTTCTTTTTGATCAGGTTAGTTGAAATTAGGAAGAGATTCTTATGGACGCTCTAACGGGGTGAAATTCGTAGCTGTTTTAGGTATCACCTCAATCACCGCTGGCCCCTCCTCACAAATTGCCTCCGTAACCGAGCGATAAATACGATCTACTGCGTCACTCGACGCCACCTTGAGTACGTGCTGACCATCAGTCGCTACCCCCTCCAAGAAGGCATCATTCACCTCATCACCAAGTCCGATCGCAAATATCTCAACGTCGTCAGACTGCAGCACTGCTGCTGCATCAAACGCATACTTCTCTGGATCAGCACCGGGCGCATTCGCAAGTCCATCAGTCAGAAGCACGAGGACTTTTCGTGCATTTTGATTGTGTCTTGATGAGGTAAACTCTGATCCAGCAACGGCGAGTGCTTCACCTGTATTCGTACTTCCTGTTTCATCTTTTGCAGCAATCATGAGCGAGGATACAATACTCCGTGCAATATCTTTATTTTCCGTCAATTCCTGCTTCAATACCGCATCAGTCGCATACGTCACCACACTTACCCGATCCTTAGCGCCGAGCCGGTCAATGAATGCTTCAGCGGCTCTGAGTACCGACGTTACCGGCTGTGGTGGAGTTCCACCATCATTATTCATACTGCCCGAGAGATCGATCGCAAGTACAACATCAGTCGGTACCTCACAACTACGAAGTGTCTTCGCGATTGGTTCTGGCCAAGTAAACATTACATCTTCAGTAGTGCGGGCTGCAAAATTTTGCACAACCGTACGTGAAGATGTAAGAGGATTCTTCAATGAGTCAAAAATAGTCGCGACGATCTCCACATCACGTGCCTCGGTAAGCGCAGTATTGGTAATTGCAACACGCAATCGTGGCATAGAGTCGACATCAATGAGCTGCCGACTCTCAATCACAAACTGTTCCCTGCCAACGTCAGCAGTGAGCCAAAGATCGGGGTCTTCGAGCGTCGCGACTGTTCGTGTAGGTACACGATCTCCCGTCTCAATCCTTCCTTCAAAAAGTGGGTACACGCTGTCTGGCGGCAGAACTGTCGTACCACTGCGCTCAGTTATGAGCCCATTGTTATCATAGAGCGCAAGCGTATACGCCACATTTGGCGAGCCGACATGATCGTTGATATTTTGAATGTATGCGACCGCATTATAGCGACCATCTGCAATACGAAACGACTTCGCCCACTGCACCTGTGGAGGAAAGACATCCAGTTCGCACACGCGAGAACATACACCGCCGCAGTCTACCCCACGCTCACTCCCATTTTGTCTACCATCAAAACACGTTGCATCCTGCCGGAGAAATCCAAAATATATTCCGCTACTCACCAAAACTAAAAACACAAAAAAACCGCCGAAGTATTGCGCGCGGCGCCAGAAAGCCCATGGTCGATTAAGTGCCATGCTGTCATTGTATCATCCGCTCTCTACCACCTACCGTTGCTTCTCACCTCCCTCCTTCTAAACCACCAGGTATTAAAAAACACTTAAAGTTGGCGGCGATCTACTCTCCCTCAATGAAGAAGTACCATCGACGCGGGCAGGCTTAACTTCCGTGTTCGGAATGAGAACGGGTGTACCCCCGCCGCTAAACCACCAACTTTAAATGTTCTTTATCGACATTTGAATATCTATTTCCTTTGTAATTGAACACACTGAAGTGATGTTGTCCGAAGACAACAATGAAACGAGGTGAGGACGGGAGACCGATCTTGTTGAAGGAGTCGGAAGACCCCGTCCTCACCTGCCGGCGCCGTTCACATTTGACGAGATGCCACAACTCGCCAGATATGTTCGTCGCCAGACGAGTGGTAGGAGTGATGGGATTTGAACCCATGACCTCTTGCCCCCAAAGCAAGCGCGCTCACCAAACTGCGCTACACTCCTACAAATTCATCATTAAAACTGAATGAACAAAAGATTCGGTGGAGGGGGTGGGAATTTTGAACCCACGACCTACTAAACTCATCCTCATCCCCGTGCCCTCGTAACAAAGGCAGAGAGTCATCAGATCAATATAGCTGCTCTCCCAACTGAGCTACTCCCCCCACGAATCTTAGATCGTCTCTACACGATCACTTCAGTATGTTCAATATTTTCGACGCATCTAACACACAAACAATTTACTCTTCTAAAAAATTGTATCTTTGCAAAACTTTCACAAATTGGATGCAGACGTGCTGGTTGGAAGAAATTTTGCGCAGAAGCCGTAGATAGAACTACGGTGCCAAGCACTATTTCTGAAACCAGTGCGCATGCGCCAATTTTGTAAGTTTTGGCGATGTACAGTATTCCCTGCAGGAACTACGTTCGATTAGTACACCTCGGCTGCACGTATCACTACGCTTCCACCTAGTGCCTATCAACCTGATCATCTCTCAGGGAACTTAATGATTCCTCATCTTTGAGTTGGCTTCCCGCTTAGATGCTTTCAGCGGTTATCCATTCCGAACATAGCTACTCGGCAGTGCCACTGGCGTGACAGCCGACAGACCAGAGGTTCGTTCATCCCGGTCCTCTCGTACTAGGGACAAATCTCATCAAGAATCGACGCCTGCAACAGATAGAGACCAACCTGTCTCACGCATTTTGTTAACTCCAATTACTTAGAGGATCGGACTATAGCTTTTCGTGCATTCAAAGGAGAATGTGAACGAATTCAACATGTAGTCTCTACGGGCGTACACACTGTGTACTTCCCTCGGTATTGCCCCTCATATGAGTCGGGTTTTACCGATATCAGTCGACTTCTCGTACTGCATTTCTACAGCACGCCGCCGTGATTGGTTGGTTCTATACTTTTTTCATATCAAGTTTTTAACTTGATACAGATTTCGCTCACTCGGTCATGCTCATGCAAGCATGGCACAACTCTCGTTCGCTCATCTGTAGACAGAAAATCTCGATTGAGTCGTATTTCAGATTTGGATTTAGACTGCTTAAACACTTACCTTTGTAAGAATCTAAACGGTCTAAACCCAGCTCGCGTAACTTTTTAATTGGCGAACAGCCAAACCCTTGGGACCTGCTCCAGCCCCAGGATAAGTTGAGCCGACATCGAGGTGCCGAACCGTGCCGTC